>Ga0247790_10000335_pt1 | contig 17334 bp, 14 predicted proteins | sample UWRJS171409R4_FD_179913 | JGI IMG/M metagenome (GOLD analysis project Ga0247790, IMG submission 179913) | Soil microbial communities from Arlington Agricultural Research Station in Wisconsin, United States - UWRJ-S171-409R-4 | ecosystem: Environmental > Terrestrial > Soil > Agricultural land... | reverse complement strand
GGCCAGCGCGGCCCGTCTCCGTCGCGCGGCGGGGCGCGGGCGCCGCGGGCTGCGGCCGAACCTATCGCCCTCGGCGGCGACGAATCGGCTAGTGTGCGCCGCATGAGCGCGCGCTCCGACTCGTCCTCTGCCTCGGCTCTCGCCTCGCTCCTCGCTCCGGCCATCGCGCTCGCGGTGGCCGCGTGCGGCGGCGGCGACGTCGAGCTCGAGACGCCCCCGCAGTGCAACCCGCTCGGTGGCGCGAGCTGCGTCACGCCGTGGCCGTCGGCGATCTACGAGATCGACGACCCCGCCACGCGCACCGGGCGGCGGCTCGCGATCCCCGCGGACGCGCTGCCGCAGAACGTCTTCGGCGTCCGCGTGAGCCCCGATCCGCTCAACGCGTTCGACGGGTTCTCCCCGGCGGCGCCGATGCTGATGGCGTTCTCGACGGGGATCGACCCCGCGAACCTCGTCCACTACTCGCGCTACGAGGCGAGCGTCCTGCCGGAGAGCCCGACCGTGCTCGTCGACATGTCCACGGGCGAGCTGGTGCACCACTTCGCCGAGCTGGACGCGCCGGCGGCCGACCGACCCGATCGGCAGGCGCTGTACATCCGGTCGGCGGCGATGCTGAAGGGCAGCACGCGCTACGCCGTGGCGATCAAGCGCACGCTCAAGGCGCCGGGCGGTCGCGAGCTGCCGATCCCCGAGGGCTTCCAGGCGATCCGCGACGGCGAGCGCACGACGCACGCGCTGCTCGAGGCGGCGCGGCCGCGGTACGACGAGATCTTCGCCGCGCTCCGCGCGCACGGCATCGCGCGCGAGGACCTCGTGACCGCGTGGGACTTCACGACCGCCTCGCGCGAGGCCACGCGCGCCGATATCCTCGCGGCGCGCGACGCCGCGCTCGCTGTGATGGGCGCAAACGGCCAAAACCTCACGTACGCGGTGACCACCGACGCGCCGCCGAGCGACACGCGGATCGCGCGCCGGATCGACGGCGAGTTCGACGCGCCGCTGTTCCTCGGCAACGGCGCCAAGCCCGAGCCGGGCACCGCGCTCGTCCGCGGACCGGACGGAAAGCCCGTGACGGCCGGGATGTACCGCGTGCCGTTCACGGCGATCGTGCCTGCGTGCGCGCTGCAGTCGCAGACGCCGGTGCCGCTCATGATCTACGGCCACGGCCTGCTCGGCGACTCGACGCAGGTGGCCAGCGCCGGCACGCGCCACGCGTCGGCCGAGCTGTGCATGGTCGTCGTCGGCACCGACATGCGCGGCATGGCCACGATCGACGTGCCGGGCGTCCTGCTCGCGCTGAACGACGCGAACAACGGCCCGCTGATCTTCGACGTGCTCGTGCAGGGGATGGTCAACCACGTCGCGATGGTCCAGATCGCGCGCGGGCCGATGGCGCAGACCCTGTTCCGCAAGCAGAACGGCATGCCGCTCGTCGACCCGAGCAAGTTCTATTACTACGGCATCTCGCAGGGCGGGATCATGGGCGGCACGGTGTGCGCGATCGATCCGGTGATCGAGCGCTGCGTGCTGCAGGTGGGCGCGATCAACTACTCGACCCTGCTCGAGCGCTCGCGCGACTGGCCGACGTACCGCGGGATCCTGATCAGCGCGTACCGCGATCCGCTCGACGTCACGCTGATCGTCAACCTGATGCAGCACCAGTGGGACCGCACTGAGCCGACGTCGGTCGTCGACGTGCTCGTGGGCGGGAGCGTGCCGGGCGCGCCGCCCAAGCAGGTGTTCATGCAGATCGCGATCGCCGACGACGAGGTGTCGAACGTCGCGAGCGAGTACCAGGCACGCACGATGGGCATCCCGACCGTGACGCCGTCGCCGTACGTGCCGTTCGGGCTGCAGGGCAGCGCGGGCCCGGTGCGCAATGGCCTCGTCATCTACGACTTTGGCCTCGGCGCTACGATCCCGCCGACGAACGAGCCGCCGCCCGACAACAACGTCCACTCGAACATCCGCAACAAGCGGGCGACGACCGACATGATGCGGCGGTTCTACGAGACGGGCGAGATCGTGCAGATGTGCACGGCGCCGCGCGGCTGTGACTGCACCGTCGCCGGCGGCTGCGGCGCGGATCTGTAGGCCGTCAGCGCCCGCGCTTCGCGGGCTTGGCCTTGGCCGCGGGCTTGGCCTTGGCAGTGGGCTTGGCCTTCGCGGCAGCGGGCTTGGCCTTCGCGGCAGCAGGCTTGGCCTTCGCGGCGGGCTTGGCCTTCGCGGCAGCAGGCTTGGCCTTCGCGGCCGGGGGCTTGGTCTTCGCCGCCGGCTCGGGCAGCGTCCGCGAAAATTCGAACGAGCGCCGGAGCCAGTCGCGCAGCACCTGCGGATCGTCCATCACCTCGTCGGCGAGCAGGATCGTGTCCCGCATGACCCGCCCGTTGCCCATCGGGTCGAACGGCGCCGATCCGTCGAGCGCGAGCGCCTCCCGCTGATCCGCCTCGCTCAGCTTGACCACGGCCGAGCGGGCGAACAGCCCGCTGAACATGCGGCCGTTCACCATGGCCGCGATCCCGCCGAACATGTTCTTCGTCGAGATCCGCGGGTCCTTCGGCAGCGCGGCGAGGAACAGCGGGTGGTGCTCGGCGGGGATCTTCGTCCAGGCCATGGGCCGCGGTTCTAGCACGGCGCCGGTGGCAACGTTTTCGCCGCACGGTACGCTCGCCGCGATGCGCGTCCGCGAGATCAGCCGTATGCCGGATCGGCTCCCGCCCAGCGACGATCACCCGTACCGCACCGGCGCCTGGAAGCCGAACCTCGTCGAGTACGACGCCGACGAGCTGGACGTGCTCGAGGGCGCGATCCCGCCGGAGCTCGGCGGCGTCTACCTGCGCAACACCGAGAACCCGGTGCTGCCGGCGCTCGGCCGCTACCACCCGTTCGACGGCGACGGCATGATCCACGCGATCCGGTTCGTCGGCGGCGCGGCGTCGTACCGGAACCGCTTCGTGCGCACGGCCGGCCTCGCGGCCGAGCTCGAGGCCGGCGCGCCGCTGTGGGCCGGCATCATGGAGCCGCCGGCGAAGTCGCTCCGCGACGGCTGGGGCGCGCGCACCCGGATGAAGGACGCCGCGTCGACGGACATCATCGTCCACGCCGGCTCGGCGCTCGCGACGTTCTACCAGTGCGGCGACCCGTACCGCATGGATCCGGTGACGCTCGCGCAGCACGGCCCCGCGCCGTGGGCGCCCCCGGGCGGCGTCTCGGCGCACCCCAAGATCGATCCCGCGACGGGCGAGCTGCTCTACTTCGGCTACGCGGCGCGCCCGCCGTACCTGTGGTTCGGCGTCATCGACGCGCACGGCGCGCGCGTGCACCAGACGGACGTCGAGCTGCCGGGCTCGCGCCTGCCGCACGACATGGCGTTCACCGAGCACTTTGTCGTGCTGAACGACCTGCCGCTGTTCTGGGACCCCGAGCTCCTCGCCCAGGGCGTCTACCGGCCGCGCTACCGGCCGGACCTGCCGTCGCGCTTCGCCGTGATCCCGCGCGCGGGCGGCGCGCCGCGCTGGTTCGAGGCGGCGCCGACGTACGTGCTGCACTGGATCAACGCGTACGAGGACGGCCAGACGATCGTCCTCGACGGCTACTTCCAGGAGGATCCGATCCCGCGCCCGGATCCGGCCGACGGGCAGTACGCGGCGCTGAAGCGCATGGTCGACATGAACGCGTTCAAGACGCGCCCGCACCGCTGGCGGTTCGATCTGGCGACCGGCCGCTGCACCGAGGAGCGGCTGTTCGACGGGATCAGCGAGTTCCCGTCGATCCACTACGCGCGCCCGGGGCGCCGCCACCGCTACGTGTGGTCGACGACCGGCGCGCCCGGCTGGTTTTTGTTCGACGGCCTCGTGCGGATGGACCTCGAGACGGGCGCCGAGCAGCGCTTCCGCTACCCCGAGGGCGTGTACGCGAGCGAGGCGCCGATGGCGCCGCGCCCGGGCGCCACCGCCGAGGACGACGGCTGGGTCGTCACGTTCGTCTCCGACACCGTGCGGGACCGCTCCGAGTGCCACATCTTCGACGCCGCGCGCATCGACGCCGGGCCGCTCGCCCGCGTCGCGCTGCCCGAGCGGATCTGCGCCGGCACGCACGCGTGCTGGGCGCCGGCCGAGGCGCTCCGCGCCCCGGCGTGAGCAGAAGGCTTGGCGCGCTGCGCGCCGCTCTCCGACGGGCTGGCATTCCCGGAGCGGCGCCGCGCGGTGCGCTTGTTATAGTGGCGTGCATGGGCGGACCGATCGGCTTTGGCGTCTTCCAGGCGCTCGACGCGCAGCGCCGGAAGGCGGGCGGCAGCGGCGGGGCGCCGCGCGCGCCCGGCCAGGGCTGGTGGTACTTCATCCTCGCGACGCTCTGCCTGTCGTGGCTCACCGCGGGGCTCATCGGGCGGCCGCCGCTGCACGCGGGCGCGCCGATGGCGAGCCGCCTGCTCTGGGCGTCGCTGTTCTACGCCGCGACCATGGGCTGGCAGCCGATCGTCGCGGCGTGGCTCGCCAAGCGCTGGCGCGATCGGCCGACCGCGCTCAACGGCGGCCTGCGGTGGCCCCCGCTGCGTGACGTGGGCCTGGCGCTCGCCGTCGCGGGCGGGCTCGCGGCGGCGGCGATGCTCGTCGCGCGCCTCTTCGGCGAGCCCCCGCAGCCCGCGCTCACGATCGCGCTCGACGCCGGCTCGGCGCTCGCGGCGACGGGCGCGCTCGCGGTCCTGTGCCTGCAGGCGGTGACCGAGGAGTACGGCTGGCGCGGCACGCCGCTCACGTACGCGATCGAGCGGTGGGGCGTGCGCGCCGGCCTGATCGTGCACGGGCTCCTGTGGGGCGCGTGGTACGCGCCGCTGTTCCTCCTCACGAGCCCCACGCCGCTCGCCTCGCTCACGTCGGCCGGGGGCTTCGCCCTCACGTGCCTCCTGCTCGGGATCGTGCTCGGCTGGCTGCGCCTGCGCTCGCGGAGCATCGCGCCGCCCGCGATCGCCAACGCCCTGCTCACGATCGTCGCCGGCCTGCCGCTGCTCCTGCAGGACGGCTCGAGCGGCGCCCGCGACGCGGTGTTCCGCTGGCCCGGCTGGCCGGTGATCGGCATCGCCGCGCTCGTCGTCCTCGTGCTGCGGGGCCGCGATCTCGGCACCGCGCCCGCCGCCCGGTAGCCGCCCCGCCGCGCGCGCACCGCCTGGGGCTTCGTAAGATCAACGGCTTAGATCGTTGGTTGCAACCACGATCGAAGTTGCAACCAACGATCTAAGTTGCCACCAGCGATCTCGCTGCTGCGCTCGGCCGACCTCGCGAGTCAGGCGTGTCCCGGAACCTCTCGCACCGAGATCCGCGGGTGGAACCGGTGCCAATTCTGGAGCAGCCAGGTTCGCGGCCGGAGCACGATCAGCGGGTGGTACGTGGGCCGCAGCGGCCACAGGACCGGCGAGTCCTCGAGCTCCTTCCAGTCGAAGAAGGTCGCGCCGCTCGAGAACGGATCGACCTTCCAGGTCTGCGCGATGGGGGCGCGATCCTCGCCGTGGTGACGCCAGTTGCCGAGCGTGTACGCGATGGCGTTGCGCACGGCGCGCGGGCAGGTCAGCGCGCGCGCGTGATACCGATCCGCGAAGACCTTGCCGGTGCGCCGGTCGCCGCCGCGCTCGGTGATCGCCTTGTTGATCTGCCGGGCCGCGGAGATCGAGAAGCCCTGGATGCCCTTCGAGAGCGCTCGCTTGCTATCGGCCTCGACGATCAGGTGGGCGTGATCGCGCTGAATCGACATGTGAACGATCCGGAAGTCCTCGCGCTGGGCAGTGACGATCGTCGCCTCACGGAGCGCCAGGTACGTGTCCTTGCGGCGGAGCCCGGCGGCGCTACCGACGACCCGCAATGTCACGTGCACCGGATGCCGAGGATCGTGCTCGGGCCGCGCCGCGTGCGATGCGCCCGGCTGCTGGCCCTTCGGCTTGCGCCCCGCGCCTCGTCGCTTGCCACCGTGCGTCCTGAAGACCATTTCCACTTGCTGATGTCGCTTTCGCCCCGTGCCCATGACTCGCAAGCTCCTGCTGATGTCGGCCGCCTTGCCGATGATCCTGAATCGGCAGAGAGTCTATCAGAAGCAAGGAGAGATAGCTGCTGCCCAGAGGTCGAGTCAGGTCGAATGAATGATAATATTATATGGAACCGATTCGATCTCCACAGTTCGGTTCTCTGCCAAATCAAGTGACAGCTCGACCAGCGAGCGCGACGAGCACGTGGAGGCGAAGTCATCCATCGCCGCTGCGAGACGCAATTCCGGTCGCATGGCTACCCAGCGTCGCTTGCCTAGAATGAAAGGCACACCCGTGCAAACGCTGTGTCGAACGTCCACCGCTGCCCAGAGGCGAGTGGGTCGAATGAACGACAATATTATGTAAAGTCGATTCGATTCGATCTCCACAGTTTGGTTCTCTGCCAAATCAAGTGACAGCTCGACCAGCGAGCGCGACGAGCACGTGGAGACGAAGTCATCCACTGCCGTTGCGGAGCAGCTCCTGCCCCACTCTCCGCTTCAGCGACGTGGACGAGCTGCGAGCGCGGGGGGCCGGTCCCATGGGCCGAACTGGCCGCTGTTCTCGGAGATGGCTCGTGCGTCGGCGTGACGTGGTTCGAGCTTCAGCCGCCTTCGCGGATCACCGGCTCGAGCGCCGCCGCGAAGCGCGTCATCGCTGGCGTGAGCGCGCGGCCGCGGGCGCGCACCAGCCAGATGGCGCGCGTGGGGAGCTGATGATCGCCCAGCACGCGCACCAGGCGGCCGGCGCGGATGTCGGCGCGGGCGACGTGGGTCGGGAGCGCGACGATGCCCGCGCCGGCCAGCGCCATGGCGTGCAACGCGGCGAGCGAGCTGGATTCGACGCGGGGGACGATCTTGACGCGGCGCTCGCCGCCGGGGCCGCTGATCACCCAGCGGCCGCGATCGGAGACGTGCTCGAGATCGAGCAGGCGGTGCGCGCCGAGCTCCTCGAGGGTGCGCGGCGCCGGGGCGCGGGCCAGGAGCGCCGGCGCGGCGCACAGCCAGCGCTCCTGCGTGCCGATGCGGCGGGCCAGGAGCGTGCTGGCGGAGAGTGAGGTCCCGATGCGGATCGCCAGATCGATGCCCTCCTTGACCAGATCCACGTAGCGATCTTCGAGCAGGAGTCGGGCGCGCACCTCGGGGTGCTCGTCGATGAAGCGGGCGAGCACCGGGGCGACGACGTGCTGGCCGAGGAAGGTGGAGGCGGAGACGATCAGGGTGCCCGAGGGGCGGGCGGTGGCGCGGCGGACCTCGTCCTCAGCGTCGCGTAGCTCGGCGAGGAGCGCGCCGGCGCGGGCGACCAGGCGGCGCCCCTCCTCGGTGAGGGCGAGCGAGCGCGTGGTCCGCACCGCCAGGGGGACGCCGAGGCGGGCCTCGAGGCGCGTCAGGCGCCGGGAGAGCGCCGACGGGGAGAGGCCCAGGAAGCGGGCGGCGCGGGCCAGCGTGCCGGCCTCGGCGACCTGGACCAGCGCCTCGAGATCGGCGAGCGACGACGGCTCCATCGGGCCGGCAGCGTACGCCGGTCGTGCACGGCGTGCACGACAGACATGATGGTTCGTGCGTTGTGCGCACGAGCGGGAGGCGCCATGAAGAGGGCATGAACCCGCGCCGCCTCGCTCACCTCTCGCTCCGGCTGACCCTGGGCGTCAATATCGCTGTCCACGGGCTGGTTCGGGTGACCGATCCACTGGGCTTCGCCGAGAAGCTGGTGGAGCTCTTCGCGGGCGTGCTGCCGCGCTGGGCGGTGCTGCCGTTCGCGGCGGCGCTGCCGTTCCTGGAGCTGGCCGTCGGGTTGGCGGTGCTCGTCGGTGCCCGGCTCATGCACGCGTTATTCTGCGGCGCGCTCGTCATGACGGCGCTGACGTTCGGGACCTGTTTGCGGCAGGACTGGCCGGGAGCGGGGCTGCAGCTCTGCTATGCGATCGCCTACGCGATCCTGCTCGGGACCCTCGAGCACGCGCACTGGACCCTCACGAAGCGAGAAGCATCATGGACCTCCAATTGAATGGCCGCACCGTCCTCGTCACTGGCTCCACCTCCGGCATCGGCCGGGCGGCGGCGGAGCGCCTCGCCCGCGAGGGTGCCAGCGTCCTGATCCACGGCCGCGATCAGAAGCGGACCGAAGCAGCGGCGGCGGAGATCCGGCGCGCCACCGGCGCGGACTCGGTGCGCGCGGTGGCCGGTGATCTGGCGACCGCCGCCGGCGCCGACGCGGTGATCGCGGCGGTGCCCGAGGTGGACGTGCTGGTGAACAACGCCGGCATCTTCGAGCCCAAGGCGTTCGCCGAGATCCCCGACGCGGACTGGCTCAAGATGTTCGAGACCAACGTGATGAGCGGCGTCCGCCTGTCGCGGCACTACTTCCCCAGGATGCTCGCCAAGGGCTGGGGCCGCGTCCTGTTCATCTCGAGCGAGTCGGGGATCCAGACCCCGTCGGAGATGATCCACTACGGGATGACCAAGACGGCGCAGCTGGCGGTGTCGCGCGGCCTGGCCGAGCTGACCCGCGGGACCGGCGTGACGGTGAACTCGATCTTGCCGGGGCCGACGCGCTCCGAGGGCGTGGACGAGTTCGTGCGCGCCCTCGGCAAGGAGCGCGGCGTCTCCGAGCAGGAGATGGAGCGGCTGTTCTTCCAGGAGGCGCGGCCGACCTCGCTCCTCCAGCGCTTCGCCACGGTCGACGAGGTCGCCAACCTGATCGCCTACGTCGCCAGCCCGCTGGCCAGCGCGACCAACGGCGCCGCGCTGCGCGTCGACGGCGGCGTGGCCCGGACGATCGTCTGATCGCCGCGCCGGCTCGCAGCTACCCGTCGCAGCTACGCATCGTCCTTGGCATCGTCCTTGGCGTCGTCCTTGTGCACGCGCGCCGCGGGCAGCGGTTGCGCGTCCTCGGGGCGCACGCTGGCGGCGCCCGCCGCGGCCGCGCCCTTGTCGTCGACGCGGCGGTAGTTGTCGAGGAGCTTGTAGCGCCGCGTGTAGAGCTTGAACACCGCCGTCGCGGCGAACGCGAAGCCGGCGAAGAAGAACATGAGGAACGCCGTCTGGCTGAGCCCGGTGTCCTCGATCCGCGACAGGACGGCGTCGTTGCGCACGCCCGCGTTGACGAGCAAGACCCACAGGTTGCCGATGGTCGTCGTCAGGTTCCAGAAGCTCATGATGACGCCCTTCATCGCGAGCGGCGCCTGGCTGTACGCGAACTCGAGGCCGGTCGCCGAGACCAGCACCTCGCCGAACGTGAGCAAGATGTACGGCGCGATCTGCCACATGATCGAGATCTTGTCGCCGCCGTCGATGACGAGCTGCAGGACGCCGGCGGCGATCCACGCGAACCCGGCGAACGCGATGCCGAGCGTCATCCGGCGGAGCGACGTCGGCTCCCAGCCCTTGCTCCGCAGCCACGGGTAGAGCAGGAGGTTGTTGAGCGGGATCAGGATCATCACGAACAGCGGGTTCCACGCCTGCATCTGCGCGGGCTGGAAGTCCAGGACCCAGACGCCCCACGAGCCGAGATCGAAGTCCCACGACGGAGAGATCATGTCGCCGCCCTGCAGCACCCACGTGGTCGCCTTCTGATCGAACAGCGAGTGGAACGGCGTGACGAGCGCGAACACGATCAAGATGCCGAGCACCGCGCGCACGCCGTCGACGGCCTCGTCCGTGTGCGCGCCGCGCGCGCGCTCGAGCTGCAGCGCCGTGCCCACGCCGCCGAACGAGACGAGGATGACGAGCGCCAGGCAGAGGCTGGGCACGACCGCGAGCGACCACGGCACGCCGAGGTCGAGCAGGACCTCGGGCGCCACGAGCTCGAGCACGCCGAGCGTGAACGCGACGGCCGCGAGCGCGAGCCCGGCGACGGCGATGTAGAAGCCGGTGCGCCCGGCGCCGGCCGGCTGCGCGAGCAGCGCGGCCCGCACGACGCGCGCGAACGAGTTGGGGTTCTTCGGCGCGACCGGCACCATCACGTAGCGCTTGCGGCCGAGCCAGAACACGATGGTGGCGATGAACATCAGCCCGCCGGGGATGCCGAACGCCCACCGCGGCCCGAGCTGGCGGAGGAAGAGCGGCATGAGCAGCGAGGCGAAGAACGAGCCGAAGTTGATGATCCAGTAGAAGGCGTCGAAGACGAGCTTCGCGAGGTGCTTGTTGCGCGAGTCGAACTGGTCGCCCATGAACGACGCGACGAGCGGCTTGATGCCGCCGGAGCCGAGCGAGATCAGAAACAGGCCGAGGTAGAACTGATCGATGTTCGCGCCGGCCGTCGCCAGGCACGCGTTGCCGCCGCAGTAGATCAGGCTGAACCAGAGGATCGTGTTGTACTTGCCGAGGAAGCGGTCCGCGAGCCAGCCGCCGAGCAGCGGGAAGAAGTACACGCCCATCACGAACGTGTGGAACACCTCCTTCGCCGCGTCTCCCCGGTCCGTCAGGTCGGGGTACGCCTGGACGAGCAGGAACGTCATCAGGAACGGCGTCAGGATGTTGCGCATCCCGTAGAAGCTGAAGCGCTCGCATCCTTCGTTCGCGATGATGAACGGGATCTGGCGCGGCATCCGCGCCTGGTCGTCTGGCTTGCGCTGGGTCACGAGGGCCCCCTGAGAGAGCGGTAGGGAGCGGTGATAGCACTAAGATGCCGCGCAGTGACCACCCTCGGCGACTGGCTGGCCGAAGCGCCGTTCGGGCTCGCGATGTCGAGCGGATTCTTCTCGTTCTACGCCCACACGGGCATGCTCTCGGCGCTGCTCGCGGAGGGCCATGTCCCGGTGCACGCGGCGGGCTCGAGCGCCGGGGCGCTGGTCGCGGGCGCGTGGGCGGCGGGGCTGTCGGCGGAGGCGCTCGCCGAAGCGCTCGCGCGGCTTACGCGCGCCGACTTCTGGGATCCGGCGCCGGGCGCGGGCCTGCTCGCGGGGCGGCGGTTCGACGCGCTGCTCCGCGCGCTCCTGCCGGTGGCGGCGATCGAGCGCTGCGCGGTGCCGCTCGCGATCAGCGTGTTCGACATCCTCGCGCGCCGCACGGCCGTCCTCACGCGCGGCGATCTGGCGGCGGCGATCCGCGCGTCGTGCGCGGTGCCGGGGATGTTCCACCCGGTGTGGATCGGTCGCCGGCCGTACTGGGACGGCGGCATCCTCGATCGACCGGGGATCGCGGGCGTGCCGCCGGGGCGGCTCTTGTTCCACCACATCGCGTCGCGCTCGCCGTGGCGCGCCGCGCTGCCGATCCCGCGGCGCCGGGAGCTGGTGGCGCTCGTGCTCGAGGACCTGCCGCGCTCCGGCCCGTTCCGGCTCGAAGCGGGGCGGCGCGCGCTGGCCGCGGCGCGGGAGGCGACCCTGCGCGCGCTCGCGCGGCCGATCGAAGGCGGGCTCGTGCGCGTCTAGGCTTTGGTGCTAGACGCAGCCGGCCTGGCCGATCAAGTCACGAGATTGGTCGAAGCACGACGCAGCTCGCTGCAACTCGCCGTGCTATCAGCCAAGTCCGAGCAGGCGTCGATCGGTCACGTGGAAGCGGTCGTCCAAATACTGCGCGATCGCTTGGGCCAAGATGTCCTCGGCCACGGTGCGATCGGCGTACAAGCCCATCAGTTCTTGCGCAGCCACGCCCAGCTCGTGATCGATAAGCTCCTCGCAGTCGAGCCTCGAACCTCCGGCCGCCTCGTACTCATGGATCGAACCGAGCGTCTCGGCGAGGGCCGAATGGTTAGCGAAGGGACCTTTACGCAGCAGGTAGACCAGCACCGAGTTGAAGTAGCCATCCCCGAAGCGAGCCGCGATCGGGCGCATCGCCGCCTTCAGCCGAAGCGAGAATCGAAGCTTCTCGTTGTCTTTGTCCTTCGCCCGGACGTGCTCCTTGACCAACCAGTCATCGAGCTCGAGCTCCCATTCCGCTTCATCCGGGCCCCGAAAGATGTCGCCATCCGCGCGATAGAACGTGACGAACATCCGGGTCGGGAGGAACGTGAGCCCTTCGCGGTTCCGACGGATCTCGAGCTCGGCGTGATCGACCTCGGGGTTCTTCCGGTACGAGCCCCACGCACGGATCCTCGGATGTTCGGGTGCCGGCGCTGGTGCATCGAAATACTTGTTGGAGGCCGACGACATCGACGATCACTCACTCCTGGGTGGCAACTGTAGCACGCGCAACACCGCCATCGCCGAGGCCCGCGCGGCCTCTGCTCGTGTCTCCTTGATCTTCGAGCGACTGGACGCGTCGGCAAAGTCCGAGATCCCCTTCACGATCACCCACCCTGGATCATCCGCGGGGTCCGAGGCCAGGGCGGCTGACACCGCGCCCATGCCTTCCATCTCGCCCCCGATGACGGGCTGCTCCATCGCCGGGAGGCTCGCGAGCAATTGATCGCGGAACGCGGCGGACTCGATCCGGGCACCGCCGGAGAGGATGACGCCGACCTCGACCCGCTCCGTGGCTCCGGTCCGCACGTACGCCTCGCCGAGTCGCCGAAATCGATCATGCCAGGTCCTGCTCGCGCTCTTCCGTGAGGTCGGGTACTGAACTTCATACCTGCCACGCAACGGGCTCTCGTCGGCATCGACGACTCTGCGGTCGTCATAGAGGAACACCGACTCCGAGACGATCACGTCGCCGATGCGCTGTCGCCCCGGGGCTACTCCGAACGCGGTCCCGATCAAGATGATCGTTGTGGCCTGGGTCTCGGCGCGCGCCTGGATGCAACGAGCGGCGGCCCCATCGGGCGAGAAGGCACCCATGCTCACCTGGATGGAGACAACCCGGTTTGCTCCCACGAGCCCGAGCCGATAGTAGGGGCCGTAACGCCCGGGTAGCTTGTCGAAGGCAGTGCCGAGATCCTTGGCCGCCCGTTCGAGTTGTTTGTGCTCGGTGGGAGTCGCGGTGACGAGCACAACATCGGAGGCAACGGCGCGGGCTTCGCGTACGGCGCGTGCCGCGTCGAGGCCACGGCGCGTGAGATCGTCACGCACGGACTCGACGGGCTCGCCCCGTCGTTCGGCCTCCGCGCGGAGTCGCTGCTCCAGGATCTCACCCGGACTCGGTGGCACAGTCCCTCATATCATGGTCCACCGTCGCGGCGTTTGCCGTACGCGAAGTCAACCTTACAAGGGTGATTAAACAGGTCGGTAGTGTAGGCTTCCCATTGGCAGCGAGGTTGGGTTGACGCGAACGGGTCGGCGCGGGTCGGGCGCGGGTCGGGCGCGGGTCAGGCGCGGGACACCCTGACACAGGCCTTACCTGCAACCGGGCGGGCGTTCGCTAGTCTTGGATCCCATGACGAGGCTCCTTCTGATCGCTGTGGGGGCGGGCGCGCTCGCTGGGTGTACGCCGACCGCGAGCTCGGAGCCGGCGGGTCCGCCGCCGCAGGCGCAGGCCGCGGAGCCGGCGCCACCGGCTGGCGCGACGTTCTCGAGCGCCGTGTACGCCGAGCACATCCGCAAGCTGCGCGCGCGGCTCTCCGCGCGGGGGCTCGGCCAGCTGAACGTCCGGATCGAGGATCCGTTCGTCGTCGCGGGTGACGGCACGCCCGAGGAGCTCGCGCGCAGCGCGCAGACGGTGCGCTGGGCCGCGGACAAGCTCGAGGCGGGCTTCTTCGCGAAGCGGCCGGGCAAGCTCCTCGACATCTTCCTGTTCTCGACGGCGGAGAGCTACGAGCAGGGCGTGAAGGCGCTCACCGGCGAGGCGCCGACCACGCCGTACGGCTTCTACTCGAGCGCCAACGGCGGGCTGTTCATGAACATCGCGACGGGCGGCGGCACGCTCGTGCACGAGATCGTGCACCCGTACGTCGAGGCGGACTTCCCGGGGGCGCCGCCCTGGCTCAACGAGGGGCTGGGCTCCTTGTTCGAGCAGAGCGCCGAGCGCGGCGGTCGCATCGTCGGGCTCACGAACTGGCGCCTCGCGGGCCTGCAGCGCTCGATCGGGCGCGGGGGCCTGCCGAGCTTCCGCGCGCTGACGGGGCTGGGCAGCGACGCGTTCTACGGCGATGACAGCGGCACGAACTACGCGCAGTCGCGCTACCTCCTCTATTACCTGCAGGAGCAGGGGCTCCTGCACGACTTCTACCGCGCGTTCCGCGCCGGGCGCGGCAAGGACCCGAGCGGCTACCAGACGCTCGTCGCGAGCCTCGGCGAGCGTGACATGGCGGACTTCCAGCGCCGCTGGGAGCGCTACGTGGCCGCGCTGCGCTTCCCGTGAGCCAGCACGGGCGGCGGCGGCTGAGCTGGCGCGGCGGCGGCGGTTGAGCTGGCGCGGCGGCGGCGGCGGCGGCTGAGCTGGCGCGGCGGCGCGTCAGCGCGCGGAGCCGGCCGCGGGCTTGGCCTCGGCGGGCTTCTCGGCGGTCGGCTTCTCGGCGGGCTTCTCGGCGGTCGGCTTCTCGGCGGGCTTGGCCGCGGTCGGCTTCTCGGCAGGCTTCTCGGCGGGCTTGGCCGCGGTCGGCTTCTCGGCGGGCTTGGCCGCGCTGCCGGTGGCCGCGCTGTCGGTCACGGCGCAGTCGGCTGCGGTGCTACTGGCCGCGGTGCTGCTGGTCGCAGCGCTGCCCGTCGCGGCGCCCTCCGTGACGGAGCAGCCGCCCGGGGGGCCGCTGACCTTGGGGCTGCTGGCTGCGGTGCTGCTGGTCGCGGCGCTGCTTGCCGCGGCGCTGCTCGTCGCGAGCTTCTGCGTCGGCGGCCGCTCGTAGATCGATCGGACCGGGATCGTGACGGAGCGATCGAAGACGGTGTCCTTCGCCGCCGCCGCGCCCTTGGCGTCCGGCTCCTTGCTGGCGCCGTCGCCAGCGGGGACCGTCACCTTCACGTTCACCTTCACCTCGTCGGCGCCCGGATCCGCGGGGCAGCCGGCCTCGTGCCACGGCGCCTGGTGCGTGCCCTTGGCGCTGAAGTCGCCTGGCGCGAGCGCGCCGGCCGCCTTGCAGACGACGGCGCCGTCGGGCTTCGTCACCTCGACGGTGTACGAGCCGGTGACCGGCATCTGCTCGTGCTTGCCGTCGAACAGGCGGAACGCGATCCGGAGCCGGCCGCGCTCGTCGATCTGCGTGTGGAAGTCCATCTTCCGCAGCTTCCGCGGGCCGGCCGCCTTGTCCGACGACTTGCAGGCGACGGCCGCCACCGCGAGGGACGCCACGAGCAGCGCCACGACCCCGAGCGATCCGATGCGCATCGCGCGAAGCATACCCGGCCCCAGCCGGCGCGGGCGCTACTTGCGCGCCTTCCACGCCGCGAGCACCTTCGCCTCCTTCTCGCGGCTGAGCCCCGCCGAGCGCATCCGCTTGCGCTTGTCCTCGGGGATCGACTCGGGCAGGGAATCGAGCCACGCGAGCGTGTCCCGCGCCGTCTCGAGGATCGGCCGAAATGTCAGGCCGGCCGCCACGGCGCGCGCGTTCGAGATCGTGCCGAAGCCGGCCATCTCGCCCTTGGCGTCGAACCACATCGGCAGCTCGCCCCACGGCGAGACCTCCTGCTCCTCGAGGAACGCCGCGGCCACCCATGTCAGCGTCGCCTTGTTGCCGCCAGCGGCGTTGCACGCCTCGAGCACCTCTCGCATCGTGATCCGCCGCGCGGGCCCGAGCGCATTGAACGTGCCGACCGTGCCGTCCTCGACGACCTTCACGATCCACGCGCCGAGGTCCCGGCCGTCGATGTACTGCGTCGGCGTCGCGCCGTCGCCGGGGCACAGCACCTCGCCGCCCTCGGCCATCCGCGCCGGCCAGTGCGTGAAGCGGCCGGTCGGATCGCCAGGGCCGATGATGAGGCCGGGCCGGAGGTTCGCGACGCGGCCGGGCATCGCCGCCTCGGCCGCCTGCTCGCACAGCGCCTTGAGCGCGCCGTAGTGCTGCTTGACGTCCTCGCTCGCCGGATCGGGGAGCGTCGCGAGCGGCGCGGCCTCGTCGGCGCCGATCCGCTCGTGGCCGGCGTAGACCGAGATCGTCGAGATGTTGACGTACTGCTTGACGCTCGGCGCGAGCAGCTCCGCCGACAGCTTCGTGATCCGCGGGACGTACGCCGAGGTGTCGACGACGGCGTCCCACGTCCGGCCGCGGAGCGCCTCGAGCTTGCCGTCGCGGTCGCCCTGCAGCTTCTCGACGGTCGGGAACAGCTCCGGCCGCGTCTTGCCGCGGTTGAACAACGTCACCTTGTGGCCGCGCGCGAGCGCCGCCTCGACGACGTGCGGCCCGAGGAAGCCGGTGCCGCCGAGGACGAGGAGCGTCTTCTGCTTCGGCGGCGCGGCGGCGGCGGGCGCGGGCGCAGCGGCAGCGGCAGCGCCGGCGAGAGGCGGCGCGTCCCGGCGCGAGCCGCACGAGGCGGCGAGCCCGGTGGCCAGCGAGCCAAGCAGGAACGAGCGGCGATCGAGCGTCATGCGGGCTCCTTCGAGGAGACGACGGTGGCGGTGGGGAGCTCGGGGCCGCGGGGCAGGCGGCGGCGGAAGCCGAGCCCGAGCGCCAGGGCGAGCGAGATCCAGAGGGCGATGAGCGGCCAGGTGACGGCGACGAGCGCGGAGACCCCGCCGAGCGACGCGAGCGTCGTGAGGACGAGGTACAGCTTGGCCCCGCAGAGATCGCCGAGGCGGTAGACCACGGTGTCGATCACGTTCTTCGCGCGGTACTTGTCGTCGCGCTCGACGACGGTGAACGCCAGCTCGCGCGCGGGCCGGGTCAGGCCGTGCGTCGCGGTGCGCGTGGCGATCATCGCGAACATGAGCGTCGCGATCGACGGCGCCTCGGCGAGCTCCGTGAGCGCGAGGCCCTGCGCGATCGGCAGCGCGAGGAGCACGATCCCGGGCCCGACCCACCGCAGGAGCGGCGCCGCGAGCAGCGTCTGCGCGGCGAACGTGGCGGCGTTGGTCCAGAAGTCGATCGTGGCGAACAGCTCGGTCCGCGCCTCGCGCGTCGGCACCAGCGCCTTCGTGAGCCCGGCCTGCTGGAGGTAGAGGAACGTCGCGGCGATCGCGGTGCACAGCACGTAGCCGGCGATCGCGAGCAGGTACGGCGAGCGCAGCCGGAGGAGGCCACGGACGGCCGCGGGCAGCGCCGGCTCGGGCGGCGTGTCGTCGCGCGCGGGCGCGTGCTCGAGCGACTCGCCGGCGCGGCGGAGCGCGTAGAGCCCCACGGCGGCGAGCTCGAGCAGCGCCGCGGACAGGAGCAGGATGCCGTGGACGCCGACCACGCCGACGAGCTCGCGCGCGAGGAGCGGGCCGACGATGGCGCCGAGCGTGCCGCCCGCGGCGATCGGGCCGTAGAGCCGGCGCGCGATCTCGGGCCCGAGCAGATCGGCGAGCAGGCTCCAGAACACCGAGACGACGAACATGTTGAAGACGGCCGACCAGACGTAGAACACGCGCCCGACG
>Ga0247790_10000333_pt1 | contig 17425 bp, 9 predicted proteins | sample UWRJS171409R4_FD_179913 | JGI IMG/M metagenome (GOLD analysis project Ga0247790, IMG submission 179913) | Soil microbial communities from Arlington Agricultural Research Station in Wisconsin, United States - UWRJ-S171-409R-4 | ecosystem: Environmental > Terrestrial > Soil > Agricultural land... | reverse complement strand
GCCGCCGACGCCGCAGCGCCGAGGTGCTCGAGGACCCGCTCGAAGCGCTCGAGCAGATCCGCCAGCTCCACGGCCGGGAGCGCCGCCGCCCCCGGCTCGAGCAGCCGCCCCACCGCGTCGCTCGCGTCCATCACCAGATCCCCCAGCTCCGACGGCAGCCCGCCGCCCCACTGCTGCGCCCGCACCGCGATCTCCTCCATCCGGTGCACCAGGAGGCTCACCTCGGTGAACCCCATCATCCGCGACTCGCCCTTGAGCGTGTGCAGCTCGCGCAGGAGCTCGTCCGCCGTGGCCGCGGCGCCGGGATCGCCCTCGAGCCCGATCCACAGCACGTTGATGCGCGCGATCCGATCCAGCGCCGTCCGCTGGAACTCCTCCATCACCTTGCGCCGCGCGCGCTCCTCCGGTGTCACGCGCCGGCCTCGAGCGCGCCCGGGCTCGCCGCGACCAGCGTCTCCAGCTCGTCCGACGTCCGGACCAGATCGCTCGCCGTCGCCCGCGTCTGCTTGGCCGCCGCCAGCGAGTGCTGCGTGTACTGGTGCACGTCGTCCATGCTCCGCGTCACCTGCTCCGTCGCGCCCCGCTGCTGGCTCGTGATCAGGTTGATCCGCTTGGAGCTCTCGAGCGTCGCCTGCGCCAGCTTCTGGCCCACCTCCGTCGAGATCACCGCGCGCTTGGACAGCTCCTCGATCTCGAACGCGAGATCCCCCGCCTCGTTCGCCGCGCTGCTCACCGACTCCGCCAGCCGCCGCATCTCGCTCCCCAGGAGCACGAACCCGCGCCCCGCCTCCCCCGCCTTCACCCCCTCGAGCGACGCATTCAGCGCCAGGACGTCGCTCTTGTCCGCGATCCCCTGGATCAGCGCCGTGATCTTGCGGATCTTCTGCGACTGCGCGGCGAGCTTCAAGATCTGCTCGCCGATCCCCTCGCTCGCGCGCGTGGACTGCTCCGCGCTCGCCGCCACCTGGTCCGCGCTCTCGGCGATGTCCGTCGCCGACGCGAGCAGCGCCGCCATCGTGCGCCGCGTCTCCTCCACCGCCGACGACTCGTCGGCCGCGTTCGTCTCCGTCTGCTTCGCCACCGCCAGGAGCTCGGCCGACGACGCTTGCAGCTCCTTGGCCATCTTGAGCTGCGCCTGCTGATGCTCGTGCACCCGCTGCGCCATGCCGTTGAACGCGTCGGCGATCGGCCGGAACATCCCGCGCTCCGCGACGCGCGCCGTGTAGTCGCCCGCCGCGATCCGGCGCGCGCCCTCGGCGAGGCGCCGCACGCCCCGATCCATCCGCACATAGAGCGGGACCGACAGCGCCCCGATGAGGATGAGGATGACGGCCACGCCCCACGTCCACGTGGTGACGTCCCCGCGGTACTCGGTCACGTTGCGATCCGCGTCCACCCGCTCGCCGTCCTGCGCCCGATCGATGGCCGGCAGGAGCTTCTGCCGCAGGATCTGGTCGAAGACGACGTGGACCTGCTCCTTGTACTCGGGCGCCGCGCGGTCCAGCCGGGCCAGCTCGTCGATCCGCTGGACGAACGTCTCGAAGAGCTCGGCCACCGCCGCTGCCTCGCGCGTGTCCGCGGAGACCTCGTCCTCGCCCTCGGTCATGAGCTCGAGCTCGTGCTTCACCCCGAGCTCCGTCAGGATCCGGCGCGCGGCCCGCTTGTGCGTCTCGCGCTCACTGACCTCGCCGCCGCGCGAGAGCACCTCGGCCGACTCCTGAGCGTAGCCCTGGACGTGGCGCACCAGCGTCGCGTACTGGAGCGCCTCGTCGTACTGGCGCTCCACCAGATCCAGCGCCTGCTCAAGGCGGCTGTGGAACTGGTTCATCACGATCACGACGGCGATCGCGAACACCGCCGCGCCGATGAACACGCCGTACGAGACGGCCGGCATGCGCGGCCAGCGGGGTGGGCTGTCTTCCTGAGCGCTCATCGTGTGGTGTGCTCCGTTGTTTCATCGATCCAGGCTGGTCACCGGCTAGTCATCGGCGAGCTCGAGCTCCACCGTCGCGATCACGAGGCCGCCGATGCTGCGCGGATCGAGCCCGGCCTGGATGGCCGCGCCGAGCTCGAGCTCGGGGATCGGGTGCCACAGCGCCCCGGCCGACACCTCCCACGCGGGGCCGTCCTCGTTGCCGGCCCGCAGCTCGAGCACCGGCACCCACCGTCCGAGCGGCACGAACACGCCGAGCGATCCGTCGAGCGCGACCTCGGGCTCCGTCCCCGCGCCGGTCCCCCGCTCGAGCTCCACGCCGAGCGCCACGCTCAGGTTGAGGTGGACCCGCCCGAGCACCTGGTACGCGACCGCGAACGCCTCCGGGCCCCAGGCGTCCGTGCCGGCGTCGGAGAGCGCCGGGAACGCGAGCCCGAGCCCCGCCGACACGGCGAAGCCGCGCGCGCGATCGCTCAGCGGGTTGTAGAGGACGGAGACCTCGGCGTTGCCGAGGCCGGCCTGTTGCGTCATGGCCGGCTGCATCGCTGGCGAGCGCCACGCGAGCGGGATCTCCGCGGCGACCTGGAGCCGATCGGTGAGCCCGAGCTCGACCTCGAGCTCGGCCGTCGCGAGCGTCGCGCCGCCCGCGCGCGCGGCGCCGAGCGCGCTCGTGACCTGCAGCTCGAGCGCGTCCTGCGGGTAGACGATCCGCCCGAGGAGCAGCTCCTGGATCGCCTCGTCCACCTTGTCGGACGCGGCGGCGCTCGCGTGCCCGTGCAAGAGGACCAGGCAGATCGCGCCGGCGCGGCGGCCCGGCGCCCTCACGCGCCGGGCCTCGCGTCACGAGGCATGGCGGGACTCCGCGCCCGGGCGCAGCCGGTGGAGCAGCTCGTCCGGATCGAGCAGCGTGACCACGCCGCGCGCGTCGACGAGCTCGCCCGCCACGAGCGCGTCGCCGCGTGCCGCCGGGCGGACCACGTCCGCCGCCACCTCGCGCAGCCCCAGCACCTCGTGCGCGAGCAGGACCACGGGGCGGCCCCCGAGCGTGGCGACCACGAGCCGGCGGTAGCCCTCCGGCGCGCGCTCGCCGCCCGCGCCGAAGATCCGGGCCAGATCGACCACCGCCAGCACGCGGCCGCGCTCGTGCACCACGCCCGCGAAGCACGGCGGCGCCGTCGGGACCGGCACGATCCGCGCGCGCTCGGACACGTGATCGACGAGCCCGCCGGGGAGCGCGTACAGGCTCCCGTCCACGCGGAAGACCAGGACGTAGTGCGCGCCGGGCTCGAGGCTATCCGCCATCGGCGCCTCCGCCGCGGGGCTCCGCCGCCGCGGCGAACTCGGCGCGCACGCGCTCCACGACCGCCGCGAGGCCGCGCTCGCGCGTGACGTGACCGTCCGCGCCCACGCGCACGCGCGCGCGCGCGAGGGCCTCCTCGGCGAGCCCGGAGATCAGCACCACCCGCGCGCGCGGCGCCACCTCCCGCACGCGGCGGCACACGACGGCGCAGTCGAGCTCCGGCATGTTGACGTCGGAGAGCGCGAGATCGGGCGAGAACTTCGCCAGCACCCGCTCGAGCCCCGGCGCGGTGCTCGCCGTCTCGACGGCGTAGCCCTCCTCGACGAGCATCGAGGTCAGGAGGTCCGAGCTCAGCTTGCTGTCGTCCACCAAGAGGATCCGGCCGCGGAAGGCGGCCGCGCGCGGTGGCCGGGCCGCGGAGAACGCCGCCGCGTCCTGGACGCGCGGCCCCCCGAGCGGGAGCGCCTCCAGCGCGTCCAGCGCGCGGCCCAGCGCGCGGACCGCGCGCGTGCAGGCGAGGACCGCCGTCCGATCCTCCGGGATCCGGCGGGCCGCGGCCTCGCCCTGGCGGGCGAGGGCGAGCACGTCGGTGCACCCGAGGAAGGCCGCCTCGCCGGCGAGCGAGTAGAGCTCGATGCGGATCGCGCCGGCGTGCGTGGACGCGCCCGCGCCGAGCAGCTCCAGGCTGCGCGCGAGCCGCGCCCGGGCCGTCTCGCAGAAGCGAGCCAGGAACTGCCCCTGGAGCTGGGCGACCTTGGACACGTCAGGCCTCTCCGACCGCGCGCGCATCCAGGCGAGATGGGCCTCGCCGGAGAGCTCTCGACAAGACCAGCTTCATGGGTACGACCTGACGAGAGTACACACGGCCACGGTCCAGGATCGCCGAGCTTCACGAGAGTTCACACTGACGAGCGTTGACCTCGCGGCCAGGAAGCTCGCGCGAACTCACCGCGGCGTCGCCGCGCGCGATCGTCCCGTGAGGATCCCACCGGGAGTGCGTTCGATTACCGCGGCTTCGCAGGCGCGGATGGCGAAGCCTGCGAAGCCGGCGCAGCAGGCGCGGCCGGCGACCGCGGCGCGGTGAGCGCTGCTGTCACGAGCGCCTCGACCGAGGCGGCCGTGATCGGGTGATAGCCCGGCCGGGCGCGCGCGAAGATCTTGCGCGCGAAGTCGAGGCCGTCTGGCGTGGCGACGAGCGCGCGGTAGATCGGCATCACGTGGCGGCGGCGGCCGACCCGCTCGAGGAACGCCGCGATCGCCGGCCGGGCCTCGGTGAGGCCCGAGCGGATCGCGAGCGGGTACCAGTGCTGCGCGAGCTCGCCGTTCGCCGTGCCCGTGAGCGCGAGCGCGACATCGAGCGCCGCGAGCTGCGGGCGCGCCAGCATCGGGGGCAGCCCCTCGAGGAAGTGGACGCGCTCCTGCGTGCTCCACGCCGCCGCGCCCTGGCCGGCGAGGTCCTTGCCCGTCGCGAGCCAGGCCCCGCGCGCCGCGTCGACCGCCGCGAGGCGCCGCGACGCCGCGGGCACCGCGGACGCCGGCACGCCGCCCTCGTCGAGCCACGCGGCGAGCTCGGCGCCGGAGAAGGCGCGCGGAGTCTTCGTCATCAGCTCCGCGCGCAGCGCCGCCTCGAAGTCCTCGGTCGTCACGCTCTGGAACGCGTGGCGATCGAACCACCGCCGCAAGAACGCGTCGAACGCGGCGCGGCCGAAGCGCTGCTCGAGCGTCGCCAGGAACCACCGCCCCTTCGTGTACGCGACCGTGTCGGCCGCCTCGTCCGGATCGAGCCCGGCGAGCGAGCCGATGCGCAGGCGCTGCAGCGCCGCCGGCACGCCCGCGATCCGCTCGCGCAGCTCGCGCTGCCCGAGCACCGCCTCCATGTCGGCGCGCTCCTTGCCGTACAGCGCCTCGACGATGCGGCCCTCGACGTACGTCGTGACGCCCTCGTTCAGCCACTTGTCCTTCCACGTGGCGTTCGTGACGAGGTTGCCCGACCAGCTGTGCGCCAGCTCGTGCGCGATCAGGGACACCAGCGACTTGTCCCCGACGATCACCGTCGGCGTGATGAAGCTGAGCCGCGGGTTCTCCATGCCGCCGAACGGGAAGCTCGGCGGCAGGATCAACAGATCGTAGCGGCCCCACCGGTAGGGGCCGTACAGCCCCTCGGCCACGCGGATCATCTGCTCGGTGTCGGCGAACTCGGCGGCCGCGCGGTCGGCGACGCTGCGCTCCGCCCACACGCCCGCGCGCGGCGAGAGCGGCCGGAAGACGAGGTCGCCGACCGCGAGCGCGAGCAGGTACGACGGGATCGGCTGCGGCATCTCGAAGCGGTAGTCGCCATCGCGCGCGACGTTCGGATCGTTGTCGGCGCTCATCACGGCGACGAGCTCCTTCGGCGTCGTGATCCGCGCCGTGTACGAAAACCGGACGCTCGGCGTGTCCTGCAGCGGGACCCAGCTCCGCGCGTGGATCGCCTGCGACTGCGTGAACAGGAACGGGTGCTTGCCATCCGCCGTCATGGACGGCGCGAGCCACGCGAGCGCCGTGGCCTGCGGGCCGGTGCGGTACGTGATGCGCACCTCGGGCGCCGGCCGATCGAGCGTGATCGTGAGCGGGCTGCCGAGGGTCGGATCGCGCCTGCCGAGCGCGAACGGCACCGAGCGCCACGCCGGCGCCGCGCCCGGCTTGCCCGCGCCCGGCCCCGCCGGGACCTCGACGCGCTCGATCGCGAGATCGCGCGTGTCGAGGACGAGCCGCGGCGCCGCGTCCGGGCGCAGCCACTCGAGCTCGAGCGTCGCCGTCCCCGCGAGCCGCTTCTGGGCGAAGTCCACGCCGAGCTCGAGGCGCAGCCGCTTGACGCGGACCTTCGCCGGCTCGGCGTACGAGTGCTCGTCGACGCGCCCGTCGGCCGCCGGCCGCGGCGGCGCCTCGGCCGCCACCGGCGCGATCGGCGCGATCGGCGCGATCGGCCCGATCCGTACGACCCACGCGGCGCACGCGGCCGCGGCGACGAGCCAGCGCATCATCGCCAAAGCTTAGCCCGCCGCGCCGTCAGGGCGAGAGCGGCGCGAGCAGATCGTCGACGTCGCGCTCGGTCAGCGCGCTCGCCGCCGCGGTGCCGCGATCGAGGATCGCGTCCGCGAGCAGCCGCTTGTGCCGCTGCAGCCCCAGCATCCGCTCCTCGACCGAGCCCGCCGCGATCAGATCGTGCACGAACACTGGCTTGGTCTGGCCGATCCGGTGCGCGCGATCCGTCGCCTGCGCCTGCGCCGCCGGGTTCCACCACGGATCGTAGTGGATCACCGTGTCGGCGCCCGTCAGGTTCAGCCCCGCGCCGCCCGCCTTGAGCGAGATCAGGAACACGTCGGAGCGGCCGTTCTGGAACGCGTCGATCGGCTTCTGCCGATCCGCCGTCTGCCCCGTCAGCGTCACGTGGCCGATGCCGCGCGCGAGCAGCCCCTCGGAGATGAGGCCCAGCATGCGCGCGAACTGCGAGAACACCAGGATGCGGCGCCCGTCGGCCAGCTGCTGCGAGATCAGCTCGAGCAGGACCGTGAGCTTCGCGCTGCCCGTGACGTCGCGCGCCGCGTCGACCGAGACCAGCCGCGGATCGCAGCACACCTGGCGGAGCTTGAGCAGCGCGTCGAGGATCGCGATCGTCGAGCCCGCCAGCCCGCGCGCGCGGATCTGGCGGCGCACGTCGGCGTGCGCCGCGACGCGGATGCTCTCGTACAGCTCGCGCTGCGTGCCCGTGAGCTCGATCGCGCGCAGGAGCTGCGTCTTCGCCGGCAGCTCGGGCGCCACCGCGTCCTTCGTGCGGCGCATGATGAACGGCCGCACGCGGTCGCGCAGCGCCTCGAGCCGGACCTTGTCGCCCTTCTCCTCGATCGGCCCGCGGAACTGCGTCGTGAACTCGTCGCGCGCGCCCAAGAACCCCGGCATCAAGAAGTCGAACAGCGACCACAGCTCGCCCAGGTGGTTCTCGATCGGCGTGCCCGACAGGCACAGCCGGTGGCGCGCGTCCAGCTGGCGCACCGACTCCGCCGCCTGCGCGTCGCAGTTCTTGATCGCGTGCGCCTCGTCGAGGACCAGGAGGTGCAGCGGGATCGGCGCCAGGCGATCGCGGTCGCGCGCGACCACCGGGTACGTCGTGATCACCACGTCGTGCGCGCCCAGCTCGCCCAGGCGCTCGTGGCGATCCGGCCCGTGATAGACGATCGGCCGCAAGGACGGCGCGAACCGCTTCACCTCGCGCAGCCAGTTCCCGACGAGGCTCGTCAGCGTCACGATCATCGCCGGCCGATCCAGCCGCTCCGCCTCCTTCTCGAGCAGGATGTGCGCGATCGTCTGCAGCGTCTTGCCCAGGCCCATGTCGTCGGCCAGGACGCCGTTGGCGCCGTGCGCGCGCAGGTGCTGCAGCCACGCCACGCCGTCGCGCTGGTACGGCCGCATCTCGGCGCACAGCCCCGACGGCGCCGCCACGCGCGCCGTCCGCCGCGGCCCCAGCGCGAGCGCGTACGCCTGCTCGCGGATCCGCGTGTCGCCCACCCAGCGCAGCGGGCGCGAGCCGTCGTGCAGGGTCGCGCACAGCTCGGCGATCACCGGCGCGCGGATCGCCGGCGCTTTGATCTTGCCGCCGTCGCCGCGGTACAGCTCGAGCAGCACCTTCGCGAGGAGGCGCAGCCGGGCCGGCGGCACCGGCAGCCAGCGCTTCTCGTCGACGCGCACCGCCACGCAGCGCCGCGCCGGCCGCACCAGCGACGACAGATCGCCCGTCCCGTCGAGCATCTCGAGCAACGTCGGCAGGAGATCGACGCGCTGCCCGTCCAGCTCGACGCCCAGCTCGAGCGCGAACCAGTCCGTCCGCTCGCCGTCGGGCAGCGCCGCGGCGTAGAGCGGCGCATCCGACGACACCACCTGCCACGGCAGCTCCGGCGCCACGTCGACGCGCCAGCCCAGGCCCCGGAGCTGCGGCACCGCGTACGCCATGAACGCGCACAGCGCGTGGACATCGCCGTCGACCGCCACGACGTAGTCGGCGCCGATCCCCGGCGACACCGCGCAGTCGTCGAGGTGCGCCAGCTCGATCGCGCCGAAGCCCTCGAGCACGCGACACGCGTGCGCCTCGACGTCGCGCTCGCGCCCCGGCGCTCCCGGCGCGCCGCGCGAGGGCTCGCCCGCGCGCACCCGCCGGCCCTCGTAGTCGAACTCGAGCCGGAGCATCGCCGTCGCGATCTCCTCGCCGTGGCGGCTGCCGTCATCGACGAACAGCGTGTCCGGGAACACGCGCAGGCACGGGACGCAGCGCGCCAACGCAGCCTGATCGCGTGCCCCAAGATCCGAAGACATCAGGTCGTCCACACTGCCCACACCCGCGATCTGCGTCCAGTTTTTCCCCGGCCCGCGATACTGATCGTTTGGATCGTGGAGATCCGGAAATCCCGCCGCGGCGCGGTCAAACGCCAGCGGCGGCGGCCCGCTCCGGTGGCGCGCATGGCAGAGTCACCGTGAACGTCGAGCCCGCGCCCAGCGTGCTGTCCGCCGTGATCGTGCCGCCGTGCGCCAGCACGATCGAGCGCGCGATGTACAGCCCGAGCCCCAGCCCGCCGTAACTCTCCGACGGCACCGCGCGCTCGAACCGCTCGAACACGTACGCCCGGCGCGCCGGATCGATCCCGATCCCGTGATCCGTCACTGTCAGCCGCGCCGCGGCCCCCGTCCGGTCGATCCGGATCTCGATCGGCCTGCCCTCGCCGAACTTGATCGCGTTCGTCAGGAGGTTCGTCACCACCTGCCCCAGCCGCGACCGATCCCACCACCCGACGATTGGCTCCACGTGCTCGATCGAGATCGACGAGCCCGCCGCCGCGAGATCCGGCGCGAGGCGCTCCACCGCCTCGCGCACCAGCGCGTCGAGCGCGACCTCGTCCGGGGCGAGCCGCAGCCGCCCCTGCTCGATCCGCGTGACGTCGAGCAGCTCCGACGTCAGCTGCTCGAGGCGGATCGTGTTGCTCAGCATGCGGCGGAGGCTCTGCTCGAGGACCTCCGCGGACACCGCCCGCCGCCGCTCCGCCGCGCGCAGGAGCCCCTGCGCGGAGAGCTTGAGCGACGTGAGCGGCGTGCGCAGCTCGTGCGACGCGATCCGCAAGAACTCCTCGCGCAGGTGGAGCGCCCGGCGCGTCTCCTCGAAGAGCCGCGCGTTGTCGAGCGCCAGCGCCGTGCGCCGGCCGAGCTCCACCGCGAGCTCCACGTCCGCGCGGCTGTACCGGTTCGGGACCGCCGCGCACACGGTCAGCGCCCCGATCACCTGGTCGCGCGCCACGAGCGGCACGGAGATCGCGCTCTCCGTGCCCAGGCGGCGGATCAGCTCGGCGTGGTGATCGTCGACGCAGTTCGCCCGGAGCCACTCGTCGGTGATGACCAGCAGCGCGAGCGCCGCGCCGCCCCGCACGATCTGCCAGCGCGGCTTCCCCTCCTCCGCGCGCGGGCGCGGCGAGTAGCGCGTCACCAGCTCGCGCAGGATCGACTGCTTGTCCGGATCGTCCGGATCGCGGTGCGCCGCGGCGACCCGCACCATCGCGCCGTCCTGCTCGACGTCGATCGCCGCCCAGTCCGCGAGCCCGCGCGCGCACAGCCGCGCCACCACGCCCTGCACGCCGCCGTGCTCGAGCGACTCCGACAGGAGCGCCGTCGCCTCGCCCAGCAGGATCTCGCGTCGCTCCGCCGCCTCGGCCTCGATCCGCGCCGCGCGCTCGCGCTCGAGCAGCCGCGCGTTCTCCAGCGAGATCGCCGCCTGCGCCGCCAGGAGCTCGAGCGCGCGCAGCCGCTCGGGCGTGAACGCGCCCGGCACCAGCTCGTTCTCGAGGTAGAGCAGCGCGATCGACTCCGCCCGCAGGCGCGCCGGCAGGCACAGGACCGAGCGCGGGCGGGCGGCCGCGAAGTACGGATCGCCCGCGAACCGGCCCGCGTCGGTCGCCGCGTCGAGCTGCACCGGCTCGCCTGTCCGCTGCACGTACGCGAGGACCGACCGCGGCACGCGCGGCTCGGCCAGCGGCGCGGCGGCCCCCGCCGCCACCGCCGTCCCCTCCACTTTGGCCTCGGCCGCGATCTCCAGCTCGCCGTCGCCGCCGCCGTCGCCGCCGAGCAGGATCAGCGCCACGCGGCGCGCGCCGCCCTCCTCGAGCACGAACCCGAGCAGCGTGCGCGACAGCGCGTCCTTGTCCATGACACTCGAGATCGTCTGCAGCGCCTTGATCACCGACACCTGGCCCAGCTGCTCGAGGCGCAGCGCCGCCGCCGCGGCCGTCGCGCCCGCCACTCCCAGCTCGAGCGCCGGGTGCGCGTCCCGGAGCTGGCGCGCCTTGCCCTCGGCGCCCCACCGGACGTAGCGGGCGTGCGCCTCGCGCACGTACGCGTCGGCGATCAGCGCCTCGCCCCGCCCGCGGTGAAACCGCGCCGCCGTCTCGTACGCGTTCCCCTCCGTCTGGACGAAGCCCAGCTCGCGCGCCGCGCGGATCGCCTGCTCGTAGCCTCGCACCGCCGCGTCCGCCTCGCCGCGGATGCGCGCGAGCTCGGCGCCGACGAGCAGGACGCGGGCCCGGAAGTTGTCCGGGCAGTGCTCCGCCCAGCCGGCGAGCCGCGCGTGCTGCGCGGCCAGCTCGGCGAGGAGCTCCGGCCGCTCGGCCGCGGGCGCGGTATCGTGATAGGCCGCGCCCGCGAGCGCGGCATAGAACACGTTCTCTGCCGTCTCGGGGAACGCGGGGATCATCCACAGGTACGGCCGCGCCTTGGCCGCCGCCACGAGCGCGCCAGCGTGATCGCCGGCCCAGAACAGCACCTGCACCTTGAGCATCCAGTACCAGCTCGTGGCGAGTCCCGGCTCGGCCTCGATGCGCCGCACGAACCCCGCCTCGTCGAACGTCCCGTCGTCGAACGAGCCGAGCGACCGCGTCTTCCCCCGCAGCGCGCGGATCAGCTGCAGCTGCGTCCCCACGATGTCGACCATGAAGGGGAACTTGACCTTGTGCACGGCCGCGAGCATCGCCTCGGACTCGCGCTCCGTCGGCGCGAGCGGCTCGCCCGCCGCGCAGGCGAGCGTGATCGGGATGTTGAGGGAGTACACCGCGAACGTGAGATCGCCGTCTTCCCGTCCCGTCTCGATGGCGCGCCGCCCCAGCGCGATGCCCGCGCGCACGTGCCTTGTCCACGGCAGGATCCGGTGACTGAGCTCGTTGTAGACGCGCGCCCGCCAGCGCGCGAGCGCGGGCCGCTCCACGAGCGCCAGCGCGACCTGGCCGAGCCGCGTCCCCATCACCGGATCGCCGAACCGCGGCCGAAGGATCGACGCGAGCCCGATGTAGCCCGCGCACGAGGCGGCGCTGTTGCCGTGCTGGAGGCTCAGGCTCACCATCCGGCAGAGCATCAGCGCGTGCAGCCGCTCGTCCGTCAGGATCGCGTGCGGCAGGGCGAACATGAGCAGGTCCATCGTCGCGCGGAGCTCCGGATCCGTCATGAGCGGCAGCTCGACGAGGTCCTCGATCGCGCGGGGCCCCAGCAGCTCCCAGATCCGCGCGTACTCGAGCGAGACCAGCTCCTCCCCGGGGTGTGCCGGCCACGCGAGGCCCGCGCGCCGCAGGTACTCGAGCGCCGCCAGGATGCCGAGATCGTACCGCCCCAGCATCGTGTAGAGCGCGAGCCGCGCCGTCGTCACCGCCGCCAGATCGACGAGGCGCGTAGCGCGACCCGCGAGCGCCGCGAGCCGTGGCTCGGCCGCGTCGAGCGCGCTCGTCAGGAGCTCGCACTCCGCCCGGTGGAGCTCGAGCGCAAACGCGAGCTCCGGGCGGCTGTCCGTGGCCCCCGCCGCGAGGAGCGCTGCGCCCGCCGCATAATAATGGAGCGCCGACGCGTAGGCCGTCGCCGCCTGCGCGCGCGTGCCCGCCATGAGGTGCAGCTCCGCGACCCGCGCCCGCTCGTCCGGCGACTCGATCAGCGCCGCGCCGTGCTCGAGCTGGCCCACGATCTCGAACACCCGCTCCGCCAGCTCCTCCGGCGGCGTGCGCGCGAACAGCCGCCGGCCCAGCTCCAGGTGCGTCCGCGCGCGCTCCGCCTCCGGCACCAGCGCGTAGGCCGCCTCGTGCACGCGGTCGTGCGGGAACCGGTACGTGTGCCGGCCCGCCTGGATGCCACCCTGCAGGAGGTGCTGCTCGATCGCCGGCCGGAGCGCCGCCGCCGCGTCGCGCGCGCCCGCCATCACCAGCGTCGCCTCGTCCACCGCGCCGCCCAGGCACGCCAGGATCCCCAGCGCCGCCTGCGTCTCCGCCGGCAGCGCGCCCAGCCGCCCCCGCATCAGCTCCGCGATGTTGTCTGCCACGCCCTCGGCGCGGATCCGCTCCAGATCCCACCGCCACCGCCGCGCGTCGCGATCGAGCCAGATCGACTGCTTGTGGTAGAGCGCCGTCAGGAACTGGATCGCGAAGAACGGGTTGCCGCCCGTCTTGGCGCGGACCAGCTCCGCCAGCGGCGCCGCCTCCGCGGCCGGCGCGTGGACCGTGTCGGCGATCAGCCGGCCCAGCTCCTCGTCCGGCAGCGGCCCCAGCACGATGTCCCGTACACGCGCGCCGCTCTGCCGCACCGGCTCGAGCGCCCGCACGAGCGAGTGCGACGCGTCGACCTCCGTGTCGCGATAGGCCCCCACGATCAGGAGGTGGCGGGCCTCGCCGTCCGTCAGGAGGTTCGCGATCAGCGCGAGGCTCGCAGTGTCCGCCCACTGCAGATCGTCGATGAACATCGCGAGCGGGTGCTCCGCCACCGCGCACGCCGCGAACAGCCGACCGATCACCGCGCGCAGCCGCGCCGCCGCGTCCGTCAGGGGCAGCTCGGGCACCGGCGGCTGCGGCCCGACGATCAGCCCCAGCTGCGGGATCAGATCCACGACCAGCTGGCCATTGGGCCCCAGCGCCTGCACCAGCCGCTGCTGCCACCGCGCGACGCCCGCGTCGCTCTCCGCCAGGATGTCGAGCGCGAGCGCGCCCAGCGCCTGCCGGATCGCGAAGTACGGGATGTCGTGCTTGTGCTCCTCGAACTTGCCCACGACGAACCGCCCGCGCCGCCGCGCGACCGGCCGGAGCAGCTCGCGCACCACCGCGGACTTGCCGATGCCCGGCTGCCCCGCGAGCAGGATCAGCTCCGGCGCGCCCGCCTCGGCCACGCGCTCGAACGCCTCGCGCAGCACCGCCGCCTCCGCGTCGCGCCCGTACAGCTTCTGCGGGATCCGCAGCTCCTCGGACACGTCCCGCTCGCCCAGCGGAAACGGCGCGAGCCTTCCCGGCTCGCTTCGCTCGCCCAGCCGAACCCCCGCGAGCCCTCCAGGCTCGCTCGACTCGCGTAGCCCGCTCGACTCGCGTAGCCCGCTCAGCTCGCGCAGGCAGCGCTCCAGATCGTGGCGCAGCCCCGCGGCGCTCTGGTACCGATCGTCCGGCAGCTTCGCGAGGAGCTTGCCCACGATCTCCGCCACCGGCCGCGGCACGTCTGCCCGCACCTGCGCCAGCGGCCGCGGCTGCCGCGCCACGTGGCAGTGCACCCACCCCACCGCGTCGTCCGCCTCGAACGGCAGCCGGCCCGCCAACAGCTCGTACAGCACGACGCCGAGCGAGTACAGATCCGACCGGCTGTCGATCGGCCAGTTCATCTGCCCCGTCTGCTCCGGTGACAGGTACGGCAGCGCGCCCTCGCTCAGCGCGCCCGCCCCCCGCACCAGGCTCCCCGGGCTCGCGAGCGCGATCTCGCCCGTCGCCTCGTCGCGCCAGATGTTGGCCGGCCGGAGCTCCCCGTGGATCGCGCCGCACGCATGCAGCTCCGCCAGCGCGCCCGCCACGCCGATCGCCAGCGACAGGAGCTCGCTCAGCGGCAGCGGCGCCCCCACCCGCCGCTCGAGCGAGGCGTGCACGCTCAGATGGCTCCGCGCGCGAGCCGCTCCACTGTCTGGATCAGGAGCCCCAGATCCACCGGCTTGTGCAGGACCACCGCCGCGCCCGGCACTCCCTCGGCCCGGCTCGCCGTCAGGACCACGACCGGGATCCCCTTGAGCACCGGGTTCTTCGAGACCTCATCGAGGAACGTCCAGCCGTTCATCACCGGCATCATCAGATCGAGGAGCACGAGCCCCGGCGACCAGCCCGCGCCCAGCCGCTCCAGCGCCTCCTTGCCGTTCCGTGCCGTCTCCACGCCGAACCCCTCGCTCTCCAGCACGAAGCGCATCACGTCGAGGAGATCCGGCTCGTCGTCGACGACCAGCACGGGGATCGAAGAGTTGTCGAGTCCGTCCTGCATCACGCGGTTCAACTCCTGGCGCTGGGGATGACCCGTGCCCAGATCCCGCCGCGAGCTGTGATTCTACAGCGCCCTTGCCGCCGCCGTCGACGAAATCCGCGGCACCCACACACCGCACCGACGCTGCGCTATGGTCCCCCGCATGACTCAACCGATCCGTCGCGTGGCGGTGCTCGGGGCCGGCGTCATGGGCAGCGGCATCGCGGCTCACTGCGCCAACGCCGGCATCCCCGTCGTCCTGCTTGACATCGTGCCGCCGAAACTTTCCGAGGCGGAGAAGCAGGTGAAGTCCGCGCGGGACGCGCTGGCCACCGGCGCGCTCGACAAGCTCAAGAAGGCCAAGCCCGCCGCGTTCATGCACCCGCGCAACGCGGTGCTCGTGTCCACCGGCAACTTCGACGACGATCTCGGCCAGGTCGCCGGGTGCGATCTCGTCATCGAGGCCATCATCGAGCGGCTCGATCTCAAGCAGGCGCTGTTTGCCAAGCTCGAGGCGCTGATCGGGCCCGAGGCCGTGATCGCCTCGAACACGTCCGGGCTGCGGATCGTGGACATGCTCGCTGGGCGCAGCGAGTCATTCCGGCAGCGGTTCATGGTCACCCACTTCTTCAACCCGCCCCGCTACATGAAGCTGCTCGAGCTCGTCGCCGGGCCCGACACGTCCGCTGCGGCCCGGCAGCGCATCGAGCACTTCGGCCGCGAGGTCCTCGGCAAAGGCATCGTCTGGGCCAAGGACACGCCGAACTTCATCGGCAACCGGATCGGCCTGCAGTCGATGATGACCGCGATCCACCTGATGATCGAGCGCAGCCTCGCTCCCGAGGACGTCGACGCGATCACCGGCATCCCGATGGCGCACCCCAAGAGCGCCACGTTCCGCACCGCGGACGTCGTCGGCCTCGACACCGTCGGGCACGTCGCCGCCAACTGCTACAAGACGCTGACCTCCGACGAGGATCGCGAGACGTTCGCGACCCCGCCGTACATCGCCAAGCTGATCGAGCAGGGCCGGCTCGGCGACAAGACCAAGGGCGGCTTCTACAAGAAGCAGGGCGACACGCTCGCCACGCTCGATCCCGCGACCGGCGAGTACCGCCCCAAGGGCGGCGACGCCGAGATCGCCAAGGCCATGAAGCAGATCGGCCGCGTCGAGGATCCCCGGACGCGCGTGCGGCAGCTCGTCGCCGCCGGCGGCCCCGCCGGCGCGTTCGCGTGGACCGTCCTGTCCCGGAGCCTCGCGTACGCGGCGCGCCGCATCCCCGAGATCACCGAGTCGATCGAGTCGATCGACAACGCCATGAAGTGGGGCTACGCGTGGGAGCTCGGCCCGTTCGAGACGTGGGACGCGCTCGGCTTCGCCGAGACCGCCGAGCGCATGAAGCAGGACGGCATCGCGCTGCCCGCGTGGATCGATCAGATGGTCGCCGCGAAGGCCACGGGCTTCTACGCGCAGGACCGCGTGTGGGATCCGATCCGCGGCGACTACGCGCCGCGCGCCGCCGATCCGCGCGAGGCCACGTGGGAGGTGATGCGCAAGGGCGAGGCCCCGGTACTCAAGAACGCCGGCGCCGAGGCGTGGGATCTCGGTGATGGCGTGCTGGGGCTTTCGTTCAAGACCAAGGCGAACTCGATCGATGCCGACGTGATCAAGATGATCCACGAGGCCACCGAGCGCGCCGAGCGCGACTTCCGCGCGATGGTCCTGTGGAACCAGGGCGAGTTCTTCTGCGTCGGCGCGAACCTGTTCGCCGTCGTGATGGCCGCCGGCCAGAAGCAGTGGGATCCGCTCCGCGAGATGATCCACGGCTACCAGTACGCGACGCAGCGGATGAAGTACGCGCAGATCCCCATCGTCGCCGCGCCGTACAACATGACGCTCGGCGGCGGCCTCGAGCTGTGCTTCGGCGCCGATGCCGTGCAGGCCGCCGCCGAGACGTACGCCGGCCTCGTCGAGGTCGGCGTCGGGCTCATCCCCGGCGGCGCCGGCACGCTGAACCTCCTGTGGCGCGCGCTCGAGGGCGTGCCCGAGGGCGTCGAGATCGACACCTACGCGTTCGTCACGCAGGCGTTCAAGAACATCGCGCTCGCGAAGGTGGCGACGTCCGCCGACGAGGCGAAGGCGTTCGGCTACTTCCGCCAGACCGATGGCGTGTCGTTCGACCGCGCGCGCCAGCTCCACGAGGCCAAGCAGCGCGCGATCGGCCTCGCCGCCGCCGGCTATCACCCGCCCGTGCCGCGCGCGTACAAGCTGCCCGGCGAGAGCGGCATCGCGACGCTGCAGATGCTCGTCAGCACGCTGCGCGCCGGCAACTACGCCTCCGATCACGACGTGAAGATCGCGATGAAGCTCGCGAACGTCCTGTGCGGCGGCGTCTCCGGCGCCGTGCGGCCCGTGACCGAGGACGAGATCCTCGAGCTCGAGCGCGAGGCATTCCTGTCCTTGTGCGGCGAGCCGCTCTCGCAGGCGCGCATGCAGCACATGCTCCAGCACCAGAAACCCCTGAGGAACTAGCCATGACCGAGATCGTCATTGTCGAAGCTGTTCGCTCCGCGGTCGGCCGCGGTCACAAGGGCACCCTCGCGACGAAGCGTCCCGACGAGCTCGCCGCGGACGTGATCCGCGGGTTATTGGGGCGCGTGCCCCAGGCCCGCGGCCACGTCGACGACGTGGTGCTCGGCTGCGCGATGCCCGAGGGCGAGCAGGGCTTGAACGTCGCGCGCCTGATCGCGCTCACCGCCGATCTCGGCATCGAGATCCCGGCGCAGACCATCAACCGTTTCTGCTCGAGCGGCCTGCAGGCCATCGCGACCGCCGCCGGCTCGATCCTGTTCGGGACGAACGAGCTCGTGCTCGCCGGCGGTGTCGA
>Ga0247790_10000331_pt1 | contig 17490 bp, 15 predicted proteins | sample UWRJS171409R4_FD_179913 | JGI IMG/M metagenome (GOLD analysis project Ga0247790, IMG submission 179913) | Soil microbial communities from Arlington Agricultural Research Station in Wisconsin, United States - UWRJ-S171-409R-4 | ecosystem: Environmental > Terrestrial > Soil > Agricultural land... | reverse complement strand
TGGCTCCGCGCCATATCCGCCGCCCGGGCCCGGCCCTGCGCCGTATCCGCCGCCCGGGCCCGGCCCTGCGCCGTATCCGCCGCCGGCGGTCGCGCCGTATCCGCCGCCCGCGCCCGGACCCGCGCCGGCTCCGCCTCCGTCGGCCGCGCGCTAGCGCGCACCATGCCTCGGCGTGGCGAATGCGTCCCGCGTGTTCCGAGGACGCACGTTCACGCAGTCGAGCACACCGCTTGCAACACACTCTCGATCATGCCGACGCGTGAAGATAAGGAAGAGCCGAAGCAGGCTCCCAAGGGCCGGCCACGTCCGGGAGTGAACGACAGCGACAGCGACAGCGACAGCGGCCGCGGTCGCGAGCGCGAGGAGGCGCGCGAGCGAGCCCGCGCAGACGCGCTCGCCGACGACAACCCGTCGATCTGCCGCGGGATCGACTGATGGCCTTGAGCGTAGCGCCGCTGCGGCAGTGGCGGGCCGCGGTGCAGCCGCGTAGCCGCGCGTAGCCGCGCGTAGCTCGCGACAAGATGTGGCTCGCGCACGCCCTCACGCTGTCGCGGATCCCCATCGCGATCGCGCTCTGGAGCACGTACGGCGATCCCGCGCGGTCCCTCGCGCTCGTCGCGCTCGCAGCGCTCACCGACGCGGCCGACGGCAACGTCGCGCGCTTCATGCAGCGGCGCGGCCACACCGCTCCTGCGATCGGCGGCTGGCTCGATCCGCTCGTCGACAAGCTGTTCGTGGCGATCGTGCTCGCGCTCGTCTGGCTCCGCGCCGGCGAGCCGCTCGTCGTCGTCCTCGTCGGGGCCCGCGAGCTCCTGTTCCTGCCGCTCGCGGCGCTCTACGCCGCCCGGCGCCCCACGCTCGGCGAGCTGCACGCCGATCCGATCGGCAAGGCGGCCACGATCGCGCAGTTCGTCGCGCTCGCCGTCGTCCTCGCGGCGCCCGCGTGGGCGCTGCCCGCCGCCGTCACCGCGGCCGCGCTCGGCCTCGCCGCGGTCGCGCACTACGCATCGCGCGTGCTGCGCCCGCCGCCGTGAACTGAGATGCGCGGCTACCGGACGCCACGGCGATCTGCGGTACATTGGCACCATGGCGATCCGGCCTGAGCTACGCGACGAGATCTTGACTCGTAGCGATCTCGCCGACGAGATCTACGAGAGCCTCGTGGACGAGCCTCTCGATCCCGAGTGGGAGCAGGCATGGGCCCGAGAGCTAGAGCAGCGAGTCGAGGATGTCGTAGCCGGTCGTGTCCAGCTCATCGACGCTGATGAGGTCCATGCGGAGCTGCGCGCCGAGCTTAGCGACGCGAGTCGGTGAAACCGGCTCGCTACCATCCGGCCGCCCGTGACGAGCTTCGCGCAGCGATCCGGTACGGTGAGGCAGACAGGCCTGGCCGCGGCGCTCAGCTCGAAGCCGCGGTCAGCCGTGTGCTCCGCCGGCTCGTGCGATTCCCGGAATCGGCGCCGCGCTGGCCGCGGCTCCAGCGGCCCCTCGAGGTTCGTCGTGCAGTCGTAAACGTCACCCGTACCTCGTGGTCTACGTCGTCCTGCCTGACCATCTCGTCATCATCGCGATTGCGCACACCAGCAAGCGGCCCGGTTACTGGCATCGGCGAATCGCAGATCTCGCGCCGTGATGGCTCACCGCCGCGGCGGGGATCCGGTTCTTGCTCGCCATGGGACGCCCGGCCGTCAGGCAAGCGCGCGCTCGATCAGGCGCGCACGGGTCTGAACCTCAGAGCGCGATTGCTCGCGCAGGTCGAAGCGCCTGTAACTCCGCGTGCATCGATGCGCGTCGATGACCGCAGCGCAAGCGCAAGCCCCGGGGCGCCAGACCACGCCATGAGTGGCTCCGCGAACCTGACGCAACAGGCGTGGTGGCAAAACATCGAGTGTGGCCTCTGGCTCACCGAGGACGAGCTCGAAGAACAAGGACTCGATGATGCGCTCGTCCAGCACCGGCGAGCTAGAGCTCTTCATGCGTGACGCCGTCGAGGCGGCGACGCAGGTGTACCAGCGCTCGACCGTGGGCTCGGCGGAGTCGGCGCACGCCATCAAGCGGACACGCAGATTCAGGTGCGGCGAGGTGGCGGAAACATCCGCAACCCTGTCCGGGAACACCCGGAGAGCCAGTTCCGCGTAGAGCGCGCAGGCGTCGTGCTCGCGATCGGACGCACAACTGCCTGCCGCCACGACGCTTGCGGTACATTGGTCCACGCATCCGCGAGGTGATATGCGCACAGGGGACATCGAGACGAAGCAGCTGCTCAAGCACTTCCAGGTGTCGGGAGCGACGCCGGAGGCCGTCGCAGAGCCGATCTACGTGCTGGGCTCGTTCGAGCAGCGGGTCACGCTCTACTCGCAGCAGGTCCGCGCACTCAACTTGGTCCACGCGCTGTTCGCGGAGCGGCGCCTCGTGGCAGGGTCGCGCGTGGCGGTGATCGGCGGCGGTGCCTCCGGCGTCACGGCTGCGGTGGCACTAGCGCATCTCGGCGCGTCGGTCGAGCTGATCGAGCAGACCGATGTTCTCCTGCCGCTGCAGCAGGGCTGCCGGACGCGCTGGATCCACCCTCATATCTACGACTGGCCGGAGGCTGGCAGTGAGGACGAAGAGGCTGCGCTACCGCTCGTTGGCTGGCGGGCGGGCTATGCGCACGACGTTGCGCGGTCGCTTGCGGGCGCCTTCGATCGCGCTTGTGAGCAGAGCGGCGAGCGGATCCGCCTGACGCTGTCCGCCCGTGTGCAGAGCGTGACTGGCGGGGGCCGGCCGCGCGTCTCGTGGCAGGGGCGGAGCCCTGGCGGCGAGAAAGTGGTACGGACAGGTAAGGATTTCGACGCCGTGATCGTCGCTGTTGGGTTCGGGATCGAGGTGGGCTCAGAGCAGCTCCCGATGTCTTCGTATTGGCGGAACGACGATCTCGATCAACCTGTGCTGCGGCTGCAGCAGGAGGTCCGCTGCCTGGTCTCCGGGAACGGGGACGGCGGACTTATAGAGATCTTGCGGCTGCGGCTCCGTGACTTCCGGCTCGAGACCCTCCACAAACAGCTGCGCGACTCGCTGGATGCCTCGGAGCTACAGAATCTGGCGTCTCGGCTGCTCGAATACGAGAACGAGGTGGATCAGCAATCGGACGGCTGGCTGTGGGACAAGTACAACAGCTTGGAGTTGCCGCAGCGCTTTATAGACAGCTTCAAGCGCTTTCTGCGGAGCGACACGCGGGTATGGCTGGCCGCGCCGCGCTCGCCGCTGTCGTTTCGGTCGGCCATCCTGAACCGCCTTTGGGTCACGTTGCTCGTGATGCACGATACGCATACGACGTGGGTGCCGAGCGCGACGCAGCAGGTGGTGAAGCAGGGGGCGGTCACCGTGGTGACGTATGCGGATCAGGCGGCGACGCACGGTGTGGCGACGGAGTTCGATCGCGTGATTTTGCGCCACGGTCCGACGAGCGCGCTCGTCGGCGCGCTGCAGTGGATCGGCGATCGCTGCCGCGCCGTCCTGCGGCCGCGGAACGCGCTGGATCAGACGAGGTGGCCAATCTGGAAGCCGGAACAGACGTTCGGGCCGCATCGCGCGATCGTGGCGGCCGCGCCGCCGACGGCGGTGGCACCGCCGCTGGTGAGAGAGCCGGTCGCGTCGGCCTCGGCGGCGGTCGAGGAATGGGTGGCCGCATCAATGGCGCCGCGGCCGGAGACGCTGACGTCGGCGACGGTGGTGGGGGCGCCGGTGGCCCCAGCGGCGCTCGCGCCGGTGGGGCCGCGCTCGTCCCCCGGAGCCGTATCGAAGAGCGTGGCGGCGGAGACCGCGGAGGTCGTGGTCGCGACCGGCTCCGCGTCCAGACGCGGGTTCGGCCTGGAGTTGGTCCTCGAGCGCAAGCACGAAGTAGAGTTCCTCGAGCATTGCCGTGTCGATCGCGAGAGTGTTCGGGCCGCGTGCAGCGACCCTGCCCGAGGCGTGCCCGAGCTTCACTGGCACCTGGCGATCCGGCGACCGATGGAGCTGGTGCTCCAGAGTGCAGCGGGGCTCGACGATCTCGTCCGGACCTCGACGTGGCTCCGGCGCGGGGACGACCGCGACGCCGACGTGCCGGCGTTCAAGCAATCGTTCTTCGATGATCTCAAGCGGCTCGCGCGCGCCCAGGAGGAGGCCATGCAAGAGCTGCGCGCGCTATGGCACTTCCTTGTCGATTCCGGGCGCAGCACGGCGACGCGCGAGGCCGCGGTCTCAACCTTCGCGGGGCTGGCGGCGCTGCGGATGATCGCTCGCCTGCGGCGCTTCGAAGGGGCGCTTCGCAGCAGCGACGGCCGGACGATAGTGGATCTCTTTCCAGATCTGCCGCCGATACGTTCGCCGTGGCTCGTGCGCCGGGTTCCGTACCGCAGCCCGGCCGGAGGTCTGGCGCTGGGCGCCGAGCAGCTGCTCCTGTGCTGCGTGGGACCGAGCATGGACAGCTTTCACTACTTCCTGTTGCCTCGGCAGATCGCGGAATCGGCCCAAGGCGACCCCGAGGGGCTCCCGCCCGGTGTGTTCTTCAGATGGATCGTTCCGCAGTGGTATTTCCAGAAGTACGAGGGGACTCCAAGAGAGCGTCAGGTCGTGTGGGTGCTGGCGGATGAGTACGGCAGGGAGCGCCGCGACGCCTCGGCTCGAACGCCCTGGCGTAGCCACAAACAGATGGAGGAAGAGCCCCACCCCACCGTCACGCTCGGCGAATTGCAAGAGCTGGAGCCGAAATGGCATGTCGTGACGTTGCCCCTGGAGCCCGATGCGTCGTCGGGTGGGCGTCGGCCCGTACAGCCGCCGCTCACCGGCCGTAACATTCTGTGGGTGGACGACAATCCGGATAACAACATATTCGAGGTGAGATACCTCGAGCAACTCGGAGCGGCGGTATCTCACGCTGCATCGACGGCGCAGGCGCTCGCGCACGTCTCGAGTCGCGAGACGGATCTAGTCATCAGCGACATGTCGCGGTTCGAGGGCGGGCAGCGGCGATCATTCGCGGGCATCGAGCTGCTGGAGCGCGCGAGGGAGTTGCAGGGGGGCAGGGCACGTCCGGTCCCGATCATCTTTTACACGGGGAATCGCTCGAGGGTGCCCGCGGAGCTTCGCTCGATCGCGGCCGATCACGAGCAGCTGCTGTTCAAGCTGGTGCTCGAGAACTTGCGCTCCTGACAGGGTTGATTCGCGTCGGCGTCCATGGTGCACGCCATGCGAAACTGGATCGGAGCTCCGACTCGCGTTCCTGACGGGCAACCCTGGTTGGCTTACCCGCGATGGTGCTGTCGCTCACACGTGATGGTCGTGGCGGCCGGCTCGATCTCTCATGCGCTCAGCTCGCGGCTAGGATGCACCCGGCAAGGCATGACCCAGGGAGTCCCTTCGCGCCGCCTGGGTGTCGTCTCGCGGGGCGTGCCTTACCCAGCTGCACGTGACCCCGGCGCGGAGCCGAGCCGGCCGCCCGTGTGCAGCTTCAATGAGTGGGATCCGCTCGAAGAGGTGATCGTCGGCATTATCGACGGGGCCACCGTGCCGCAATGGCATGTCGCCCTCGAGTCGACGATGCCGCGCGAGCAATGGGCATTCTTCCAGCAGAACCAGGGCAAGCCGTTTCCGTCCGCGCAGATCGAGGCTGCGCGGCGCGATCTCGAAGAGCTCGTGCACATCCTCGAGGCGGAAGGCGTGCGCGTTCGCCGGCCGGAGCCGCTCGACTTCTCGAGGCCGCTCATGACTCCGCACTGGGAGAACCTCGGCGGGCTCTACGCGGCCATGCCGCGAGACGTGCTCCTCGTCGTGGGCGACGAGATCATCGAAGCTCCCATGGCGTGGCGGTCGCGGTACCACGAGCCGCTCGCGTACCGGGCGCTCATCAAGGAGTACTTCCTGGCCGGCGCCCGCTGGACGGCCGCGCCCAAGCCCGCGCTCGCGGACGCGCTCTTCGATCCCGCCTGGGTGGACGCCGGCGACGACGCTCCGCACCTGCCCGTGCTCACGGAGTACGAGCCCGTCTTCGATGCCGCCGACTTCATCCGGTGCGGGCGCGACCTCATCGGCCAGCAGAGCAACGTCACGAACGCGTTCGGCATCGAGTGGCTGCGCCGGCACCTCGCGCCCACATATCGCGTGCACGAGGTGGCGTTACGCGACTCGCACCCGATGCACATCGACGCCTCGATCCTCCCGCTCGCGCCCGGAAAACTACTCGTCAACCCGCAGCGAGTGCCCGTGGTGCCGGAGCTCTTCAAGACGTGGGACGTGCTCACGGCACCCGAGCCGAGCATTCCCGTCGGCCACCCGCTCTACATGACCAGCCGTTGGATCAACATGAACGTCTTGAGCCTCGACGAGGAGCGCGTATTGGTGGAGCGCAGCGATGAGCCCATGATCGCCGCGCTCCGGCGCTGGGGCTTTCATCCCATCCTCTGCAACTTCAGGGGCTTCAACACCTTCGGCGGCTCGTTTCACTGCGCCACTGCCGACGTGCGTCGCCGCGGAACACTCCAGTCGTACTTCTGACCATGCCTGACTCGCGCGAGCTCACCAGCTGGAGCCAGATCCGAGCGCTGTTTCCCGACGTGGCGACGGATGTCATCAGCACCGGCGCGTTCATCCTATCGACGCACCCGCGGCCCGTGCGCGAGGCGATCGAGCGGCACCGGCGGGGGCTCGACGCGAACAGCCTCGCCTACGTCGCGGAGCACGAGGAGGAAGCCGCCGTGGAGCTGCGGCGCGCCGCCGGCGACTACCTCGAGACCGAGCCGGCGCTCGTCGCCAGCACCGACAGCACGACGATGGGCCTCGCGCTCGTATACGGCAGCTTCCGGCTCGCTCCCGAGGACGAGATCCTCACGACGGTGCACGACCATTACTCGTCCGATATGTCGCTCCAGCTCAGGGCGGAGCGGACCGGAGCCAAGGTGCGGCGGGTCGCGCTCTACCGCGACCCCGCCACCGCCACCGCCGACGAGATCGTGCACGCGCTCGTCTCCGCCGTCGCGCCGCGGACGCGGCTCATCGCCATCACCTGGGTGCACTCCTCGACCGGCGTGCGCGTCCCCGTTCGCCGCATCGCCGATGCCGTCCGCGAGCTCAACGCGAGGCGGGACGAGGCCGATCGAATCCTGCTCTCGGTCGACGGCCTGCACGGGTTCGGTGTTCACGATGTCACCGTCGGCGACCTCGGCTGCGACATCTTCATCACCGGTTGCCACAAGTGGCTGCACGGCCCGCGCGGGACCGGGCTCGTCTGGGCCACACCAAATGCCTGGCGGTTCCTCGATCCGATCATCCCGACCTTCGAGTGGGATGCCTATCGCATCTGGATGAACGTGCGCCCGGCGCACGAGGTGCCCAAGGCCGTGCTCATGACCGCTGGCGGGTATCGCGCGTTCGAGCACTGGTGGGCGCTCCCCGCGGCCTTCGAGCTGCACCTCGCCATCGGCAAGCGCCGCATCGAGGAGCGCCTCCTCGAGCTGAACCAGCAGTTCCGGGCCGGCGTCTCGAGGTTGCCCGGCATCACCTTGCACACACCGCTGGACGCCACCTTGGCCTCGGGGATCACCTGCTTCAGCGTGGCGCACCGGTCGCCAGATGCCGTGGTCAGCGCGCTCGCGGAGCGGCGCGTCCTCGCGACCGTCACGCCTTACAAGACGCAGTACGTCCGCGCCGGTTTCTGCATGTTCCACTCACCCGAGGAGGTCGAGACGGTCTTGCGCGAGCTCCACGCGGTGGCGCGGTCATGAGCTCGCGCAGACCGGGCGCCCGTCAGCCCAGCGCGAGCTTCATGCCCTCGTGGCTGGCCACAAACCCCAGCTCCTCGTAGAAGCCGTGCGCTCTGGCGCGGGTCTTGTCCGTGGTGAGCTGCACGAGGCCGCAGCCGCGATCGCGGCACTCGCCGATCGCCCACTCGATCATGATCCGGCCGATGCCGCTGCCTCGCTCCGACGAGGCGACGCGCACGCTCTCGATCTGGCCGCGCCACATGCCCAGCCGCGACAGCCCCGGGATGAAGGTGAGCTGGAGGCACCCCACGACCCGCCCGTCCTGCGCGGCCACGACCAGCCGCTGGTTCGGGTCGCGCTCCATCGCCGCGAACGCAGCGAGGTACCGCGGATCCAGCGGCGTGCGCGCGTCCTCGCGCGTGCGTCCCAGCTCGTCGTCTGCGAGCAGGCCGACGATCGCTGGCAGGTCCTCGGCCGTCGCCGGGCGGATGAGCGGGGGCATGGCGGTGCTAGATGGTGCTAGATGCGCGCGTCGCGGCCATCGATTCTACGTGATTCGATCCAGCGGCGGCAGCCTCGTTCGCGCCCCATTCCGAGGCGCGCGAACGAGATATGGTCGATGACCAGGAGCCATCATGAGTGACACCACGTTGCCAGCAGGAGCCCCGGCCGGCCTCCGCGAATCGACCCTGTGCGCGGCATTCCAGGCCACGGTCGCGCTGCGCGGAGATGCCGTCGCGCTGCGCACGCGCGGTGACGCCACGCGGATCACCTGGCGCGACTACGGTGAGCGCGTGCGGCGCTACGCCGGCGGCCTCGCCGGCCTCGGCGTGCGCGGCGGCGACACGCTCGCGATCCTGCTCGTCAACCGCCCCGAGTTCAACGTCATCGACACCGCCGCGGTCCACCTCGGCGCCGTGCCGTTCTCGATCTACCTCACCTCGACCATCGAGCAGATCCGCTACCTCCTCGCGGACTCCGGCGCGCGCGTCGCCGTCACCGAGCGCGCGTTCCTGCCGCGCCTGCGCGAGGCCGCCGCCGGCACCGCGGTCCGCTCGATCATCGTCGTCGACGGCGACGCCGAGCGCGATGGCGATGGCGATGGCGATGGCGAGCGCGATGCCGCGCTCACGCTCGCGCAGCTCGAAGCGGCCGCACCGGCCGACTTCGACTTCGAGGCCACCTGGCGCGCCGTCTCGCCCGACGCGCTGCTCACGATCATCTATACGTCCGGCACCACCGGCGATCCCAAGGGTGTCGAGCTCACCCACGGCAACATGATCTTCGAGCTGCGCGCGCTCTACGCGGTGGAAGATCTCCGTGCCGGCGACCACTTCATCTCGTACCTGCCGCACGCGCACATCGCCGATCGCGTCGGCGGGCACTACCTCCCGATCATCGTCGGTGCCACCGTCACCACGTGCCCGGATCCGCGCCAGATCTTCGAGTACGTCGCCGAGGTGCGCCCGACGCTGTTTGCCTCCGTGCCGCGCGCCTGGGAGAAGCTCAAGGCCGGACTCGAGGCCAAGTTCGCCGCCGAGCCGCCCGGCAAGCGCGCCGCGATCGAAGGCGCCATCTCCGCCGGCCTCGCGCGGGTCCGGGCCGAGCAAGCCGGCCAGCCCGTCCCCGCGGAGCTGGCCGCCGGTGTCGCGCGCGCCGAGGAGCTCGTGTTCGCCCCGCTCCGTGCCGCGCTCGGCTTCGATCGCGCGCGTGGGTTCACCTGTGGCGCCGCCCCGCTGCCGCGCGAGGTGTTCGAGTTCTTCCATGCCATGAACATCCGGATCGCCGAGGTCTGGGGGATGTCCGAGCTGTCATGCGTCGCCACCGCGATGCCGCCCGGCCGCATCAAGATCGGCACCGTCGGCAAGGCGGTGACTGGCGTCGAGATCCGCCTCGCGCCCGACGGCGAGGTCCTCGTCCGCGGCCCGCTCGTCATGCGCGGTTACCGCAACAAGCCCGATCAGACCCGCGAGACGATCGACGCCGACGGCTGGCTCGCCACTGGCGACGTCGGCGAGCTCGACGCCGAGGGCTTTCTCCGCATCATCGATCGCAAGAAGGAGCTGATCATCAACGCCAGCGGCAAGAACATGTCGCCCGTGAACATCGAGGCGCGGATCAAGACCTCGAGCCTCCTCATCGGCCAGGCCTGCGTGATCGGCGACGCGCGCCCCTACAACGTCGCCCTGATCGTGCTCGATCCAGACGGCATCGCGGCGTTCTGCCGCGCGCGGGGCCTGGCGCTCGCGCGCGCGCAGCTCACCGAGCACGAGCTCGTCCGCGCCGAGATCGACCGCGCGATCGCCGCCGCGAACGAGCACCTCTCGCGCGTCGAGCAGATCAAGCAGTACGCGCTGCTCCCCGACGAATGGCTCCCGGGCGGCGACGAGCTCACGCCGACCATGAAGCTCAGGCGCAAGCCCATCGCCGCGAAGTACGCGACGCAGATCGAAGCGCTGTACGCGCGCGCCTGAGCGGCAATCCCGGCGATCCGGGCGATCTCATTCGATCGATTACTTGTTCTCGTCCGGGCTCTTCCGGTACTTCTTGACCGCATTCTCGATCTGCGCCTGGTACTTCTTGACCAGGGCCAGATCTGCCGCGTTCAGGAGCGCCTCCGGCTGGGCGGCTTCGCTCTGATCGGCCTCACCCTGCTTCTTGATCTCCGCGAGCTGCTCCTCGTACATCTTGCGTAGCTCGGGATCGAGGCCGGGCTGCTTGAGCGCCTCCTCTGCTTTCTTGGCGGCGTCCGCGGTCATCTGTTTGACGCTCTTCGTCACCTCGTCACCCATGATCTGCGCCTGCCCGACAATGATGCGTGCCCAGACGGCCAGATAATCTTCGTAGTCCTTGAACCCGTACTTGCGCGTGAATGCGTTGGCGATCTCGAGCTTGACCTGTAAATCTCGCATGCTCCGCACCGGGCCGGGCTGCTTGAATACGACCTCGAACGGGTGCTGAGCTTCCTGCATGGACTCGATGAACTTCGCCAGCTTCTCGTCGGTGAGATAGGGCTTGGTGTAATCGTGCCTTGGGTCAGAAGGCTCGGCCGGCTCGGTCGGCTGTGCGGTCGGCTCAGCCGGCTCAGCCGGCTCGGTCGGCTGTGCGGCCGACCCGGCGGGCTTCGCGGCGCCAGACTCGTCCTTCTTGCCGCATGCAGCGGGCACGAGCACGAGCAACGCAAAGATGATCATCCTTCTCATGGGCACTCTCCTTTCTCGTTCTAGCGGTTCTCGCAGTTCTCGCGCTCCTCGCGCTCCAGGCGATCCCCCCGGCACCCCGGCACCGGCGCACCTCATGCCCCCGCCGGCCGCGCGAGCCGCCCCGGCCGCGCGCCCGTGAGCCGGCTCTCCAGGGCGATCACTTCGCCGCGCACGATCGCCGCGCGGTACCCGCTCGCGCCTTGCAGGAACCGCTTCCCGCCCGCCGGGAGATCCCGCACCAGCGCCGGCCGGTGCAGCGCGAGCCCCGGCAGATCGATCACCGCCAGATCCGCGCGCAGCCCCTCGCGCAGCTCGCCGCGGTCGGTGAGCCCCAGCCACGCCGCCGGCTCGCCCGTCAGCTTGCGGATCGCCGCCTCGATCGAGAGCGCGCCCTTGTCTCGCACCCAGTGCTGGAGCAAGAACGTCGAGAAGCTCGCGTCGCAGATCGTCCCCACGTGCGCGCCGCCGTCGCCCAGCCCCAGGATCGCGTGCGGGTGCCGCAGCATCTCGCCCACCTCCGCCAGCGATCCCGACGCGTAGTTGTAGATCGGGAAGTACAGGAGCTGCCGCCCGCCGTCCTCGAGCAGCGCGTCGTACACCACCTCGATCGGCCGCTGCCCTGCGCGCATCGCCTCGCCGAACATCGACGCCGCCCGCGCCGGCTCGTAGTCCGGCGGGTCGCCCAGCCGGAACAGGCTCATCGCCACCAGATCGAACGCCGCCAAGAGCTTGTCCACCAGCGGCGGCACCGGGCTGCCGTCGCCCGCCACCGGCTCCGGGCGCTCTGCCAGGAGCCGCGCCCGCACCTCGGGCCGCGCCAGCTCGCGCACGCGCTCCTCGAGCGGCAGCCGCGCCACCGCCTTGTACGTCGGGTGGCCGATGAACGGGTGGAACGTCGCGTCGAGCCCGAGGATCACGCCGATCCCGCGCGTCGCCACCTGCGCGCGCACCGTGAGCCCCGCGGCGTTCGCGCGCTCGATCCGCTCGAGGATGCGCCGCCACTGCTCGGTCGCGCCGACCCGCTGCAATAGCGAGATCGACAGCGGGCGCCCCGCCACGCGCGCCATGTCCTCGAGCAGATCGAACTCGGGATCGAAGCGCTCCGGCGACACGAACATGTCGAAGTCGCTCACCGCCTGCAGCACGCCGCGCGGAAGCCCTGCGAGCCCCCGCGCGATCGCCCCGAGCTCGCGCGCGCTCGCGTCGGCCGCCGGTGTCGGCCGCCCGTCGGCGTTGCGGTGGTTGTCCGTGCGCCCCGTCGAGAACCCGACCGCGCCCGCCGCGATCGCCTCGCGCACGATCGCGCCCATCCGCGCCAGCTCCTCGTCGGTCGCCGCCTCGCCCGCCAGCGCCCGCTCGCCCATCGCGTACACGCGCACCGCGTCGTGCGGCACGTGGCACGCCAGATCGATCGCGTGCGGTGTGCGATCCAGCGCCGCCATGTACTCGGCGAACGTCTCCCAGCCCCACGCGAGCCCCTCCGCCAGCGCGGTGCCCGGGATGTCCTCGACCCCCTCCATGAGCGCGATCAGCCGCGCGCGGTCCGCCGGCCGGCACGGCGCGAAGCCCACGCCGCAGCTCCCCAGCGCCACCGTGGTCGCGCCGTGCAGCGTCGCCGGCATCAGGTCGCCATCCCAGCTCGCCTGCCCGTCGTAGTGCGAGTGCACATCGACGAAGCCCGGCGTCACCAGCGCGCCCTCCGCCTCGATCGTGCGCCGCGCGTCGCCGAGCCCTTCGCCGATCGCCGCGATCCGTCCGTCTGCCACGGCGAGGTCCCCGCGCCGCGGCGGCCCGCCCGTACCATCGATCAGCGTCCCGCCGCGGATCAGGAGATCGAACATCGCGGCGAGCATACCCAACCTCGTTGCGTCCAGGGCCGCGCCGTCGCTCGTCCGGCGTCGCAGAATGCCCCGGTCTGATTCCGTGAAACCGGGGGGCCGGGCGCCGTGTCCCGATCGCCAAGCAAGGAGCAGAGCACATCATGGGTGAAGCATTTCGTCTGGGTGGTTGGGGCATGTACCCCACGTTGTTCATCGGGGTCCTGGTCGTCGGCGCGGCGGTGGGGTACGCGTGGCGGCCGGAGCGGCAGCGCCTGAAGCTCGTCGTCTGGATGCAGGTCCTGACGATGCTCGTCGGCACGTTCGGCTTCGTCAGCGGCATGATCAAGTCGGCCATGTCCGCGGGGCAGACCCCGGCGCCCGTCGAGACGCTGATCCAGGGCTTCGGCGAGGCCCTCCACAACGTCGCGCTCGGGCTCGGGTTCGTCGTCCTCGCCGGCATCGCGGGCGCGATCGGGCTGGCCCGCGGCAAGCGCGGCGCCGGCAAGGACGGCGCGCTCGTCGATCCGTTCGCCTGAGCCTGCGTGTCCTGGGTTGGGGCGAGCGCGTGAGTGGATTCGTGATCGTGATGAAGATGCGGATAGTCGCGCTCGCGCTCGCGCTCGCGCTGTGCGTCGCGGCATGCGGCGAACATGGAACCGGCGGCGAAGCCATCCGACCGGTCGGGCTCGCGAGCGTGACGCACGACAGTCCGCGGCGAGCCGGCCTGAAGACGATGATGTTCCTCGACGGTACGCTCGTCGAGATCGACCCCGCGGACGTCTACGGCGATCCTGAAGAAGGATCTCGCGGGCTCGATCCCGAGGGGCGCCTCGCGCCAGCGTCGGGCGCCTGGCGCCAGGTGCCCGGCGATCCGACCTCGCGCAGCGACGTGATCGTGCTCATCGATCGCGACGCTCCGGCGGCGGAGGTGCGTGTCGCGCTCGCGCCGCTCGGCGACCGGTGCGTCGGGTTCTTCGGCCAGCGCGATCGCCGCCTCGCCGCGATGTTCCCCGACCCGTGTCTGCCCCCGCAGGACGCGGTCCCGGGCGAGGTGCAACTCGGCGTGCTCGCCACCGGGACCGGGTTCTTCGTCTCGGCGAGCCAGATCAATGAGCGCGAGGTGGTCTCGAACAAGGCGGAGCTCGCGGAGAAGCTCCGGGACTACAAGACGTCCGCCTTCTTTGCAGACCACCGCAAGGATCTCTCGATCGCGTTTCTCAAAAACGCGACGTTCGGCGAGGTGATCGCGGTGCTCGATGTGGCGCACGGCGCGGGCTTCACGGTTCCCTCCTGGGGCCACGCCGAGCAGCTGTTCTGGTTCGACAGCCCGGCCCGGCCGGCCCGGCCGGCCAGCCCCCCGGCCGGGCCCACAGTGTCGATCGGCCAGCCCGACGTGCAGGGCGACCTCGATAAGGCGATCATCCGTCGCTACGTCAAGCGCAATGCCGCGCAGATCCAGACTTGCTATGAGAAGCGGCTGGCCGCGAGGCCCCGCCTCGCCGGCACCGTGACGGTGAGATTCCTGATCGACAGGAGCGGCCAGGTATCGATGAGCTCGAGTGTCGGCCTCGATCGGGAGGTCGCGAGCTGTGTCGCTGCGGTGGTCAAGGAGATCGAGTTCCCCCGGCCCAAGGGCGACCGCGACGTGAGCGTCAGCTACCCGCTCGTCTTCCGCCGGGCCGGCAAATAGCAGGCGGCAGCAGGCGACAGCGGACCGGCGATCCTCGCGCCATGAGCCATCTGCGCGCGTGGCCTCTCCCTGGGCGTCGCCGATCTCGACCGCGCCGCGACGTTCTACGACGCCGTCCTGGCGCCGCTCGGCTACGTGCGCCTGTCCCGCAATGCGCGGAGCGTTTGCTACGGGCCCGAGGGGTTCACGGGCGAGGCGCCCTTCGCGCTCCTCCAGCACGGGGCCGACGCGAGGGCGCCGGGGCCGGGCTTTCACCTCGCGTTCGCCGCGCCCTCGCACGAGGCGGTGGATCGATTCCACGCCGCGGCCCTGGCCGCGGGCGGCATCGACGAGGGGCCGCCCGGCATCCGGGCGCACTACGCGCCGGACTACTACGCCGCGTTCGTCCGCGATCTCGACAGCCATCGGCTGGAGGCCGTGCAGTGGCGCGAGCCCGCGGGTCCCAGCGTCGCGTCCGGCTGACGCGACCCGGCGCCCCGCTCCGCCGATGACGAAGGTGCCGCGGCGCGCGACCCCGGCGAAATCAAGTTGGCGGTGCCGCGGCGCGCGCGACCCTCGGCGAAATCAGTTGGCGGTGCCGCGGCGCGCGACCCTCGGCGAAATCAAGTTGGCGGCAATTCCGATCCGGGTTGGTTCCGCGGGTTGCGTCGAGCTCTCACCAGCGGCTCCGGGGAGTGCCTGTCCGGATTGTCCGGCATGCGGACACTATCCGGCCGTGCTCCGATCAACCTGGTTCGGATCGTCCAGCGCCGGCCGCGCGGGGCGCTTCCCGGACGGTCGGGCGTCACTGCTCGTAGCGCACGCAGCCGTTCAGCACCGGCGTGCCGCCCTCGCAGTGCTGCTCGAAGGTGACGAGCGCGCGAGAGATCGTCGTGGTGTTCGGCACCCGCTCGAAGGCGTGGACCTGGAACCGGCCGCTGATCGTGTTGCAGCCGCGGCCGTCGCCGGTGACCTCGAGCCCGGGGTGCCCCGGCTGCGCGAACGGCGCGCGCTGCGCCATCTCGTAGACGCCGGGGGCGAGGTCGACGCCGATCTGGCGCGAGTCAAAGTCCAGGTCCCACCAGTAGCCCTGTCCCTGCTGCGATGGCGTGAGGTGGATCGCGATCGAGTTCCGCGAGCCGGAGGCGCTCCAGCTCGCGTTGGTCACGGTCATCGTGCCGTTATAAATGTAGTCGTTGCCGTCGAAGTACATCGCCTTGGTGGCGCCCATGCACGGCGCCGTGCTGCCCACGCCGGCGGGTTCGACCAGCACGACGTCGAGGCGGGCGATCACCATCTGCGGGGCGCTGGCGAGCGCGAGCGTGAAGCCCACCGGACCGGTGCACCCCGGCGTCGTCGCGTTGCACGGCACGAACGACGTGGTCGCGCCGAACTGCCCGAGCGTCGGGGCGGGATCGACGAACGTGCCCGCGCCGGCCCGGTCGGTGTTGAGCACGACGCGGTCGGTGGCCGGCTTGCCATCAGCGGTCGTCCCGATCACGAGCACCGGCGTCTTGGAGTGGCCGTCCGCCGAGATCTGCGGTGAGAACAACCGGATCTCGTAGCTCGCGCCGTCATCCGTCACGCAGAGGTTGCCCTCCTGGTGCGTACCGGCGCCGCAGGCGAGGCCGCCAGCGCCGACGCACATGCCGTCCCGCAGCACGGTTCCCTCGCCGCAGGTCACCGACCCGGGATCCGGATCCGGATCGATGCCGGTATCGTCGTCGGTGCAGCCCGCCACCGCCATCACCGCCAGCCACGCCGCCGCCTGCAGCTTCCGGAAACCCAACCGATTCTTCGTGATCATGTCATTCCTCACCAGCAATGGGTGACGCAGAGGCGACGTGCCCTCGCCGATCCCGACAAAAAATCGCGGGGGCACGGCAAGTGCCGGTTCGGGCAATGCCGGTCGTCTGAGCGCGCCACGCGCGACTCTCGGCGAAATCAAGATGGCGGTGCCGCAGCGCGCAGCTCTCGGCGAATTTCGAATGGGGGTGCCGCAGCGCGCGGCTCTCGGCGAAATCAAGCTGGAGGTGCCGCAGCGCGCGGCTCTCGGCGAAATCAAGCTGGAGGTGCCGCACGCGCGACCCTCGGCGAAATCAAGCTGGAGGTGCCGCGGCGCGCTGCCGAGTGCGGGCCAGATGCGCGGCCGGAGCTTTGACTTGTACTCGTGGCGATCAGCCCGATCAGCCCCGGTCCGGCTCGCCGCGGATCGCCCCGCAGGGCGAGCCGGACGCGCGGCGCGCCCCAGCGGTGTATCGTGCGTGCGCGATGAAGCTGGCGATCCTCGCGCTAGCGGCGGCCTGCTCGGGCGCGCCCGGGCAGAGCGCGCCGGCGCAGCGCGCGCCCGAAGCCGCGCCGATGCTCGCCGCGCTGCCGGCGCCGCGGGCCATCAACACCGAGCGATTCGCGGGCGTGATCGTATGCGATCGGTGCCACACGGCCGGCGCGACCGCGATGCGCGACCGCCAGGGGCGCGACATCTCGCCCGTGACGGAGGTGCGCGCGTCGATGATGGGCCTCGCGGCGCGCGATCCGTACTACCTCGCGGCGCTGGCGCGCGAGATCGCGGCGAACCCGGGCGCGAAATCGGCGATCGAGGCGATCTGCATTCGCTGCCATGCACCCGTCGGTGCAACAGAGGCGCGCGGCGCGCTGGCGCTCGGGGATCTGCTCTCGAGCACGGGCGCTGCGGCGGCGCTCGGGCGCGACGGGGTCGGGTGCGCGGGATGCCACGCGCTGGATCCCGCCGGTCTCGGCGAGGAGCGGACGCTCAGCCAGCCGGTGCTGCGCGAGGATCGCGTCGCGTTCGGCGCGCTGCCTGAGCCGCTCGCCGAGGCCATGCTGGCGATGTCGAACACGCGCCCCGAGCGGGGGCCGCACGTCTCACAGAGCCGGCTCTGCGCGAGCTGCCACACGGTGCTCGTGCGTCGCCTCGACGCGCGCGGCGCGCCCGTCGGCGACGAGATCCCGGAGCAGACGACGTACCTCGAGTGGCGCAACTCGGAGCTCCAGGACGAGGTCGCGCCCGTCGGGCCGCGCGCGTCGACCTGCCAGGGCTGCCACATGCCGATCACGGA
>Ga0247790_10000330_pt1 | contig 17526 bp, 3 predicted proteins | sample UWRJS171409R4_FD_179913 | JGI IMG/M metagenome (GOLD analysis project Ga0247790, IMG submission 179913) | Soil microbial communities from Arlington Agricultural Research Station in Wisconsin, United States - UWRJ-S171-409R-4 | ecosystem: Environmental > Terrestrial > Soil > Agricultural land... | reverse complement strand
CTCCCCGACCGCGTGCAACGTCACGATGTGCGGGTGGCTGAAGCTCGCCGTCGCCCGCGCCTCGTCGAGGAATCGCTCTGCCCCATCGCCACGCAGCATCGCCCGCTTGATGAACTTCAGCGCCACCTGCCGCTGCAGCGTCACGTCCTGCGCCACGTAGACCTGGCCCATCGCGCCTTCGCCGAGGAACCCACGAATCAGGAAGTCGCCGACGCGCGTCCCATCGACGAGCAGCGGATCGCCTCCGTCCTCGGGGTCCCCCACGCGCCGATGATGAGCCGAGGGACGGCGCGTGAGTCAAGCACCGCGATCGCGGCGCGCCGCGCTATGTGCTCGGCGCCGCCTCGCCGAGCCACGCGCGCGCGAGCTCGAGTGTGCGGGCGTTCTCCGGGACCGCCTCGAGGAAGCTCCGCCGGTACGCCGGATCCGCGATCCGGCCGGCGATGGCAAACAGCCGGTCCCGCGCCGCGGCGATCGCGCCCCGCGCCGCCTCGTGCGCGCCGCTCGCGTCGAGCGCCTCGGCGTGCGCGAGCCGCACGAACGCGCCGCGGAACATGCCGCACCCGCCCAACGCCGCGCAGCGCGCCACCGCGTCCTCGGCCGCGGCGAGCGCCTCGGCGGCGCGGCCCTGCGCCAGCCGGAGCATCGCGAGCGTCCCCAGGACACCCGGCTGCTCGAGGGCGACCACCGTCCCGAGGGCGAGCTGTAGCTCGCGCTCGGCTCCGTCGAAGTCCCCCATGCGCCGCGAGACCTCGGCGAGCGCCCAATGGCCTCGGCTCTCGTCGAGCGAGTTGCGATGGGCGCGCCCATGCTCGAGCAGCTGGGTCGCGACGGCGCGCGCCTCGTCGAGCGCGCCCCGGTCGGCGCGCAGCCAGGACAGGCCGAAGCGACGCAGCGAGCTCACCGGGCCCAGCGACTCGTCAGCCGCGACGATCTCGTCCAGCAAGCGCTCCGCCTGCGCGGGGGCGCCGAGGCACCAGTAGTTCAGCCCGCGGAACAGCTGCATGTTCAGAGACATGACCTCGGAGCCGGTCGCGTCGAAGAGCTCCTGGATGGCATCGCTGTACTGGAGCGCCTTCCACGGGTCTTCGTGCGCGTAGGAAGCTCGCATGCCGAGGGCGACGTTCCACCAGAACCGAGCCAGCGGCTCCTGATCTGCCGTCGGGCGGATGACCGCGAAGAACCGCGCCTCCAGCGCATTGCCTCTCCGGATGTGCCCGAGGTTGTCGAAGATCCAGATCCCGTTGAGGAGGACGAGCGACATCCGCCCGATCGCCTCGGGGGCAGGCTCGACCTCCTCGAGCAGCTCGCTCGACGCCAGCAGATCGGGGATCCTGCCAGCCAGGAGCAGGCCAGCGTTGTACGCCTGCATGGCCTGCGCCCAGGGGATCGAGCCGCGCGGCGCCGTGCGCAAGAGCTCCTCGGCATCGGCCATCGTGACGCTGACCAGGTGCAAGCCCTGCGTGGCGGCGTCGCACCGCATGCCGAGGAGCGCGAGCCGGATCGTCTCCGGGGGCGAGCAGCCCAGGCCCAGGCCCGCGTGCGCCACGGTGGCGTCGAGGTCGAGGACATGGAACGCCTGCTCCGACGCGTGCAGGTAATAGCTCGCCGCCCGCGCACCCTCCCCGCCGCGCTCGAAGTGGCCGGCGAGCACCATCGGATCGGCCTCGCCGTGCCGCTCGAGCCACTGCCCGGCGAGCCGGTGGCCGAGCCGCCGATCCTCCTCGGTCAGCATCGCGTAGGCGCCCTCGCGGAGGAGCGCGTGCCGGAACGAGAGCTCCTGCTCCCCGGTGTACCGGCTCTGCGGCCGCGCCGCCAGCACCTCCTGCTCGACGAGCCGGCCCAGCCAGCTCTCGACGGCCGTCGCGTTCATCGCCCGGCCGAGCAGCAGCGTCACGCCGCTCGTCCAGCACACCTCGCCGAAGATGCTCGCCGCGCGCAGCACGCGCCGCGCCTCGAGCGGCAGCCGCCCAAGCCGCGTCTCCACCATCGCCAGCACCGTCCCGGGCAGCGCGCCCTCCTTCCCCTCGGCGACGGCGCGGATCAGCTCCTCGAGGTAGAACGCGTTGCCGTCCGCCTGCCTGACCAGCCGCTCGATCGCCTCGGGCTCGACGCTGTCGCCCAGCACCTGGCGCACCAGCCGCTCGCCCGCCTTGCGCCCGAGCTCCTTGAGGCGCAGCTCCTGCACGCTCCGCTCGGCCCACAGCCGCGGGAACACCTCGTAGACCTCGGGCCGCGCGAACGCCAGCACCATCCACGGCTGCTTGTTGCGCTCGCGCAGCGCCGTGTCGATGAAGCGGACGGTGCCGAAGTCGCCCCAGTGCAGGTCCTCGAGCACGAGCAAGACCGGGTGCGCGGCCGTCTCGGCCTGCAGGAAGTCCAGCCACGCCTTGCGCATCTGCTCGCTCATCAGCTGCGCGTCCTGCCGCGCCGTCCGCAGCTGCGCGCTGCCGTCGTCGAGGAACGGCGCCCCGACCAGCTCGCCCAGGAACTCCATCACGCGCTGCTGATCCGCGGCGCGCACGCGCTCGCCCACGCGCGCCTGGATCTTGGCCCGCTGCTCGTCGAACGGCTCGCTGCGGTGGATCCCGAGCGCCCCGCGCAGCGCCTGCGCGAGCAGCTCCAAGGTCGAGCCCGCGCGCTCCGCGTCGCCGCGCCCGATCCAGATCGCCACCTCGTCGTCGCGCTCGCGCACGCGGCTCACCAGCTCGGCGCCGAGGCGCGACTTGCCCATCCCCGCCGCGGCCGTCACCACCACGACGCGCGCCGTCCGCTCGTCGATGCACTCGTCGAGGAGCCCCGACAGCGCGCCCAGCTCCCAGTCGCGACCCACGCACGACGTCGGCCGGCCCAGCAGCGTCCGCGCGCCCTGCATCAGCGCGCGCTCGCCGCGCAGGAGCAGCCCCGCCTCGCGCTCGATCACGTCGAACCGCGCGTCGAGCAGGCCAGCGCTCATCTCGTCCAGCGCGATCGGCGCCGGCTCCGCAGCGGGCTCCGCGCCAGCGCCTGGGGCGTGCGCGAGCAGCCGCGCGGCGCGCTCGATCACGTCGGCCTCGGGCAGCTTGCCCGTCGCGTCGGCGCGGCCCAGCGCGACCGCCATGGCGCGGCCCTTCGCGACCGCGCGCAGCGCCAGCGCGCAGCGCGCCGCCTGCGCCGCTTGATCCGTCGCCACCTGCCGCTCCGTCTCGAGCACCACGATCGCCGTCCCGTCGCCGAGCTCGGACACGCGGCCACCGTACGGCTTGATCGCGCGCCACAGCGCTTCCTCATCCAGCTCGCCGCCCTCCCCGGCCGCGGCGAGCAGCACCACGGAGAGGAAGCGCCGCTCGCTGCCGGTGATCGCCGTCGACGCCACCACGCTGCCGCGCGGCGCCGGGAGCCGATCGAGCCGGGGGGCGGTCCACATGTCGCTCGGCGGCTCCGCGCCGGGCATCGAGGCCCCCGCCCGGCCGCGGAGCGGGTGGCTCTCGTCGAGCCAGCTCGCGAGCTGCGGCCACGCGAGGGCCAGCGCCGCGTGATCGATCCCGAGCTCCACGTCGCCCCGCGAGGCGTCGAGCGCCCCGACGAGGACCCCGCGCTCGACGAGCCGATCGATCAGCCGCTCGACCGCCTCGCGCGAGCCGGTCGGCACACCCTGGAGCAGCGTGCCGCGGAAGCGCGGCTGCTGGGCGTCGGCGGCGGCCACCGCGAGCAGGAGGCCGCGCAACAGCCGCGCCTCGTCTGGCGCAGGCTGCGTCATCAGGTGCTGCTCGGGCGCCTGGCCTGCGCCCAGCTCCGGCGCCTCCTCGTCGTCGTTCGTCGAGCGCGGCGCGAGCAGCCGATCCAGCCGGCGCAGCAGCGCCTCGGCCGTCGGCCGCGCCGCCGGATCGAGCGCGAGGCAGTCGCGCACCAGCCGCGCCCATGGCTCCGCGGGCAGCGCCGGCAGCTCCAGCGTGTCCACCGCGAACGCAAGGTGCAGCAGCATCGCGTCCCCGATCGGGTGCCGACCCGTGATCAGCTCGTGCAGCATCACCCCGATCGCCCACACGTCGATCGCGCCCGTCGGCGGCACCCCGTGCCACCGCTCCGGTGCCATGTACGCCGGCGTCCCGGACGCCGCGTTCGGCGATCCGCCCACCAGCTTCGCCACCCCGAAGTCCACCACACGCACGCGGCCGTCGCGCGGGATCACCACGTTCTCCGGCTTGAGATCCGCGTGCACCAGCCCGCGACGGTGCGCCTCGGCGATCGCCTCCGCCACTGCCCGCGCGCACCGCAGCGCCTCGCGCAGCGGCAACGGCCCGCTCGCCAGCCGCCCGCGCAGCGAATCGCCGTCGAGGTACTCGAGCGCGAGGTACGGCCGCCCCTCGTGCTCCCCGACCGCGTGCAACGTCACGATGTGCGGGTGGCTGAAGCTCGCCGTCGCACGCGCCTCGTCGAGGAACCGCTCCGCCCCATCGCCACGCAGCATCGCCCGCTTGATGAACTTGAGCGCCACCCGCCGCTGCAGCGTCACGTCCTGCGCCACGTAGACCTGCCCCATCGCCCCCTCGCCGAGGAACCCGCGGATCAGGAAGTCGCCGACACGCGTCCCCTCGACGAGCAGCGGATCACCTCCGTCCTCGAAATCCCCCACGCGCCGATGATGAGCCGAGGGACCGCGCGCGAGTCAAGCACCGCGACCGCGGCACGGCGCGCTATGTGCTCGGCGTCGCCTCGCCGAGCCACGCGCGCGCGAGCTCGAGCGTGCGCGCGTTCTCGGGCACCGCCTCGAGGAAGCTCTGCCGGTACGCGGAATCCGCGATTCGGCCGGCGATGGCAAACAGCCGATCCCGCGCCTCGCCGATCGCGCGCCGCGCCGCCTCGTGCGCCCCGGTGGCGTGGAGCGCCTCGGCGTGGGCGAGCCGCACGAACGCGCCGCGGAACAGGCCGCACCCGCCCATCGCCGCGCAGCGAGCCACCGCATCCTCGGCGACCGCGAGTGCCTCGGCGGCGCGCCCCTGCGCGAGGCGGAGCGCCGCGAGCGATCCCAGGACACCGGGCTGCTCGAGGGGAACGTGCACCTCCAGGCGCAGCGCGGCCGGCACCTCGCGCTCGGCGCCTTCGAGGTCCCCCATGCAGCGGAGCACCTCCGTGAGCAGCCAGCTGGCGCGCGCCTCCTCGAGCGCGTTTCCGTGCGCGCGTGCGTCCTCGCGTAGCGCGACCGCGAGGGCGCGCGCCTCGTCGAACGCGCCACGTTCGGCGCGCAGCCACGACAGGATGAAGCGCCGCAGCGCGCTCACCACGCCCAGCTTCTCGTCGGCTGCCGGGATCTGCTCCAGCAAGCGCTCGGCGGGGGCCGCGGCGCCGAGGTACCAGAGGTTCATCGCTCGGAACAGCTGCATGTTCAGAAACATGAGTTCGCTGCGGGTCTCCTCGAAGATCAACTGGATCGCGTCGCTGTGCTGGAGGGCGCGCCACGGATCTCCATGCGCATAGGAGGCTCGCGCTCCGACGGAGATGTTCCACCAGAAGCGAGCGAACGGCTCCTTGGCGCCCATCGAGCGGATGATCTCGAAGAGCCGCTCCTCGAGCACGGTCCCCTCCGACACCTGCCCGATGGTATCGAGGCTGAAGATCCCCATCAGAAAGACGAGCGACATCCGCCCGACTGCTTCGGGCGCGGGGACGACGTCCCGGAGCACCGCGATCGCCGACGGGAGCGCTTCGACCCTGCCGGCGAGCAAGAGGCCCAAGAAGTACGTGTGGCTCGCCGCCGCCCAGGGGATGGAGCCGCGCGGCGCGGTGCGCAAGAGCTCCTCAGCGTCGGGCAGCGTGACGCTGATCAGGCGCAGGTCCTGCGTGGAGGCATCGCAGCGCATGCTGAGCAGCGGGATCCGGAGCTCCGGCGGAGGAGCGCAGGCGAGGCCGAGGCCAGCACGCGCCACGGTGGCGTCGAGATCGAGAACATGAAAGGCCTGCTCCGACGCGTGCAGGTAGTAGCGCGCAGCGCGCTCGCCGTCTCCGCCGCGCTCGAAGTGGCCGGCGAGCTCCATCGGATCCACCTCACCGTGCCGCTCGAGCCATTGCCCGGCGAGCCGGTGGCCGAGCCGCCGATCCTCCTCGGTCAGCATCGCGTAGGCGCCCTCACGCAAGAGCGCGTGTCGGAACGACAGCTCGTGCTCTCTGGTGTACCGGCTCCGCGGCCGCGCCGCGAGGACCTCCTGCTCGACGAGCTTGACCAGCCAGTTGCCGACTGCCGTCGCGCTCATCGCGCGGCCGAGGAGCAGGATCACGCCGCTCTCCCAGCACACCTCGCCGAAGATGCTCGCCGCGCGCAGCACCCGCCGTGCCTCCAGCGGCAGCCGCCCCAGCCGCGTCTCCACCATCGCCAGCACCGTCTCGGGCAGCGCGCTCTCCTTGCCCTCCGCCACCGCGCGGATCAGCTCCTCGAGGTAGAACGCGTTGCCATCGGCCTGCTTCACGAGCCGCTCGATCGTCTCGGGCTCGACGCTGTCGCCCAGCACCTGGCGCACCAGCCGCTCGCCGGCCTTGCGGCCCAGCGTCTTGAGCCGGATCTCTTGCACGTTCCGCTCGGCCCACAGCCGCGGGAACACCTCGTAGACCTCGGGCCGCGCGAACGCGAGCACCATCCACGGCTGCTTGTTGCGCTCGCGCAGCGCGGTCTCGATGAACCGCACCGTGCCGAAGTCGCCCCAGTGCAGATCCTCGAGCACGAGCAGCACGGGATGGACGGCGGTCTCGACCTGCAGGAAGTCCATCCACGCCTTGCGCATCTGCTCGTTCATGAGCTGCGCGTCTTGCCGCGCGGCATGGAGCTGCGCGCTGGCCGCGTCGGAGAACGGCGCACCGACGAGCTCGCCGAGGAACTCCGTCACGCGCTGCTGATCCGCGGCGCGCACGCGCTCGCCCACCCGCGCCCGGAGCTTGGCCTGCCGCTCGTCGAGCGGCTCGCTGCGGTCGATCCCGAGCGCCCCGCGCAGCGCCTGCGCGAGCAGATCCAAGGTCGAGCCCGCGCGCTCCGAGGCGCCTCGGCCGATCCAGATCGCCACCTCCTCGTCGCGCTCGCGCACCCGGCTCACCAGCTCGGCGCCGAGGCGCGACTTGCCCATCCCCGCCACGGCCGTCACCACCACCACCCGTACCTCCCGCTCCTCGATGCACTCGTCGAGGAGCCCCGCCAGCGCGCCCAGCTCCCAGTCGCGACCCACGCACGACGTCGGCCGGCCCAGCAGCGTCCGCGCGCCCTGCATCAGCGCTCGCTCGCCGCGCAAGAGGAGCCCGGCCTCGCGCTCCACCACGTCGAACCGCGCGTCCAAGAGGCCAGCGCTCATCTCGTCCAGCGCAACCGGCGGCGGCTCCGCCGCGGGCTCCGTGGAGGCCTCCGCGGCAGGCCGCCCGACCTGTGCGAGCAGCCGCGAGGCCCGCTCGATCACGTCCCCCTCGGGCAGCTTGCCCGTCGCATCGGCACGCCCCATCGCGATCGCCAGCGCACGGCCCTCCGTGACCGCGCGCAGCGCGAGCGCGCAGCGCGCCGCCTGCGCCGCCTGATCCGTCGCCACCTGCCGCTCCGTCTCGAGCACCACGATCGTCGTCCCGTCAGCGAGCTCGGACACGCGGCCACCGTACGGCTTGATCGCACGCCACAGCGCCTCCTCATCCATCGCCGGCTCGCCGCCCTGCCCGACCGCTTCCAGGAGCACCACGGACACGAAGCGCCGCTCGCTGCCGGTGAGCGCCGTGGATGTGCCCCCGCTGCTGCGCGACCCCGCGATCCGATCGAGCCGGGGGGCGGTCCAGACGTCGCTCAGCGGCTCCGCGCTTTGCTTCGAAGATGCTGCCTGGACGTGGAGCGGGTAGCTCTCCTCGAGCCAGCTCGCGAGCTGCGGCCACGCCTCGGTGAGCGCCGCGTGATCGATCGCAAGCGCGACGTCGCCGCGCGAAGCGTCGAGCGCACCGACCAGGACCCCGCGCTCGACGAGGCGATCGACCAGCCGCTCGATCGCCTCGCGCGCGCCGGTCGGCACGCTCTGGAGCAGCGTGCCGCGAAAGCGTGGCTGGCGGGCGCCGGCCGCGGCCACCGCGAGCAAGATCCCGCGCAAGAGCCGCGCCTCGTCCGGCGCGGGCTGCGTCATCAGGTGCTGCTCGGGCGGCGAGCCCACGCTCAGCTCGAGCGTGTCCTCGTCGGCGGTCGAGGGCGGCGCGAGCAGCCGATCCAGCCGGCGCATCACCGCCTCGGCCGTCGGCCGCGCCTCAGGCTCGAGCGCGAGGCAGTCACGCACCAGCCGCGCCCACGGCTCCGCAGGCAGATCCGGCAGCTCGAGCGTGTCCACCGCGAACGCCAGGTGCAGCAGCATCGCGTTCCCGATCGGGTGTCGCCCCGTGATCAGCTCGTGCAGCATCACGCCCATCGCCCACACATCGATCGCGCCCGTCGGCGGCACCCCGTGCCACCGCTCCGGCGCCATGTACGCAGGCGTCCCCGACGCCGCGATCGCCGTGCCGCCCACCAGCTTCGCCACGCCGAAGTCCACCACTCGCACGCGGCCATCGCGCGGGATCACCACGTTCTCCGGCTTGAGGTCGGCGTGCACGAAGCCGCGACGGTGCGCTTCGGCGATCGCCTCCGCCACCGCCCGCGCGCACCGCAGCGCCTCGCGCAGCGGCAAGGGCCCGCTCGCCAGCCGCCCGCGCAGTGACTCGCCGTCGAGGTACTCGAGCGCGAGGTACGGACGCCCCTCGTACTCCCCGACCGCGTGCAAGGTCACGATGTGCGGGTGGTTGAAGCTCGCCGTCGCACGCGCCTCGTCGAGGAACCGCTCCGCACCGTCGCCCCGCATCACCGCCCGCTTGATGAACTTGAGCGCCACGCGCCGCTGCAGCGTCACGTCCTGCGCCACGTACACCTGCCCCATCGCGCCCTCGCCCAGGAACCCGCGGATCAGAAAGTCACCGACGCGCGTGCCATCGACAAGCAGCGGATCGCCTCCGTCCTCGTGGTCCCCCACCGCTCGATGATGAGCCGATGGACATCGCGCGAGTCAAGCGCCGCGACCGCGCCCCGATCGCGCCGCCTCACGTGCTCGGCGCCGCCTCGCCGAGCCACGCGCGCGCAAGCGCGAGCGTGCGCGCGTTCTCGGGCACCGCCTCGAGGAAGCTCTGCCGGTACGCGGGATCGGCGATCCGGCCCGCGATCGTGACGAGCCGGTCCCGCGCCTCGGCGATCGCGCGCCGCGCCGTCTCGTGCGCCCCGGTTGCGTGCAGCGCCTCGGCGTGGGCGAGCCGCACGAACGCGCCGCGGAACATGCCGCACCCGCCCATCGCCTCGCAGCGCGCCACCGCGTCCTCGGCGGCCGCGAGCGCCTCGGCGGCGCGCCCCTGCGCGAGCCGGAGCATCGCGAGCGTCCCGAGAACGCCGGGGTGCTCGAGCGGTGGAACGGCCATGCCGAGCACGAGCACGAGCTCGCGCTCGGCGCCTTCGAGGTCCCCCATGCGCCGGAGCACTTCTGCGAGCACCCAGCGACCTTGACCTTCAACCAGCTGACGATGATGTGCGTGTCCATCATCGCGCAGCTGGGTGGCCAGGACGCACGCCTCGTCGAGTGCACCCTGGTCGGCGCGCAACCACGAGAGGCTGAAGCGGCGCCAAGCGCTCACCATGCCCAGTGAAGTATCGGCCGCCGCGATGTCGTCCAGGATTTTCTCCGCACTCGCGAGCTGCCCGAGGTACCAGAGGTTGATTCCTCGAAACAACTGCATATTCAGAAATATGAGATCAGAGCCAGTCGCGTCGAAGATCTCCTGAATGGCATCGCTGTGCCCGAGCGCGTTCCACGGGTCTTCATGTGCATAGGAGCCCCGCATCCCGATGGCGATGTGCCACCAGAACCGTGTGAGCGGCTCCCGCGTCGGCACCGGGCGGATGACCGCGAAGAACCGTTCTTCCAGCGCGGTCCCCTCTCGGAGCTTCCCGAGGTGATCGAGGCTCCAGAGCCCGATGAGGAAGACGAACGACATCCTCCCCAGTGCCTCGGGGAGCGGATCGACGTCCCGAAGCAGCGAGATCGCCGCCAGCAGATCGGGGACCCTGCCGGCCAGGAAGAGATCAATAAAATAGGCCTGCACGGCCTGAGCCCAGGGCATGGAGCCGCGCGGTGCCGCGCGCAAGAGCTCCTCGACGTCGGCCATCGTGACGCTGACCAGGTGCAAGCCCTGGGTGAAGACTTCGCAGCGTAGACCGAGGAGCGCGAGCCGGATCTCCTCCGGGGGCGCGCAGCCAAGGCCCAGGCCGGCGCGCACCGCGGTGGCTTCGTAGTCGAGGACATGGAATGCCTGCTGCGACGCATGCAGGTAGTAGCGCGCGGCGCGCTCACCATCTCCGCCGCGCTCGAAGTGGCCGGCGAGCACCATCGGATCGGCCTCGCCGTGCCGCTCGAGCCACTCGCCCGCGAGGCGGTGGCCGAGCCGCCGATCCTCCTCGGTCAGCATCGCGTAGGCGCCTTCGCGCAAGAGCGCGTGCCGGAACGCAAGCTCGTGCTCCCCGGCGTACCGGCTCTGCGGCCGCGCCGCCAAGAGCTCCTGCTCGACGAGCCGGCTGAGCCAGTTCTCGATGGCCGTCGCGCTCATCGCACGGCCGAGCAAGAGGGTCACGCCGCTCGCCCAGCACACCTCGCCGAACACACTCGCCGCGCGCAGCACGCGCCGCGCCTCGAGCGGCAACCGCCCCAGCCGCGTCTCCACCATCGCCAGCACCGTCTCGGGCAGCGCGCCCTCCTTCCCCTCCGCCACCGCGCGGATCAGCTCCTCGAGGTAGAACGCGTTGCCGTCCGCCTGCTTCACCAGCTGCTCGATCGCCTCGGGCTCGACGCTGTCACCGAGCACCTGACGCACCAGCCGCTCGCCGGCCTTGCGACCGAGCGTCTTGAGCCGGATCTCTTGCACGTTCCGCTCGGACCACAGCCGCGGGAACACCTCGTTGACCTCGGGCCGCGCGAACGCCAGCACCATCCACGGCTGCTTGTTGCGCTCGCGCAGCGCGGTCTCGATGAACCGCACCGTGCCGAAATCGCCCCAGTGCAGGTCGTCGAGGATGATCAGCACGGGATGGACGGCCGTCTCTACCTGGAGGAAGTCCAGCCACGCCTTGCGCATCTGCTCATTCATGAGCTGCGCGTCTTGCCGCGCGGCATGGAGCTGCGCGCTCGTCTCGTCGGGAAACGGCGCGCCGATGAGCTCGCCCAGGAACTCCGTCACGCGCTGCTGATCCGCGGCACGCACGCGGAGGGCCACCCGCGCCCGGATCTTGGCCCGCCGCGCGTCGAGCGGCTCGCTGCGGTCGATCCCGAGCGCTCCGCGCAGCGCCTGGGCGAGCAGATCCAGGGTCGAGCCGGCGCGCTCCGACGCGCCGCGGCCGATCCAGACCACCACCTCCTCGTCGCGCTCGCGCACGCGGCTCACCAGCTCGGCTCCGAGACGCGACTTGCCCATCCCCGCCGCGGCCGTCACCACCACCACCCGCACCTCCCGCTCCTCGATGCACTCGTCGAGCAGCCCCGCCAGCGCGCCCAGCTCCCAGTCGCGTCCCACGCACGACGTTGGCCGCCCGAGCAGCGTCCGCGCGCCCTGCATCAGCGCCCGCTCCGCGCGCAAGAGGAGCCCGGCCTCGCGCTCCACCACATCGAATCGCGCGTCCAGGAGACCGGCGCTCATCTCGTCCAGCGCGATCGACGGCGGCTCCGCCGCGAGCTCCGCGGAGGACTCCGCGGCAGGCCTCCCGACCTGTGCGAGCAGCCGCGAGGCCCGCTCGATCACATCGCCCTCGGGCACCGTGCCGGTCGCGTCGGCACGCCCCATCGCGATCGCCATGGCCCGGCCCTGCGCGGCCGCGCGCAGGGCGAGCGCGCAGCGCGCCGCCTGCGCCGCCAGATCCGTCGCCACCTGCCGCTCCGTCTCGAGTACTACGATCGTCGTCCCGTCGACGAGCTCGGACATGCGGCCGCCGTACGGCTTGATGGCGCACCACAGCACCTCCTCATCGAGGGCCGGCTCACCCTCCCTGGCCGCTGCGAGCAGCACCACCGAGAGAAAGCGCCGCTCGCTGCCGGTGATCGCCGTCGACGTCACCACGCTGCCGTGAGGCACAGAGAGCCGATCGAGCTGGGGGGCGGTCCAGGCGTCGCTCGGCGGCTCCCCACCGTGCATCGAGGACACCGCCTGAGCGTGGAGCGGGTAGGTCTCGTCGAGCCAGCTCGCGAGGTGCGGCCACGCGGCGGCGAGCGCCGCGTGATCGATCTCGAGCTCGACGTCGCCGCGCGAGGCGTCGAGCGCACCGACGAGGACCCCGCGCGCGACGAGCTGGTCGACCAGGCGCGCGACCACCTCGCGTGAGCCAACCGGCACACGCTGGAGCAGCGTGCCGCGGAACCGCGGTTGGCGGGCGTCGACGGCAGCCACCGCGAGCAGGATCCCGCGCAAGAGCCGCGCCTCGTCCGGCGCTGGCTGCGTCATCAGGCGCCGCTCGGGCATCGAGCCCACGCCCAGTCCCGGCATGTCCTCTTCGCTGGTGGAGCGCGGCGCGAGCAGCTGATCCAGCCGGCGGATCACCGCCTCGGCGCTCGGCCGCGCCGCAGGCTCCAGCGCGAGGCAGTCTTGCACGAGCCGCGCCCATGGCTCCGCGGGCAGCTCCGGTAGCTCCAGCGCGTCCACCGCGAACGCCAGGTGCAGCAGCATCGCGTCCCCGACCGGGTGCCGCCCCGTGATCAGCTCGTGCAGTATCACGCCGATCGCCCACACGTCGATCGCCCCCGTCGGCGGCACCCCGTGCCACCGCTCCGGTGCCATGTACGCCGGCGTCCCGGACGCCGCGTTCGGCGACCCGCCCACCAGCTTCGCCACGCCGAAGTCCACTACCCGGACGCGGCCGTCGCGCGGGATGACCACGTTCTCCGGCTTGAGATCCGCATGCACCAGACCCCGCCGGTGCGCCTCGGCGATCGCCTCCGCCACCGCGCGCGCACAGTGCAGCGCCTCGCGCAGCTGCAGCGGCCCGCCCGCCAGTCGCGCGCGCAGCGAATCGCCGTCGAGGTACTCGAGCGCGAGGTAGGGCCGCCCCTCGTGCTCCCCGACCGCGTGCAAGGTCACGATGTGCGGGTGGTTGAAGCTCGCCGTCGCACGCGCCTCGTCGAGGAACCGCTCCGCCCCATCGCCCCGCATCACCGTGCGCTTGATGAACTTGAGCGCCACCCGCCGGTGCAGCGTCACGTCCTGCGCCACGTACACCTGGCCCATCGTCCCCTCCCCGAGGAACCCGCGGATCAGGAAGTCGCCGACGCGCGTCCCCTCCATGAGCAGAGGATCACCGCCGTTCTCGTGGTTCCCCACGCGCCGATGATGCGCCGACGGACGTCGCGCGAGTCAAGCACCGCGATCGCGGCGCGGCGAGCTACGTGCTCGGCGCCGCATCGCCGAGCCATGCGCGCGCGAGCGCGAGCGTGCGAGCGTTCTCGGGCACCACCTCGAGGAAGCTCTGCCGGTAGCCCGGATCCACGATCCGGCCCGCGATGGCAAACAGCCGGTCCCGCGCCGCGGCGATCGCGCGCCGCGCGGCCTCGTGCGCGCCGGTCGCGTGCAGCGCCTCGCAGTGGGCGAGCCGTACGAACGCGCCGCGGAACAGGCCGCACCCGCCCATCGCCGCGCTGCGCGCCACTGCCTCCTCGGCCGCGGCGAGCGCCTCCGCGGCGCGGCTCTGTGCGAGCCGGAGCGCGGCGAGCGATCCCAGGACGCCTGGCTGCTCGATGGCGACCACCGTCCCGAGGGCAGTCTGCAGCTCGCGCTCGGCTCCTTCCAAGTCCCCCATGCGCCGGAGCACCTCTGCGAGCGCCCAGCGACCTCGACCTTCATCCAGCGGAAGGTGAAGGGCGGATCCATCATCGCGCAGCTCGGTGGCCAGAACGCGCGCCTCGTCGAGTGCACCGCGGTCGGCGAGGAGCCACGACAAGCTGAAGCGGCGCCAAGCGCTCACCATGCCCAGCGACGCATCGGCCGCTGCGATGTCCTCCAGGATTCTCTCCGCACCCGCTAGCTGCCCGAGGTACCAGAGGTTCATTCCTCGAAATAACTGCATATTCAGAAATACGAGATCGGAGCCGGTCGCGTCGAAGATCTCCTGAATGGCATTGCTGTGCCCGAGCGCGTTCCACAGGTCTTCATGTGCATAGGAGCCCCTCATCCCGATGGTGGTGTGCCACCAGAACTGCGTAAGCGGCTCCCGTGTCGACACCGGGCGGATGACCGCGAACAACCGTTCTTCCAGCGCGGTCCCCTCTCGGATCTTCCCGAGGCTATCGAGGCTCCAGATCCCGATGAGGAAGACCAACGACATCCTCCCCAGCGCCTCGGGGAGCGGATCGACGTCCCGGAGCAGCGGAATCGCCGCGAGCAGATCGGGGAACCTGCCGGCCAGGAAGAGGCCAATAAAATATGCCTGCGCGGCCTGAGCCCAGGGCATGGAGCCGCGCGGTGCCGTGCGCAAGAGCTCCTCGACCTCGGCCATCGTGACGCTGACCAGGTGCAAACCCTGGGTGAAGGCTTCGCAGCGCATCCCGCGGAGCGCGATCCGGAGCTCCTCCGGAGGCGCGCAGGCAAGGCCCAGGCCGGCGCGCGCCGCGGTGGCTTCGTAGTCGAGTACATGGAACGCTTGCTGCGACGCGTGCAGGTAGTAGCTCGCCGCCCGCGCGCCCTCCCCGCCGCGCTCGAAGTGACCGGCGAGCACCATGGGTTCGCTCTCGCCGTGCCGCTCGAGCCACTCCCCCGCGAGGCGGTGACCGAGCCGCCGATCCTCCTCGGTGAGCATCGCGTAGGCGCCCTCGCGGAGGAGCGCGTGCCGGAACGAGAGCTCCTGCTCCCCGGTGTAACGGCTCTGGGGCCGCACCGCCAAGAGCTCCTGTTCGACGAGCTGGCCGAGCCAGTTCTCAACGGCCGTCGCGCTCATCGCCCGGCCGAGGAGCAGGGTCACGCCGCTCGTCCAGCACACCTCGCCGAAGATGCTCGCCGCGCGCAGCACACGCCGCGCCTCGAGCGGCAGCCGCCCCAGCCGCGTCTCCACCATCGCCAGCACCGTCTCAGGCAGCGCGCTCTCCTTCCCCTCGGCCACTGCGCGGATCAGCTCCTCGAGGTAGAACGCGTTGCCGTCCGCCTGCTTGACCAGGTGCTCGATCGTCTCGGGCTCGACGCGGTCGCCCAGCACCTGACGAACCAGCCGCTCGCCGGCCTTGCGGCTGAGCGCCTTGAGGCGGATCTCCTGAACGTCCCGCTCGGCCCACAGCCGCGGGAACACCTCGTAGACCTCGGGCCGCGCGAACGCGAGCACCATCCACGGCTGCTTGTTGCGCTCGCGCAGCGCCGTGTCGATGAAGCGGACGGTACCGAAATCGCCCCAGTGCAGATCCTCGAGCACGAGCAGCACGGGGTGCGCGGCCGTCTCGGCCTGCAGGAAGTCCAGCCACGCCTTGCGCATCTGCTCGCTCATCAGCTGCGCGTCCTGCCGCGCCGTCCGCAGCTGCGCGCTGCCGTCGTCGGGGAACGGCGCCCCCACGAGCTCGCCCAGAAACTCCATCACGCGCTGCTGATCCGCGCCGCGCACGCGCTCGCCCACCCGCGCCCGGAGCTTGGCCCGCCGCTCGTCGAGCGGCTCGCTGCGGTGGATCCCGAGCGCCCCGCGCAGTGCCTGCGCGAGCAGATCCAAGGTCGAGCCCGCGCGCTCCGAGTCACCGCGCCCGATCCAGATCGCCACTTCGTCGTCGCGCTCGCGCACGCGGCTCACCAGCTCGGCGCCGAGGCGCGACTTGCCCATCCCGGCCGCGGCTGTCACGACCACCACGCGCGCCGTCCGCTCGTCGATGCACTCGTCGAGCAGCCCCGATAGCGCGCCCAGCTCCCAGTCGCGACCCACGCACGACGTCGGCCGGCCGAGCAGCGTCCGCGCGCCCTGCATCAGCGCACGCTCGCCCCGCAGGAGCAGCCCGGCCTCGCGCTCGATCACGTCGAACCGCGCGTCCAAAAGGCCAGCGCTCATCTCGTCCAGCGCGACCGGCGCCGGCTCCGCCGCGGCAGTCGCGACCTGTGCGAGCAGCCGCGAAGCGCGCTCGATCACATCAGCCTCGGGCAGCTTGCCCGTCGCGTCGGCGCGGCCCATCGCGATCGCCATGGCCCGACCCTGCGCGGCCGCGCGCAGGGCGAGCGCGCAGCGCGCCGCCTGCGCCGCCTGATCCGTCGCCACCTGCCGCTCGGTCTCGAGCACCACGATCCTCGTCCCGTCGCCGAGCTCGGACATGCGGCCGCCGTACGGCTTGAGCGCGCGCCACAGCGCGTCCTCATCCAGCTCGCCGCGCTCCCCGGTCGCGCCCAGCAGCACCACGGACAGGAAGCGCCGCTCGCTGCCGGTGATCGCCGTGGACGTCACCACGCTGCCGCGCGGCGCCGGGAGCCGATCGAGCCGGGGGGCGGTCCAGACGTCGCTCGCCGGCTCCGCGCCGTGCGCCGAAGACGCTGCCTGGACGTGGAGCGGATAGCGCTCGTCGAGCCAGCCCGCAAGCTCTGGCCACGCGAGGGCCAGCGCCGCGTGATCGATCCCGAGCTCCACGTCGCCCCGCGAGGCGTCGAGCGCCCCGACGAGGACCCCGCGCTCGACGAGCCGATCGATCAGCCGCTCGACCGCCTCGCGCGAAGTGGTCGGCACGCGCTGGAGCAGCGTGCCGCGGAAGCGCGGCTGCCGGGCGCCAGCGGCGGCCACCGCGAGCAGGATCCCGCGCAGGAGCCGCGCCTCGTCCGGCGCAGGCTGCGTCATCAGGTGCGGCTCGGGCGCCTGGGCCGCGTCCAGCTCCGGCGCCTCCTCGTCGTCGTTCGTCGAGCGCGGCGCGAGCAGCCGATCCAGCCGGCGCAGCAGCGCCTCGGCCGTCGGCCGCGCCGCAGGATCGAGCGCCAGGCAGTCGCGCACCAGCCGCGCCCATGGCTCCGCGGGCAGCGCCGGCAGCTCCAGCGTCTCCACCGCGAACGCCAGGTGCAGCAGCATCGCGTCCCCGATCGGGTGCCGACCCGTGATCAGCTCGTGCAGCATCACGCCGATCGCCCACACGTCGATCGCGCCCGTCGGCGGCACCCCGTGCCACCGCTCCGGCGCCATGTACGCGGGCGTCCCCGACGCTGCGTTCGGCGATCCGCCCACCAGCTTCGCCACCCCGAAGTCCACCACCCGCACGCGACCGTCGCGCGGGATCACCACGTTCTCCGGCTTGAGATCCGCGTGCACCAGCCCGCGACGGTGCGCCTCGGCGATCGCCTCGGTCACCGCGCGCGCGTAGCGCAGCGCCTCGCGCAGCGGCAACGGCCCGCTCGCCAGCCGCGCGCGCAGCGACTCCCCGTCGAGGTACTCGAGCGCGAGGTACGGCCGCCCCTCGTGCTCCCCGACCGCGTGCAACGTCACGATGTGCGGGTGGCTGAAGCTCGCCGTCGCCCGCGCCTCGTCGAGGAACCGCTCGACCCCTGCGCCCC
>Ga0247790_10000329_pt1 | contig 17556 bp, 18 predicted proteins | sample UWRJS171409R4_FD_179913 | JGI IMG/M metagenome (GOLD analysis project Ga0247790, IMG submission 179913) | Soil microbial communities from Arlington Agricultural Research Station in Wisconsin, United States - UWRJ-S171-409R-4 | ecosystem: Environmental > Terrestrial > Soil > Agricultural land... | reverse complement strand
AAGCCGTTGCTGTCGCGCGCGCTCGCCTGCCATGCGGCCGAACCCTAGCAGGCCTACCAGGCGGCGCCGACACCCTGTCGGCCTGCTCTCGACGAGGCCATGCCACCCGTGAATAATCCGGGCTAGGCGGCTTCGTCGATGTCGATCACGAAGGGCTCGGCGGCATCGCGCGGGTCGTCGCGCATGCCGAAGCGCCACTCGTCATCGAACATGTCGAGATCGGTCGCCGCGTCCCGGAACAGATCGAGAACGACACCGCCGTGGCTCTCCTGCCGCGGCGGCGCGACGGCCGGCGGCGGGGCGGGCATCTGCGCGGCGGGCTGTCCGCTCTGCGGCTGTGCCCCCTGCGGCGCGTTGTGGTTCGCCGCACTCTTGACCGCTTGCTTGGCCATGAGCGCGAGAGCGAGCTGGCCGGCACCGGCACTGGCAGCGCCCATCGCGACGACACGGGTGACGCCACCAGCGAGGTACGCAGTAGCGCCGCCACCCAGCGTGAGGCCGACCCCAACCGCCTCCGGGGAGAGGATCTTCTGGTTGACGACCAGTCCACCGATCACGGCGAAACCGGCGCCGCCAGCGATCGCCGCGCCGACCGTCTTCCAGTCCGGCGGCGGCGCGCGCTTGGGCAGACGGGGCAACCGGGACGCGAGCGAGCGGGGCCGGTGGCGGGGGCGGGGATGCGACGCGCCCTCGGCTCCACCGGAGCCGTTATTGCGGTGCCCCTTCTTCTTGGAATGGTGTTTCTTCTTCATCGGACGTGACTCCTTTCGGTTCGGTGACGTGCGGCGCCTACGCCGCGGTGCGAACGCGCGGGGACAGCTGGCCGCACCCGTCGCAGACGTCGGCCGGCACGTACCGGACAGCGCCCGCAGCGGGGTGCGGCCGGAGCGGAGTGATCGGCGCGGGCGGCTGATCCTGCGGGCGACACACCGCCGACGGCGCGCGCGACGCGAACGGCACCATGTCGGTGGGCAGCCCGAGCTGGGCGAGGACCTCCATCATCTCGGACATCGGCAGGCGCAGCTTCGTCTCGAAGATGCGAACGAGCAGGCCAGCGGTGAACAGGATGTCCTCCACCGGCACGCTGCGCGGGCGCTTGTCGTGCAGGCGCGCGAGGACGAACCGGCGCGTGGTGCGGACGCGGCGCAGCCCCTCGGGCCAATCGGCGACGTCGCGCTCGGCAAGGCCGAACGCCCACCCGATCAGATCGCTGACGGCCATGATCGCCGGGCCGTAGTCGATGCCGCCGATCACCCAGGGGCGACCGGGCGGCCGGGGACGCGTGTCGGGCGCGGTGGCTGGCGCCGTGGCGCGGTTGCTGAGCTTGACGGGCTTGCGGGCGTGGGACTGCGAAGTGCGGGGAGACTTGGACACAGACGTTTCCTCCTCGGTGCGGGCGGTGCCCGACCGTGCAGTGCCGCACCGCGCAGAGCGCGGGCGGCGAGTTCAGAGGCCGGCGGTAACTGTCCGCCGGCCGGACAGAGTTAGAGCTTGGCGGCGAGCCAGCGGCCGGCGAGCGCCTCGGGTGTCATCGCGGTCAGCGAGCCGAGCATCGGTGGCGGGGTAGCGAGCCGACCGAGCGAGAGCCCCTCCTGGTTGAGCTCTCGTTCGACCGTGCTCAGAACCGGCGGACTAATCCCCATCGAGGCGAGCTTGACCTTGAGCGCCTCGAGCCCGACGTTGCCGGCGATGCGCCCGCCGGTCCGGGCGAGCGCGCCGAGGAGCGGGATGTTGGGGCTGATCGTGTGGTTGCCGAATCGGAGCGAGAACGGGCCGGCGTTGCGCTGAGCGCTCTGTTCACCGAGCCGGCGATCCGCGGCGAGACGATCGAGGCGGTCGATGGCGTGCGCCGTCGTGTGGACGATGCGCAGGCCCATCGGGCCCCACAGGCGCGCCTCACGCTCTGCCAGCGCGAGCAGGAGCGCCACGTCTTTGACCTCGGAGATGCAGAGCGGCCGGCCGATCAGCACGGCGCGGATCGCGCGGTGTCCGTTGTCGACGCGGCGCGGTCCGTTCGGGAGTCGCTCGGCCGGCTCTTTCGCGAGCTCGGCGACCCAATCGACAGCCTGGGTCGGAGTGACCGCCACCGGGCCCGCGCTCGCGTTGCGACAGGCACGATAGAGGCCGGCGCGGAGCGCGTTGCGGGTCTGCCGCGGATCGAGGATCACCGGCTCGCCGTCGCGAGTCGGGTACGTGTGCAGCCCGTTCGGTGTCTCGACCGTGGCGAGGCGGTAGACCGGCGCGGGATCGATCAGCTCGGCCGCGCCCGTGAAGCGAGCGGCGCGCTCGAAGCAATTGGGGTCAGCCGCGTCGAACCGGAGCCGTTGCGGCGGGCGGCAGGCCGTGACCTTGGGACCATCGCACGGCACGCCCGCGTCATCGCGCTGGGGCAACGTCCGGAACCACGCAGCCAGATCGTCGGTATCGTTAAACTGCTCGGCGAGGGTCACCAGCGCGGGATCGCGCGCCTCTACCCTCTCGATCACCTCCTCTGTGGCGGCGCCGAGACACTCACGGTCGTTATGCGGTTTGCCGATCACGAATTATTCTCCTTTGTGGTAGGGGCCGTGGGCCGGCCTGTAGGCGGCACCGCCGTCGATCACGAGCGCGCGGCGGACCGTCACGGGACGGAGCCGCAGTTCGGCGGCGATCACGTCGAGCCGGCGGCGCTCGACAAAGTAGAGGCGATGGATCGCCGCACGGGTCTCTGCCTCGAGTGGCGACATCGCTCAGCCCTCCCCGTCCTGGCCGTTACCCTTGGCGTTCCTCGCAGCGGGCGGTTTCGGCGGGGCCTTCGGGATCATGGAGCGCACGAAGTCGACGGCCTGGTCGACGCTGATGGCCGAAAGCTCCGCGAGCCATTGCGCACGTACCTCCGGGGCCATGCGCGTGATGACGGTTTCGGCGATGGCGGCCTCCCGGGGCGAAAGCTGCGCCCGAATGGCAAGCAAGTGCTCCCATTGCTCGGGCGTGGGCTCGATGGTGGGTGGCGCGTTGCGCTGGCCACCGGTTTGCGCGGTGTCCCCTCCGGTGATCGCGGTGGCGTTCGGCGCGGCGCTGTCCACTGTCGGGCCCTCGCTCGTCGCGACAGCGGCCGGCATCGAGCTCGTCGGAGTGGCGAACGCCCGGGCGGCGGGCGCCGAGGCGGAGGGCAGCGGTGCGGCCGGCGGCACTGGCGAGGTCGGCCCCGTGGAGACTGATGCGGGCACTGACACGGACGCCGCGACCGGCGCAGGCGCGGGGGACGCAGGCGCGGGGACTGGCGCGGCCGGGGCGACCGGCTCCGGTGCGCTCGGCCCGACGGCGACATCGCCCGAAGCCGTGGCTGCGCTCGGCGCCGCTGCAAAAGCAGGCGCGGCGGCAGGCACGGACGTAGCGGGCGACGTCGCCGCCGGAGGCGGCGTCGCATTCTGCTTCATGAACTCCTGGAACTTCACCCATAGGAACGCGCCGAACTTCGGCAGATGCGGCATCGCCATCTCGACGAACGGCTGGAACGAGCCGAAGGGACTCTCCGGGGGCGCCGGCTCGCTCTCGTCATCGTCATCGCCCTCATCGTCATCGCCGTCATTCGTCGCGGGCGCGGGCGGCGGCGGCGGCGGCTCGCGCCGGGGCAGACCGGCAGCGTCGGCGGCCCGTAGAATGTCCGCCGCCGCCTGCATCACGTTGCCGAAGCGCTCGGCGATCGTGCGGGTCACGTCCGCGTTGATCTGTGCGAGGTCGCGGATGATCGCGTCGCGCGGATCGGACTCGCCGATCGGCGCCACGTTGCGAGTCGACTCGATCGACACGTAGGCCGGCGGTGCATCCTCGATCGGAGTACCGTCCTCGTCACACTGATCGAGGCGATAGAAGCCCGGCACGTTCCCGACCGCGGCTCGAAATTCGACATACTCGGAATCTGCGTCGATGAACAGCGGCTCTCCGTCAGGATCGAGCACCGCCGCGCACGTGCCGCGCTGCCCGGCGTTCTTCCAGCGCCGCGGACGGAGCTTCTTGGTCCGCCTCGAGAACCGGAACGGCTGGCCTTCCTTATCGAACGCAAGCTCGGACATACGACAACTCCTCCGGGCAGCACCTACCCGGCGATCACACGCAGGAGCGGGTGGGCAAAGAACGCCCACGGAGGCCATCGGGTCGCCGCGTCGTCCGCGTCGATCGAGCTCCTCTAAGGGGTAATGCACCTGAGAAAGCCCTCAGGGCGATTATTTCGGTGGCTTTTTTTGAGCGGCGCGAACCGTTCGGGAGTTCATGATTCAGCGCACGCGCCATCCCCGTTGTCATTGAACGTTGAAGCCGCACGTCGCGTGGGTGCTGACGATTTCCCAGCGGCCCAACTGCTGGTCACACCAACGGTTTCGACGCGACCACGAGCTCGGCGACGCTTGTTCGAACGAATTCATGATTGTGCAAGTCACCGCAGCGACTCGACAAGAGCGTAAATGCCCGCTGATATTTGTCGGCGATTTGTCGGCGACAGTTTCCAAGGGCGCGCGACCACTCGCGATCGACGCTTATGCGAGTAGTCAGCACCTGGTGCTTGCACGCCGATCGCGCATCCGGCGAGGCGGTCTGCGCTCGCGCGACGGGCGATCGGCGTCCCTCAAGATCCGGGAGCGGGCCCCGAGCAACCTTTCGGCAAGCCGGGCACCCATCTGAGGCATCCGTCAAGACGGTGCTCCGCGCCGGCAACCGCGCTTACCCGTTCTGGCTGCGCTTGGCGCGCTTGAAGCGTCGGTGGCGCCCACGTCACGAGCATGCAACCGCAACCACGCGCCGTTCCGGCTGCGCTTGACGCGTAAGGCCTGCCCCCAGCGCGCTACGGCAAGCCCTCGCCCGTGCGCTTGACGCGTAGGACCTGCCCCCAGCGCGCTACGGCAATAGCCCTCGCCCGTGCGCTCGGCGCGTAGGACCTGCCCCCAGGGCGCTACGGCAATAGCCCTCGCCCGTGGAGCCACTCCCCCAGCGCCACCTGGGACATGCCAAGGAGCGCCGCGGCGCCGCGCAGGGTGCCGGCTTGGCGCAGTGCGAGCAAGCGCTGGGTCGCTTTCTGGAGGTCCGATAGCGTCTTGCAGCGTGCTCGGATCCGCGTCCGTTGTACGGCAGTCAGCTCGAGATGCTCTGTGCTAAGCTGCCGTTTCGCCTCGATCTCGTATTCCGTAATGAGCCTATCTACTTCTGATGCCCGCTTATAAAGTGGCGGGATCTCAAACGGCGCGGGCGTGTAGACCTCGGTCTTCCGCACGTACTTGGCGAGCACGAATACTTGCGTGGGACTCCCCCCGTCGCCCAGTATTTTGAACATCGTCGTCAGATCCTTCGGAAGCCTTCGGTTGTCGAGACAGATCGTGCCTCCACGCCCCAGCGCGACCGCATCGAGCCCACTCGAGACGCGCTGCAGAGATCCCGGCATGTCCTCGGCCTTTTCCTCGCTGGAGGCTTGCTGTTTCCGCTTTCCGACTTCACCGCAAACCACAAACGGTCGTTGTTCGCTCAGCGTGAGTCGATGCAGCTCATGTGCGAACGTGAGTAGCTCACCTTCGCCGCAGAGCATGAAGATCGCTTTCCCGGAGGGGGCAAGGCGAAGGTTCTGGAACGCGCGATCGAGCGAATCGGCCAAATCGGCGCTCCATCCCATCATGCGCGCGAGCGCTGTTCGCAAAACGATCGTCCGCGCACTCTCGGCAACCAGCATAACCCTGGGACCGAGATTGACCCTCATTCCTGGCGTTATGAAAGCCCGTTTGCGTAGCTCACCATCGAGGTAAAGACCGTTCTTGCTCTGATCAACAATACACCATCGCTCGGCCGATCGTTCAAGGTAAGCGTGTTTACGTGACACGTATTTCGAAGCACCTTGGACTTGGATTTCACAAGAAGACGCCGTACCGATTGAAAACCTCTGAACATCAGTGGGAAATCGATGGGCGTCCTCCGAGCCCCAGATTCTGAGTTGAATGACCTCGTCATCGATCCAAGAGGTCTTGGGAGAGGTTGGAGTGCAACCCGGCGGTGTACGCTGCATCACGCAAGTCCAGCATCCCATGAACTTCCCCGCTGTCCAACTGCTAGGATAGCCACCTACGTCCACTGAGCACTCGGTCACCCGGAGGCTTTATGGGAAGTTTACTCCGGCGTACGCCGAGCGCATGACCTCGGCCGGCTGATAGGAAAGATGCAATCCTTGGCGACCTCCTATCGGGCCACTTCGGCCCTTGTCATCGGGATCATGGACCCGCTACAATAGATAGGGAGCGCTGGTGTAAGGAATCCCGCCGCGTCGGCCATGGCAGAATCACAACCGGAGCAGATCAAGGGCAAATATGTCCTTGGGCCTTGCATCCGCAGCGGCGGGATGGGAGTGGTATTCGCCGGCTGGACCAAGGGGGTGGATGGATTCTTGCAGCGGGTCGCGATCAAGCGCATTCATCCCCACCACAGCCGCAACCCGCTGTTTCGCGAGCAGTTCGCCTCAGAGGCCCGGCTCAGCTCGTATCTCCGACACGGCAACATTGTGCGCGTGTTCGACTTCGACGAGGACGAAACCGGATCTCTGTTCCTGGTGATGGAGTACGTGGACGGGGTCGAGCTAGACGTCCTCGCTCGCACCGGACGCCTGCCGTTGCCGGTCGTCCTGTTCGTGGCTGGCGAGCTCCTCCGCGCGTTGTCGTACGTGCATGAGCTGCCCGCTGGCGAAGGCGTGCCGCTCGGGCTCGTACACCGGGACGTCTCACCACATAACGTGCTCATCTCGTGGGATGGAACCGTGCAACTTGCGGATTTCGGGATCGCAAAGGCGCGCAACGCGACCCTAGCGGGAGCATCCGCGACGCGAGGCAAGGACGGCTACATGAGCCCGGAGCAAGCATGTGGACAACCGCTCGATGGCCGAAGCGATGTCTTCTCGCTCGGCGTCATGCTCTGGGAGATGCTGAGTGGTGAGCCACTGTTTCGCCATCCTAACGGCGATCCTCACGGTACGACAACTGCACCTGGTCCCAAGTCTGGCCCAGGACCCGACATGTTCTACAATGTGCCGCTACCTAGAGCGTCGGTGCCACGCGACGTCGAGTCCGTGACCATGCGGCTGCTCCAGCGCAGACCGGAGGACCGCTACAACGCAACCGCTGCACTGACCGAGCTCACTTCTTGCGTTGATTTTCCCAGGAACGGACGTGACGCGCTCGCCTCGCTGCTCCACGACCGGTTTCCACAGCTTGCGCCGAAGCGTACTCAGCCAGCACCGACGGAAGAGACACGAGAGCGGCCGCGCCCACTGGAGATGCCCACGCCTGGCTTCCTCGTGAAGCGAAGGTACCGGAGTCACCGCCGGAATGCGCTGCTTGCTGCCATTGCACTCTTTGCAGCTGGATGCGTGGCATATGCGGTTCTGCACGGACCCGGTTTTTACAACGATGCTGACAGTATGCAGGCACCGGTTCTCGAGTTGCCTCTACCAATCGAACCTCCTGCGCCGCCGTCGACACGTTTGGCAGCGCCAGAGCATGCTGCCGAAGCCTTCACTGACGAGGACACACTCCCCCGGAAGTTGCCGCCTCCGACTCGGCCATCAACGCGGAAGCCCTCCGAATCATCGACGCGGAAGCCCCCTGCCGAATCACAGGCACCGGAGCGACGCGGCATTCAGGTCATCGATCTCTCACCCGGGACAACCGAGCCCGCTGGCAAGGAAAACGGCCAGAACTCCTGGATCCATTTGTGAACGACAACTCACCCGACATGCGTTCTGCCCGAGCTCCGTATCACGCCGTGCTGATCACCATTGTGTGCAGCATCGCTGCCGACGCGGGTTGCTGGAATGACCTTGATCTCCCAACGAACAGCGGCTCGCTCGGCGGCCAGGTGCTCAGCTCTGGCGGTGTTCGCGGAGCCCGAATCTGGGTCGACCAACTCGACACGCACACCGGTGAAGTGCAGTTCCACGTTGGCGAGACCGTCACCGACGAATCTGGACGCTTCGCGATGGAGACCGGGACCGAGAATGGGATCTTCCGGATCACCGCCCAGGGCGGCACGTTCAAGGATCTGGCGACCGGAGCGACGATCCAGCTCGATAAGACGGACGAGATCGTCTCACTGATCTCGTATGGCCTTCTCGATTTGCGCGAGGATGCGCTCGTCAGCCCGATCGGCCACCTCGTTGAAGCACGCACAATGGAGCGTCTTCCCATTCTCGGCGACATGGCGGCGGCGTTCGAGGAGACCAAGCAGAGCCTTCACCGGCACTTTGGAAATGTGGATTGGGGCGCCGTCCGTCTGTGGCCGCTCGATCAGCCGGCGATCAGCCCGACCGAGCCAGTACGAGCGGCGTTCGTTCACGCCGCGCTGAGCGTGCTCGCGCGCGATATTGCAGCCGACGCTCAAGCTGGGCCACAGGAGGTGAACGTGTACCGGCTCATGCAGCGATGGACCGAGGACGTTCGCGCTGGCACATTCGATGGCAACGACTCCGACGATAAGACGTCGGGCAGTGGCTTGCAACTTGGCTACTGCCCGCCGGCCGATCCGGTGTGCATAGATGTTGGCTGCAATTCTGGCCGCTGCCGCCGTCTCTGTGACCTCTACTCGGGTACTGCGCGGACCATGGTCGCCGGTGCGATGATCAAGGTCATTAATGACCGTGGCCCGGGTGGTCTGAACCAGACCGGACTCGACCTGTCCAACACGCTCTCAGTCGTACGCGCGGTATCGGACGACACGGATCCCAACCTGTTCGAGCCATCGTCATGCGTCGAGTCACTCGATCGAGTGCCCCCGCGCGTGCGGTTCGATTTGCCTACGCCGAGTGACGCGGCGTTCGTACGCAGCACGATCCAGATCAAGGCTGTTACCATTGACGATATCGATCCGAGCCCTGCCACGTCGCTGATGGGGTTCGTAGATCTCGATGGCGATCCGGCAAACGCTGTCGCCTTGGCGACGGTCGACACGGCGGCGTTGACCGACGGACCCTTGCGCGTAATAGCCCGCGCGGTCGATCTCACCGGGAACACAGCGACGATCGAGCGTACGCTGGCGGTCGACAACACCGCGCCGACCGTTACCGTCGACGCGACGGCATTCTTCGTCGAAGGGAACACGTGGTGGACTGCGTCCGCGACGCCAGTGCTCACCGGGACGATCACCGACGCCGCACCGGTTGCGGTCAAGGCGGTGATCAGTGGCGGGAGCGAGGTAGCTGGCGTGATCTCCGGTGCGACTTGGACGATCGCGCTGCCTGCAGGCGCGCTCGACCTTGCCGGGTCCGAGGTCCAGATCGTCGCCATCGACGCGGCTGGCAATCAGAGTAGCTTGATTCGGCGGTTGCGGCCGGACGTTGAGCCCCCGGTCTTGAGCTTTCTGTCCAGCACGGTGCTCGATGAAGATGACGAGTGGGTTACGTTCGCAACGGATCACAGCCCTCGGCACGCGCACACCGGGATGCCGGTCGATCTTGCGACACCGACTGCCTGCCCGACACTGACCAAGTTCAGTCACCTGCTTGGCTCGACGGGCCCCGAATACGCGATCGAGCTCCCCGGCCCCAACCCGATCCGGTACCAGTTTGTCACCGATGATCCTGGTGTCGGTATTGCCGCCGGGGCGACCGAGTATCGCGTCGGACTGAGGGGTGAGTTCCAGACGAAGTGGATGCTGGGCTGGACCTCGGCGGGAAGCGGTGTGCCGATCGGGACGGGTGTAACGCGGTTCCCTGTTGGCATCTTCTCGGACGTAGTTGCCAGCCTTGCGACGACAGAAGGGATCTATGAGGTCGAGTTTCGCACGACCGATCGACTCGCGCGCACAACGACCGTGGCTCGATGCTTCGATCTGCATCTGCGCGCGCCGCCGCTTGATCTCGAATCGACGCCCAGCAACCTGCCCACAAAGGTTCATGCGTACGCGCTGGACTCGCTCAGCCTCGCGCCGGGTGCGCTGTACGACCAGGCCGCGGCGCGGCTTCTCAACAACAATGCCACCGGCGCATCGCTGATCGATCAGGACGTCTTCAACGGCACGACATCCACGATTTACCTGACCGTCACGATCACCGCGCCCAATGCAGTGCTGGTGGAGCAAACGTTCGTGCTCGGCAATGCGCTGACGAACGTCAGCGCAGCCTCGTGCGGCACTGCCTGCAACATCGCCATTCCGGGGCCCCAGTTGCCCCCCTCGACCACTTCGGTCTGGGAGACCACTCTCCATTTCCCGGCCAAGGTCTTCGAGCTGGTGGGTGGCGTGCCGACCGAGATCCCCTGTCTCGCACCGTGCACGCCGTCTGGGAACGTGTTCAAGTTCGCGATCCCGCCGCGCGCGGGCGGGGGCCAGCCGGCACGCGTGTTCCGCGTAATGACGATGATTGGTCAGGTATCTAGCCTATGGCCAAGAGACCAAACTCATATGGAAGTCCCGCCGTTCGAGGACACAGCGGTCACTTGGACCAGCAACGGAACTACGACAACGACCCGTCTCACCGGGAAAGTGGACCGCACTCTTGATCCGATCCGCACCGGCTGCGTAAGGTTTGTGTTCATACCGCCTGGCGGGTTCAAGTGCGTGGAGGAGGGGACACTAGTGCCTTACCGTGCGCTCGTTTCGGCGGCGCTGACGTTTTCGCAGCCCACGATAACTCTGTACGAGACAGCCGCCACGGCTACGCTCACGCCTGCTGTGGCAAGTTGGAGGTATCGCGACACACTCGCGAGTTGGACCACTTCCGAAGGCTTGCTGCCTTGAACCTGGGACGTCTTATGTTTATCATCAGATCTGCTTTGTTACTTTTGTCCGGCGCAATGGCCGGAATCGCGTTTACCCTATCATGTGGCGATAATCTGCACGTCGAGGCGGCCATCGACGCACCAAAGGCAACCGACGACGCGGCCCGTGCGTGCGACTGTCCCCCGGCTGAACCACCGCTCACCGGTCGCTTCGAGGTAATCAGCGACACTAGGACGATCGCCGGTAATGGCTTCAGTGCGATTTCGGCGCTTTGTCCAGCGGGTTCCCAGCTCATCTCGGGGAGCTGCACGCAAAACCTGCTGAACCCGGGTCGCGACATCACTCTGCAGCAGTCCGGCTTTTTCGTAAATCCCCCGAGAGAGTGGTTTTGCATGTTTCGTAATAACGAGCCTTCTGCAGTCACGGTTCGCGTATCCGCGATCTGCCTCAAATCGACGCTATGACCATCACGAACACAACGTCATCGTTCGCCCGTCCCCTGCAGTCGGCGCACCGCGCGTGCTCTCTCCTCGCGACATTCGCCGCGTTCGCGATACTCGCTGCGCCAACGCCATCCGCGGCGCAGGCAGTTCCGCAGGCAGCGCAGCCGGCGGCAGTCCCGCAGCCGGCGGCAGTCCCACAGCTGGCGGCAGTCCCACAGCCGGCGGCGGTCCCTATGCTGAAAGGCGATGCGGAGGTTCTCGTGCCGCCGCAAGGCCGCGCGACCGAGGTGCCGCTGCATGCAGGCACCGTCTGCATTCTCTCCTTCCCGGAGAAGCTGGCCCCCCAGGTGCTCGCCAACGCAGCGGACTTCGAGATCCGCCCGTGGGGCAGTGACAGCATCGGGGTTCGCACGCAGAACGGGCAGGCTGCTCCAGCGACGATCGCGCTCGCGACCGCGACCGGTCAGATCAAGGTCAACGTCACCTTGCGCATCGTTCCAGCTACCGAGCCAGCATTGACCCTGGTCCGCTTCAAGGCCGTCTCAGAGGCCGAGGCGTTCGATGCAATCGTCAAGGCTGAGGTCGCGAAGCGCATAGCACCGATCCAGCAACGTCTCGAGCAGACGCGGCAGGACCTCGATGCAACAATCCGCCAGCGAGCGGACCGGCTGATCGCGGAGCAGATCCTCCGCCGGAGCGAGGTTGTCAAGCTGAACAGCCATGCCCGTAATCGCGACCACGTCATCATCCACGTGTGGCGCGCGCTGCTGTTAGGGGATGATGGTTACCTCGTCTTCGAGATCCAGAATCGTTCTGGCTCCCCCTATCGCCTCGCTGCAGTGCGCGTGCTCGCCAACGGTCGCAACGTTGCCAGCGCTGCCTACCTCACGACCAGCCCGGCCGTGCGCGATCCAACGTTGATTGGAGTGGTTGCATCTGGCGCCACCGTGACCGGCGTCGTCACGATTCCCCTCGCTCAGGCCGTGCTTCGTCGTTCTTTGACGCTGGAGATCGCCGCGCCGAATGGTCGCAGCGTCGTTCGCGCCGATCGAGGGGTCGAGCTGCGGTGATCCGCGCGCGTTTCCTTCGAATCGTTGCCGCGCTCGGGCTTGCGTTCGCGCCGACGCCGCCAGCTCATGCGGACCGCCATGAGGTGACGCTCGAGATCCGCCCAACCAGGGGTACAGCACGGATCTGGGAGGATGGGACCAACGAAAGCGTGAAGGTTTCGAGCCGGGGTGTGGCCGCGAGCGCGAGCCGGGGTGTGCGTGACTGGCTCGATCTTGGCGGCGAGCTCGTGCTCGGCTACTTCGACTTGGCCAGCTATCAAATGGCGACCCTGCCGATCAGCGCCAACCCGTTGTCTGGGCCGCTCAAGCGGAGATCGGACACCGCGCAGCTTCGTGGTATCGCGACCGTCCGCTTTGGCGTCGGCTGGGTACCTTTCGCCCAGTTTGCGCTCGGTCTCGGCGCGCGCTATCGAACCACGGCGCTGCTTTATGGCCCGACGTCGCAAGGCAATCGCTGGCTGATCCCGGACGACCAGCGCGAAGAGGTGACGCTCGATCTGGTGGCCGGTGCCCGCGCCGGGCTCGAGCGCCGGATCACCGTTCGCTGGACGGTCGGCGTTTCGGTCGCGGTGTCGCACTCCATCGGTGTCTTCAGGCCCGATCTACAGACCTCCGACGCCATGGTCTCGCTCTCGTACTCTTGGTACCCCCTGTTCGCCCCGTAGGTCGCCGATGGGCGCCTGGCCGTAACGAGCCTGGCACTAACAGGCTGAGTTAGCGCGCGTCGAGCGGAAGGGCGCATGCGATCTTTGGCGTTCTCCTAAGAATCGCATTGATTGCCGAGAACGCGCAGGTGATTGCGCGTAATCTGATTTTAATGAGTGAGCCCCACGGCCGACATCAGCTTGCTTTCGGCAGCAGAACTCGGTTATTTCGACTAGCGAAACCCTTTGGAGATACGCCGCTCCCGACATCACCGTACGCTTCGACAATCTCGGCGATCTCGGCGATGTCCTGCCTGTACAGGACTTGGCAACTCGCGGGCTCTGAGTTGGTGCGGCTCTCGAGTTGTCTGCAGCGCGAGGGTCTTAATGAAGGACTGATGTCGCTCGAGCGAGCGTGCCACTTAATCTGGGTCATTGATGCACTCGTCGTCGTGGTTCGGGGTCAGGCATCCAGCTTGCACCTGACAGCACAGCTCCGCGGGCGGCTGCTTACGAGGATCGGGCTCTGGCTTGCGGAGGCGCGGCGATTGCTGCCGGCGGCCGCCACGGATCTATGCATGATCGCTGGTAATGCCGCAACCCGCGCTGCGGTGCGCTCAGCGCTCCAGAAGCTCGATGAGGTGATGTCCCCCGCCTCGACGGAGGGATCTAGCTTGTGACGGGCCGCACAAGCAACCGCGAGCCGCATCGACCGATGCACGGGGATGACTGAAGGACGAAGGTCCGTCCCATACGCCGAATAGTTGCGCACACAATCAACGATCGGAGCGACGTATGATTAATCAGGAGTGTACGGCGTCTGCGGAGTCGCCGTTGGCACGATTACAAGCACTCGAGGAGCAGGCGACCCCGGAGATGATGGCTCAACTCCAGCGGTACGCACAAGTGCGTGCCAAGAAAGTCCGGCGCGCTGGGAGGCCCGTATCCGAGGCGTACGCAAGAGAGCTCGTGGATGACGTGTATGCCGACACTCGGGTTGGCGATCTGCCCTGGGATCCGCGGTGCGGGCTCCTCGAACACTTGATGAAGGCGATCAAGAAACGCACGTGGCTCGAGATCCGACGCGCGTACCGCGTCCCGTTCGTATCGCTGGAAGCGGCCAACGACGATGGGGTGTCACCTCAGATAGAGCGAGCCGTTGCGCGGGCAGCGCAGAGCGATTGCAACCCGATCATGCTGCACGCGATCACCTCCGCGGTCTGTCAGCAGCTCCGCCCGCTTGTGTTTTGTGATGTGGATGCTCACGCGATCCTGAGCTGCTGGGCTGATGGCTTCATGGAGAAAGATGAGGTGATTACGCGTACAGGACTCTCTGATGCCGCTTACAAAAGCGCACGCAAGCGGCTGCACTACATCGCACGCAGCCTCAGGCCGGAGCTGTGCGATGCGGCGCGAGACCTGCTCAGGAGCGCCACGAACGACAACGCGGCGGACCTTGTGACGTGGTCCCCGAGGATGGCGCAGTGAGCGTCTGGGCGGACCTCAACCGCCTGAGCTTCGCGCTACGGCGCGCCGACGTCCTGACCGGCGTCGCCAGCCAGCTCGCCGCACACTTCGACCTTGCGACCGACGCCGACGGGCGCGGCCGCGTCGCGAAGCTCGTCGCGATGGCCCGCGACGAAGCTCAAAACGCCGTTGGGGCCGCGACCGCGGCGCTCACGGCCCTCGCGGGGTTCGAGCCCGGGAGTGTGTCATGAGCCGCGCGGCGCTCCTCCTTGCGGCGCTCCTCGGGGCGTGCGGCCCCACGCCCGCCCAGGACGCGGGGATCGCCGCCGACGCGGGCCCCCCGCACGCCCTACTCTCGGCGAGCCGTGTGCTCCACATCAGCTCGTTCAACGCCGAGGCGAGCTTCGGCTCGCTCAGGCAGAACGGCTACCTCGTGACGCTCGCGGCGGTGAACGAGTACGCGACGATCCCGCTGCCGGCGGGCGCGATCCTTGAGCGCGCGACGGTCTACTACAGCGTCGTCGACGGCGCGGTGCGGCCCTCCGTGCGCCGCATGGATCTCGCCACCGGGACGATCATCCCCGTGTGGCTGGGCTACACGGACGTCACCGACGCTGAGATCGAGGAGCAGAGCGTCAATCTCGGCCTCACGGTGCCCGCGTCGAGCGTGCTGTGGGTCGAGGTCCTGATGACGGGCCCGCAGAACAAGCTTTACGGCGCGCGGTTTGAGTACCGGGAGGCGCCGCGACGACGTCCGCGCGACGCTCCTCGAACTGCACCAGCGCGGCGAGCTCGGCGCGGCGATCGTCGCCGGCCCGAGCCTGGCCTCGCTACCCGCGGTCGCCGCCGTACGTTGGATCGAAGCAAGCGCTCGAAGATGGAGCGCTGATCGCGTCGGAAGCGAGATCTCTCACCGCGTGGATGCCGATGTCATCGGCAGCGTAGAACCTTGGCGGGACCAGAGCAGCAGTGCCTGTCATCGCCGACTTATCACGCTGTACCGAGCTCGCCCACGGCATCGAAACGTACGCCGAGGTCGGCCGCCGCGAGCACGGGAGGTCGCGCGCGAAGGTCGCGGCCCGCGCTCGAGGAGACCGCACAGCGGTTCGTGGCACTGCGAAGCTGGGGCGTAACCGGCGGCGGGAGGTCGCGCGCGAAGGTCGCGGCCCGCGCTTAGTGGTCTCCCTTCCTCAACGGCCGAACCTGATCTTCACGGATGCAGCGAGCCAGGAGACCGGGTTCTTTCGCACGAGAAACATCGCCGGTCGCGCGCGAGCCGGCGCGTTTCCACTCCACAATGACCTCGGCGCACGCGATGTCGTCGTCGAGACCGTCACCATGGAGCTCATAGGCATCATCACTCACCGCGATCGGCTTGTACGGCTGGTCGGGGTGGTAAACCATCACGCGGGCTTTCATATCCTGATGCTATCAGCTGGCTGTGACAGAACCATCAGCGTCGGTCACGCTCGCGTTATGCGCGGACCTCGGCCGGGGACATCGACATACGCTGTCGCGTGCGTTCCATCAGCCACGCATCGTCCGCGTCCTCCTCGGGCGTTTTCGGCCGCGGATCCTCGGAGGCGTTGAGCGCGAGCTGGGGTCGTTGGGAGCCGCAGGGAGAGCCGAGAGCCGCGCCCGTCGCTACTCGCCCTCTGGATACCGGTTGAGGTGAGCGAATCGCTCGTTGACCTCGTTCAACATGATCCAGCGATACACGGGAACGATCATTGACATGACGTCGCGACCACCAGTCGACGTGAGCACGTTGTCGACCGCCGCACGCATCACACCGGCCTCGCATCTGATGATGAAGTCGTGCGCGGCGGAGTGAAGATCTACGCGCTTCTCCAGCAGGAACTCCTCCGGCGTGTAGACCGGTACGCCCTCATCGAGGCACCGACCGCGGAGGTTGCGCTCACCTGACGGCTTATTCAACGTGATGGGACCGCGGTGGCTAAGGCCCTCGTTCGTGATCAGGGTCAGATTATCGCGCTTGCAGACCCGTAAGATCTCCGTATCGCCGTCCTCGGCCGTATGGTCCATGTCGATCACAGCACCAATCTTCGCCGTGATCACGTAGTCCCGAACGACGTGAACGATACCGGTCGTAAAGCCGTACGACTGTTCTTGCCAGCGGGTGCGCTCGTCATCGGAATCCCGCCGCTCGTCTGGTGCGAGTCGCCGGGTGAGAATGATCGACTCGTGTCCGTGCGTCGTCGTCGGCGTGTCGGTCACCGTCAACCACCACGCGAGTAGGTTCGAGTAGCGTGCCCGCAGCTGGCGATAGCGGTACCATTGCGATCCGAGCCAAGCCTCCGCCGAGCCAGCTTCGGACGCGCCGCGCAGCAGGTCACCGATCGTCATGATCTCCACCATCACGTTGGTATCGATCAGGATGTCGGCCTGCATCTCGGGCTTGGCCGAGACCATCAAGCGTAGAAAATCCTCGTCCCGCGCCTGAGGCCGTCTCGGTCTGGGTTGTCTCGACATGAACTCTTGGGCGCCGTGGTGGCGGGGAGCTTGGGCGCGGTTCAGCGCCGGACGTTCGAGTTCGCCGGCAGGCGCGCGCTCAGGCCCGAGTTCGGGCCATTCGGAACGCCCAGCGCGAGGTCAACCCCCGGGTGAGCGCGCAGGTCGGCGAGCAGCGCGGAGGCGGCGACGAGCTTGCCGATACGAGCCTCGGAGTCCCAGCGCGGTCTATGCACAACCTTCGCTCGATAGATCTCGAGGTGCTCGATGCCGTCCTGCCCAGCGCGCACGCACAGGGCGCGCAGGTAGAAGCGGTTGAACTCGCCCTCGGCCAGCATGGTGTGCGCATCGCGGGGCACGGCCTTGATGTACGGCATGCCATTGCGGCTGTGGCTCTGCTCGTACGGGTTGAGTACCCTGCCTCGTGCGAGCGCAGCGGCGAACGTGTCGACATCGCCACGCGCGATCGCGTCAAGCAACATCGCAACGTATGCGGCGCGTCCTCCATCGGACAGTCGCGAGCTGAGGAAGATCTCCCCGCGCGCAAGGTCGTACTGGACCTCGTCGTGCATGAGCTGGCGCGTTCGAGCATCGAGGTGGTGCAGATGCAGCGGCATGACGGACTCCCGGAAGTCCCGTCAGACAGGGACTTCGGCCCTGGGGAAATAAAGAATTTATCGTCGGGTAGATGATGGGCGATGAAACGATCCGATGCGAAGTCGGTTGACACGCAGATCCCGT
>Ga0247790_10000328_pt1 | contig 17615 bp, 15 predicted proteins | sample UWRJS171409R4_FD_179913 | JGI IMG/M metagenome (GOLD analysis project Ga0247790, IMG submission 179913) | Soil microbial communities from Arlington Agricultural Research Station in Wisconsin, United States - UWRJ-S171-409R-4 | ecosystem: Environmental > Terrestrial > Soil > Agricultural land... | reverse complement strand
CCGAACTTGCACATCTTCGTGGGCGTGCCGCGCCCGGCGCGCTCGCTGTCGGAGGCGCTCGCCGCCGGCGGCCCGCCGCTCGCCGAGCTCGCCGTCTCGACGCACGTCCCGGGCGTGCGGCTGATCGCGGGCGTCTACGATCCGCCGTGGGTCGCCGAGCCGGCCCTCCCGGCGGTGCAGGCGCTGTGCGGGCAGCTCCGGACCCTGGCCGCGGACTGGGTGATCGTGGACCTCGGGCCCGGGCTCGGCGGGCCGACGCTCGAGCTGTTCGTCGAGGCGGACATCAACGTCCTCGTCGCGGTGCCGGATCCGACGTCGATCGAGCTGATGCACCGGTTCGTCAAGGCGGCGTTCCTGCGCAGCCTCGCGCGCCGCGGGCTCTCGCACCTGGATCACCTGGGCGCCTACGAGGGCGGCGCGCCGAGCCCGCTCGAGCTCTACCTCGAGACCGTCGAGCGGCGCCCCGGCGACGCCCCCGCGCTGCGCGACGCGATCCTGCGCTTCGCGCCGCACCTGCTCATCAACTCGGCGCGCTCGAAGTCGGACATGGAGCTCGGCCGCGCCGTCGCGTCGGTCGCGCGCCGCCGGCTGGGCGCGCCGCTCCGCTACCTCGGCCACCTCGAGTACGACGAGGCCGTGTGGGCGTCGACGCGCCGCCGGCGGCCGCTCCTCATCGAGCACCCCGAGACGCGGATCGCCAAGTGCTTCGAGCGCGTGGCGCGCGCGATCCTCGCGGCCCGGCCGCCCGCCACCGACGGCGACATCCTGCCGAGCGACTCGCACTACGAGCTGCTCGAGGTCCCGCCGACGGCGAGCTTCGAGGACATCCGCCGCGCGAACCGCCGGATCCGCGACATCTACGGCGCGGAGTCGATCGCGATCAGCGGCCTCTACGATCCGGCCAGCCTCGAGGCGGTGCACCGCCGGCTCGACCTCGCGTACACGTCGCTGATGGACGCGGCCAAGCGCAAGGAGTACGACCTCGAGCTGTTCCCCGACGGCGTGCCGCTGCCGGTCGTGCCGGCGCACGGCTCGCACGGCAGCGGGCCGGTGATCCCCGCGCGCGCCGCGAAGGTCGACGACTCGGCGAACCTCGCCGTGCGGCCGCCGATGCCGGAGCTCTCCCCGCTGACCGAGTTCACCGGCCCGCTCCTGCGGCAGATCCGCGAGGCCGTGGGCGTGGAGCTGCGCGAGATCGCCGAGCGCTCGAAGATCGGCATGGCGTACCTGCAGGCGCTCGAGGCCGAGCGGTTCGCCAAGCTCCCCGCGCTGGTCTACGTGCGGGGCTTTCTGGCCGAGTACGCGCGGGCGCTGGGGCTGGACGCCGAGCGGGTCAAGCAGACGTACCTGGCCCGATATCGCGCGGCGCGGCCGTCCCCGGACGACGAGGATGAATCGCGGGACCCGGGGCTTTCGCGCCCGGCCAAGTCTTGACCGGCGAGCGACGCGCCTCCTACGATTCCGCGCATGGCCACCCTGATCGACAATCCGAAGCGCGCCCGCCAGCTCGCCCGCGCCATCGCTTCGGACCTGACCCTCTACCACGAGCCGAAGATCCTCGAGGGCATCGGCAACGACAACTTGTTCGAGGTGATGGCCGATGAGATCAACGAGGGGCGCGAGCTGTTCAAGAGCCGTGTCACCGAGGACATCTTCGGCCAGCACATCTACGAGCGCGCGATCGTCGACGTGCTCGTGAAGTCCAAGGGACACGTCAAGTCGAAGATCTGGTGACGTCCCGCCCGCGGGCGTCGGGCGCGTCGGGCGCGTCGAGCGCGGCGATGAGGGCCAGGAGATCGGCGGGCAGGGGCGCCTCGCACCGCAGCCGCGCGCCCGTCACCGGGTGATCGAGCTCGAGGACCGCCGCGTGCAGCGCCTGGCGGCCGAGCCGCTCGCCGGCGGCGCGGAGCTCGCGCGGCGTCCGGCCGTACAGCGGATCGCCGACGAGCGGCCAGCCGTGATCGGCGGCGTGCACGCGGATCTGGTGCGTGCGGCCGGTCTCGAGCCGGAAGCGGACGAGCGCCGCGCCCGAGGACCCGAGCTGCTCGACGAGCTGCCAGTGGGTGACGGCCGGCTTGCCCGAGGCGACGCGGGACGAGAACCGCTTCCGATCGGTGGGGTGCCGGTTGTGGAGCGTCCGCAGCGTGCCGGCGGGGGCGGGCGGCGGCGGCGCGGTGATGCCGAGGTACTCGCGCAGGATGCCGCGGGGCGCGGGCGCGGCGGCGGTGGCGGGGGCGGGGGCGGGCGCGCCGCTCGCGGCGCGGCGGCTCTTCTCGGCGAACGCCGCGGTCAGCGCCGCGTGTGCGCGCTCCGTCTTGGCGACGACCATCGCGCCGCTCGTGTCCTTGTCGAGCCGGTGCACGATGCCGGGGCGGAGCGCGCCGCCGATCCCGCCGAGATCGCGGCAGTGGTGGAGGAGCGCGTTGACGAGCGTGCCGCGCGGGTGCCCGGCGGCCGGGTGCACGACGAGGCCCGCGGGCTTGTCGACGACGATCAGGTCCGCGTCCTCGAACAGGATCGAGAGCGGGATCGGCTCGGGGGTAAGCTCGATCGGCGCGGGCGGTGGCACGGCGACCTCGAGCGCGTCGCCGGCCCTGACGCGGTAGCCGGCCTTGCGCACCGGCTGCCCGTTCAGGGCGACCCGGGCGTCGTCGATCAGGCGCTGGACGGCCGCGCGGGAGAGCGCCGGCACCAGCGCCGCGATCGCCGCGTCGGCACGCTCGCCGGCGCGGGCCGGGTCGACGACCAGCCGGTGGACGACGCCGGCCGCGGGGGCGGGAGCGGCCTCGTCGGCGTCGCCGTCGCCGTCGCCAGCAGCGTCGTCGCCGTCGTCGCCGTCGTCGCCGTCTTCGCTCAGAGGACGGTCCAGGTCTTCTCGTCGGTCCTGTGCAGGACCTTCGCGGTCCGGGCCGCCTCGACGTCGGGATCGAACGCGCCGAGCGAAGCGGGGATGCCCTCGCCGACGAAGACGACCGTGTGCACCCCCCCGGGAGCCGTCAGCTTCGCCTGGAGCACGAGCCAGCGGTGCACGCCATCGCTCTCGGTGCCGCACGTGCCGGGGTGCTTGCAGCTCGCGATCAGCCGGGCGTTGGTGCCGCCGTAGACGCGGATCTCCGCGGGGCCGCCCTCGATCTGCGCGCGGATGACGAGCGTGTCGTCGAGGATCGCCTGGTTGTCTCGATCGGGGCTGTCGCGGAGCAGCTCCAGTCCCCGACGGACCTTGCTCTCGAGCGCGATGATCGGGCCGGTCTCTGCGCCTCGCGGGCCCGAGAGCACGACGACGACGGCGGCCGCGGCGGCGACCGCGGCGGTGAGGCCGGCGGCCGCGATGAGGCGGTGCCGCCGCTGCCGCAGCGGGATCACCTTCGCAGCGGGCGCCGTGGGCTCAGTAGGCTCGGTCCGCGCCGCCGCGTCGAGGCTGCGGCGCGCTGCTATCGAGATCACCTTGGCCGCGGGCGCCGCGGGCGCCGCGGGCGCCACGGGCGCCGCGGCCGCGGTCTGCTCGGCCTGCTCGGCCGCGTCGATGGCGGCGAGCACGCGATCCCGGAAGCCGGCGCGCGGCGCCACGCCGCTGCCGAGCAGCGCGCCGAGCCGCTCGTACGCCGCGCGCTCGCCGGCGGGCACGTGGCTGACATCCTGGCCGCGCTCGCGCGCGAGCAGCCACTTCGCGTCATGGGCATGGAGGGCGTCACCGGCGTCACTGGCGTCACTGGCGGCGTCGGCGTCACGGGCGTCACGGGCGTCACGGGCGTCACGGGCGTCGTGGGTATCGGGGTCAGCCATGCTTCCACCCCTTTCGCTCGAGGCAGCGCTTGAGGATCGGCAGCGCGCGCGCGACGCGGACGCACAGCGTGTCCGCCTTGCGACCGAGCAGCGGGGCCATCTCCTCGTAGGTCATACCGGACAGGAAGCGTAGCAGAACCGTCTCACGGATCTCCGGAGACAGCTCTTGCAAGCAGTCCTCGAGCGCGGCGACCAGCCGCGCCTGGTCGAGCCGCTCCGCCGGCGCCTCATCCGGTGCGACGTGGTCGTCGATCCCCTCCGTGTCCAGCTGGATCTTCGACGAGCGCCGGGCCCGCGCCTTGATCGCGTCGGCGCAGCGGTGATGCGCGATGCCGATGAGCCACGTCCGCAGGGTCGCCTCGCCGCGGAACCGCGCCAGGTCGCGGTGCGCCTCGGTGAAGACCTGCTGGGCCACGTCCTCCGCGAGCTCGCGATCGCGGAGCTCGCGCACGCAGTAGGCGAACACCGTCTCCTCGTGAGCCTCCATCATCGCCGCGATCGCGCCGCGGCGATCGCCCTTCGCGTGCAGCGCCAGCGGGACCTCGTCCTCGGGCGCGCGTCGGCGCGGCGGCGCGTCGCCCAGCTCCGGCGGCGGCGCGTCATCCAGCTCCGGCGGTGGCGGTGGCGGCGCCTCCGCCGGAGGTGCCTCGTTCATTCTGTCCGGTCGATCCTCGTCGTCCACGTGCACCTGCCTCCGTAGCTTAACCGGGTGAGTCGAAGCCGGTAAAGACCACTACCCGCATGCTGCCATCCGAATCCACATCAGAATCAGGATGACTCACGCGTTTTCGACTCACGCGCGTCACTCCATCACTGACCGACACTCACCGGATCGACTCACGGGATTATCAGCCTCGCTCGGTCCTCGCCCACCGACTCCGGACCCGCTCGGCATCGATAGGCGATCACGCGTACGACGTCGTCTGGGAGCAGCGGGCGCACCGGCGCCGCGCCTGGGAAAAAGTTGTTTGCGGAGATCTCTCTCTCTGTGGGTAGTCATCGGTACCCGGTGATGCGCCGAGCATCGACGCAGCGCGAGCACGCGCAAGCCGTGCGCGTGCTCGCGCTCGTCGAGCGTCGGGACGTGATCGGCTCACGCGGCGTTCGGGATCGTGACGCGGAGCTCGGCGCCGCGCCCGCCAGCCCGCTCGCCCGCCTCGATCGTGCCGCCGGCCGTCGCGATCAGGTGCTTGCACACGGCGAGGCCGAAACCGGCGCCCGCGCCGGCCGCCTTCGTCGTGAAGGACGGATCGAAGACGCGCGGGCGATCGGCCGGCGGGATGCCCGGCCCCTCGTCGGAGACGGTGATCACCGTCGCCACGCCGCCGGGCCCGGGCCGCGCCGCGATGGTGATCGCGCCGGTCGCGCCGGCCGCGGTCATCGCGTGCAGCGCGTTCTGGACCAGGTGGACGAGCACCTGCTGCAGCGCGTGCGTCTCGATCGCGAGCGGCGCGGTCGCCGCGATGTCGAGCGCGAGCGACAGGCGCGCCTCCTCGATCACGGGGCCGAGCAGCGCGCCGACGTGGCGGACCGCGGCGGCGACCTCGCAGACCGGCGCCGGCACGCCCGGCGCGCTCGCGCCGGGGCGCTGCTCCGGCGGGCGCGGCGCGCGCGTGTGCTCGAGCAGGCCGCCGACGATCGCCTGCATGCGCGCGGTCTCGGCGGCGATCGTCTCGAGCGCGGCGCGGTCCGGGTGGCCCTCCGGCTTGCCCTCGACGAGCAGCTTCGCGTGGCCCAGCACCGTGGTCAGCGGGCGGTTGATCTCGTGCGCGACCTGCGCTGACAGGACGCCGACCGACGCCAGCCGGTCGCCGCGCGCGAGCCGCGCCTGGCGCTCGGCGCGCTCGGCGATCCGGCGCGCCATCGCCTCGAGCCGCTGGCCCAGCACGCCGAGCTCGCCGGGACCGGCGATCGCTTCGCGCTCGCTCCCGCGCCGACGCCCCGGCTCGCCCTCGCGCGGGCCGGCCTCGGCGCTGCCCGCGGCGATCGCGTCGGCGCGCCGCGCGAGGACGGCGAGCGGGCGGGTGAGCCGCGTCGCGAAGAACGCGCCCAGGGCGAGCGCGAGGGCGAGCGCTGCGGCGCCCGCGAGCGCGGTGTCGCGCGTGGTCCGCCGCGCGAGCGCGAACGCTTCGCGCTCCGGCTGCTGGTGCAGGATCGCCCAATGCACGCCGCGCGGCGTCTCGTAGCTCGTCAGGCTCCGGTACGCGCTGACCCAGCCGCCGGCCGCGAGCGTGCCCTCGCTCGTCGACGCGAGCGCGCGATCGACCGCAGGATCGCGCCCCGCGCGCGCGCCTTCGGGCGGCGGCCCCGGCGGCCCTGGCTCGCTCGACGCCACCGGCACGCCAGCGCCGTCGACGACCACGACGCGCGCGCCGGGCCCCAGGTGCGCGGCGGCGACGAGGTCGCGCACGAAGCCGAGATCGAGGCTCGCGATGAGCACGCCCATGCGCTCGCCGGTGCGGCCGCGCGCCTGCACGACGAGGTGCACGACCCGGCGTCCGTCCGGGGCTGGGTGCACCTCACCGAGGTAGCCGCCGGAGCCGTGCGCGCCGCCGACGACGCCGCGCGCGACGGGGTCGCCGTAGCGCAGCTCGCCGTCGGCGTCGAGGATCGACAGCGTCGCGACGATCGGCACGTCGCGCCGCAGGCGCCTGAGCAGGAGCTGCGTCGCGCCCGGATCGTCGGGCGCGTCGGCCCAGGTCGACGCCGCGAGCGCGACGGTGCGCCGCGCGCCCTGCAGCGTGCCGTCGAGCGCCGCGCCGAGCGCGTGGATGTGGGCGAGCGCGCCGCGCGAAGCCTCGCGCTCGAGGTCCGCGCGCGCGCGCACGATCGCGAGCGCGCCGACGATCACCGCCGGCACCACCGCGGCGACCGCGAGCGCGAGCAGGACGCGCCAGCGCAGGGACGCCGCCGGCCGGCTCACGGCGCGCCTCCCGGCGCTGGCGCCGGTGCCGCTCGTTCCGCTGGCGCCGCTGCTGCTGGCGCCGCCGGTGCCGCTGGCGCCGCCGCGCGCGCGAGCCGCTTCCAGCCGCGGCGCACGCCGGCGATCGCCTCCTCGGCCGTCGCGTCGTGGGCCACGGCCGCCGCGAGCGCCGGGTTCAGGTCGTCGAACAGGAGCGGCGTGAGCGGGCTCCGCGGCAAGGGCTCGCCGGCCTGTAGCGCGCGGTACACGTCGCCGACGAGCGGCGGCGCCTGCGCGAGCGCCGCCTGCCGCGTCGGCACCGTCCCCAGGCGCTCGGCGAACCTCACGGCGACGGCGACCTCGGTCAGCTCGCGGGCGAGCCGCCAGCCGTCGTCCGGTCGCCGCGCGCACCGCGGCACGGCGAGCAGCTGGCCGCCGCGCGGCGCGCGGGCGAGGGCGGACACCGCGAGCCGATCGCGGCCGGAGGGCGCGCCGAGCTGCCACGGCTCCGCGATCCAGTACGCGAGCTTCTGCGCTCGCCAGCGGCGCAGCTCGCCTGGCGCCTCGTCTGGCGCCTCGCCGAGCGCCTCGCCTGGCGCCTCGTCTGGCGCCTCGTCGCCCGCGGGCGGCGGCCGCGGCGCCACGTCGCCGAACAGGGCGGCGAACGCACCCAGGGCGCGCAGCGCGCCGTCACCTGCGATCCCGTCGGGCGACAGCTCGCCGCCCTCGGCGCGCAGCCACGGCACGAACCAGTAGCCGTCGGCGCGGAGCCCCAGCGGGTGCTGGCTGCCCGGCGTGCTCGCCGCGCGCGCGGCGAGCGCGAGGTCGGTGATCGACGCGCTCGCCGGGGCCGGGCGCGCGCGGTCGCGCGCCACGACGAGCCCGTCGATCGCCTGCGGCACGCTGTGGCCGCCGCCGAGCGCCGCGGCCTCGGGCGTCCAGTCGAGCCGCGCGAGCGCCTCCGGCACCGGCAGGAGCAGATCGCCCGCGACGAACGCGGGCAGCCACGTCGCGTCGATCCGGATCAGGTCCGGACAGTCGTCGCCCGCCGACAGGAGCTCGCCGATCACCTGCGGGCCGCGCGCAGGCGGCACCCGCGCCGGCGCGACGGCGATCCCGCGCTCCGCCATGGCCGCGTTGAACAGCTCGGTCTCCGCGGCGCCGAACGTGTGGAGGAAGCGGATCGGCGGCGGCGCCGCCGCTGGCCCCGGGCCGCACGCGCCCGCGAGCAGCGCGACGCAGGCGAGCCGACTTCTCCGCACGCGCCGACTGTACGTGATCGCGCGGGCGGCGATCCCCCGGGACCGGATCGGGCCGTGTTATCTATGCCCTCCCCGTGCGGAGCATGACCGGCTATGGACGCGGCGTCGCCCAGGCGGACGGGCGGCGCGCCACCGTCGAGGTGCGCGCGGTCAACCACCGCTTCCTCGATCTGAAGCTGCGCGGGGCGGCCCTGTCGCCAGCGCTCGAGGAGCAGATCACCGCGCGCGTGCGCGCCGCGGTGGAGCGCGGCGCGCTGGCGGTGTCGATCCACGTCGCGGCGGCTCAGAGCGCCGCGTCCCCCAGCGATGGTGGCGGCGGGGGCGAGCTCGCGTCGCGCATCGATCCGGAGGCGGCGCAGCGCGCGCATGCCGCGCTCGCGGCGCTCGCGGCGCGCCTCGGCACCGGCGCGCCAGATCTCGCGCTCGTGCTCGCGCAGCCAGGCGTCGTGATCTCCGCCGAGCCAGCCGGCGCCGAGCCAGAGCCGCAGGTGCTCGCCGCGCTCGACGCCGCGCTCGCGCAGCTGCACGGGATGCGGACGACCGAGGGGCACGCGCTCGCCGTCGAGCTGCGCGCGCGGCTCGACGAGCTGACCGCGCTGCGCGCGCAGATCGCGGCACTCGCGGCCGCCGTCCCCGAAAAGCTCAGCAAGCGGCTCGCCGAGCGCGTGCGGCGCCTCCTCGACGACGCCGAGCTCGATCCCGGCCGGCTCGCGCAGGAGGTGGCGCTCCTGGCCGATCGCGCCGACATCACCGAGGAGCTGGTGCGGCTCGTGTCGCACGTCGAGCAGGCGCGCGCGCTCCTCGCGGCGCCGGGCGCCGTGGGCCGCCGGCTCGACTTCCTCGTGCAGGAGATCGGCCGCGAGCTCAACACCATCGGGAGCAAGTCGACGTCGGCCGAGATCAGCTCGCTCGTCGTCGACGCCAAGGCCGTGCTCGAGAAGGTGCGCGAGCAGGTCCAGAACGTCGAGTGACCGACGAGCGAGTCGCGGAGGGCGGAGCCCGCCTCGGCGAGGAGGTCGTATAGTGACCGACGAGCGAGTCGCGGAGGGCGGAGCCCGCCTCGGCGAGGAGGTCGTATAGTGACCGACGAGCGAGTCGCGGAGGGCGGAGCCCGCCTCGGCGAGGAGGTCGTATAGATGACCGCAAATGATCGAGCGTATGATGGAGCTCCAGTGAGCGAAGCACGCGGCGCGACCCGCCCGGATCGGGGCGTCCTGGCGATCGTGTCGTCGCCGTCGGGGGCCGGCAAGACCACGCTGACCCGGCGCCTGCTCGACGAGTTCCGGCCGCAGCTCGAGTTCTCGATCTCGCACACGACGCGCAAGATGCGCCCGAACGAGGCCCCTGGACGCGACTATCACTTCGTCACGCCAGCGGAGTTCCAGGAGATGATCGAGCGCGGCGAGTTCGCCGAGCACGCCTACGTCCACGGCAACCGCTACGGCACCGCGCAGGCCCCCGTCGAGGCCGCGCTCGTCCGCGGCCTCGACATGATCTTCGACGTCGACTGGCAGGGCGCGCTCGCGCTCGCCGCCCGGTGGCCCGAGGACGCGCTCAAGATCTTCATCTTGCCGCCCAGCCTCGACGTCCTGGCCGAGCGCCTGCGCACCCGGGCGACCGACGATCCCGCCGTGATCAAGCTGCGGCTCGAGAAGGCGCTCGACGAGCTGGGGCACTATGGCGAGTACGAGCACCTGATCGTCAACGACGACGTCGATCGGGCCTTCGCGGTCTTGCGCGCCATCTATTTGACGCGCCGGTACGGGACCGCCGACCGGCCGGACGTCCCGCACCCCCTGGCCGAGCTGGCCCAGCTGGTGGAGCGCAACGCCCACTCGGGCGCTGCCGCACACGCCCGCCGGCTGGTGGGCCGGACGTAGCCCGCGCCAGACCTGCTGCGTCTGGTCGCGGGAGATGTCGCATTGACGGGTTTTCCGGCTTGGGTCAACCTCAGCCGTATGAGGGGCATCCGCATCCTGTTGCTTGCGATGGTGACGGTCCTCGCGGTTGGCTGTGGGCGCACGTTCCGGGGCCACGCGACGCAGCCCAACCCGCTGGCGAAGCCAACGGAGACGCTCCGCCACTCGGAGAAGATCACGATCGTCACCGGCGACATGGAGCTCTCGACGCCCGACATGCCCGAGGGCGCGCAGCGCGTCGCCGTCCTGCGGAACAACCGCTACCCGCTCTACAACCAGGCGAGCTTCACGCTCGTCTCGCGCGATCGGCTGCGGTTCCACGTCCAGGTCGATCACAAGTGGCAGGAGTGGGCTGATCTCAAGACGTGGGACGTCGAGCTCGAGGACGACACCGGCCGGCGCTGGGCCCCCGAGTCCGTCGAACACGCGAAGACGAAGATCATGACCACGATGTGGGATCGCGAGCAGCGCACGGCCGTCCGCAACCGGTTCGGCGACATCGTCGCGATGAACGAGGACGGCTGGCGCAACCGCCAGACCCTGGGCTCGCTCTCGGTGTTCCGCGGCAAGGCGGACTTCGTCTTCTACCAGCGCGATCTGTTCCACGCGAACGTCAAGAAGCTGCGGCTCGTCGTGAAGCGGCCCGGCGAGGCGTTCGAGTTCACCTGGAACTTCCAGGACACGATCGCCTCCGAATAAGCGTGGTAGCCTCCTGGGCGCTCGCTGCCCACCGATGCACCAGCTCGATCAGCTCATCTCGGAGATCGCCGGTTACTACCCCAACGCCGACCTGTCGCTGGTCCGCCGCGCGTACCAGTTCGCCGCCGAGGCGCACGCAGGACAGACGCGCAAGTCCGGTGATCCGTACGTCACGCACCCGCTCTCCGTCGCCCAGGTCATCGCCGAGCTGAAGCTCGACGTCGCGTCGGTCTGCGCCGGCCTCCTCCACGACTGCGTCGAGGACACGAGCGCCACCGTCGAGCAGCTCAGCGACATCTTCGGCAAGGAGATCGCGTTCCTCGTCGACGGCGTGACGAAGCTCGGCAAGCTGCCGTACTCCACGCGCGAGGAGCAGCAGGCCGAGAACTTCCGCAAGATGCTGCTCGCGATGGCGCGCGACATCCGCGTCATCCTCGTCAAGCTCTGCGACCGGCTCGACAACATGCGCTCGCTGAACCACCTGCCGCCGGAGAAGCAGGAGCGGATCGCGGCCGAGACGATGCAGATCTACGCGCCGCTCGCGAACCGGCTCGGCATCCAGTGGGTGAAGATCGAGCTCGAGGACCTCGCGTTCAAGTACATCCACCCCGGCGAGTACGAGCAGCTCGTCGGCGACGTCGCCAAGACGCGCGCCGAGCGCCTCGAGTACATCAGGCTCGTCGAGGGGCTGATCCACAAGGAGATGACCGAGAACGGCGTCCCCTGCGAGGTGATGGGCCGCGCCAAGCACCTGTGGTCCATCTACCAGAAGATGAAGCGCATCGGCCGCCCGTTCGAGGAGATCCACGACGCGATCGGCTTTCGGGTCATCACCGACACGCAGATGCACTGCTACCAGGCCCTGGGCGTCGCGCACCAGACGTGGACGCCGATCCCCGGCCGGTTCAAGGACTACATCGCGCTGCCCAAGCCGAACCTCTACCAGTCGCTGCACACCGCCGTGATCGGCCCGCGCGGCGAGCGCATCGAGATCCAGATCCGCACCGGGGACATGCACCTGGTCGCGGAGCACGGCATCGCCGCGCACTGGAAGTACAAGGAGGGCAACCCCGTCGCCACCGGCGACGAGAAGAAGTTCGCGTGGCTGCGCCAGCTCATGGAGAGCCAGAAGGATCTCAACGATCCGACGGAGTTCCTCGAGTCGGTGAAGATCGACCTGTTCGGCGACGAGGTCTACGTCTTCACGCCGGGCGGCGACGTGAAGGCGCTACCGAAGGGCGCCTGCCCGATCGACTTCGCGTACGCGGTGCACTCGTCGATCGGCGACCACTGCTCGGGCGCGCGCGTCAACGGCATGATCGTCCCGCTGCGCTACCAGCTGCGCAACGGCGACACGATCGAGATCATCACGAACCCGAACCAGAAGCCGAACAAGGACTGGCTCAAGCTCGTCAAGACGGCGCGCGCGCGCACGAAGATCCGCTACCTCTTGCGCCAGGAGCAGCGCGACAAGGCGGTCGTGCTCGGCACCGATCTGATCGACAAGGCGCTGCGCAAGCACGGGACGACGCTCGTGCGCGCCGACAAGCAGCTCCAGGTCGCGGCGCGCGAGCTGCGCTGCGTGACGGTGGACGAGCTCATCATCCAGGTCGGCTACGGCAAGCTCACGGCGCAGCAGGTGCTCGAGAAGGCGCTGCCGGAGATCGCCGCCCAGGAGAAGGAGCCCGACAAGAAGCAGGAGAGCATGCTGAAGACCTTGCTCCGCAAGGTCACGCGGCGGACGTCCTCCTCGGGCATCAAGGTCGCCGGCGAGGAGGACATCCTGGTCCGCTTCGCCAAGTGCTGCAGCCCGCTGCCCGGCGATCCGATCGTCGGCTTCATCACGCGCGGCCGCGGTGTCACGGTGCACCGCCGCGACTGCGACAAGGGCCTCGACCTCGATCCCGAGCGCCGCATCGACGTCGAGTGGGACGGCAACGGCAAGACGCAGCACGAGGTGGCGATCCAGGTCCTGTGCGCGGACAAGCCCGGCCTCCTCGCGCACATCTCGCAGTCGTTCAGCGAGCAGGGCGTCAACATCAGCCAGGCGCACTGCCGCGCCACCGACGACGGGCGCGCGGTCAACACGTTCCACGCGTCGGTGCGCGACCTCGATCAGCTGAAGTCGGTGATCCGCTCGCTGTCGCGGATCAAGGGCGTGTTCAGCGTCGACCGCGTCTCGGCCGACGTCTCGTAGGCGCTTCGGCGCCGGCTAGCGCTTCGGCGCCGGCTGGCCGGGCTCGCCGAGGCTCGCGAACAGCTCGGTCGCCGACTGGGTCGACTTGCGCGCGAGGCGGTTCTTGCGCCGGCGACCGGCTTTTTCGTGCTTGTTCTTGCGCTTGACGCGGGTAGCAGCGGTGCGGGAAGCCATGGCGTACCTCGGGGAGAGACCGCGGTTTCTAGCGTCCGCGCAACCTCCTTGTCAATCGAGCCCGCCGCCTCGTCGGCGCGCCGGCGCCCGCGCGAGTTGTATTTGCGCGCGGATGTCCATACGATTCGCGGACCTACAGGGGACGCATGAAGCTCTGCCCGAAGTGCCAGAAGCAGTTCAGCGACGACGCGAACTTCTGTCCCGTCGACGCTGCGCGCCTCGTCCCGCTGGAGGGGCAGCCCGCCGCCCCCGCCGATCCGCTCACCGAGCGGTTCCAGATGGGCCCGGCCCTGGGCGGCGCGCGGACCGGCCCGGTCCACCGCGCCCTGGACCGGCAGACCAACGCCGCGGCCGTGGTGAAGATCATCTCGCCGGCCGTCGTGGCGCTGCCGGGCGTCGCGCAGCGCATCGAGCGCGAGCTCAAGCAGCTCGAGCTGGTGCAGAGCGTCGGCGTCGCGAAGGTGCTCGCGTCCGGCCGCCGCGGCGAGGACTGGTGGGTGGCGACCGATCTGGTCGACGGCGCGCAGACCCTGGCCGCCGCGATCACGGCGCGCGGCCCGCTGCCGCTCGAGGACGCGGCGCACCTCATCGAGGTGATCGGCGAGGCGCTGATCGAGGCGGCGCAGGTCGGCGTGGTGCATCGCGATCTCGCGCCGAAGAACGTGCTGTTCGCCGGCAGCGAGATCAAGCTGATCAACTTCTCGGTGCCCGTGCCGACGGACACCACGCCCGGCGTGCCGGAGTTCGTGGCGCCGGAGCAGGTCGAGGGCAAGGCGGTCGATCAGCGCTCGAACCTCTACAGCCTCGGCGCGCTGTTCTACTACGTGCTCACCGGCCAGCCGGTGTACACCGGCACCCCCGACGAGGTGCTCCGCGCGCACGTGAACGGGACGATCGCGTCGCCGTCGACGCTCATGATCGTGCCGGGGCCGGTCGAGACGGTCATCATGCGCGCGCTCGACAAGAGCCCGACGAAGCGGTTCTTGACGGTGCGGCAGTTCGTCGACGAGGTCGGGCGCGTCTCGCGCGGCGATGGCGAGTCCTCGGTGCGGAGCACGTTGCCGATGGGCAAGGCGGGGCGGCCGCGGGCCGAGCTCGTGCAGACGCTGCTCGGCGTGCGCGGCAGCGGGATCTCGGCGGCGGTCATGCAGGCGGCCGTGAAGGCCGCGGCCGCGCAGGCTGCGGGGGCTGCTGCTGCGCCCGCGGGGGCTGCGGCTGCGGCGGCTGCGGCGTCGGCGGCTGCGGCGCCCGCCGCGGCGCCCGCGCCGTTCATGCCGCCGGGCGCCGTTCCGGCGATCTCGGGCGAGCTGCCAGCGGGCGCGACGATGCACGGCGTCGGCTCCGGCGCGGCGATCCCGGTGCCGGAGACGCAAGGCGTGCAAGGCGCGCAAGGCGCGCAGGGGGCGGTCGTGCACGGCGAGGTGGTGGTCGCGCCGAAGCCCGCGCCGATGGAGGCGCCGCCGATGGTGGCGCCGGTCGCCGCGGCGCCGGGGGATCGCTCGCCGTGGGCGGCGCCCGCGGGTCAGCCAGCTGCGGCGAGCCCGCAGGCGGCGGCTGCGCCCACGCCGGCCGCGGCAGCCGCCGCGGCGCCTGCGCCGACCGCGAAGTCGACGGGGCCGTCGTCGGCGAGCGCGACCGTCTCGCACAAGAAGAAGGGCGACAAGGGCAAGTCCGACAAGGGCAAGGGCAAGGGCAAGGGCAAGAGCAGCTTCCGCGAGACCTTGTGGTTCAAGAAGGGCGAGCTCGACGCGCAGGCGGCCGAGGAGCGCGCGAAGAGCGGCCGGGACACCGGCAGCGGGCAAGCCGCCGACTCGCTACCGATGGACGAGCGTTACAAGGACGACGGCTCGCTCTCCCACGGCGACAAGGAGAAGTACAGCCTCCGCACCGGCGGCACGGAGGTGATGCCGCGGCTCCGCGACTCAGGCGTATCGAGCGCGGACGTCTCCGAGGACGAGCTGATCGGCGAGATGAAGGCCGGGCGCGGCAAGATCCTCGCGCTGGTCGGCATCGGCCTGGTCGTGCTGATCCTGATCATCGTCTTCGTCGCGAGGTGACCGTCGCGAGGTGAGGCGGCCCGCGAGGCGACGCGGCCCGCGAGGCACCTCAGGGCCGGCGCACGACGGCGCGCATGACGTCGTCCGGCGCGGCCGCGGTGCCATCGACGAGATCGATCTCGCCCTTCTGGCACATCGCGGCCACCTCGACGACGAGGTCCGGGTGCGCGCCGACGACGCCGATCACCGTGACCTCGCGCGCGACGAGGTCGCCGGGCAGATCCGGCACCGGCGCGAGCAGGGTCAGCGTGGCGCGCGGACCGGCGAGGGCGGCGGCGCGCGGGACGGCCTCGCGCGTCGCGGCGAGCACGCGCCACGGCCGCGCCCCGGCGCCGTGCGCGGCGAGCTCGGCGGCCACGGCCGCGCGGACCTCGTCATCGTCGGCGTCCGCGCCCGCCCGGGCGACCGCGGCGCCGCGCCCGGCGAGCCAGGCGGCCCACGCGGCGTGCGCCGGATCGACGACGACGACCGGCGCGGCGCCCTTCGCGCGCAGGATCTCGACCAGGAAGCGCGCGATCGGCGACGCCCCGACGACGACGGTCGGCTCGCGCGGCCCGATCCCGGTGCGCGCGTAGAGCGTGTACGCCACCGCGGCGTCGCCGGCCGCCGCCGCGCCCGCCGGTGCCGCGAGCTCGAGCCCGCCCTCGAGCGGCACGAGCCAGCGCGCGGCCGCGACGAGCCGCCGCGGCGGATCGCCCGCCGCCGCGCCCGCCGCCTCGCGCCGCCGGGCCCGCGGGCACACGGCGGCGCCGCCGCGCCGGCAGATCTCGCACTCGCCGCACGGATCGATCGGCCCGACGAGCACGCGGCGATCGACGAGCGCCGCGGCGCGGGCGCCAGCGGCGGTGACGCGGCCGATCGCGGCCACGCCGCGCGCGGCGCCGTGCGCGGTCTCCTGCGCGCCTTCGATCTCGATCTCGACGTCGTCGTCCGCGAGCGCGCCGGTCACCGGCCGCCGCGGCGCGAGGGCGCCGGTGTGGTGCCGAGCGCCGTGGATTCGCCGAGCTCGTTGTCGAACCCTGCGAAGTCGGGCTCGTAGCTCGCGTCATCGATCAGCGCCACCTCCTCGGCCTCGAACGAGTCGTCGTGCACGATCGCCGGCGACGGGGCGCGCGCCGACCGGCCGCCGTCGGTCGCGGCCCTGGCAGGCCCGGACTTGGTCGCGGGCGTCGGCGTGGACACCGCGGCCTTCGGAGCGGGGGCCGGTGCGCCCGGGAGCTGCGCCGTCGGGAGCCCCTGTCGCGCGCGCCACGCCGTGAGCGCAGCGACCAGATCGTCGTACGGGATCATGCGGCGAGGGTATCACGCGGCGTCGCGCCCCGCGTCGCGCCCGATATTGGACCGCGCGTGCGGAGAGGGTAGGGTGGGCGTCGACATGATCCGCCTGCACCGGTCGCCGGTCATCCCCGACGGCTTCCTCCACGGCTTCCCCGAGCGCACCGGCGGGGTCTCGCAGGGGCTGCGGAGCTCGCTGAACCTCGGCGCGCGCTGGGGCGATGATCGCGCCAACGTCGAGGCCAACCGGCGCCTGCTCGCCGCGCACGCCGGCTACGACCCCGCCCAGCTGCGCGCCACGCGCCACGTCCACGGCACCGCCGTCTGGAAGGTCGGCGAGCCGCTCGCCGACGACGCCGAGTTCGACGGCCTCGTGTGCGATCAGGTCGGCCCGGTGCTCGGCGCGTTCGCCGCCGACTGCACTCCGATCCTGTTCGCCGAGCCCCAGGCGCGCGTCTGCGGGGCGGCGCACGCCGGCTGGCGCGGCACGGTGGCGGGCGTGGCGCAGAACGTCATCGGCCGCATGTCGGAGGCGGGCGCGCGCCCCGAGCAGGTGCGCGTCGCGCTCGGGCCCTCGATCGGCCCGTGCTGCTTCGAGGTCGGCCCCGAGGTCGTGGCCGAGTACCGCGCCGCGCTCGGCGATCTGCCGGGGCTCGTCGTCCCCGGCCCGCGCAAGGACCACCTCGATCTGCGCGTCGCCACGCGCGCCTTCCTCGAGCGGGCCGGCGTCCGGCCCGAGCACATCGACGATCGGCCGCCCTGCACCAAGTGCGAGGCGGACCGGTTCTTCAGCTACCGCCGCGACGGCAGGGACGGCGGCGTGCACATGGCGTTCATCGGGATGGTCACGTCGGACTAATCGACGCTGACGCCGTACGACGGGAGGATGTCGCCGGTGAGCGCCTGAACGATCGTCTCGGCCTTGTGCCAGTCGATGATCGCCTGGGCCTTGCGCACCTCGGCCTGGCGGAGCTCCTCCTGGCGGTTCAGCACGTCGAAGTTCGTGGCCTTGCCGAGGTTGAAGCGGTCCGACTCGATCTTGATGTTCTCCGTCGCGAGATCGATCGCGCGCTGCGAGAGCGCGACGCGGCGCCGCGCCAGCTCGGCCTGCGCCACCGCGCGCGCCATCGCCTGCGCGAGCTGCGCGCGGACGTCGAACGCGGTGACCTCGAGCCTGCGCTTGACGGCGCGCTGCTCGCGCGCGAGGCCCTTCACGTTCTCCTGGCCGAGCGAGTGCTGGAACGTGAGCGTGCCGCTGATCTTGAGCGACTCGAACGTCACCATGTCCTTGAGCGCCGTCCCGAACTTCGGATCTTGGCCCTCGGGCCCGATCCGGAGCGCGGCGTC
>Ga0247790_10000326_pt1 | contig 17682 bp, 12 predicted proteins | sample UWRJS171409R4_FD_179913 | JGI IMG/M metagenome (GOLD analysis project Ga0247790, IMG submission 179913) | Soil microbial communities from Arlington Agricultural Research Station in Wisconsin, United States - UWRJ-S171-409R-4 | ecosystem: Environmental > Terrestrial > Soil > Agricultural land... | reverse complement strand
GGATGTCGAGGATGAGCGCGAGCTGGCCGTCACCGCGCAGCGTGACCCCCGAGAAGAGCGGGTGGTTCTCGAGCACGGCGCCGAGCGGCTTCACGACGATCTCCTCCTGCGAGATCACCGCGTCGATCGCGAGCGCGAGCGCGCTGTCGCCGATCGCGCACACGATGATCGTGCCGCGCTCGTCGGTGCCGCGGTCGCGGTCGCCGAACAGCTCGGACGCGGTGCGCAGCTGCATGATCTCGCCCTCGACGCTGATCCGCCGCTTGCCGAACGACTCGACCATCTGGCTGCGGTCGAGCTCGAGGATGCGCTCGGTGAAGTGCATCGGGATCGCGAACACGTGGCCGCGATCGCGCACCATGATCGCCTGGGTGATCGAGGTGGTCAGCGGCAGCGTGATCGTGAACATCGTCCCGACGCCGCGCGAGCTCGAGACGGTGATGTTGCCGTTCAAGCGCTCGACGGCGCGCTTGACGACGTCGCCGCCGACGCCGCGGCCCGCGACGTCGCCGACCGCGTCCGACGTCGAGATCCCAGGCGCGAACACGAGCTCGATGAGCGCGGGATCGTCGACGGGGGTCGTCGACGGGATCACGCGGTTCGCGATGCCGACCTCGCGCAGCCGCTCGAGGTCGATGCCGCCGCCGTCGTCGGACACCTCGATGATGATGTGGCCGGACTCCTGGCGGGCCGCGACGCCGATCGAGCCGCGCGGGTTCTTGCCGGCGCGCTGCCGCTGCTCCTCGGACTCGATGCCGTGCGCGACCGCGTTGCGGACCAGGTGGAGCATCGGCCCGTACAGGGCGTCGGCGATCGACTTGTCGATCGCGACCGCCTCGCCGCGCGCGACCAGCTCGGCGGACTTGTGCTCACGCTGGGCGGCGTCGCGCACCGGCATGTAGAGGCGGGAGAACAGGGTCTCGAGCGGCACCATGCGGGCGCGCGTGATCTCGTTCTGCAGCCCGGACACGATGCCGCTGATCGCCTCGGCGTCGTCGACGAGGCTCGTCAGCTCGCTGTAGATGTCGGTGCCGGCCTGGGAGACGTCGCTCGCCGTCTCGATCAGGCGCCGCGACAGGACGTGGATCTCCTCGTAGGTGTCGAGCTCGAGCGCGCCGAAGCCGGCGACGCCGGCCGCGGCCGCGGCCGCGGCCGTGGCCGCTCTGCCCCCGCCCGCGCTGCGGCCGCGCTCTGCCCGCGCTCCGCGCACCGGCTGGCCGCGCCGCCCGTCGAGGTTGGCGAACTCGCTCTGGGTCGCGAACGTCTCGACGGCGTCGATCATCTGGCGCCGGAGCGTGTCGTTGTCGTCGTGGAGGCCGCGCAGGCGATCGAGCCGCGACACCATGCGGGACCGGTTGACGACCAGCTCGCCAACCATGTTCATGAGGCCGTCGAGGCGATCGACCGGCACGCGGATGAACCGCTTGTCCTGCTCGCCGAGCTCCGAGCCGGAGCCCGAGTCCTGGGCGCCGGTGCGGCGCCAGCTCTCGCGCGAGTCGTGCTCCTCGCTGCCGCCCCGGGACGACCACGCGGGATCGTGGCTGCCGAGCCACGATCCCGACGACGCGCTGGCGCCGGTCACGCCCGACAGGAGCCGATCGATGTGATCGCCCTCCGACTCGAAGACGCCCTGCTCGGCGCGCGCCAGGCTGCGGCGCAGCCGCCGCTGCACCTCGGCCAGCGCCGAGATCGCGTTGCCGAGCGCCGGCATCACGCGCATGACGACGAGCCGCTCGAGGTGATTCTCGACCTGGTGGATGTCGCGCCCCATCGACGACAGGCCCGCCGCGTTCGCGGCGCCCTTGAGCGTGTGGTAGTGGCGGAGCATCGAGCGGAGCGAGGCGCGCGGATCGGACGCCCGCTCGAGCGTGTTGAGCAGACGATCGATCTGATCGAGCAGATCGCCGGCCTCGCCGACGAACGCCTCCCACAGCTCGCGATCGACGGGCCGCGAGCGCTGCGGCGCGGCAGGCGCGGCAGCCGCAGCAGGCGCGGCGGGCGCGGCAGGCGCGGCAGACGCGCCGGCGCGGCGGGTCATAGACGCGGCAGGCGCGGCAGCCGCAGCAGACGCGGCAGGCGCGGCAGACGCGGCAGGCGCGGCAGGCGCGCCGCCCGGGAGCTCGGAGCGGATCGCCTCGATGAGCCGGTCGAGCTCGTCGGCCTCGATGGTGGCGGCGCCGCGCTCGCAGGCGACCTGCGCCTCGGCCGCCCAGGTCGCGATGGCCTCCTCGCCGACGACAAGCGCGGAGCCCTTGAGGCGGTGGAACAGCCGCTCGAGCTGGTGGACGAGCTCGCCGCGAGACTCGCCGGAGCCGGCGTCCGCGGCGCGGAGCCGTCGGATCAGCTCCTCGGAGGTGACGAGGATGCGCGCGGCCTCCTCGCGGAACACGATCACCGGTGAGTCATCGTCCTCGTCGTCGTCGTCCATCTGGCTCGGCGGGCCGACCTCGGCCGGCGCGGGCGGCTTCACCGCCACCGGCGCGGGCGGCTTCACCGCCACCGGCGCGGGCGGCTTCACCGCCGCCACCGCGGGCGGCTTCACCGCCGCCACCGCGGGCGGCCTCACGACCGCCATCGCGGGCGGCTTGACCGCCACCGGCGCGGCCGGCTTGCCCACAGGCTGCGGCGCGGGCCGCGCCGCCGGCTGCGGCGCGGGCGCCGGCGCGGGGAGCGGCTCGACCACCCCCTCGGTGAACAGGACGATCTCGGCGATCTGCCAGCGCAGCTGATCGAGCACCTCGCGGCCGATCGGTGCCGCGCTCTCGACCAGCTCCTCGAACCGGCGGTAGAGCCGCGTCACGTTCTGCGTGAGCGGCTCGAGCTGGACGCTCGCCGCGGCGCCCTTCAGCAGGTGGAGCAGCCGCGATGCGGCGATCGTCGTCGAGAGATCATCGGGGCGCGCGTCGAGCTCTGCCAGGTAGCCGCGCAGGCCCAGCGTGACCTCGCGCGCCTCCTCGCGGAACACGTCGATGAGCTCCGGATCGGCGTTCGCCGGGAGCGTCTGCACCGGCACCGGCGGCGGCGCCGCGGGCGCAGGCGGCGCCGCGGGCGCAGGCACCGGCGCGGGCGCCACCCGGGCCGGCGCCGGCTCGTCGTCCCACCCATCGTCCGCGTCGACATCGGCATCAGCACCGGCGCCAGCGGCCCCCGCCCCCGGCTCGGGCTCGCCTTGCAGGTGCGCCAGGAGCGAGCGCTGCAGCTGCTGCGCCTCGACCGACCGCGCCTCAAGCTCGAGCTCGAGCATCGTGCGCAGCGCGCGCTCGCCGTCGATCCACGCCGCCGAGATCGCCTTGAGGCGCCCCAGGTGCTCCGTGATCAGCTGGATCGACTCGAGCGCCGCGGGGCCCAGGTCCTCGAGCGCGCGCGCCGACGCGTGCATCGACTCGATCGACACCAGCGAGCTCGTCCCGGCGATCGCGTGCAGGTTGACGCCGACCATCTCGGCCTGCTGCTGCGCCGCCGCGATGAGCGGATCGGTGCCCGCGATCGCGGACTCGACCTGGCGGGCCGAGTCCGCGATCACGTCGAGGAACCGCGTCATGTCCGCGGTGAACGATTCGCGCACGTCGCTGAGAGAGAAGCCTGTCATCTCGGGTGCCTCTAGCTAGACGCCTCTAGCGGCCGTGGTTGGGAGCGAAAGAACAAGCCAGCATCGCGCGCTCAGGCCCGATCGGTGGCGATGCGGAACCGCGCCACCGTCTGGTTCAGCTGCCGCGACAGGGCGAGCAGGTCGTTGACCGTGGTGGCGGTCGACTCGGCGCCCTGCTGGGTGTCGAAGGCGATCGAGGACACCGCCTCCATCGTGGTGACGACCCGCTGCGCGTGCTCCACCTGCGTCCGCGTGACCTCGGTGATGTTCGCGACCAGGCCGGCGGACTCGGTCGACACGCCGCGGATGCGGCGCAGCGACTCGCCGGCGTCGCCGACGATCTTCGACTCCTGCTCCACGACCTGCGTCTGCTGCTCGATCGCCTGCACCGTCTCGCTGGTCTCGGTGTGGATCGCCTTGACCAGCTTCTCGATCTCCTTGGTGGCGCCCGCCGTCCGCTCGGCGAGCTTGCGGACCTCCTCGGCGACGATGCTGAAGCCGCGGCCGTGCTCGCCGGCGCGCGCGGCCTCGATCGCGGCGTTCAGGGCCAGCATGTTCGTCTGCTCGGAGATGCGCGAGATCGTGCCGACGATCGCGGTGATCTCCATCGAGCGATCGCCGAGCGTCTTCATCTTCTTGGCGCCGGCCTGCACGTTCGAGCGCAGGCCCTCCATGCCCGTGATCACGTCCTCGACCGCCTTCTCGCCCTCGGCTGCCGAGGTGGCGGTGCGCTGCGCGGCGGCCGAGGCGCCCTCGGCGGACTTGGACACCTGCGCGAGCTCGCCGGCCACGCTCTGGACCAGCGAGCGGGCCGCGATGACCTCCTTCGTCTGGCGGGACGCGCCCTCGGCCATCTTCGACGCGGACGACGCGATCACGCCGACCGCCTTGTCGGTGCGCGAGATCTGCTGCTTGACGTCGCCGATCAGGCCCTCGAGCGACTCGAGCAGCTGGTTGAAGGCGTCGGCGACGTTGCCGAGCGTGCCGGCCGTGGTGCGCGCGCGCACCGTCAGGTTGCCGTCCGAGGCGTCGGAGACGACCGACAGGAGGTCGATGATGTTGGACTGGATCTCGTCGTTGTCCTTCTGGACCTTCTCCTGCAGCGTGCGCGACTCGGACAAGGACTCGTTGAGCTTCGCCGACGCGACCGAGAGCTCGTTCACCGAACCGACGACCGCGATCGAGAACGCGCCGAACAGGTACAGGACAAGGAGCGCGGCGAAGATCGTGACCGCGAGGCCCGTGCTCCGCTTCGAGCCGTCCTCGTCGACGCGCTGCTGGATCATCGCCCGCAGCTCGGGCTCGATGGCCGCCCAGAACTGCGCGGTCGCGTCGAGCGCCGCGAGCCCCGAGCTCACCAGCTTGCCCGCGTCGCGCCCCGCGGCCGCGGGCGCCGGGGCCCCGCCGGGCGCCCCGGCATCGACGCCCGCGGTGGCGCCCATGGCGAGCAGGAAGCCCTTGACCTGCGCGTGGACCTCGTCGGAGGCGCTCTTCAGCGCCGTGTACGGCGTGCGTAGGGTCTTGACCGTGTCGCGCTTGGAGTACTTCGGGGCGTTGTCGATCGCGTTCTTCAGGTTGGTCGCGTCGATGTCGGCGACCAGGACCAGGTTGCTCTGGTACACGCCGGCGAGCTCGATCTGGCGCTCCTGATCGCCGCCGAGGAGGCTCTCCGACACGGCGCGCGCGATGCCGTTGCCGACGGCCGGCGCGTCCGCGACATAGGCGTCCATGAGCCAGTACGAGTCGAGGTCGGGGTCGAGGATCAGGTTCGACGCGTTACCGACGCCGTTGTTGAGCAGATCGACGTTGGCGTCGGCGAGGGTCTTGTGCACGGCGTCGATCTTCACCGGATCAGTGCCGCCGGCCTTCGCCCCGTTCCACTTCTGGACCACGACCTGCCAGCGATCGTTCACGTCGGAGACCTTGGCCGTGCCGAGCTCGGCCATCTCCTCGGCGAGCGCCGGAGTGAGGGCCGTGATCTCGGCGGTGAGCCGCTCGACCTCCTGCACCGTGCGCGTCAGATCGGCGGGGGCGACCACGTTCTTGGTGACCCCCATGGCCTGGACCCAGTGGCGCTGGTGCTGGTGGTTGAGCTGGCGGAGCTTCTCGATGTACCGGGTGCCCACGAGCTCGTTCTCGTTGAACACGACGTCTTTGGTCGCGGAGCGGTACTGCAGGAGCCCGAGGTAGCCGAGCGGCAGCAAGAGGGCCGCGGCGACCACGATGAACCGGGGGATGTAGTGCAGCCGGTTCAGGACAAAGATGATGGGCTTGAACACCACGAGGGCGCGGCTCGTGAAGCTTCTTTCCGTGGTCGGAGACATGGTCTTAGGTCTTCCCCTTCGAGGTGGTTTCAGTTGGCGTTGGCCGCGAGCGCTTCGATCCGGCGAAGCACCGCGTCGGTGTCGAGCAGCGTGATGATCCGGCCGTCGGGCATGGTCAGGAAGCCGAGCATCGGGCCGGTCTCGCGGCCGGGCTCGGCGGGCGTGAGCTCGAGCGACTCGAGGCGCACGACCCCGAGCACCGTGTCGACCGTGATCCCGCACAGCGGTGTGTCACCGCGCACGACCACGAGCGCCCGCTTGGTGGAGGTCTCGACGTCGAGGCCGAGGATGGCGGCGGTGTCGACCAAGGCGATCGCGCCGCCGCGCAGCGGGAACAGCCCGAGCACCGGAGAGGGCGCGCGCGGCACGTCGATCAGGTTCTCGACGGCGACGATCTCGCGCGTCGCGCTGACCGCCATGCCGTACGGCTGATCGCCGAGCAGGAACACCGTGACAGCGCCCGACTCGACCAGGCTCTCCGCCGAGCCGCGCGAGCCGGAGCCGCGCGAGCCGGAGCCCCGCGAGCCGGAGCCCGGAGGGCCGGGCTCCGACGGTGCTCGGGAATCTGCCACTAGCGGCCCCCGGCGTACCGGCGGATCACCGCCTCGATCGTGTCCTTGGTCCAGGGCTTGGCGATGTGATCGTCGGCGCCCTGCTTCTTGCCCCAGAACTTGTCGCTGTCGCCGCCCTTCGTGGTGACGAGGACGACCGGGATGCTGGCGGTGTCGGGGTCCTTCTTGAGCGCGCGGCAGGTCGCGAACCCGTCCATGTTGGGCATCACGACGTCGAGGAAGATGAGGCCGGGCTTGTGGACCTTGGCGAGGTTGATCGCCTCCTTGCCGTCGGAGGCGTTGATCACCGAGTGGCCGCTCCCAGTCACCACGCGGCCGAGCAAGTCACGGTCGGTCTGGGCGTCGTCGACGATGAGGATCTGCATTGGGGAACTCCAGAGAGGGTTAGGGACGAAGGAGTGAAGCGTTTAGAAAGCGTGTTCAGGAAGAAGCGTTCAGGAGGACAAGAGGCGTTCGAGATCGTTTAGGTGGATCGGCTTGGCGAGCACCGCGTGGAAGCCCGCCGAGAGGCAGGCGTCCGCCGCGGCGCGCGAGGCGGTGTCGAGGACGGCGACGAGCGCCGACGAGAGCGTCCGCGCGGCGCCGGCCATGAGGTCGGTCCGCGCGGACGTCGGGTCCGTGACGAGGATGAGCCGCGGCCGCGCGCGCATGATCGCGGCCGCGAAGTCGTCCTCGCTGACGAGGTCGATCACCTCGAGCGGCGGCGCGCGGCGCTGGAGCAGCGTGCGGAGCGAGCGCCCGAACTCGGCGTCGCCGGGGCTCCACAGCGCGATCCCCGAGAACTGGCCGCTGCTCCCCGAGTGCTCGCGCAGCTCGATCAGGCCGACGGCGACCAGCCGGTTACACACGCTCGCCGCCTTCTCGGCCGGGACGCCGGTGCGCTCGAGGATCGCGGACATCGGCGTCTCGCCGTCGAACAGCGAGAGCAGCTTGCGCTCGCTGGCGGACAGCCGGGCGCCCGCGAGCTTGCGGCTGAACCGCTCGGTGCGCTGGTAGACCGCGTTCTGGAACACGGCCGTCACCTCCATGCCCGAGAACACGCTGCGGCGCTGCTCGAGCGCGATGCCGATCACGGCCTGTGGCCGGCCGAACTCCTCGACGTAGTCCGGCAGCGGGGCCTGCGAGCGCCACGCGAGCTTGCCCGACTTCGCCGCGAGCGCGGCCGACAGGAGCCGCGACGCCTGATCGCGGAGCGCGATCGGCGCCACCTCGCGCGGGACGAGGCCCTCCTCGGTGAGGCTCACCACCGCCGGCTTGCCCGTCTGCGCCTGGTCCGCGGACGCGCGGTCGATCGCGGCGCGCGGCGTGCGCGAGAGATCGACGTGATCGAGATCGCCCGGCGCCGGCGGGGCGTGGGTCGTGCACATGACGACGTCGCCGTCCTTCACGTAGATCTCGACGCGATCGCTGAGGTCGAGCGTCATGCGCCCGGTCAGCTTGATCGTCGAGACGAACCGCAGCGCGTCGAGCAGCGGCACCACCGCGAGATCGCCCGCGAGCGAGACCTCGGCCGCGGCCGCCGCGGTGGTCGCGGCGTCGGCCTGGGTGTGCCCGCGCATCGCCGCGCGCAGGCGCGACCGGATCTCCTCCATCGCGAACGGCTTGGGGACGAAGTCGACGACGAACGGGAACGCGCGGAACGCCTCCCGCAGGCCCTCGCGCTTGGCCGACATGATGACGACCGGCGGCGCCGCCGCGCGGCCGGGCTCGGCGAGCCGCGCGCACACGTCGGTGCCGCCCATGTCGGGGAGCATGAAGTCGAGCAGGATCACGTCGGGCGGGTTCGCGGTCGCTCGCTGGAGCCCGTCGGTCCCCGTGGGCGCGAAGTCGACCTGGGCGCCCGTGCCGCGGAACGCGATCTCGACGAGCTTGCGCAGCGTGACGCTGTCGTCGATCACGAGGATGCGCGGGCTGTCCTTGTCCCTCATCGGTCCCTCACCGCGCTCACCGCGCCTCCAAAAGGGCACCGAACAGCCGCGTCTCGGCCGCGGCGGTGCGCAGCACCGCGTACGCCTCGGTCGGCCCGCGCTCCACTGCCGCTACCATCGCCTCCACCGTCGGCGGATGATCGCACAGGATCATCACGTCGTGCGGATAAGCTGGGATGTGCGAGACCCGGCGGCCGCTCGCCGCGATCCCGCGGGACACGCACCACTCTGCCGGGGCGCGCCACGGCGAGCACAGCCACAGCTCGCTGCCCACCGACGGCCAGTACACGATCCACTCGCCCAGCGTGGCGGCCAGGCGCATGGCCGGGTTGTCGCCGACCGTGGACGTCAGGTCGCGCTCGAGCGCCTCGTCGTCGGCGGCCGTGCGGATCACGTCGCCCGCCTGCTCGGCGAGCTCGGGCGTGCACCCCGGGCCGGCGACGACGGTGATGTCGATCGCCGACTCGATCGCCTGCACGGCGGCGGGGTGGCCGGGCTGCCGCGCCCAGGCGAGCCACCACTCGGCGGAGAGGGACTGGCCGGCATCGCCGCCGAAGCGCGCCGCCTCGGCGACGCCCACCGCCGCGGCGCGCAGGCCCCAGCGCAGGCGCTGCGGATCGAACGGCGGCGCGATCAGGATGACGCGGCCGCCGAGCAAGGTCGTCACCGGGCGGGCCATCTGCTCGACGGAGCACAAGACCAGACGGAGCGCCGAGCGCGCCGCGAGCCGCGCCAGATCGGGCGGGACCCGGCGCGCGCCCGCCGGCAGGACGCCGACGACCGCGACGGCGCCCGGCGGGAGTGACATGCCGTCGCTGAGGTCCACGGCGAGGGCGCCCATCGCGCCGGTGGCGATGCGGATCTCGTCGCGCACGCGCGTGGGCAGCCGTGTGCTGACGAGGAAGACCGGCGGCGGCGCCACGCGCCGGCGCGGCGCGCGATCCGTGCGGTCGCCGCGCCCGGCGCTCGGCCCGGAGGCGCCCGAGCCGGCCACAGAACCGCTCGCGCCCACGGCCGGGATCGTCGGATCGTCCAGATCCGCGAACGGGTCGACCTCGTCGATCGGATCGCTCACGGGTGCGGGGCTCCCGCGGCGGCGATCATCTCCTCGATGGCGATCCACAGCATCGTCCGGTCATCGGCCGTCACCGCGTTCTGCAGCCACGCCGGGCGGCGCTCGGACACCTGCACGTTCGGCGTGACCTTGGCGACCCGGACGATCCCGACCGGCGCGACGATCTCGAGCGCCCACCGCATCGGCGTGCGCACGCTCGTCGCGAGCAGGATGCCCGTGACCTCGCGATCGATCGACGGCGGCGTCGCCACGATGCTGAGCGAGACGACGAGCTGCTCCTCCCACGCGCCGATCCCGGAGACGTGGCGCACGCTCGTCGGCAGCCGCCCCCCGACGCGGTAGCGGCCGACCTGAGACACCGCCGCCATGGGCACGATCATCCGGCCGTGGCCGATGCGGCACTCGAGGCCCTCCGCGAACGCGCTCACGGCGCCGCCTCCGCGAGCCCGCGCAGCGCGTCGAGCAGGAGCGGCCGGAACGGGCGCGCGATCGTGTGCGGCGTGCCCGGCGGCAGCACCACCGCGCGCAGCGAGCCCGCCGGCAGCTGCAGGATCCGGTGCAGCGCCCGCTCGCCGACCAGATCGCGCGAGACGGCGTGGATCACCTCGCCGCCCTCGACGAAGAGCCGGCCCGGGTCCCACCCGTCGACCACGAGCTCCATCGCGCGCCGCGCGTGGTGCGCCAGGAGGAGCGCGTCGATCACCGACAGGCCGCTCAGGCTCGGGGGAAACCCCGTCTCGAGCTCCAGCGCAGAGCGGATCGCGTGCAGCATGTCCGGCGAGCGTACCGGAGTTCTCAGCACGCGCACCGCGCCCGACTGGATCGCGCGCTCGTAATCTCGGATCCCCGTCTCGGGGCTCGTGACGATGGCGCGCGTCTGCGGCGATCGCGCAGAGACCTGCTCGAGGAGCACATTGGTGCCGAGCGCGCCCAGATCGGCGACCACCACGTCCATCGCGCGCCGGCTCAGGATCGCCATCGCCTCCGCGGTGTCGTGCGTGGAGGTCGCGTCGTAGCCGCGCGCGTTCAGATCGCGCTCGAGCGCCGCGCTCGCTACCGGATCACGGCTCACCAGCAAGACGCTCCTCACCATACGACCTGCGTGCAGATCTCACCCGGCGGCGCGCTCCGTTCACCAGGGAGAACTATCTCCCAGCGCATACCCGGAGCGCCAATGTAAGGGGTGCCAATCGCCTGCACGGCAGCGAGGCCCTCGCAAGCGCTGAGCCACAGGGGAGCCGTGGAAGGTCAACCAGATGGACCGGTCGGACCGAGCCTCGAGTCCGGAATCCGGACTGTCGTTGTCCGATTTCCGGACTGGCTACCTTACCGCTACCTTGACGACCCCTGCGACCCCCTCCTATCCTCCCTCGCTATGGGCCGGATCCTCGTGGTCGATGACGAGCGCTGCGTCCGGCACTTGCTTCGCCGCATGTTCCAGACCCATGGCCTGGAGGTCGAGGAGGCGGAGACCGCGCGCGACGCCGAGGCCGCGTTCCGCGCGAACGTCCCGGACCTGGTGATCGTCGACTACCTGCTCCCGGACGGCGACGGCGTCCAGCTGATCGAGGCGCTCCGCCGCATCGATCACCGGGTGCCGCTGATCATGCTCACCGGCAAGAGCTCGATCGATCTGGCGGTCAGCGCCGTCAAGGCCGGGGCCGAGCAGTTCGTCGTCAAGCCGTTCGAGAGCTCGGTGATGATGGTCATCGTCCAGCGGGCGCTCGAGAGCTACCGCGATCGCCGCCGCCGGCTCGCGCTCTCCGCCCGCGAGGCGCGGCAGGAGCTCGATCCGTTCGTCGGGGAGAGCCCGGCGATCCGCGCGCTGTCGACGCAGGCATCGCGCGTGCTCGAGACCCAGTCGCCGGTCCTGATCGAGGGCGAGACCGGCACCGGCAAGAGCGTGCTCGCGACGTGGCTCCACCAGCACGGGCCGCGCGCGCAGGAGGCGCTCGTCGACATCAACGGCGCGGGCCTCTCGCGCGAGCTGCTCGAGGCGGAGCTGTTCGGCCACGAGCGCGGCGCGTTCACCGGCGCGGCGACGAGCAAGCTCGGGCTGCTCGAGGTGGCGCACCGCGGGACGGTCTTCCTCGACGAGATCGGCGAGATCGCGATGGAGCTGCAGCCGCGGCTCCTCAAGGTCCTCGAGGAGAAGCAGTTCCGGCGCATCGGCGACGTGCGCTCGCGGAGCGTCGACATCCGCCTGATCGCCGCGACGAACCGCGACCTCGGCCACATGGTGCGCGAGGGCCGGTTCCGCGCCGATCTCTACTATCGGATCAACACGATCCACCTCGTGATCCCGCCCCTCCGCGTGCGGCCCGAGGACATCCCGCACATCGCGCGGCACCTCCTGGATCGGATGTCGCCGGCCGCGCCGATCGAGCTCACCGCCCGGGCCCTCGAGGCTCTGTGCGAGTACGACTGGCCCGGCAACGTCCGCGAGCTGCGCAACGTCCTCGAGCGCGCGATGCTGCTCGCTGGCGGCGCGCAAGAGCTCGATCGCCCGGCGCTCCACTTCGAGCGCAGCCCGGCGCCCGCGGCGCCCAGCGGCTTCCCCGAGGAGGTGCTGCCGCTCGCCGAGATGGAGCGCCAGTACATCGAGCACGTGCTCCAGCGGGCCGGCGGCTCGGTGGATCGCGCCGCCGTCTGGCTCGGGATCGCGCGCAGCACGCTGTACCAGAAGCTGCGGCGCTACCGCGACTCGGCCTGAGCCTCCGAGCGCGAGCGAGGAGGCTCAGCCTCGTGGCCTCCACCGCTCCCCGGGCGACTCCCCCGGATGCAGATGATGCCGCGGAGCGAGGAGGCTCAGCCTCGTGGCCTCCACCGCTCCGTTCAGATTCTGGACGGGCCCAGCGCTTCCGCCCGCTTCCGCCCGGCGGCCGGTCTGTTGTGGCCGCCGCGAGCGGTGTCGAGCAATCCGGCGTGAACGCGGGGTCACGCCGGCATCCACGACGCCCGACGCGCGGCAAGTCCGCGATCCGACGTCGGATCCGGGTTGGTCCATCCTTTGATAGAGGACCGCAGCATGAAGATGAAAGCGCTCCCCCTCGTCCTGCTCGCCATCCCCACCCTGCCGGCCCTGATGGGCGCCCAGGGCGACGGCTGCGCTGCCGGCTCGCAGTCGCCCGCGCCCGACGTGCGCGGCACCTGGGCCGTCGACTACGACGATCAGATCGGCGTCGAGGTGAAGCTCGGCGGCGCCGTCTACCACGCCGAGCTCGGCGCCGCGGGCGGCGAGGTGACGATCAACCACGCCGGCAAGCCGTACACGTTCTCGCTCGACTGCGGGCGGCCCGAGGTCGTGTGCCCGAGCGAGGCGTGGCCGACGCAGGTCCTGATCGAGCAGCGCGACGTGCAGCACCAGCACCAGATGGTCGTGAACCTGCCCGCCGCGCAGTGCGACGAGCCGCTGAAACAGCCCGCGCCCGGGACGTGCGGCGCCGGGACGAGCAACCCGAGCTGCGATCTGGTCTGCGGCGGCGACGTCACGGTCCGCACGCAGCAGGCGTTCGGCGTGATCGGCGAGGCCGGCGAGACGTTCCGCCTGTTCCTCGGCGGCGGCATCGTCACGAACGGCCTCAACTGCGCGATGCTCGGCTACTCGGTCGCGGACGCCGACCTCGTGACCGACGGGCTGCGCGGCGAGGACTGGGAGGCGACCGAGATGCGCGCCGGCCTCGTGACGATCGGCTACGCGGGCGGCTGCCTGTTCGCCGGCACGATCGACGGCCAGAACCAGGCGCTGCTCGTCGGTGCCGAGCTCAAGTTCACGACCGGATTCACCGGCAAGAAGCGCTAGCGGGCTTGGCGCGCGCCGACCGTGACCGCGACCGCGACCGCGGGAATGCGCGCCGCACGCGACCGCGACCGCGACCGCGACCGCGACCGCGGGAATGCGCGCCGACCGCGACCGCGACCGCGACCGCGGGACATGCGCGCCGACCGCGACCGCGCCGCGGGAATGCGCGCGCTGCCCGCGCCTGTGCCGCGGGAATGCGCGCGCCGACCGCGCCGGTTTCGCCCGCGTATGCCCAAGGAGCGCGCGCTCACGCTCGGCGCGATCGCGTCGGCGATCGTCGGCCTCGGTGCCAGCCTCACGAGCCTCGTCGACGATCTCGGCGCCGCCCCCACATTCTGCGCCGAGACCGGCTGCGAGATCGTGCGGACGTCCGCGTGGGCGCGGCCGCTCGGGATCCCGATGTCCGTGCTCGGCGTCGGGTTCTTCTCCGCCGCGCTCGGGCTCGCGTTCGTCTCGGCGCCGCGGCTGCGGCGCGCCCTGGCGCTCGCGGGCGGCGCGTGGGCCGCGTGGCTGATCGCGCTGCAGGCGCTCGTGATCGGCGCGTGGTGCAAGCTGTGCCTGATCGCCGATCCCGCGGCGATTCTCCACGCGGCGCTCGTCGTCGCCGGTGCGCGCACGCTCGCGCCCGCGCCGAAGCGGCTCGCGCAGCTCGCCCCGGCCGTCGCCCCGGCCGTCGCCGCGATCGCCGTCGCGCTCGGCGCGTGGACCCAGGCGCCGTCCGCCGCTGCGCCGCCGCCCCAGGCGGGCACGCCAGCGGTCATCGCGCACGCGCGCGCGCAAGCGCCGGATGCCGTCACCGTCGTCGAGTTCGTCGACTTCGAGTGCCCGTTCTGCCGCGCGATGCAGGCGCGCCTCGATCAGGCGATCGCGCAGGCCGGCGCGCCCGTCCGCGTCGTGCGCAAGATGGTGCCGCTGCCGCAGCACCCTGGCGCGGCGCCCGCGGCGCTCGCGTACTGCTGCGCCGAAGCGCAGGGCAGAGGCGACGCGATGGCGCGGGCGCTGTTCGCGGCCCGTCCCGAGGAGCTGACGCCCGAGGGCTGCGCCGCGCTCGCGGCGCGCGTCGGCTGCGATCCGGCGCGTTACCAGGCCGACCTCGCCGCGGCCGAGCAGCGCGTCGCGAGCGACCTGCGCGACGCCGCGGCGGCCGGCGTCCGCGCGCTGCCGACCCTGTTCATCGGCGACGAGCGGATCACCGGCGCCAGCGCATCGGCCGACGAGCTCGTGGCGATGCTCGCGCGCGCCCCCCGCTCGTGACCGCGCTCAGGGTGCCGGCACCTCGAGGACGCCGATCACGGCGCCGACGTTGTCGCGGATCACGCCGATCGCGCCGACGGTGGGCCCAGCCTACGAGCGGCCAGCAGGCGGTACGGCCCGACTTCGCACCGGTCAAAACCACTGCGACACGCTGCGCGATGCAGTGGCACCGTGCGCACACGATCGGCTGTTGCTTGAAACCGCGTATATATGAATCATTAAAGTCGCCCCCAGGAGCGCTGCGCGCGAGGCACGCGCCAGGTGCCGTGAACGCGACGTCGAGCGCCGGGGGGGCAAGACGCGCGCGGCGATGCAGTGGCACCGTGCGCACACCATCTGCTGTTGCTTGAAACCGCGTATATATGAATCGTAATGATCGACCCCGGAGCGCTGCGCGCGAGGCGCGCCAGGTGCCATGAACGCGATTCCGAGCGCCGAGAGGGGGCAAGATGCGCGCTGCGCGATGCAGTGGCACCGTGCGCACACCATCTGCTGTTGCTTGAAACCGCGTATATATGAATCGTAATGATCGCCCCCGGAGCGCTGCGCGCGAGGCACGCGCCAGGTGCAGTGAACCCGACGCCGAGCGCCGGGGACAAGACGCGCGCGGCGATGCAGTGGCACCGTGCGCACACCATCTGCTGTTGCTTGAAACCGCGTATATATGAATCGTAAGGGTCGATCCCAGGAGCGCTGCGCGCGAGGCACGCACCAGGTGCCGTGAACGCGACGCCGAGCGCCGGGGACAAGACGCACGCGGCCATGCAGTGACGCGCGAGGCAGGTGCCGTTGCCGTGAACGCGACTCCCGAGCGCCGGAGGGCAAGACGCGCGCGGCCATGCAGTGGCACCGTGCGCACACGATCGGCTGTTGCTTGAACCCGCGTATATGAATCATTAAAGTCGCCCCCAGGAGCGCTGCGCGCGAGGCACGCGCCAGGTGCCGGGACCGCGACGCCGAGCGCCGGGGGCAAGACGCGCGCGGCCATGCAGTGGCACCGTGCGCACACGAGCTACTGTTGCTTGAAACCGCGCATATGTGAATCGCAAAGGTCGACCTCCAGGAGCGCTGCGCGCGAGGCACGCGCCAGGTGCCGGGACCGCGACACCGAGCGCCGGAGGGCAAGACGCGCGCGGCCATGCAGTGGCACCGTGCGCACACGATCGGCTGTTGCTTGAACCCGCGTATATGAATCATTAAAGTCGCCCCAGGAGCGCTGCGCGCGAGGCACGCGCCAGGTGCCGGGAACGCGACGCCGAGCGCCAGGGGCAAGACGCGCGCTGCGATGCAGTGGCACCGTGCGCACACGAGCTACTGTTGCTTGAAACCGCGCATATGTGAATCGCAAAAGGTCGACCTCCAGGAGCGCTGCGCGCGAGGCACGCGCCAGGTGCCGGGAACGCGACGCCGAGTACCGCGGGGCAAGACGCGCGCGGCGATGCAGTGGCACCGTGCGCACACGATCGGCTGTTGCTTGAAACCGCGTATATATGAATCGTAAAGGTCGCCCCAGGAGCGCTGCGCGCGAGGCACGCGCCAGTGCCGTGACCGCGACTGCGAGCGGCCAGTGGGTCAAGACGCCCTGTGCGGATGCGGTCGCATGTCCCGCACGCGATCTGCCGTTGCTCGAAATGGCAAGGAACCAGGCCCCCGCCCCCTAATGAAGCGCATAGCGAGCTCGGTTCCAGACGCCGTCGTGTGGCGACGCGCGGTGCACACGAACTGCCAGCGAGTGAAATATATTTTTTACATCGGAACTTCGAGCGCCGTAGAATCATCCATATTGATTGCCGACTTCGCCTCTGTGCAGTAGACACTCAGCTCGAGCTTGCTATTTTGTCCTTCGAAACACGATCTCGCGGGGTCAGGCCGGCGCGATCGAGGAGCTCTGACGCATGGCCAAGGCACGAGGGAAGCGCGGGCAACTGGAGATGGTCTTCCGGACACATGGCGGCAACCGCCGCGGCGCGGGCCGCAAGCCGAAGGGCCAGCGGCCGGGGGCGCCCCACGCGACGCGCTCCGAGCACGATCCGCGGCATCCGGTGCACGTGACGATGCGGGTCGTCGGCAGCGTCGAGGGTCTGCGCCAGCGCGACACCTACTTCGCGGTCCGTGAGGCGACGATCGTCACCGCGAAGCGTGAAGACTTCCGCATCACGCACATCAGTATCCAGCGTACTCATATCCATTTGATCGTGGAGGCCGACAGCAGGGAGGCGCTCTCGAAGGGCATCCACGGCTTCTCGATCTCGGCGGCCCGGCAGATCAACAAGGCGATCACGGCGCGCGGCGGCGACCGGCGCACCGGCCGGGTCATCGCTGACCGGTACCACGCGCGCGCACTGACCAGCCCGCGCGCCGTCCGGAATACGGTCGCGTACGTCCTCGGAAATTGGCGCCACCACGGCGAGGATCGCGCCCCCGCCGCGCAGACTTGGAGGGTCGATCCGTTCTCGAGCGGCGCGACGTTCTTCGACTGGCAGGAGCTCGCTGACTCGCCGGTCCTGTGGCCGCTGCCACCGACCTATCACCCGCTGATCGTGTTCCGGCCGCGGACGTGGCTCCTCCAGAACTGGCCCAAATTTCACCCGCTGATCTCCGTGCATGAGGTCCCGGGTCCTGGATAAAGCTCGCCCGATCTCCGAAGGCCACACGAGCGGGGCCCTGGAGAGGACCTCCCCGGTCTCCGCGAAGCAGAGAGTCCCGCTTCGGGAGAGCGAACGTGCGAGCACCTCCCCGGGTGCTACGCGGTCGAGGCAACGGCCGCCGCGAGTCACTGAGCAAGGCGGATTCGATCCTGAGCCCACCCAATTCCCGACGAGAATTCTGACGGGGCCAACCAGCCAGAGATCTGGAATCTAAGCGAAAACGATGAACCCAGCCTGTTGGACATCATCTGGGCTCAGGATCGAATCCGCCTCGCGCCGCGAGTGCCGTCCCACGCCGCGCGGCGCCAGCCCGCGCCGCCGCGGCGACGTCCTATGCCCGCGCGACCGCCATCCCACGCCGCGCGGCGCCAGCCCGCGCCGCCGCGGCGACGTCCTATGCCCGCGCGACCGCCATCCCGCGCCGCGGCGCCAGCCCATCCCGCCGCCGCGCCAGCCCATCCCGCCGCCGCGCCAGCCCAGCCCGCCGCCG
>Ga0247790_10000325_pt1 | contig 17717 bp, 13 predicted proteins | sample UWRJS171409R4_FD_179913 | JGI IMG/M metagenome (GOLD analysis project Ga0247790, IMG submission 179913) | Soil microbial communities from Arlington Agricultural Research Station in Wisconsin, United States - UWRJ-S171-409R-4 | ecosystem: Environmental > Terrestrial > Soil > Agricultural land... | reverse complement strand
CCGCCTGAACCTGATCGGCCCGGTCGTCAAGATCGATCCGGCCACGCTGCCGCGCCGGGGCTCAGGGCAGCGGGCGCGTCCACGCGATGTGGTGATCGTCGAACGCGTGGCGCCAGTCCCCGCCCCACTCCCAGCCGAGCTCGTCGAGCGCGGCGACGACCGGCCCGGGGCGCACGATCATGCCGGGCCGCACGTCGCGGCGATCGGCGAACGCGCGGCCGGCCTCCGGCTCGATCCGGTTCGGCCGCCGCCACGGATTCTCGACGGGGTTGATGTCGATCGCGCGGCCGAGCGCGTGCTGCGACAGCAGCTCCGTTCCGGAGATGACGCGGAAGTTGAAGGCGGACGAGTTGTCGGCGGCCATCGACGCGTCGTCGGAGGCGCCGAAGTCGTCGACGAGGCGGAGCTGGCGGATCGGGAAGCCGAGGCACCACAGGCGCCGGAACAGCTCGACGGCGCGCGGCGCGAGCTGTGCCGCGACGACGAGCTCGCCGCGCGCGGCGCCGCCGTCGAACGTCACGTGATCGACGGTGAGGTACGCGAGCTCCTCGAAGCGCGGGCAGCGCGGATCGCCGCCGTGCCAGGAGACGCCGTCCATGCGGACGCAGACCTCCGTCGGCAGCGGCTCGATCGAGGCCGAGAACGAGCGATCCGGCGGGCGAAGCAGCGCGCTCATGGCGTGGCGGATGGCGCGGCAGGCGGCGCGGGCTGCGAGGACGGCGGCGCCGCCGCCGCGCCCGACGGTTGCGCAGCGCCCGACGGTTGCGCAGCCCCCGGCGTGGGAGCCGGCGCGCTCGGCGGACGGGCCGGCGCGCTCGGCGCTGGTGGCTGCGCGGCGCCCGTGCCCAGCGCTGGCCGCGGCGCCGGTGCGGGGAGCGGCGCCGGCGTGGGCCGCAGCAAGACCGCGCCGCCCGCAGGCGCAGCCGGCACGGGCTTCGGCAAGACCGCGCCGCCCGGAGGCGCAGCCGGCACAGGCTTCGGCAAGACCACGCCGCCCGCAGGCGCAGCCGGCACGGGCTTCGGCAAGACCGCGCCGCCCGGCGGCGCCACCGCCGACGGAACGACCACCGCTGGCGGCGCGCCCGCGCCCGCTGGCGGCGCGCCCACCGTCGCCGGCGCGGCGGCGCCCGGCGTGCCCGGGATCGCGATGGCGCCAGGCGCGACCGGCGGCAGCTGCGCCAGCGTCGCGGCGCGCCGCATCGCGAACACGGCGAGCGGCGACTGCGGGTGCGCCGTCGCGTAGCGCTCGTACTCGGCGCGCGCGCGGCCGAACGCGCCGCCGCGATCGAGCACCGACGCGAGCTGGAACCGCGCGTCCTCCGGCTCGGCGCCGCCGTCGACGGCCGCCTGCAGGTGCGAGATCGCCTTCTCGAGCTGGTTGCCCTTGGCGTACGCGACGCCCAGGTAGTACCGCGCGAGCAGCGCCCGCGCGCCGGTCGGCTCGCTGACGAGCGCCGCCTCGAGCGGCGCGATCACGTCGGCGTGACGGCCGGCCTTGAACGACGCCGCCGCGGCCTTGAGGGCCGCCTCGACGGCCATGACCTGCGTCTCGTGCGCGCGCGCCGCGAGGATCGCGCGCTCGGTGCGCGACAGCGGCACGTCCGCGAGCGCAGCGAGCTTCTGCTCCGCCTCGGCGCGCTTGCCCGTCTCGAGCAGCTGGTACACCTCCCAGGCGCGGGCGTCGGCCTGCTCGCGCGCCGCGAGCTTGCTCGCCGCTTCGTCCGCCCGCCGGACAGCGAGGTCGCGCTCGCGCTGGGCCGCGTCCCTGGCGCGCGCCAGGACGTCGGTGCGACTCTGGTAGAGGAAGTAGAACCCGGCGCCGCACAGCATCGTGAAGATGAGGTACGCGACGAACGAGTTCAGGTTGAGCCAGCGCGACCTGCGGCGCTGGACCTCGACGAGCGCGCCGATCGATTCGGCGAGCTGCGACACCTGCTGCTGGGTCCGCCGGCCCTGCGCGGACTGATCCTCGAGGCGGCGCCGCATGCTCTCGAGGAGCATCCAGCCGTCGTCGTCGACGGGGTCGGTCTCGGGCGGCGCGACGGGAGCCTTGGGAGCAGCTTGGGCGCTCACCGGCCTCATTTCCCCCGGATCGCGCCGCAAATCAAGTCGGTTCCACAGGTTGAGCCGGTGCGATTCACCTGGTACAGTGCGGCCGGCTCAGAGACCATCCTGAGTCGGCTGCTCCATGACACTCCTCTACGACTGGCTGAAGAAGGCCGCGAAGGTCCAGGGCAACAACAAGGCCGTCGTCTACCGGGACAACTATCTCTCGTGGCGCGGCCTGCTCCACCGCGTCGACCGGCGCGCGCAGGAGTTCCAGAGCATGGGGATCAAGAAGGGCGCGTGGGTCGGGCTGATGCTCGGAAACGTCCCCGATTTCGTGATCCTCGCGCTCGCCCTCTCCAAGCTGGACGCCGCGATCGTGCCGATCGATCCGACGACGGGCGGCCGCGAGCTCGAGCTGATCCTCGCCGCCGCGCCGCTCCGCGCGCTCGTGACGCGCCCGCGCGGCAGCGAGGGCAGCATCTCCGCGAACGGTACGAGCGCCCCCGTCCCGCCGTCGACGTTACCCCGCTCGCGCGTCATCCGCCCGACGGCGCCGCCGCCGCGCGAGGCCACGGCGACGACGGCCGCGCCCGGCGCCGACGCGGCGGAGGTCCGCCGCCGGCTGCAGGGCACGCTGCTCACGTGCAGCGTCTACAAGCGCTCGCCGCCCGATCACGGAGTGGACCCGATCGCGGTCCTGTTCACGGCCGACTCCCTCGGCGATCCGAAGGGCGTCCTGCGCACCGACAAGAACACGGTCGCCGCGGTCGATCAGGCGATCGCGTCGCTCGGCTTGAACGACAAGACGAAGCTCCTGGTCGCCGTGCCGCTGTTCCACGCGTACGGTTGGGATCTGGGCTTTCTGCCGACGCTCAAGCTCGGCGCGTCGATGTTCCTCGAGGAGGAGGTCTCCGGCCGGCGGATCGGCAAGCTGATCCGCGAGCACGAGATCGACGTCCTGCCCGGCACGCCGTCGATGTACGCCGAGCTCTGCCGCATGCCGACGGCGAAGAAGCTCGAGGTCAAGTCGCCGCGCTACCTCGCCGCCGGCTCGCGCCTCGATCAGACGGTCGCCGACGAGTTCTCCGAGAAGTACGGCGTGCGCCTGCTCTCCTGCTACCACTCGACCGAGGCCGCGACGATCGCGCTCGAGGAGAGCGGCAAGTACCCGACGACCGTCGGCAAGACGATCGAGGGCGTCGATCTGAAGCTGACCTCGCCGGACGGCAAGCCGGCCGCGTCGAAGGAGGGCCTGATCTGGGTGAAGAGCAAGACGCTCTCGCCCAAGTCGATCGGCCCGTTCGATCAGGATGCCGCGCCACCGTCGACGCGCGCGTCCGGCATGGTCGCGATCGGCGCGATCGACAAGACCGGGTGGCTCAGGACGGGCGACCTCGGCCGGATCGACAAGAGCGGCCGCCTCCAGCTCGTCGGCCGCGAGGACGACGTCGTCAAGGTCGACGGCAAGCGCGTCGCGCTCGGCGAGGTCGAGGGCTGCCTCGAGGCGTTCCCGAAGATCAAGGCGGCGCAGGCGACGGTGGTGACTGATCCGATGGCTGGCGCGATGGTGGTGGCGCGCGTCGTCACCAAGCAGAAGTGCGGCGCCGAGGAGATCATCGATCACTGCGCCCGCAACCTCGCCCCGTACAAGGTCCCGCGGCGCATCGAGTTCTGCGAAGCCATCTAGGGCGCCAAACCGGCTGCGGGCCCCGATCGCGTCGTTGTCGCTGCGCCTAATTAATGACGACGAGCTCGCCAGCGTCATGCCCGCAGAAGCGGGCGTTGAGATCGTACTTCGTCGTGCACACCGGACAGATGCGGGCGATGACGCCGGCCGGCTCCGCCCCGCCGCGCCGCGCCGGGCGCGTGGCGTTGTAGACGGGGAACGGCACGAGCTCGTTGCCGTCGTGCGGACAGCTCCGCAGCCCCGGCTCGTAGGCGCGGCGGCACGCCATGCAGACGAGGCCGGCGCTCCGGCTGGCGCTGCGGCCGGGCCCCGCGCCGAGCATCTCCTCGGGCGGCACGAGCCGGCGCGCGTCGTGCGTGCAGTACGTCATGCCGTGGTACTCGGTTCGACACGTCGGGCAGATCATCGCGCTCGACGTGGCGACGGCCAGGCCGCCGCCACCCCCGCCACGCACCATCGCCGGGCGCGGGCGCGGCCGCGGCATCACGGGCGGCGCTGCGGTGACCGGCTGCGGCGCGAGCGGCGCGGGCGCCGAGGCTGGCTGCGGGCGGTTGCGCCGGCGCAGCACGAGCGCGAGCGCGACCAGCCCCAGGATGACGAGGGCCAGGAGCCCGACGACCGCGATCAGCAGCGGCTCGCCGGCCCCGATCACGATTGTCGATGGAGTGAATCCGGACATCGACGAAGAACCTAGCCTCCGAGGCTAGCAACGGCCCCTCGACGGGTCAACGCGGATCTCTCACCGAGCGCACTGTCCGTGCGCGCTCGGCGCGCACAGCGCGCTCGGCAGCTCACGGCCTACTCACGCAGCGCGCGCGGCTCGCGCACACGGCGCGCGCGACGGTGTCGTACCGTTGTCGGACCTCTGACATGTCGCGCGTCTTCCCGCAGGCGCGAACGTCGGGTACTACAGCGCGGCGATGCCAGAGCTGATGATCGGAGGCCGCCGCTCGGCCGCGCCTCGATCGTGGCGCGCCGCGGTGATCGCCGCCGCCATGCTCGGGGTCGCCGCGATCGTGACGTGGTTCATCTACCGGCGATCGGTTGCTTATGACATGCCGGGCGGCGAGGTCCAGGGAGCGATCTCCCTGACCCAGGCCGGCCCCGGCGCGCCGCCCGCGCTCGTGTTCGGCACCTCGTCGCTGGCATGGACCGGCGCCATCCCGGTGCTCCGCGTCGTCGGCGACGCCCACACGATCGGCGCCGCGCACGGCCGGCTGCTCGCGCCCTGGTTGGCCCAGGCTGTGCGTGCCACGGCGCCGTCGATCGAGGGCACGGTCGGGCCAGGTGGGTGGTTCGCCGGCTCCACCCGGGGGATGAGGCTCGCGTGGCAGTGGCGCTTCACCGACGAGGGCCTGCTCGACGCTGATCGCCGCATGGTAGCCGGATTGACGCGTGGCGCCGAGGCGAGCGGCGTCCCGCTCTCGTTCGAGGAGCTGGTGCGCGGCCAGGCCGTGCTCGACGTCGGCGAGCCGTCGCCGCGCACGGCCGAGGCCGACGATCACAGCCTCGCGCGGAGCCTCACGATCGTCGCGCGCACCACCGCCGCGCCGGCACGGCTGTGGATCGGCCGCGCGTTCGCGCTGCCCGGCCTCGACGACGGCGGCGACGCGGCGATCCCGATCGTGACGATCGCGCACCCCGAGGGGCGGAGCTCGTGGGCGAGCGTCGGCTGGCCGGGCGCGCTCGGCGTCGTCACCGGCGTCAACGCGCACGGCATCGCCGTGATGGTGAACCCGGTGCGCACCGCGGACGTCCGCGTCACCCGGACCGCGCGGCCGATCGCGCACCTCGCCCGCAACGTGCTCGAGCAGGCCAAGACGCTCGACGAGGCCGTGAAGCTGATCGAGGCGACGCCGACGCTCGGCGCCGCGGTGTTCGCGCTCGCCGACGGCGCGGGCGCATGGCTCGTCGTCGAGCGCACGCCGACGAAGGCGATCGTCGAGCGCAGCCCGCGCGCGGCCGCGCTCGGCGACGTCTTGACGACCAACGCGCTCGCCGGCGATCCGGAGAACGACCGCGCGCGCCGCATGCTGACGACGACGGCCCGGATGGAGCGCGCGGGCAAGCTCGTGCGCGCGCCGCTCGCGGACATCGGCACGCTGGCGGCCGTGCTCCGCGATCAGCGCACGCCCGACGACGCGGTCCGCCCGGCCGGGCACCGCGGCGTGATCAACGACGGCCGCGCGGCGCACGTCGCGATCCTCGATCCGGCGGCGCTCGCGCTGTGGGTCGCCGATCCGCGCGCCGGCGGCCGGATGCGCGGCTTCGACCTGCGCTACGAGCTGCGCCGCGAGGGCGAGCAGCCCGCGCCGCCGGCAGACATCGCCGCCGATCCGACGCTCGATCCGGATCGCGCGGCGGCGCTCGCGACCGCGCGCGCGGACCTGCGCGCCGCTCGCGCCGCGCTGCGCGCCGGCGATCACGAGCGCGCCGACGAGGCTTGCGCGCGGGCGCGCGCGCGCGCGCCGGCATTGCCCGAGGCGCTCGAGCTCGACGCGTTCATCGCGCAGGCGCGCGGCGATCGCGCCCGCGCCCGCGCGGCGTTCCAGGCCTGGCTCGACGGCGGCGCCGACGATCCGAAGGGCGAAGAGCGCGCCCGTGCGCTGCTCGCGCGCTGATCTGGGCCTGGGCCCGGGGCCCGCGCCCGCGCCTGCGCCCGCGCTCAGCTGACGAGGACGGCGACCAGCGCGCCGAAGCCGGCGCCGAGCACGAGCAGGCCCAGGAGCCACCACACCCACGCGATCGAGCGGCGGGGCGCCTGCGGGTACGGCATCGCCTGCGGGTACTGCATCGCCTGCGGGTAGCCGCCCTGCTGCGGCGCCAGCGCGGCGCCGCCGGGCGCGTGCATGTGACCGTGCGCGTAGCCGTGGTTGCCGCCGGCGTGGGCGGGACCGGCCTGGTACGGCGGCGCGTTGCCCGAGTACGGGATCGGCGACGGGGCGAGTGCCCCGGGCAGCGGCGTGTTCGGCAGCGGCGTGTTCGGCAGCGGCGGCGGCGTCAGCTCCATGCCGTGCCCCTGCCCCATCGGCGGCGGCGTCGACGGGCCCCGCGCGGGCCGCATCGCGCCGTCGGACATGCCGGGGAGCCCCTGCGGCTCGCCCTGCAGCTGCGGCTGCGGCATCGACTGCAGCTGCACCATCGGCTGCGGCGCGGGCGCGGGCGCCGGCGCCTTCGGCGCCTCGGGGCGCCGCGGCTCGACCGCGTCCGCCGTCGCCGCGCGCGCCGCAGCCGCAGCGGCGCGATCGGCCCCCGGGACCGGCGTGAGCGTCGCGTGCTCCGCGAGCACCTCCTGCAGCGCGGCGGAGAGCTGCGTGACGTCGGTGTAGCGGTTGTTCTTGTCCTTCTCGAGGCACTTCAGGATCACGCGGTCCGCGGGCGACGGGATCTGCACCTTGGCGTTCGCCGCCGACGGCGGCTGCGGCGTCTGCTTGAGCTGCGCCGTGATGAGGCCGGCGGGGCCCTTGGCGTCGGGGAACGGCAGCCGCCCCGTGATCATCTCGTACGCGACGACGCCGAGCGCGTAGACGTCGCTGCGCCCGTCGAGCGGCTTGCCCATGAGCTGCTCGGGCGACATGTACTCGAGCGTGCCGAGCGTCTGCCCGGTCGCGGTGAGCTGCGGCGACTGCGGATCGATCGTGTCGCCGCGCATCACCTTCGCGATCCCGAAGTCGAGGATCTTCACGAACTCGGGGTTGCCCGGCCGGCTCTCGAGGTAAACGTTCTCCGGCTTCAGATCGCGGTGGACGATGCCCTGCGCGTGCGCCTCGGCGAGCGAGCTGCACATCTCCGACAGGATCTTGAACATGCGGCGCCACTCGAGCGGCGCCTGCTCGTGGAATAGCTGGTGCAGGCTCTTGCCCTCGAGCAGCTCCATCGCGATGTAGAGCGTGCCGTCGGGCGTCTGATCGAAGTCGTACGTGGTGATCGTGTGCGCATCGCGCAGGTTGCAGAGGACCATGCCCTCGCGGCGGAAGCGCGCGACGAGGTTGTCGTCCTTCGTCATCTCGGGGTGCAGGAGCTTGAGCGCCACCTTGCGCCCCGTCGCGAGTTGCACGCCGCGGTACACCGCGCCGAACCCGCCCTCGCCGATCTTCGACTCGACCTTGAACCGGTTGTTGAGCACCTGGTTCAGGTACGGATCCTCCGGCTTCGGCTTCGACTTGAGCCGCGGCTGCGCCTGCCCCGGCGCGCGCTGCGCCTGGCCGCCGGCCGCGGGCGCCTTGGTCTGGCCGCCGGCGGGCCGGAGCGGGATGCTGCCCGAGCCGTCGGTGGGGAGCGTGCGCGCGCCGGCCACGGGCGACGGCGCCGGCTTGCGGACCCCCGACGCGCCCGTCGCGATCGCGGGTGAGCTCCCCTGGAGCGGAGATGGCCGCGTCGGCTGCAGGCGATAGCCGCAAACGCCGCAGAACCGCGAACTCGGTTCGAGCGGCGAGTTGCACGACGGGCAATTCATCCGTGCGAATTTTCGCAGAGTTTCCAGGCCTCCGCACCGCCATCCTGCGAAAATCGCGGCCTAGCAGCGCAGCAAGAGGACCGTGCTCGCGACGAGGACGACGATGCCGAGGCTGACGGGCATGAGCCAGCGGGGCCGCTCGGCCTCGAGCGGTGCCGGCGGTAAGGCATCGATCTCTCCGTCATCTCCGACGAACAGCCGGACGCGCGGGCCGCCGGGTCCAAAGTCGATCGACACGGGCGCGTTGCGCGCGACCGGCGCCTCAGTGATTCGCCGACCCTCGACGTAGGTGCCGTTCGAGCTTCCGAGATCCACGAGCACCCAGCCGGCGTCCACGATCCGCAGCTCGGCGTGACGCGAGCTGGCATCGATGTCGCGCTGCGGATCGAACGAGACCTCGCACTCGGGGTGACGCCCGAAGCGAACCCGTGTCCCAGCGGGGAACTCCTGGCGCTGGCCACGCCGGGTACCGGCGACGTGGTCGATCACGACCCGCACGGCGCCATCGTACCAAGATCAGCGCGCTGACGCAGACTCGCCTGCCAATTGCTCAGCGCGGGGCCGGTCCGGCGCGAGGCCGGCCCGGCGTGAGGCCGGTCCAGTGTGTGGCCGGCCCGGCGCGGCGCTAGCGCCCGCCGGCCCACCAGGCCAGCAGGGCGGCCAGGAGGCCCGCCAGGACGTACCAGTGCCACCCGGCCACCCGGCCGGAGCGGGACACCCCGGGCTTGGCGCGGGCGACCTCGATCGGAAGCGCGGTGGCGGGCAGGCGGCGCTGGAGCTCCGAGCGGAGCACGGCGTGCTGGCCGGTCACCGGGATCGTGGGCGGGATCGACGCCGTGGGGATCCCGATCCGCGCGGCGAGCCGGCGGGCGACGTACGACGTCGACGTGAGCGCCGGATCGCCCTCCTGCTGCGGATCGAACTCGCGGAACCGCGGCAGATCCGCTTCGTCGCGCGGCGGCGACAGGCGCGGGCCGCCGACCTCGCACACGATCGCCGTGATGTTGTCGGTTCCGCCGGCCGCGCGCGCCGCGGCGATCAGGAGCTTGACCGACTCGCCGACGGTGTGCGGCTCGGAGAGCAGGAGCGCGAGCGCCGGATCGCCGACCAGGCCGTGCAGCCCGTCACTGCACAGGAGCACGCGGTCGCCGCTCCGCAGCTCGATGATCGACAAGGACGGCTCGACGTCCGAGGCGACGCCGAGCGCCTGCAGGATCGCGCCGCCAGCGCTCGCGACCTCGTTCTCGTCGTGGCCGGCGGCGATCAGCGCCGACTGCAGCGACTGATCGCGCGTGACCTGGACCAGGACGCCCGCGCGCAGGATGTACGCGCGCGAGTCGCCGACGGTGGCGATCACGAGCCGATCGCCGCTCACGCCGGCCGCCGATAGCGTCGTCCCCATGCCGCGCAGCCCCGGCTCGCGGCGGGACATCGCGTGCACGTCGTGGTTCGCGATGCGCGCGGCGCGGCGCATGAGCCGCGCGAAGACCTCGGCGTCGCGCGTCGCTGGCGTCGCCCGCATCTCGCGCCACATGACCTTCGCCGCGAGCTCCGACGCGATCTCACCTCCGTCAACGCCGCCCATCCCGTCGCACACGACGAGCAGCGGGCCGCGCGGGCCCGTGTGCTGCCACGACTCGAGCGCGGCGGCGTCGACGAGCTGGCCGTCGTCGAGATCGCCGACCAGGAAGTGGTCCTCGTTGTGCTCGCGCACCTGGCCGACGTCGGTCGCCCCGGCCAGGACGACCTCGAGCACGCTCGCCGGAGACGCGGTCGCCGCCACCGTCACCGACCGAGCTCGATCCGGAGCAGCTGATCGCCCATCCGCACGTGATCGCCGTGCTTGAGCGGTGTCGGGCCGGTGACCCGCACGAACGTGCCGTTCGAGCTCCCCAGATCGGTGAGCCGCGCGTGCTGGCCGTCCCACGTGAGCGCGGCGTGGCGGCGCGACATGAACGCGTCGTCGCGGAACACGATGTCGCCCTCCTCGCGGCCGAGCACGACCTCCTCGGCGGCGAGGTGGCGGACGTCGCGATAGCCGCCGTTCGGGACGATCTGCAGGAGCCGCCCCCACGGCTCGCGCGGCGGCGATCCGAACAGCGCGACGCCGTGGCGCACGAGCGGGTGCAGGTTGGCCTCCTCGGGATCGACGCGCTCGAAGCGCAGCACCTCGCGCCCGACGAGGATGTGCATGCCGTCCGCGAGCTCGATCGGCGCGTCGGCCTTGCGGAACACGCCGTTCAGGGTCTCGATCGGGACGATCCGGATCGCGCCGTCGGCGCCGCGCTCGAGGCGCGCGTGCTGGCGGCCGAGGAAGCGATCCTCCTCGAAGGCGATGTCGGCGCCCGCGCGCCCGACGACGAGGTACTCGCCCACGAGCGGGTAGCGCTGGCCGTCGGAGCCGTCGCGGTTGACGAGGACCGCGGTGCCCCACGCGGCGCCGGCCTGCGGCCGCGGCGTGGGGGTGGCCGGCGTGGCGGCAACGGCGCCGGTCGGGCCTCCGAGCGGGGCGGCGACGCCGCCGAGCCCCGGGATCGCGCCGGGGCGGAGGCTGTCGGAGGCCACGGTCGCGATCAGCGGATCGACCGCCGCGTTGCCGGCGGTCAACGGGCGCCCCGTCGCCGGCGTGGCGGCGGTGGGGCGCACGCGCGCTGGGCCCGGATCGGGCGGCGGCATCCCCTGGAGGTGCAGCCCGCACTGCTGGCAATACGCGAAGCCGGGCTGCGCCAAGGCGCCGCAGCGCGGGCAGCTCGCGCTCGCGCCCACGATCGGAGCCGTGCTGGGCCGCGGCGGACCGGCGCGATGCTCGGTGACCATCGTCGGCATCACGGGCAGCGGGCCCTGCGCGGACATACCGGACCCATCCGGCATCGGGAACGGCCCCGCGACGAGCGGTCCCTGCGCCGGGATCGGGGGTGTCCCCATCGACGGCCCGGCCGCGGACGGCGGACCCATCGGCGGGCCGGCGCCAGGTCCCATGCCCGGGCCGATCCCCGGCGCCATGCCCGGGCCGATCCCCGGCGTCATGCCCGGACCCGGCCCGCGGCCAGCCCCGGGCCCGATGCTCGGCGGGCCCATCCCCGGCGGAGCCATCCCCGGCGGGCCCATCCCCGGCGGAGCCATCCCCGGCGGGCCCATCCCCGGCGGGCCCATCCCCGGCGGGCCCATTCCCGGCCCCGGCGGGCCCATCATCGGCGGACCGCCCGTCGGCGGCCCGGACGGCATCGCCTGCGCGAGCGAGCTGCCGCAGTTGCGGCAGAACTTCATGCCGGGCGGGTTGTCGCCGCGGCAGACCGGACATTGGGTGGGCAACCCTGGAGGTGCGGCCGGAGTCGGAGCATGAGCCAGCGAGCTGCCGCAGTTCAAACAGAACGACGACCCCGGCGGGCTTTCGTGGCCACACATCGAACAGCGCATCTCACCCCTGATCTTGGAGCCGCTCCGAGTGTCTCAACAACCCGCGGTCTCGGGAATGGCCCCGTGCTGGTTTGCAACGCGCGAGGGCTCTTGATAAGACCGCCCACCTCCGTGGCTGATCTTTTCGTCGCAAGGCTCGTCGCACGGCTCGCGATCGTGATCGCCGCGGGTGCAGCGCTCGGCGCGTGCGCGCTCCCCGCCACGCGCACCGCCCCGTTCCGCGAGCGCCCCGACGCCGCGGACGCCGGCTCGCTCGTGGGCCCGTTCGATGGCCGCGTCGCCGACACCACGACGAAGGCGCCGATCGCCGGCGCGCTCGTCTACGGCGCGTGGACGCTCGAGCGCGGTACGGCGCTCACCGAGCCGGCGGGCGCGAAGGAGTTCGTCGGCTCGACCGACGCGGCCGGCTACTACAAGGTGCCGGAGCTCGGCGTCTTGCCGCGCGGCGTCCGCGTCACCGAGTTCACGCTGCTCGTCTACAAGCGCGGCTACATCGCGTACCGCAGCGATCGCCGGTTCGCCGACCTCGGCCCGCGCATGGACTTCGCGCAGCACGGCAACCAGGTGCTGCTGGAGCGCTGGCGCACCGAGCTCTCGCACGCGCGGCACCTGCGCTTCGTCGGCAGCGGCACGGCGGTCGCAGCGCTGACCGCGTGGGAGCTCGCCGACGCGAGCGCCGAGCTCGACGGCAAGCGGCAGCAGGGCGAGGATCTCCGCCCCGGCCGCGGCGAGGGCCAGTACGTCGTCGCGGCGCAGCTCCTGACCGAGGCCGACATCAAGAAGCGCACGCGCTACGACGGCGGCTTCGAGACCGGCCCGCTCGCCGACGAGCCCGACACCGCCAGCTACTCGTCGCAGCACTTCAAGGCGCTCGGCCGGCCCGAGGCGTGGGACATCGCGCTCCGCATGTGGCGGCTCGAGCCCGGCAAGGCGCAGGATCGCTACGAGGAGCTCCTGTCGCAGCTGCCCAACACCGTCGAGAAGGACGAGGTCGCCTCGCGCTCGTTCCAGGCGAGCGAGGGCGAGATCCGCGGCTATGGCTACCTCGACGCGCCGCGCGGGATCGTCGTCTTCATCAACTGTGGATCGAACCAGTGCACCAGCCCCGACGACGCGACCGCGCTCGCGCGCATCACCTACGATCGCATCAAGCAGCTCCTGCCGATGGCGCTCGGAGGCAAGCCGTGAGCGCCGGCACCGCGCGGGCCACCGTCAGGGCCAGCCTGACGCCCCGTCGTCGCCGACGGCGCGCGCTCGCCGCCGCGCTCGGGGCGGCGCTCCTCGGCACGGCGCTCGCGCCGCGCCCGGCGCGCGCCTGGGAGGCCGCGACCACGCACGCCGGGCTCGCCGAGCAGGCGGCGCTCGCGTCGCGGCTCCACAAGCGACTCGTCTCGCTCGGCTTCACCGGCGGCCTGTTCGAGCCGCTGACGATCCCGCCGGCCGACGCGCCGGCGCTCCTCGGGGCGCTGCGGCTCGTGTCGCCGACGCACGGCGCGGTCCCCGACGCGCGCGGGCGCCAGGCAGCGCTCGGCTGGCTCGCCGCCGGCGCGGTGCTCGCCGACGTGCCCGCCGCCCACGGGGCGAACCACTTCTTCGATCCGCTCACCGGCCGCGGCTGGCAGATGCCGGAGCGCGGCGCGATCGATCGGCTGAGCGACGCGGTGCGCGGCGCGCTCGGCCGCGCCGCCCTGCCCGCGCGCGGTGTGCCCGCGCCGGACTGGATCATCTCGCGCGACAACCCGTTCAACCTCGACGCGTTCGCGTCGCAGTACGCCAAGGCGGTGTCCGCGCCGACGCCCGGCGAGCGGTCCCGCCACATGGCGGCGGCGCTGGTCGCCGCCGGCGCGATCCTGCACACGCTCGGCGACCTCGGCTCGCCGTCGCGCGTGCGCGGCGATGCGCTGGCGCACTTCGAGCCGCTCGGCGGCGGCCCCGACGATCTGGGCTCGCGGTTCGAGCGGATCGCGGCGCTCGCGCACGGCCGGCTCGGCATCCCCGGCCCGTCGCGCGTGATCACGCGCGCGCGCCTGCGCGACTACTTCACGGCGAAGGACGGCACCGGCCTCGCCGACCTCGTCGCGCGCTCGTACTACTCGCCGAACACGCTGCCCGCGCCGATGCGCGCGAGCAGCGACGCCACCCCGGTCCTCGCGCGGCCGACCCCCGCCCCGCCCCGCCGCCTGAACCTCATGGCGGCGAGCCGCGACGAGGGCTCGGTGCTCCGCGACGTCAAGGGCACCTGCCTCGCGCGCTACCGCGTCGAGCACAACGTCGTCGCGTTCTCGATCGACGACGAGTGCATGCTCGAGCAGGTGGACGCGCTCCTGCCCGAGGTCGTCGCGTACGAGACCGGCCTGCTCGACTTCCTGCTCCGCGGCGAGCTGCAGATCAACATCGGCGGCGAGCTCGCGGTCAGCGGCAAGGGCCTGGGCGCCGGCTCGATCGAGGTCTTTGTCGACGACGACCGCGGCGTGCGAACGAAGCTGACGACCGCCGCGGTGGCGGCGGGCGCCGAGGCCCTCGTGCGCGTGGCCGCGCCGGCCGCCGGGGTGCGGGTGATCGCGCTGTACCGCGGCACGGACCCAAGCGGCGAGCCGCTGATCGCGGTCGGCGCGATGCCGCTGACGCGCTAGCCGCCACGGGGCTAGACTCCAGAGCCATGGCGCGCCGGCGAAGAGACGAGGGCGGAGGCGGCCTCGATCGCGTGCTCGGCCTGCTCGAGGACGCGCCGGCCGGCCTCCACGACATGGATCCGCCCACGGCGCAGCTCCCGCCCGGGCTGCCGGAGGGGCTGATCGAGCTCTACGCGCGCTGCGACGGGGCGCGGCTGTTCCTCGACGCGATCGAGCTCGTGCCCGCGGCGGACGTCGTGATGGCCTCGCCCGCCCGGTGGCGGTTCGGCACGGTCGACGGCGACGCCGTCTCGATCGACCACCGCGGCCGGATCTGGCGCTTCGACGACGCGGTCGACGACGACCTGCTCGACGGCACGCGGCTCGAGCGCTGGCTCCTGGGCCAGATCGAGGCGACGGGCCTGCTCTACGACCGCGACGGCGAGTTCGCCGAGGACGCGTTCGGCGAGGACGGCGAGATCGTGCCGGCCGTCCGCGAGCGCCAGCTGCGCGCGCAGCTCCGGCGCGATCCCGCCGCGCCCGCGCCGCGGTGGCGCCTGGCGCAGGCGCTCCACGAGCAGGGCGCCGTCGAGGACGCGCGCGCCGAGCTCGAGCAGGCGGTCGCCGACGATCCGGCGTTCGCGTGGGCGTGGCTCGATCTGGCGCGGATCTCGGAGCGGCTCGGCGAGATCGCGGGCGCCATCGACGAGGCGCGCATGGGCGCGCAGACGGCCGAGGGCACGCAGCACCCGCAGGCGGGCTACTTCTGGGCCCAGCTCGCGCGGCTGGCGAGCCGCGCGGGTGACGAGCTCTTGCGCGCCGAGGCCGCGACGAAGACGTCGCTGCTCGCGCCGGACCTCCGGCGCGCCCAGCTCGCCGGCGCGCGCGACTCGCTCGAGTCCGGCGACGCGGCGTCGGCGAAGGGCCTGCTCGAGCTGCTCCGCGCCGTGTGGCCGCGCGATCTCGAGGTGCTCGATCTCGCGCGCCGACTCGAAGGGAATTGATCCCGCGCGACGCCCCTATCTGTTGAACACGGCCTGATCGGCCGGGATGCCGCGCGCCTCGAGCTCGGCGTAGAACCGCGGCACCGTGCCGGTCGCGGCGAACGCGCCGCCCTGGTGCTGGAACAGCACGTGCGTGTCGAACGTGGCGTCGGTGCAGCCGACGACCTCCTCGATCGAGAGCACGCGCAGGTTCCCGTCGGTCCACCGCGCGACGTGGACGACGATCTCGAACGCCTGCGCGACGAGCTCGCGGAGCGCCCCGTCGTTGACCGCCGGCGTGGTGACCCGCGCGAGCGTGACGAGCCGGCCGAGCGCCGTGTTCGTGCCATCGCCGGTCATCGCGACGATCGCGCCTTCGACCGACGTGCACAGCGCGCCGACGAGCGGCAGCGCCTCGCGCCCGCGGACCTCGCCGACGACGAGCCGATCCGGCGTCAGCCGCAGCGCCGTCTCGAGCAGGTTCCCGAGATCGATCGTCGGGGCGCGGCCGTTGCCGGGGCGCGTCTCGAGCTGGATCCACTCGTCGCGCTGGATCGCCAGCTCGGCGATCTCCTCGATCGACACGACGCGCTCGCCGGGCGGCGCCGCGGCGGCGAGCGCGCCGACCAGCGACGTCTTGCCGGAGCCCGGCCCACCGCACACGAGGATGTTGCGGCGCGCGGCGACGCAGGTGCCGAGGAAGTCGGCCATCTGCGACGACAGCGCGCCCTGCGCCGCCAGCTCGGTGAGCGGCGGCATCTGCGCCGGCGTCTTCTTGAGCACCAGGCACGCGCCGCGCGCCGCGACCGGCGCGACCGCGGCGGTGACGCGCGTGCCGTCGCGCATGCGCAGATCGACCAGCGGGTTGTGCTCGTCGATCTGCGCGCCGGCCTCGGCGACCAGCCGCTTCACGACGCGCTCGAACACCTCGTCGGACGAGAACGACTTGCCCGAGCCGCGGAGCTGCCCGCCCTTGCCGACGATGACGCGATCGCGCCGATCGATGATGATCTCGTCGATCTTCTCGTCGGCGAGCAGCTCCTCGAGCGGGCCGAGCGCGAGCGCCTCGGACAGGGTCTCCTTGATCAGCGAGTCCTGATCGATGTACTTCGGCAGCTCGCCCGAGGTCTCGAGCGTCTCGACGAGATCGATCGTCGCGCGCTCGGCGCGCTGCCACAGCTCCTCCTCGTGGAGGCGCTCGAACGGGATCTTGTCGATGTCGAGCTTCGCGCGCAGCCGCTCGAGGATGTTCGACTGCAGGTCGAGCATCTTCACGGCCTTCGAGTCGAGCGGCTCGAGGTGCACCGCCTTGCGGCTCGGCACGGACACCGAGCGGCCGACGACGCGCTTCTGGACCGCGGCGCCGACGGCAGCGGCAGCGCCGCCGGCACCGGCACCGGCGAGGTTGCGCTTGCCCTTGTCCGCCGAGAGCGGCACCACGGGCGCAGGCGCGCCCATCGCAGGCGCGCCGTTGCCCATCACGCTCGGCGCGGCGGCGAGCGGCGGCGCGGCCATCGGGCCCGACTGCGGCGCGGGCATCTCGGCGCGCGGCGCGGGCATCTCGCGCGGCGCGGGCATCTCGCGCGGCGCGGGCGGTGGCATCGGCGCGGGCGGCGCGGCCTCGGCGTGCATCGGCGCGGGCGGCGCCGCGACGGGCGCGGGGATCGGCGCCATCGGCGGCGGCATCGTCCCGCCGACCTGGCGCGGCGGCATCGGCCGCCCCGCCCCTGATCCGCCGATCGGCGGGATCACGGGCTCGCGCGCAGGCGAGGCCCCGATCGGCGCCCCGGGCTCGCGCGCCGGAGCGCGCGGCGGCACCGGGCGCGGCGGCGCGATCGGCGCCGGCGGCGCGGCCGGCTCCGGCGGCGACATCACCGGCATCGGCGCGGCCTCGGTCGGCCGCGGCGGGCGCGCCTCGATGGGCGGCGGGCGATCGCTCGGCGGCGCCGTCGTGGTCTCCGCCTGCCCATCACCATCTGCCGACGCGGCCTCGTCGACACCGACGATGAAGTCACCGATGTAGATCTTGTCGGAGTCCTTGACGACGAGCGGGCTCGTGATCTTGCGGCCGTTGACGTACGTGCCGTTCGTGCTCTTCAGGTCGACGATGATGAACTTGCCGTCCTTGAGCACGATGCGCGCGTGGCGCTTCGACACGTTCCCCTTCGGGAGCACGATGTCGTTGCCTTGCACGCGACCGATGGTGACCTCGGGCTTGTTGAACACCATGCGGCGCGACTCGCCGCCTTTTTCCTGAATGATGATGGTGAACATTGGCTCCTAAGGCCTGTGGTAACTGCCCCCGGCAGACGGTACTAAGCCTCGGCAATCACAGTCAAGTTCGCAGCCGCTTACGTCTTGCCCGTCGCGGCCGGAACGACGCTCGCGGGGCCGGGCTCCGGCCCCAGCTTGAGGAGCGCCCGCACATCTTCCCACCACAGGGCCCAGCCCCCCATGGCGAGGAGCCCCACGACGGCAGCGACGATCAGCGCGTCGTGCCAACGCGGCCGGAC
>Ga0247790_10000324_pt1 | contig 17720 bp, 14 predicted proteins | sample UWRJS171409R4_FD_179913 | JGI IMG/M metagenome (GOLD analysis project Ga0247790, IMG submission 179913) | Soil microbial communities from Arlington Agricultural Research Station in Wisconsin, United States - UWRJ-S171-409R-4 | ecosystem: Environmental > Terrestrial > Soil > Agricultural land... | reverse complement strand
TCCGCGCTCGTCCCACGTGGACGCGGTCCGCGCTCGTCCCACGTGGGCGGGGTCCGCGCTCGTCCCACGTGGACGCGGTCCGCGCTCGTCCCCACGTGGGCGGGTCCGCGCTCGTCCCACGTGGGCGGGGTCCGCGCTCGTCCCACGTGGGCGGGGTCCGCGCTCGTCCCACGTGGGCGGGTCCGCGCTCGTCCCACGTGGACGCGGTCCGCGCTCGTCCCCACGTGGGCGGGTCCGCGCTCGTCCCACGTGGGCGGGGTCCGCGCTCGTCCCACGTGGGCGGGGTCCGCGCTCGTCCCACGTGGGCGGGGTCCGCGCTCGTCCCACGTGGGCGGGGTCCGCGCTCGTCCCACGTGGGCGGGTCCGCGCTCGTCCCACGTGGACGCGGTCCGCGCTCGTCCCCACGTGGGCGGGTCCGCGCTCGTCCCACGTGGGCGGGGTCCGCGCTCGTCCCACGTGGGCGGGTCCGCGCTCGTCCCACGTGGGCGGGGTCCGCGCTCGTCCCACGTGGGCGGGGTCCGCGCTCGTCCCACGTGGGCGGGGTCCGCGCTCGTCCCACGTGGGCGCGGTCCGTGCTCGTCCCACGTGGGCGGGTCCGCGCTCGTCCCACGTGGGCGGGTCCGCGCTCGTCCCACGTGGGCGGGTCCGCGCTCGTCCCACGTGGGCGCGGCCCGCGCTCGTCCCACGTGGGCGGGTCCGCGCTCGTCCCACGTGGGCGCGGCCCGCGCTCGTCCCACGTGGACGCGGCCCGCGCTCGTCCCACGTGGGCGGGTCCGTGCTCGTCCCACGTGGGCGGGTCCCGCGCTCGTCCCACGTGGGCGGGTTCGCGCTCGTCCCCACGTGGGCGGGGTCCGCGCTCGTCCCACGTGGGCGGGGTCCGCGCTCGTCCCACGTGGGCGGGTCCGCGCTCGTCCCACGTGGGCGGGTCCGCGCTCGTCCCACGTGGGCGGGGTCCGCGCTCGTCCCACGTGGGCGGGTCCGCGCTCGTCCCACGTGGACGGGTCCGCGCTCGTCCCACGTGGACGGGTCCGCGCTCGTCCCACGTGGGCGGGGTCCGCGCTCGTCCCAACGCTGCCGAGGCATTAGTAGACAGCTCTTCAGTTCAGTTCAGTTCAGCTCGCGATGTTGCTCGACGGGTTCGACCTCAAGCAAGTCCAGCCGCCTCGTCAGTGGACGCCGGCGGCCGCGAGGCGATGAATGCATTCCGCGCCTGGCTCGAGGCGTACAAGGACACCTTCCCGCCGAAGAGCGCGCTCGGTCAGGCGTGCGCGCGGGCCCGCGCCGCGGCCCCGCGTCGCTCGCCGAGAGGTCCTGCTACTCTGCCGGCGGTGATCCCTGGTGAGGAGGGCCGGCCACCTCGATGCGAGGTTCGCCATGCCCCGGCTCCCACATCATCATCGCGCGGTGCCACCAGATGATCCGACTCCTCCTGATTTCGGACGCCCGAGACCGAGGTCCTGGCTGATCGCACGCACCGCCGCATCCGTCGACGCAGTGATCAGGATGTACGTCCACGCCCTGAAGGTCCACGCCCTGAAGGTCCACGCCCTGAAGGTCCACGCCCTGAAGGTCCACGCCCTGAAGGTATGGACCGTAATCGCGGTCGCCCCGGGAAGCATGGGGAGCATGCCGATGGGGAGCATGCCGAGGACGCCGCGCAGCGTGACTGCGAGGTCGCGTACTCTGTAGGGCACGCATGGGCGCTTCGGATCAGGGCAGGAGGTTGGGGAGCGCCAGGCAGTCGAGGTTGGTGATCGGCTTGCGAGCCAGGGCGTTCAGGATGCCGCTGAACACCGCGCCATCGGAGATCAGTGTGACGTGGTCGACGAGGGCCAGCGGACATTTGTCCTGCACGGTCACGTTGACGTTGTTGCTCGCTGTACTCCTCAAGAGGCCGCTCGCATAGGGCTGTATGATCAGATCGAGCTTGGTGACGAAGTTCGTATAGGACACCGTAGCGAACACTTCGTCCTTGGCATTGAGGTCCTTCAGGTATTGTGAGCCGGACGCCATCTGTTTGCACGCTTCGCATACCGCGCCCACCGCGGTCATGGACAATACATTCGCGACGGTGGTGCCGTAGTGCGGTCCACCAAGGCTGATCATGCTGCCGACCTCCTTGGCGCCGCCCAAATACTTGAGATAGCTCCGCGAGACCTCGGCGCCCTGGCTGTGACCGATCAGGTCGACCTTGGAGGCGCGCAGCCGGGCTCGTACCTTGTCGCTGAATGCCTTGAGCGCTTCGGCGGACCGCTTCATATCCTGCATACCAAGCGTCGGCAACTCGAAGATATAGGCGTTGTAGCCCTCCCGTTGCAACCTGTTGCGCATGGACAAGTACAGGAGCCCGATGGTCGCGGTGGCGGCGACGATGATCACCGGATTTTTCTTGTTGTCACCACACTCGCTCTTCGAGCGAGCCGTGGTGATGCCGAAGGTCGCGTCGCTATTGAAGCCAGGGGCTGCGAAGGGGCCCTTCAGATCGATGCCCAGGCCTTGAAATGGCCTCTTGTGGAGGTAGAAGCCGGGGACCTTGCTCGCTTCGAACGAAGCCAGGGTCTGGTCGGCGAGCCCAGCGCGGACCAGGAAGGTCGCGTCGTCCTTGAACAGCTGGCTGCCGTCATCTTTGCTCAGCACGATCGCGGAGAGCTGATGACGCAGGTAATAGCCGGGGAAATTGGTGGCTTCGAATGATACGGATCCGCTGGCGCCAGACAGGCCCGGTCCCATCATGAAGGTCGCGTCGCGCTCATCGACGTCCTTGGCGACCGGATCGGTTCGGCCGAAAAAGGCGAAGTGGCGGACGAACTGGCCCGGCGCGCTCTTGGACTCCAGGGATATGCACCGAGCCTGCCCTTGCGCGTGGGCCTCGGCCCCCCAGAGGAGCGTCCAGGCGAAGGCCCCGGTGGCCGCGGAGATCATGATCATCGTTCGAAGGGCAGACATGGCTTTATCGAGGTGTCTGGTGAACATGGGTTCCTCTTGGCCTAACAGGGCCTTCAGGGCCTGCAGGGCCTACAGGGCCTACAGGGGTAGTCAGGATGAGCGCGACCGTCATTGACGACGTGTCGCGAGAGGTGAACCGAGGCCTGGGAGGCCCGGGGCGCCGCTGCGTCAGCGTGCCGGCAGCCCGAGCTTCCAGGTGCCCGTCGCAGGCGGCAGGCCGAGCTTGCGGACGGTCTCCTTGGCTTGAGCCGACACTGGTACTTCCCACTTCGTGAAGTGCTCGGTCAGATCGTGGGCCGAGAGCTCCGACATCTTGATGAAGAATGTGTCGATCTGCTTGTCCGCTGTACCGTGGCAAATAGCCTCGTAGTTCTCCTTCGACAATTCGCGATAGCTGCGATGTAGCCTTTTGTACACATCCCACTGGAAGGCGAGCTGCATCTGTTTCAAGAAGACAAGCCTTACAAAAGGTGGAGCATCCTCCCATTTGTTGTTCTGATTGCTATTCAGCAGAGTCTTGGCGTCCGCGTAGATGTTATGAGCTTCGAGATTTGGTCTCCAGTCCCGGTGTGACGCCCTCAAGGGCTCCTCCGCGTGCAGCGAGAACAGGTTCACCGTGACCTCGATGCCATAGCGGTCGGCCCACGGGCACGCTTGCTGATAGTTGTGGCCCAGCTCGTGCCAGACCCCCCAATCGTTGCCCTGCACCATGTCGGGGGCAGATAGGGTATATTGGGCATCATTGAACATGAGCGGGAACCCGGCATGGGCGCCCCCCACCGAGATCTGCCGATCCATCACGAAGCGATGCTTGCCGCCAGGCGGGCGATGCACTGGCTTGACATCGTTCTGAGCCAGGCCGGCCAGGTCCTCGTGTAACGAGACGAGCCGATCATAATAATCTGTTACCTTGCCGGGATCATCTAACTTGCGAATGTCCTTGGACGGCACGGTGATGATCGCACGTCTGCCCTCCAGCTCTGCCCAGGGCGCGGGGTTGTCGCGGAGCTGCTTCCAAGCGGCCAGGGTTGTCTTCCCTTGCTGGTAGTAAGGTGCGGCCACGGCGTGGCCAATCTTGACTCGCAACCTGATGTTGACCGAGCGATCAGACTCGAGGATGATCAGGCCGCCATACTGAGACCTGACCACGTTGACACCAGGCTGTAGCGGTGTACGCTGGAACACGATGTTGAATCGTTTGAGGAATTTGTCCTCTTGGACATTGCCTGACTTCGTGAGATCGTCGGTGTGCACCCCGATGCGCACGTACACGCCTGCGAGTTGTTGCTCGGTCGCATTGTCAACGGTGATGTTCACGGACCTCCCCGCTGCCGCGTACAGTCCGGTGCTGAGCCAGTTTTTCGGCGGCTCGCGCATCCGCAGATGGGTGCTGTCCGCCAGGTTGCGATCGAGCTCGAAGTCCCCCTCCATCGAACGCGCGTTCGATGGCACGCTACCGGGAAAGTCGCTGATATCCCGAGGAATCTGATGCTCGAGGGATCCGGCCGCGAGTAGATTGACGAGATGACGCACGCGCTCCAGCTCGTTGTCGTTGATATTCGTGATCGCCAGCGGGTAGATCACCTTGCGGTTTATATTCGTAGGGTTTGTCGCCCACTTATAGTCATTGTTGTAACTCATCCAGGTCGAAGCTTCGCTCGACAGCTGCAGCTTGCCCTTGAAGAAGAGTGAGTATCGCTGATCCTTGGTTTGCACGGTCACCGGGGGCGAGAAGCCGCGTTGCACGGGCTGGTCCGACAGCGCCCACAGCTGGGCGCCCCGCCGGGCGTCGCAAGGCGCGACCGTAGGCTGGGTGCCGCTCGTTGAAGCGCCTGCGTCCATACAATAGTCATAATTGATGGCGGAGTGGAGTCGGCCTTGGCCGTCACGCGACCATCGCTGTGCCTGTGTGTTTCTGTCACATAGCTTGACAGTCACCCAGGACTTCCCTCCGGACAGGGAGGGGTCTTGCACCGCCAGGCACTGCATGGATTCCTGGTGGTCCAGCGTATTTCTCAGGGCCAGCGTATCGCCGAGGGTAGTCACGGCGATCGTCGCCTGCGTCTTACTGCCATCGGAACGCACTCCGGATATCCTGATGCTATAGCCACCATCCACCTGGGGGGTCAGCGCCGTCATCGTCCCCGAGCGAGCCTCCAGCTGCACCGCGGAGCCCGGAGGCTGTTCCAGCAGCTCCCAGGTGTAAGGGCCGGAGCTTTGTGGCAGAAGCGTCTGCGCGCGTAGCTCGACACGTTCCGCGGTCAAGGCTGTCTGGGTAGCGTGAGCGGTCTGCGCCGGCAGGGTTGCTGCTGTCACCAAGGCTGCAATGAGCCAATGCTGTATGTGGAATCTCGTCATGTAAGACCCTTTGATGAAATGAGGAGGTCACGTTCTGCCTCCTGGTGTTGGTCGTGTCTTCGCGGTGCGACTGACCAGAGCAGCCGTCGTGCCAGGCGCGGCAGCGCGACAGGAACAGCCCAAGCATCGAGCACGACCCGGCACTTCCGAGGCGCGGCGCTCGTCGGCGCTCGTCAAGCTGCTCCCTGCGGACCCGGCCGTGTTTCAGGCGCGGACGCGCTTGCGTCAGCGCCTGACGCGAGCCAGCGCCAGCGCGACGAAGCCCTGCCGCGTGCCCTCGATCTCTTGTGTCTGGGGCTCGCCGATTGGGAGTCGACGGAGGTGATCGGCTCGACCGGCACGCGGCTGCGCATCACCGCGACGCCGGGGCGCCATGGCCCGCGCGGCAGCCGTACCAGGTGGCGTCTGCGCCGACCGACGTGGCTCGATCAGGGGCCGCGTCAGCTTCGGACGTGAGCGCGTCGTTCACTGACGCGCGGCCGGGTTCACCTGGAGCGGTTCGGCGGGCACAGCAGAGCGCCCACCTCCAAAGTCCTGAATTTTGCTGGATGGCCGGCTGCTGGGCGCGCAGACGCCCACCTGGCACGGACGCTGCTGTAGCTCCTGCTCCGGGGGCATCGGGCCGCGCGATGTGATGAACGCGCGGCTCGCGTCGCGGCCCGACGGACCGGCGCAAAGGAGAATCCCATGTCGACCAGCATCAGCGGCACAAATCCAGGTGGAGTATATGAATAAGACAATCCTCTTTGGAACGGTCCTCGGAGCTCTACTCTGCTTCGGCCACTTCGGAGTCGCCCACGCGGGCGAGGTCCAGCTCACCCCAAACAGCAATGGGGGCGGACAGCTCCCGTCAGGCTACGACAAGGTCGTATTCACGCTGGCCGACGGCAACTGGACCCCCGTCATCACCTTACCGGCGTCCCCCGCCAACGGCGCGCAGGTCCAGATCTCATCATCCGCAGGATACAGCGCCAGCATCGACACTACCAAGGTCGATCTCCCGGTGAACCCGCTGAGCCTCAAGGCGGGTGAATCCTACCTGCTCACCTTTCGCACCGACCAGGGGAAGTGGATCCCGACCGGCACCAAGATCGGCAACTACTCGCCCAATCAAAGTGGGGCGATCATCCTCGACACTCATCCGAAGATCTCCTTCTATCAGATGGCGGACGGGAACTGGACAGGCGGCGTCACGCTGCCCAAGGCGGCGTCGCCGGGGGACATCGTCGTCGTCCGGTCCAGCGCGGCGTACACCTCCAAGATCAATCCCGACAACTTGCTCTACGCGAGCACGATGCCGATCAAGACCGGCGACGAGTATGCCTTCGTGTTCGACGAGTATTTCAAGCGCTGGCTCCTGGAAGCAGCGCCGCAGCGTGCCCTGACGGCGGCGCAGGCCACGGCCAACATGGGGAGCCCCTCTTCCCCTCGCACCCTGGTGAGCTTCGCTGACGGTAACTTCGTACCGTCCATCACCTTGCCCCTGACAGCGGGGAACCGGGACCGGATCAAGCTCACGTCATCGGCTACCTGGACCGCGAAGATCACCGGTACCAACATCCAGCTCTATGACTCCCTGGCGTTGAACACGGGCGACACGTATGAATTCATGTACGTCGCCGAGCTCGCAAAGTGGGTCGTCATGCAGATGCCCACCACCGAGCATTCTGCCCAGAAGCTGACAGGCGGTGTCATACCAGCGCTGGCGCGACCGCGTACGAAGGTGAGCTTCGCCGACGGCAACTGGGTGAAGGACTTGTACTTGCCGATCCCCGCGCCGAAACGGCACCGGGTCGTCGTCGAGTCCAGCGCCACTTTGAGCTTCGCCGTTCACGGCATCGACAACACGCCGGACCAGACGGTGCCGGTCAACACCGGGGAGACCATCGCGTTCGTCGTCGACGACAACGGCAAGTGGCAGCGAGAGACCGCCATCATCACCGTCCTGATGCTCTACAGCAACAAGGTCGTCGCGCGGATCGGTGAGCCGGCTGCGCACGCCCGGCTGCACGAGGGCTTCCGCCTGACCAACGAAGCCCTGGAGAACTCGGGCGTCAACTTCCGCATCAAGCTGGTGGGCATGTCGATGATCACGGCCCCCGATACCTGGAAGGCGCTGGGCGATCCGTTGAGCGCGCTCAGGTCCGACACGAACGCCCAGACCTTGCGCGATCGAGCAAAGGCCGACGCGATCTATTACGAAGGAACGGAGGAAGGCTGTGGTCTGGCCTGGGTCAAAGCCAGCGCTTTCAACATGGTGGCGACAGGCTCACTCAACTGCGGAACCACGGTGATGCGCCACGAGTTCGGCCACAACATGGGGCTCAACCATGGCGTCAGCACGGAGAATACCAATGGCCAGTACGCCGTCGGATACAATCCGGTGACCGACGCCATGGGCGGCAATGCGAGCCCCTATTATTCGACCCCGCTGCGCTACACGGAGCAGTACGGGATCCCGATGGGCGTGGCAGGTCAAGTCGATGGGGTCAGAGCCATGAACGAGTTCTCGGCGACGGTCGCCGCCTATCGGTGAGCTTGGCTCCCCATGTACGAAAGGACTCTCAATCAAATGCGGACATCATTGTCGATACTTCTATTCGCAAGCCTGGTGTGCGTCGCGGGGACGTCGGTGTGGGCCGACCCCAAGGCGCCGGCGCCCAAGAGCCCCCCGGCCAAGGCGTCGGCGCCCAAGGGGCAAGAGCCCAAGACGTCGGAGGGGCCAGACGAGGTCATCGTGAGGACGCCCACTCATCGCAGCATGTCGAAGCGGTCGGGGATCCCGCTCCCGTTCCTCTACCTCGCGGAGAACGCCTGCACGCTGCAGCTGAGCTGCACCCCAGGACTGCGCGAGCAGCTGCGGGAGCATGCCCAGGACTGGCTTGCGCAATGCAAAGTCAACCTGGCTCAGGCCTGGTGCAGCAAGAAGGGCTCGTGCAAGGAGGATGGCCTGGATCCCGATGGTCCGGACTGGATCGAGTGCTACAAGAACGTCTATTCACGCGACTGCAAGCGCTTGAACGAGCCGATCGAATGCAAGCTGATCCGCGGCCGGTCCATGACCCTGACGCCGACCAGCTCGAAGAAGTGAGCGTTCGCCCGGCGAGACGATCACCGCGGCCGGTTCGCGCCCGGTCGCCGCGCTTCACTCACTCGATCCGACGAGATCGAGGAACCGCTTGACGTCCGGGTTGCCGTTGCACTTCTCGAGCTTCTCCATCAGGGAGCCGAGCTTGGCCTGCGCCGGCCGCACGTACTTGGCCTCGTACTCCTGCTTCTTCTCCGGATCCTTGGCGAGCTCCCGGTCGCTTGCCACCATCGCCTTGGCGTCCTCCATCAGCGCCTTGAGGCCGGTGCCGAACTTCGAGCAGTCATCGCCCGCATCGGCCGACGCCTTGACGACCTTGTCGGTGACCTCGTTGGCCTTCGCGCCCGCCTGATCGACGGTCACCGCCCCGGACGCCGCCTTCGCGGGCTCGCCCTTCGCCGGATCCGGCATCGCGGGCGTCCCCGGCGCCTCCTTGGCGGGCTCGGCTGTCTTCGCCGCCGGATCCGCCTTCGGATCGGTCTTGGCAGCCTGCTCCTTCTTCTTCCCGCAGGCGGCCGTGGCCAGCAGCGCGGCGATCAGCAGTGCGTAGAACGGCTTCATGAGATCGGTGCTCCTTCGAGCGCCGAGCTTATCTCGCCGCCGAAGGGCTAGGGCGCCTTGGCGGCGGCGGGCTCCGCCGTCTGCGCGAGCTGCTTGACCGCCGGCCGCACGACGCGCAGCATCTTGTCGGGCTCGAGGTACTTCTTGACGCGTGTGAGCACGTGGCCCTTGGTGTCGAGGAAGATCACCGACGGCAAGGTCTGCGCGCCGTAGCGCTCGCGCAGCTTGTCGTTGGCCGCGGTGTCCTCGGTGACGTCGAACTTGAGCGGGACGAAGCTCTTCGTGACCGCCTCGTAGACGTCGTCGTCGCCGAACGTCCGCTCGAGCTCGTCGCACGGGATGCACCAGGTCGCCCCGAAGTCGATCATGACGCCCTTGCCCTCGGCCCTGGCGCGCTCGAACGCGGCCGCCTCGTCGTGGATCCACGGCAGGTGCCGCTTCGGCACGACCCACCAGTCCCACGCGGCGAACAGGCCCGCCACCATCAGCGCGACGCCGGCGCCCTTCCGGATCCGCTCCGACCACGGGCCGTGGAACGACCGCGTGATCCCGCCGATCAGGACACCGATGCCGACCGTGGCGAGCGCCGTGACCAAGAACCACAGGGCCGGCGACGCGAACAGGCGCAGGCTCGGCACCAGCGGGCGCAGGAAGTAGAGCGCCGCCCAGAGCAGGGCGACGCCGCCGACCGACTTGACCCACTCCATCCACGCGCCGCTCTTGGGCAGAGACAGCGCGAACGCCGCGAGCACCCAGAACAAGATACCCATGCCGATCGCGTAGACGAACAGGAGCGAGCCGCCGCTGAACACGCTGCCGGTGGTCGAGACGTACGCGAGCAGGCCGGCGAGGAACGGGCCGGTGCACGGGGCGGCGATGAGGCCGCCGACGAGGCCCATCGCGAACGCGCCGCCGAAGCCCTTGCCGCCGACCTGGTTGAGGCGCGCCTGCAGCCCGGCCGGCAGGCTCAGCTCGAACGCGCCGAACATCGACGCGGCGAGCACCGTGAACAGGAGGACCAGCGGGATCACGAGCGCGGGGTGCCCGAGCTGGGTGCCGAAGTCGGCGGCGCCGGACACGAGCGCGATCGTCACGCCGAGCACCGAGTACGTGGCGCCCATGCCGAAGACGTACGCGGTGGCGAGCAGGATCGCGCGGCGCTTGCTGACGTCCTTGCCGCGCGCGCCGAAAATCGCGAGGGTGATCGGGATCATCGGGTAGACGCACGGCGTGAGCGACGTCAAAAAGCCGAACCCGAACGAGGCGAGGTACATCCAGCCGAGCCCACGCTCCTCGTACTCGGCGAAGTCCCCGTCGCCGCCTGCGAGCGCGAGCGCCGGGATCGAGATGATCACCAGCACCACGAGGACGGACCAGAGGGCAGGGCGGCGCATCGGGAGGCTCACTATAGACCGGAGGCGGCACCCCGGGCATTCCACCGCGCGGGCCTACGTTGTAGGTTGGGCCCGCCGTGTCCCAAGCCTTTGTCCCGCCGCACGTTCGGAACCTCGACGTGTATCAGCCCGGCAAGCCGATCGAGGAGCTGGAGCGCGAGCTCGGGATCACCGGCGCGATCAAGGTGGCGTCCAACGAGAACCCGCTCGGGCCCTCGCCGAAGGCGCTCGCGGCGATCCCGCCGGCCCTGGCGCAGCTCCACATGTATCCGGACGCCGGTGGCTTCGCGCTGCGGCGCGCGCTCGCCGCGAAGTACGAGGTCGATCTCGCGCAGGTCGCGATCGGCAACGGCTCGAACGACCTCGTGTACCAGCTCGTGCTGGCCACCTGCGAGCCGGACGACGAGGTGCTGTCGCACCGCTACGCGTTCCTGTCGTACCGGCTCGCCGCGCAGGTCGCCGGGCGCGCCTACGTCGCGTCGCCGACGACGCCCGACCTCGCGTGCGACGTCGATGCGCTGATCGCGGCGATCACGCCGCGGACCAAGCTCGTCGTGCTCGGGACGCCGAACAACCCCACCGGCTCGATCGTGTCGTCGGGCGGTGCGCGGCGGGTCCTCGAGGCGCTGCCCGCGCGCGCGCTGCTCGTGATCGACGAGGCGTACGCGGAGTACGCGGCCGCGTGGCCGGAGGTCGATCACGCCGACGGGCTCGCGCTGCTCGCGCGCGATCCGCGCGTCATCGTCCTGCGCACGTTCTCGAAGATCTACGGGCTCGCCGGCCTGCGCGTCGGCTTCGCGGTGTCCGACGCGGGCGTGATCGACATCCTGAACCGCGTCGGGCGGACGTTCCACGTGAGCAGCCTGGCGCAGCTCGGCGCGATCGCGGCGCTCGGCGACGACGAGCACGTCGCGCGGAGCGCCCGCCACGCGCGCGCGGCCGTCGAGCAGATGCAGCGCGAGGTCACCGGCCCCGGCGTGCGCGTCTACCCGTCGCTCGCGAACTTCGTGCTGATCGACTGCGGCCGGCCGTCGACGCCGATCTACGATCAGCTCCTGCGGCGCGGCGTGATCGTGCGGCCGCTCGCCGCGTGGGGGCTGCCGAGCCACCTGCGCGTGTCGGTCGCGCGCGAGGCGGACATGCCGCGCGTCGTGGCGGCGCTGAACGAGATGCTGAACGAGATGCTCGACGCATGAGGCGCGGCGCGGCGCTCGCGGTAGCGGCCGCCGCGGGCGTCACCTGGGCCGCGGGCGCTACCGGCTGCAGCGGGCCTGGCAAGCGCGTCGTGTCGGCGGAGGCGCCGTCGCCCGCGCCCGTCCTGCCGGCGGACCGGATCCTCGCGCTCCTGCCGCAGGGCGCGCAGCTCGTCGTCGAACTCGACCTGGCGCGGCTGCGGAGTAACCCCGTCATCGGCGAGGTCGTGACGCGCGCGCTGTCGGGCGGGGTGCCGCTGCCCGGCGCCGCTGCTGCGTCTGCCGGCGCGGCCGGCGCCGCCGGCTCGCCGCCTCCGCCGCCTCCGCCGCTCCTCGCCGCCGACGTCCTCGTGCTCGCCGCGTTCGGCGTCGGCACGACCGCGGCCGCGACGGTGACGCTGCTCGCGGGCAAGCAGCCGATCCCCGACGCCGCGAGGGTCGCCGAGGGGATCTACGCCATCGGGCCCGAGGAGTGGACGGCGCAGCTCGCGCAGCGCGGCGCGATGCTCGACACCGAGGGGCTGATCCGCGCGCAGCCCGAGCTCATCGCGCTGCGCGACCGCGCGATGCCGCCCAAGGCCCCGGGCGCGTCGCTGCGGGTCACGGCGCAGCTGTCGTTCGACGCGCGCGTCGCGCTCGCGCGGCAGACCGGCCTCGAGGCCGCGCCCGCGCAGCTCTCGATCTGGGGCGACGTCGTCGACGACCTCGTGATCGTCGTCGAGGCCGACGCCGCCGACCCCGGCGATCGGCGCGGCAAGCAGGCCACCGCGCGGCTCGAGGCCGCGCTCCGCGGCGCGCTCGCGTCGCTCGCCGCCGAGCCCGCCGTGGCCGCGCTCGGCTTGCCCCGGAGCCTCACCGGCGCGAAGCTCGCCGTGCGCGGGACCTGGATCCGCGCGATCATCGCCGTCGGTCCCGAGCACCTCAGGCGGGTCGCCGCGCGCGCGAGCGCGCTCCTCCCCGCCGTCCCTCCCAAGGCTGCCCCATGAAGCTGATCGTCGAGCCCCTCCGCCGCCTCCTCCACGGCACCGTGCGCGTCCCCGGCGACAAGTCGATCGGGCACCGCGCGCTCCTGTTCTCGCTGCTCTCGGCGACGCCCGTCCGCGTCCGCGGCCTCGGCGACGGCGCCGACAACGGCCGCTCGGCGAAGGCCATCGCGGCGCTCGGCGCGACGATCTCGCGCGATCCCGCCGACCCGGGCGCGCTCGTGATCGCCGGCACCGGCCTCGATGGCATGCGCGCGCCGGCCGCGCCGCTCGACTGCGGCAACTCCGGCACGACGATCCGCCTCTTGTGCGGCCTCCTCGCTGGCCAGCGCTTCGCGGCCACGCTGTTTGGCGACGAGTCGCTCAGCAAGCGGCCGATGCGCCGCGTGATCGAGCCGCTCGCCCAGATGGGCGCATCGATCACGGGCCAGGGCACCGGCGTCGACGTCACGCCGCCGCTCACGATCGGCCCCGCCGCTGGGCCGCTCACCGCGATCGACTACGCGCTGCCGATGGCGTCGGCGCAGGTGAAGACCGCGATCCTGCTCGCCGGCCTCTACGCCGACGGCGAGACCTGCGTCACCGAGCCCGGCCCCAGCCGCGATCACTCCGAGCGCATGCTCGCGTACCTCGGCGCGCCGCTCGCCACTGCGGGCCGCCGCACCGCGATCGACACGCGCGGCTGGGACCGCCGGCTGGCCGGCGCTGGCTTCGACGTCCCCGGCGATCCGTCGTCGTCCGCGTTCCTCGTCGCCGCGGCGCTCGTCGGCGGCGCCGATGAGGTCCGGCTACCGGACATCTGCACGAACCCCACGCGCACCGGCTTCCTCGACGCGATCGCCGCCATGGGCGGCCGCGTCGCCGCCGAGGATCCGCGCGCCGCCGGCCCCGAGCCCGTCGCCGACCTCGCCGTCCGCGGCCCCGCGCCCGAGCTCGCCGCGACCGAGATCGCTGGCGACCTCGCCGTCCGCTCGATCGACGAGCTGCCGATCCTCGCCGTGCTCGCCGCGCGCGCCCGCGGCACGACCATCGTGCGGAACGCCGAGGAGCTGCGCGTCAAGGAGTCGGACCGCATCGCCACCACGTGCGCGATGCTGCGCGCGTTCGGCGTCACCTGTGAGGAGCGGCCCGACGGCTTCGCCGTGGAGGGCCGCCCCGACCGCCCGCTCGCCGCCGCCCGCGTCCACGCCGACGGCGATCACCGGATCGCGATGGCCGCCGCGGTCGCCGGCCTCGTCGCCGACGGGCCGACCGTCATCGATGACGCCGACAACGTCGCCACGTCGTACCCCGGCTTCGCCGCGGCGCTCACCGCGCTCGGGGCGCAGATCCGGGTCGAGTAGCGCGGCCCGAGTAGCGCGCCGCGCCCGCACGGTGTATCCCTGACACGATGCCCGAAGAGACCCTGCGCTCCCGGATCTCCATCGTCGAGGCCGACATCACGACGCTCGAGGTCGACGCCATCGTGAACGCCGCGAACACGACCCTGCTCGGCGGCGGGGGCGTGGACGGCGCGATCCACCGCCGCGCCGGCAAGGAGCTCTTGGCTGAGTGTCGTACGCTGAACGGCTGCCCGACCGGCGGGGCCAAGCTGACGCGCGGCTACAAGCTGCCCGCCAGGTACGTCATCCACGCCGTCGGCCCCCAGTGGTACGGCGGCAGCTCCGGCGAGCGCGAGCTCCTCGCCTCCTGCTACCGCAAGAGCATGCAGCTCGCGCGCGAGCACGGCATCGCCACCATCGCGTTCCCCGGCATCTCCACCGGCATCTACGGCTACCCCGTCGCGCGCGCGGCGCGGGTCGCGATCGAGGTCATCGCCGACGAGCTTCTGCGCCACGAGCTGCCGCGCCACGTCACCCTGTGCACGTTCGATCTGATCGCGACCACCGTCACCACCGAGACCGTCGACGCGTACTTCGCGGGCACCTGACGCCGCCCGTCTACTTTGCCTGGGCCGCGCGTCTGTCGCCGCGCTCAGTGCTTCGCCGCCGTGCGCGGCGTCGACCGCCGCCGCTCGAGGGCGAGCTCGCCGACCTCCGCGTCGTCACGCTCGCCGCTCCAGTAGATGACCTCGCCGTACTTCATGAGGTCCGCGGGCGTCACGACCAGCTCGCTACTGCCCGTGCGCGCCGCCGTCTGCGAGGCCCAGTAGACGAGCTCGCTGCAGTAGAACCGGTCCGGATCGTCGAGGCCGAACATGCCCGTCGCGTCGAACGGCGCGCCGACCTTCGTGCGCGCGCGGGCGACCGCGCCCTGGCCCTCGGCCGCCGTCATCTTCGATGGCCGCACGACGATGACGATGTGGTTGCGCGCCACGAATTGCTCGACCGGGATCTCGCGCACGCCGCTCCCGATCGACTCGATCACCGTGCCGCGGGTCGCGTCGTAGATCGAGCCGTGCGAGAGCGACTCGCCGCGGGTGCCCAGGACGATCAGATCGCTCGTGGCGTAGTAGGCGCGGGACAGGAGCCAGTCGCCGTCGCGCGCCGTGCGGCGGATCTCGGCCACCCACAGGTCCGTGATCGCGGCGTCGATGCTCGTGTCGGTCGGGCGGTGGACCATCTGCGACTTCGTGGAGCACGCGGACAGGGCGATGATCGTGACGAGTGCGAGGAGCGAGGGCAGCCAGCGAGGCATGTCCTCGGACATTCCACGCACCGTGCCAGCACGCACACCCCGGGATTGCGAGGTGTTACGCGATCCGATGGGCGACCTTCGACACAGCGCGTGATGGGGTTCGAACAAAGCGTGGCGAGCCCCCGTCTGGCGTGCGATACGGAGCGCACCTCATGAGACTTCTGGCAGTAGCAGCTGTGTTCCTCGCGCTCGGCACGGGGGCCTGTGCCGACCCCCGGCCGGCCGGTGAGCCCAAGATGCCGCCCCCCGCGACGTCCGTGTCCGAGGTCGGCGCCAGCAAGCCGGCGCCCGCGGCCGGCGCCCAGCCGACTGCGCCGCCCGCGCCGCCCACGGCGACCGCGGCGCCCGCGCCGCCCGCGTCCGCGCCGGCCCCCGCCGCGCAGCCCGAGCCGCCGGCTCCCGCGCCCGAGCCCAGGAAGCTGGCCGCCGCGTCCGGCACCGACTTCGCCGCGCAGGTCCGCGCCATGTACCGCGTGGCGGCGTGCGGCGGCGACGATCCGCTCCCCGAGCGGTTCTCCGCGAAGGTGATCGAGCGCCACTGCAAGGAGATGGCCGAGACGTACGCGTCGTATCGCAAGGCGTGGGCCGATCCGGCCGGGAAGTTCATCGCCGATCTGCGCCCGCTCGACGCGCCCAAGACCGTCGTCTACCCGTTCGGCGGCGGCGATCTCGTCTCGGCGCTGGTCGTGTATCCAAACGCCACCGAGATCACGACGATCTCGCTCGAGGCGCCCGGCGACGTGCGCGCCATCGACACGATCGACAAGAGCAAGCTCGCCGCCGATCTCGCGACGATCAGCCACGACATCCGCCGCCTGTACACGTCGGCGCACTCGACGACGAAGAGCCTGCAGGCCGCGTCGCACTCGACGCTCCCCGGCACGCTGATGTTCGCGCTCGCCGCCCTCGTCGTGCACGGCATGGAGCCTGTCGGGCTGCGCTACTTCGACCTCCAGCCCGACGGCTCGCCGCGCTACCTGACGACCGAGGAGATGGATCAGCGCGCCGCCGAGTTCGAGGAGCTGAAGAAGGCCGGCAAGAAGGGCGGGCCCAAGCCCACGACGCACTTCTGGTACGCGCAGGACACGCCGTTCGGCAACGTCGAGATCCGGTTCCGGCCGCGCGGCGACGTCTCCGGCGCGCCGCGCATCTACCGGCACATCGTGCAGAACGTCGACGATCAGCACATGGCCGCCGACGACCGGCTGCTCGTGCACCTGCGCCAGAAGGGCAAGGTCTCGGTGATGACGAAGGCGGCGAGCTTCCTGCTCTGGTACGACGACTTCAGCAAGATCCGCGAGTACTTGCTGAAGCACGTCGCGTGGATGATCTCGGACGCGTCGGGGCTCCCGCCGAGCTACGCCGAGCCCGCCGGCTTCGAGCAGATCACGTACGGCCAGTTCGTCGGCCCGTACTTCATCATCGATCCCAAGAACACGCGCGCCGAGTTCGTGAAGCTGTGGAAGGCGCAGCCCCGGCGGCCGCTGCCGTTCCGGTTCGGCTACCCCGACGCCGAGAAGAACAACCACCTGATGATCACGCGTCCGAAGACCGCGCCGGATGATCCCGCCAAGAAGCGGCCCTGATCGCGTCGCCGATCGCGCTGCCGATCGCGCCATCGATCGCGCCATCGATCGCGCCATTGATCGCATCGCCACGCCGCACGGCACGGTCGTCCTCGTCGAGCTCGGCCCCGAGGACGTCGCCATCGCCGCCGCGCTCGAGGCGCTGCCGGCTCCCGAGCGCGAGCTCGCCGGCCGGCTCTCGCCCGCCCGGCGCCGCGAGTTCGTGACCGGGCGGACCGCGCTCCACGCCGCGCTGGGCGATCCGGACGCGCCGATCCTCCCGGACGACCGCGGCGCGCCCGTCCTGCCCGCTGGCTGGGTCGGCTCGATCAGCCACAAGGGCGCGCTCGCCGCGGCGCTCGTGGCGCCGGCCGGCGCCGGCTGGGTCGGCGTGGACGTCGAGCGCGCCGCGCCGCCGCGCGTCGACATCGCGCGCCGCGTCCTGACGCCGCGCGAGCAGGCGTGCGTCCCCGACCGCGGGCGCGCCGTCACGCTGCGGTTCTCGATCAAGGAGGCGATCTACAAGGCGATCGATCCGTACCTCCGGCGCTACGTCGCGTTCACGGAGGTGGAGCTCGATCTCGACGGCGAGGCGTGCGCCGTCACGCACCAGCTGCCGCTCGCGATCGAGGCCGCGTGGCGCGAGCACGCCGGGCACTGGCTCGCCACCGCGCGCGCCCAGGCGCGCTGATATCGGCGCTGCGGGTCTGATCTGTGTGAATTCATTGAGTTTTGGTCCGACTCGCTTGCTCGAAATTCGCGGTCTCTCGTAAGGTCATCCCATGAGCCACGCAGCTGTGACCATCGAGGATCTCGACCGCGCGACGACCACGCTGCATGGCGAGATGCACGTGATCCGCGACGATCTACGCGGCGAGATGCACGCGATCCGCGAAGACCTGCGCGGCGAGATGCACGTGATTCGCGACGAGCTGCGTGGCGAGATGCACGCGATCCGCGACGAGCTGCGTGGCGAGATGCCTGTGATCCGCAGC
>Ga0247790_10000323_pt1 | contig 17900 bp, 10 predicted proteins | sample UWRJS171409R4_FD_179913 | JGI IMG/M metagenome (GOLD analysis project Ga0247790, IMG submission 179913) | Soil microbial communities from Arlington Agricultural Research Station in Wisconsin, United States - UWRJ-S171-409R-4 | ecosystem: Environmental > Terrestrial > Soil > Agricultural land... | reverse complement strand
GACCCCGCGCCCGATCCCGCCGATCCTGCCGAGCCTGCCGCCGACCCCGCGCCCGATCCCGCCGACCCCGCGCCCGATCCCGCCGCCTCTGCCGGCACTGCGCCGCCTTCGGGCGCCGCCGGGCACTTCTCGTCCACGCATTCCCCGGTCGGGTTCGGATCGAAGTCGATCTTGCACGCCGACGCGTCCACGAACAGCTGGCGGCACTTCTCGGTATCGCTCTTGAACTGCAGCCCGTCGCACCACGCGAGCGTCCGCGTCACCGGCTTACCAGCCGCGTCCACGATCGGCTTCTGCTCCTTCGTCGTGGTGCCGCCCGCCGCCGGCGTCTCCCACTCGACCTCGAGCGGCTTGCCCTCCGCGTCGACCAGGGCCACCTCGCTCACGAGGATGAACGCGCGCGCCGGATCGGCGTTCCAGTCCTTGGTGACCCACTTGGCGATCGCGCGGTGCTTGCACTCGGTCTGCTTGGCGTCGATCTTCTTGGCGTCTGGCACGCAGTCGGTGACGTCGAAGAACAGCTTCTGGCAGCTGTTCACGCGCGCCGCGAGCGCCGCCTTGCCCCGCTCGTCGGCCGGCGTCTCCGACGCGGCCGGGCGGCAGCTCACGAACCGGCGCACGATCGGCTTGCCATCGGGCCCCGCGAGCGGCCTCCCCGCGGCGTCCACCAGCGTCAGCTCGGGGAGCGAGACGCGGATCTCCTCGAGGCCCTCCTCGACGATCTGCACCAGGTTCTGGACCGGCGCGACCCGCTCCGGCGGCGGCACCACGGTGAGCGCCGGCACGTACGTGATGACGAGCAGCGCGACGATCATCGTGATGAGGAACGGCACCGTCGCCCACATCACCTCGGTGATCGGCCGCCGGAACTTCACGCTCGTCAGAAACAGGTTGAGCCCGACCGGCGGGTGCAGGTAGCCGACCTCGAGGTTCAGCAAGAAGATGACGCCCAGGTGGTACGGATCGATGCCGTACGCCTTGGCGATCGGCGCGATCAGCGGCAGCACCACCACGATCGCCGAGAAGATGTCCATCACCGTCCCGACGATCAAAAGGATCAGGTTGATCGCGAGCAGGAACACGATCTTCGAGTCGACGTGATCCTGCGTCCACCCCACGAGCTTCCGGGGCACCTCGGCGTTGACCATGAAGTCGGTGAGCGCCGTCGACGCGAAGATGATGATGAAGATGGCGCCGATCATCGCCATCGCCTCGTGGCTGACCGCCCACAGGACCCGCGCGCCGACCGTGCGGAACACGAGGACCTCGAGGATCACGACGTAGAACACCGTGAGCGACGCGATCTCCGGCAGGCCGAAGCCCGACGCGAGGCCCAGGATCACGCCGAACGGGATGAACAGCTCCGGCAGCGCCGCGAGGAAGCTCCTGCCGAGCTCGCCCAGCTCGAACTTCTGCCGCGGCAGCTTCTTGAAGATGGCGACGGTGACCGCCACCGCCGACAGCATGCCGACGAGCACGATCCCCGGGACCACGCCCGCGAACAGGAACCGCTCGGTGTTCCAGTTCTCCGGATCGAGGTTCGTGAGGCCGTAGACGGTGCCGTAGATGAACAGCGGCAGCGCGGGCGGGAACAGGAGGCCGACCGAGCCCGTGCCGGCGATGAGGCCGATCGAGAACCGCTCCGGGTAGCCGTTGCGCACGAGCGCCGGCATCAGCACGCCGCCGAGCGCGATGATCGTCACGCCGGAGGCGCCGGTGAACACCGTGAACAAGGAGCACGTGCCGATCGTGACGATCGCGAGCCCGCCCGGCATCCAGCCGAGCAGCGCGTTCGCGAACCGCACGAGCCGATCGGCCGTCCGCGCCTCGGCGAGCAGGTAGCCCGCGTAGATGAACAGCGGGATCGTCGACAGCACGTTCACTTGCTCGCCGGTGGCGACGCCGAACAGCTTCACGATCGCGCCGTCGAGGTCGGCGTCGAAGCCGCGCGCGCCGTAGAGCGCGCCGAGCGCGGTGCCGCCGAGCATGATCGTGAACAGCGGCGCGCCGCTCACGAACGCGAGCACGAGGAGGATGAGGAGCAGCGTCACCATGTCAGTGCGCCGATCGCATCCGCTCCGGCGGGGTCTTGCGCCGGAGGAGGTAATCGATGTCGATGATCGTGTGGAGGACGGTGTGGAAGATGATCTGCGCGCCGCCGATCGGGATCAGGTACGCGAGCCGGTGGGTCGAGAGCAGGTGCTCCTCTGGCTTCTCGCGGGCGATCAGGTGGAACGCCGAGCGCATGACGAGCACCACGATCGCGATCGTGAACAGCGCCAGGACTACCTTGAGGAACAGCCGCGCGCGCGGCGAGAGCCGCCGCGAGATCAGGTCCATCGACAGGTGGCGCCCCTGGTGGGTCGCGAACGCGGCGCCGAGCATCGCGATCGCGAACGTGCCGGCGCGGACGATCTGATCCTTGGACTCGATCCGGATGTGGGCGAAGCGATCGAGCAGCGCGTGGCTCGCGGCCGTGAGCACGACGATGGCGAGCAGCGCGACCAGGAGGGCCTGCTCGACGCGGCCGACCCAGGTGTCGACCAGCCGCACGATCCGCGCGAGCAGATCATCATCGGGGTACGCGAGTATTTGCTTGGCCTCTGGATCTTCGGGGGGGGCCCCGTCGGATCGTCTGCTCACCGACCGGATGGTAGGTGGCCGGCCCGCGGCCTTTCAATACCTGCGGGCTACTTCGCGCCTTGCTTGGCGCGGAACTCGTCGCGGTATTTGATCACCATCTCGAGCTCGGCCTTCGAGTAGACCTTGCCCGCGAGCTCCTGCTGCACGGCGGCGGCCTGCTTGGTGAACTCGTCGACCGTGGCGGCCGGCGTCTGGACCACGGTCACGCCCTTGCGGGTCATCGTGGTCTTTGCGTCCTCGTTCGACTTGCGGATCACCTTGCGCAGCTTCTTCGAGTACGACCGGGTGATCTCCTCGACCGTCTTCAAGTCCTCGGGCGACAGCTTCTTGACGGCGGCCGTCGAGATCACGGTCGCGCCGATCGCGAAGCTCATCGGCATCGACGTCATGAACTTGATCTTCGTGTGCCACTGCAGCGCGACGGCCGCCACCGGCGAGCCGTACGCGGCCGTGATGCGGCCCGACGTCAGGCTCGAGTCGACCTCGGGCACGCCGAGCGGCACGCCGTTCAGCGCCAGCTTCTTGAACATCAAGCCGACCAGGGAGTCGTCGCCCCACTGCCACAGCTTCAGGCCCTTCAGATCCGCGATCGTCTCGACCTTGCTCTTCGACAGGAAGTAGATCCAGCCGACGTCGCCGCGGTCGTTGAGCTTGAAGTGCTTCGCCTCGAACTTCTTCTGGAAGTACGGCCACATCTTGTCGGCGACGTAGTCGACCTCCTCGACGGACTTGAACATCATCGGCAGCTCGAGCACGCGGATCGACTCCTCGATCAGCGACAGGCCGACCGAGGTCACCGCGGCGCCGTCGAGCTGCCCGGCGTTGATCTTGCGGACGAAGTCCTTCTCGTCTCCCTGCGAGCCGCCCTCGAAGTACTTGAGCGTGACGCGGCCCGCCGTCTTCTCCTTGATCTCGGCGGCCGCCTTGTCGAGGACCTCCATCCAGGGGCTGCCGGCGGGGGCGAGCGTCGCGAAGCGGAGCTCGACCGCCTGCGCCGCCGCCGGCGAGGCAGTCAGCGCGAGCGTGACACCGGCGCACAGTGCGAGAAACCTCGTCATCATGGGAACAGCTCCTTTTCTTTCGAGAGGTATCGGCGAGCCTTGCGGTGCGCGACCTCGTTGGCGAGGCGCTGCTCAGGCCACACCGATGGCGCGGTCTCGAGCACCTGCTTCAGCTGATCGTGGAAGAACTTACGGTCGTTCTTGGCGAGCCCGACGCGATAGCCCATCAGCGTCCGGGCCAGGAGGAACTTGCCACCGGACACCCGGAGCGCCTGCTCGAAGTAGCCGCGCGCGCGGTCGGGTTGTCCACCCATTGCCACCGGCCGGCCGGTGTGAATCATCCCGAGCGCGATGTACGGGAGCGCGGCGTGCGCGAGGTTCGCGGGCGGCTTCTGCCTGTCGAGCTCGACCACGTGGTTCAGGACCATCTCCACCGTAGGGAGGTACCCGAGCATCTCCATCTGCGACAGGTTGTGGTTCACGAGCGAGCCGAGCGCGACGCCGGCGTACATCATCGCGAACCGCTTGCCGCGCCCGCCGTGGTCGCGGAGCAGCTTGGTGACGGTGGCCTCGTCTCCGAACAGGTCGCGCTGCCACTCCTTGCCGAGCGAGAGGAGCGCGTAGTTGAGGCAGCGGTTGAAGATCTTCGTCGCGCGCTCGTTGTGGTACTCGACGGCGGCGCGGTCCTTGACGAGCCGCGCGGCCTCCCAGTCGTCCTCCGCGAACCCCGTGCCGTACTGGCAGTAGCCCTCGGTCAGGATCTGGATCAGGTTCTCGTTCTCGGGATCGACGATCCAGAAGCCCTCGACGGTCTTGAGCGCGCCCGGGATGGCTTGACGCGCCAGCTCATAATCCGATTCCTGCTGGAGCGAAGGCTGCGCGCGGAGCAGCACCTTCGCTGTGGTACCGACGGTCAGCTTGCCGATGTCGCACGCAGACGATGCGGCGGTGGATGCGGCGAGCACGAGCATGAGCACGAGGCGCATGGATAAACGGACCTCCTTCTGACGCTGACTGCGATGGATCATTCACACACCCGCCGGGGAGGCTTGGTCCGGCGAACGCTAAGTCAGTGAAAGAGCCCAAGTCAATCACATGATAGTGTCCGAATTTCAAATGATGGGGCCCTCATGAAAGGGTGGATCAGGCTCGTCCTCGTCGCGTGGGCGCTGATTGACGCAGCGTGTGATGGCGGGCGCGGGCTGCACCGGCGGAGAGATCCCGGCACGCTCGTCGTCGCGCGGGCGGCCGACGTGCAGATGCTCGACCCGGCGCGGGTGTTCGACACCGAGTCGATCGAGATCGGGTCGCTCCTCTTCGATGGGCTCGTGCGCTGGTCGCCCGGCACCACGAACCTCGAGCCAGGGCTCGCCGCGACGTGGGATGCCTCGCCCGACGGCCTGGTGTGGACGTTCCACCTGCGGTCCGGCGCGGTGTTCCACGACGGCGACCCGGTCGACGCGGCCGCGGCCGTGTTCTCGTTCCAGCGGGTGCTCGAGCCCGCGCACCCGAGCTACCTCGCCGGGAAGGACGCCGACTACTGGCGCTCGCTGATCAAGGACATCCAGCGCGTCGATGCCGTCGATCCTCGCACCGTCCAGATCCGGGTCGGGCGGCCGAATGCGGCATTGCTCGGCTATCTCGCGCAGTTCCCGATCGTCTCCCCGCGGGCGGTCCGCCAGTGGGGCGACGCGTTCAAGGAGCACCCCGTCGGCGCGGGGCCGTTCCAGCTCGAGCAGTGGGTGCCCGGGAGCACGCTCGCGGTGCGCCGCTTCACGCGCTACTGGGGCCCGCGGCCGGTGCTCGAGCGGATCGTGTTCCGCCTCGTCGTCGACGCGCGCCAGCGCCTGGTCGAGCTGGAGTCGGGCTCGGTGGATCTCGCGACGGCGATCCTCCCCGACGAGCAGTCGTTCGTGGAGCTGCACCCCGATCTCGAGCTCCACCAGAAGCCGAGCCACGATGTGAGCTACCTTGCATTCAATACATCGAGGAAGCCATTTGATCAGGTGTCCGTGCGCCAGGCCATCTCGCACGCCGTGAACAAGATGCCGATCGTGAAGCTCGCCTTCCAGGGCCGCGCGCGCCCCGCGGAGAGCCCGCTGCCGCCCACGCAGTGGGGCCACTACGAGCCGCCGCTGCCGCGCTACCTGTTCGATCCCGACCGGGCGCGGCGCGTGCTCCAGGAGGCGGCCGCCGCGGGCCAGATCGACCTGAACCGGACGTACACCCTGTACGCGCTGTCGACGCCGCGGCCGTACATGACGTCGCCCGAGCGCGTCGCGCACTTCCTCCAGGTCGCGCTCCGGAACGTCGGGCTCAAGATCGAGCTGCGGCTCCAGCCGTACGCGGAGCACCGCACGTCGGTCGCGGCCGGCGCGCACGATCTGGCGCTGTTCGGCTGGCAGGGCGACACCGGCGATCCGGACAACTTCCTCTACGTGCTCTTCCACTCCGATAACGCGGTGCCTGGCTCGGCGCAGAACGTCGCGTTCTTCCGCGACGCGGAGGTGGATCGGCTGCTGGTCGAGGCGCAGGGCGTGACGGATCAGGTGCGGCGCACGACGCTCTACCGGCTCGTGCAGGAGCGGATCGGCGAGCTGGCGCCGTGGGTGCCGCTGGCGCACAGCGAGTACGTCGTCGCCGCGCGCAAGGCGATCGCCAACGTGGTGCTGTCGCCGCTCGGTCACCCCGTCTATTCGCTGATCGGGCGCGAAGGGCAGCCGTGAGCGACCCGCCGAGCAACGAGCGCACGGACAGCGGGCCGCGCGCGCGCCCGGAATCGTCGGGGAGCGGCGATCCCCCCTCGATCGGGACGATCACGCGCATGTTCCGGCTCCCGCCGCAGGTCCGGCAGGCGGGCGCGGGCGCGCCGGTCCCGGCGCCGAGGCTGAGCCTGCGGCTGCGCACGAAGCTCGTCGTCGCGCTGGTGCTCGCGTCGCTCGTGCCGGTCCTGCTCGTCGCCTTGCTCGCGACGAACGTGATCCTGTCGAGCCTCGAGGCGAGCCTCGGCGAGGACGCGGCGCGCCAGCTCACGGTCGGCCTGAACCTCGTGCTGCGCTCCGTCGAGCGGCTCGGCGACGAGTGCGTCCAGCTGGCCGAGGCGGGCGAGCTCGCCACGGCGCTCGATGCGCCGGGCCGCGGGCCGGAGTGGATCGGCGATCTCGTGCGCTTCGCCGATCCGCTGCAGCCGCCCGCGGAGATCGCCGCGCTCGACGCGTGGATCGCGCGCCAGACCGCCCACGTGCCGTCGGCGCGGCTGCAGGTGCTCGACGCGCGCGGCGACATCATGATGAACCGGACGCTCGGCGGCGCCGACGCGCGGTTCGTGCACGTCGGCGTGGCGCACGACGATCCGCTGGTCGCGGCCGGCAAGCAGTGGGGGCGCGGCGTGTCGCTGGTCACGGTCGGCGACGTGGTCGTCATGCGCGCCGTGTCGCCGATCCTCGACGAGGGCCTGACGCTGCGCGGCATGGTGGTGATGTCGACGCCGCTCGACGGCGACTTCGCCGACGCGGTGAAGGGCGCGCTGTCGGCCGACGTCCTCCTCGGCGGGCCGTCCGGCACGCTCGCGGTCACGATGCACTCGCCAGACTTCACGCGCCGCGCGCCACCGCTCGTGCTCAGCGTGGAGCAGCGCGTGCGCGCCATGAGCGGCGAGCGCGTGCTCCACGACTACGACGTCGCGGGCGTCGGCAGCTACAAGGTCGCGGTGACCGCGCTGATCGGCAGCGAGGGCCGGCCGGTCGGCCTCATCGGCGTGGCGCTCGATCGCGGGCCGCTCGAGCGGACGAAGGCGCTCGCCGTGCGCACGCTGATCGGCGGCGGCCTGGCGGCGCTCACGTTCGCCGTCGTGCTCGCGCTGTTCTGGTCGCGCCGGATCGGCGCGCCGATCGCGCGGCTGCACGAGGGCGCGAGCGCGGTGTCGCGCGGCGACCTCGATCACCGCATCGAGCTCGCGGGGAGCGACGAGCTCGCCGACCTCGCGACCGCGTTCAACCAGATGACGTCGACGCTCAAGGACAACCAGGCGCGGCTCGCCGCGCGCATGCGCGAGATCGTCGCGCTGCACGACGCCGGCCGCGCGGTGTCCTCGGTGATCGACATCGATCCGGTGGCGCGCAAGATCGTCGACGCGGTGGCGCGCACGTTCGACGTGCAGCTCGTCGCGCTGTGGCTCGTCGACGCCGGCGACGCGGGCGGGCTCGCGCCGTTCGCGGCGCGGGCGCGCCGGCCCGACGTCTCGACGGCGCTCGCCACCGACGAGGCGCTGTCCGCCGCCCGGGCGCTGCAGGGCATCGCCGAGCGCGTCCGGGCGCGGCGCGCGCCGCTCCGGCTCGCGCTCGCCGGCGACGATCCGGACCACGGCGCGGCGGCGGCGGCGGCGGGCGCGCCCGGGCCGCTCGTCGCGCTGCCGCTCGAGCGCAAGGGGCGCATCGTCGGCGTGCTCGTGGTCGGCCGGGGCGCGGACGCGCGCGAGTTCTCCGACGCGGACCTCGCGCTCCTCACGACGTTCGCCGATCAGGCGGGCGCCGCCGTCGAGAACGCGCGGCTCTACTCGCAGGTGCGCGACGCGAGCGAGGAGCTCGAGAAGAAGGTGCAGATGCGGACGCGCGAGCTGACCGCGGCGAACCAGGAGCTCGGCAAAGCGCTCGCCGATCTGCGCGAGACGCAGGCGCAGCTCGTCCTGTCCGAGCGGATGGCCGGCCTCGGCGTCCTCGTCGCCGGCGTCGCCCACGAGATCAACTCGCCGACCGCGGCGATCCGCGGCTCGATCGCGGGCCTGGGCGCGGGGCTGTCCCGCGTCACCCGGCACAGCGCCGAGCTGGCCATCCGCGCGCCCTCGCCGGCGGTGGCGGCGGCGATCAACGCGTTCCTCGAGCTCACGGCGCCGCAGCTCGCGGAGCGGCCGCTGCCGACGAGCCTGACGTCCCGGCGCGCCGCGCGCGAGGTCGCGGCCGTGCTCGAGCGGGCCGGCCTCGCCGACGCGTCCCAGCTCGCGGCGGACCTGGCGGACCTCGGCGCGACCGCCGCCGATGCCGATCGGCTGGCCCAGGTGATCGAGACCGAGCGCCGCCTGGCCGGGGACGTGGTCGCGGCGCTGACCGATCGCGTCTACGTGCACCGGACCGACTCGACGGTGCGCGACGCGGTCCAGCGGATCCAGCGCATCGTCGGCGCGCTCAAGTCGTACTCGCACCTCGATCAGCAGGCGCTCCGCAGCGAGGCCGACCTGCACGAGGGGATCGAGACGACGCTCGTGCTCCTCCACCACACGCTGCGTGATATCGTCGTGGAGCGGCGGTATGGCAGTTTGCCGCGGGTTCCGGTGTACGTGGACGAGCTGAACCAGGTGTGGACGAACCTCATCGCGAACGCGCAGCAGGCCCTCAAGGGGAAGGGGACGATCTCGCTCGAGACGGCCGTCGAGGGGGAGCACGTCGCCGTCCGGGTGGTCGACGACGGGCCCGGCGTGCCGCCGGAGATCCTGTCGCGGATCTTCGAGCCGTTCTTCACGACGAAGGCCAAGGGGGAGGGCACGGGCCTGGGGCTCGGCATCTCGCGCCGGATCGTCGAGAAGCACGGCGGCGAGATCCGGTGCACGTCGCAGCCCGGGCGCACCGTGTTCGAGGTGCGGCTCCCGGTCGCGCCGGCGGCGGCTGGAGGCGCGCCGTGAACCGCCGCGAGGTCATCGTCTGCATCGACGACGAGGAGGGCGTGCTCCGCGTGCTCCGGGCCCAGCTCGGCGCGCGGTTCGGCCACGAGTGCCAGATCGCGACGGCGCGCTCCGGCGACGAGGCCGTGGCGCTGTTCGACGAGCTGACGCGCGACGGCGAGCCGATCGCGGTCGTGATCGCCGACCAGATCATGCCCGGCATGAAGGGCGTCGAGCTGCTCGAGATCGTGGATCGCCGGCTGCCCGACACGATGAAGATCCTGCTCACCGGGCAGGCGGGCCTCGACGCGGTGATCGACGCGATCAACCGCGCGCACTTGAACCAGTACGTCGGCAAGCCCTGGGACGAGACGGCGCTCCTGCTCAGCGTCGAGACGCTCCTGCGCCAGTACCGGCTCGTCCACGAGAACCACCAGCTGATCGCGTCGCTCTCGGCGAAGAACCAGGCGTTGCTCGAGATGAACCGCGAGCTCGAGGCCAAGATCCACGAGCGCACGCACGAGCTGGCCGAGGCGAACGCACGCCTCGCGCAGCTCGCGGTCACCGACGGGCTCACCGGCCTCTACAACCACCGCCACTTCCACGAGCGGCTGGCGCTCGAGGTCGAGCGCAGCCAGCGCAACGGCCTGCCGCTGTCCTTGCTGATGCTCGACGTCGACCACTTCAAGCAGTTCAACGACACGTTCGGCCACCCGGCCGGCGACGAGGTGCTGCGCCAGCTCGCGCGCGTGCTCGCCGACACGCGGCGCGCGAACGACGTGGTGGCCCGCTACGGCGGCGAGGAGTTCGCGGTCATCCTCGTCGACACCGCGAAGTTCACGGCCGCCAAGGTGGCCGAGCGCGTGCGCGAGCGCGTGTTCACGCACGACTTCTCCGACGCGGCGCAGCGCCCCGGCCGGCTCAGCGTCTCGATCGGCGTGGCCACGTTCCCCGACGACGGCGGCGACGCCGAGACGCTCGTCCGCTCCGCCGACACCGCGCTCTACGCGGCCAAGCACGCCGGCCGCAACCGCGTCGTCATCGCGACCGAGGCGCTCGCCGCGCGCCAGGGCTGAGGCGCGCCCCGGCTACGTCCCGTTCGACGCGACGAGCTGATCGACCAGCGGCCGGAGCGGCGTGTTGTGGAACAGCCGCGTCAGCGTGTCGCCGAGGGACTCGCCCTCGATCTGGCGCTGGACGCTCCACGCCTGGGCGACCTTGACCAGCGTCTCGTTGCGGCCGAGCACGAGCAGGGCCTCGCTGAAGCTGCCGGAGACGGCCCCGAACCGCTGCACCGCGGTCTCGGCCTCCGCCCGGAGCAGCTCGATCTTCTTCTGCTGCTCCTGGGCGAAGAACGCGAGCTCCTGGTCGCGCTCGCGCTTGACGCGCTCGATGCGCTGGCCGAGCTTGTAGCTCTCCATCGCCTGCTCGGCCTCGACGAGCCGGCGCCGCTCGTCGGTCTCGCGCAGCGTGTTCGTGATCCGCGCCAGCGCCGTGGCGAGCTCGCTCGCCGCCAGCTCGCGCGCAAGCTCGTCCTGGCGCACCCGGGTCGCGGCCTTGACCTCGGCCACCTCGCGGCTGATCGCCTCGCGCTGCCGCGTCACCGCGAGCTCGCGGGTGAGGTTCGACAGGTCGATGTTCGTCCGCACGACGTCGTGCTGCGCCTGCTCGAGCAGCGCGCGGATCTTCTCGTCCTGGAGGATCACCTTCAAGACGTCGACGTCGACGATCCGCATGCCGTTCGCGGCGAACGCCATGCCCGGGCGCTTGTCGCCCTCCGGCGCGCCGAGGATGAAGTCGCGGATCCGATCGGTCGAGGTCGCGTAGAAGTCCTCGATCGTGTGCTTGCGGATCTCGCCCTTGAGCAGCGAGCGCACGTGGTCGCACAGGAACTTGACGTAGTTCTCGACGGCGAACCACCGCAGCGGATCGCCCTCGAAGTCGACGCGGTACGACAGGTTGAGCGCGAGGTGCACGTGGTCGAGCGTCTCGACGTACACGGTGTCGGAGACCTGGTTGTTCCAGGCGCGCAAGTACGGCGTCTCGAGCAGCCGGTCGGTGCTCTTGGGCTTGCCGGTGGACAGGGTCAGGGTCTCGAGCCCCTCGTCGTAGTCGAGCAGCACGGTCGCCGGGCCGAGCTCGACGCGGCGGCGGCCGGTCTTCGACGTGACGAGCACGGCGTAGCCGGTCCACGGCGTGATCTGCGGCGCGCCCTGGTACTTGTTGTCGAGCGTGATCATCCGCGGCTGCGAGTAGGTGCTGGCGCGCGAGAACTCGTCGGCGACCAGCGCCTGGTCGCCGCTGACGCGGCTCGCCTCCATGACCATGCCCGGCGTGTTCGGCTTCTGCACGCGCTTGCCGCCGCGCTCGATGTCGCCCTCGGACAGGACGCCCTGGCGCGTGGTCGGCACGTTGCCGAGCAGCGCGCGCGCGCTCTGGTTGTACGCGAGCGCCTCCTGGTTGCCCGGGTACCACAGGCTGCACTCGCGGTCCGAGAGCACGCGGCGGACGATCACCTCGTGCCGCGGATCGGGCAAGAGCATCGCCGGGCCGCGGACGGTGCGGATCGCGCCGGTCAGCCGGTTCATCACGTAGCGCGCCTCGCCGGCCGGGATCGCGGTCGCGAAGTGCTTGGCCTTGCCGTCGTACTTGATCGCCGAGTGCTCCTCGCGCGGGAAGTAGATCGCGGTGTCCTTGCCGGTGATGAACAGCTCGTCGCCGGCGCGGTGGGTGACGCCGCCCTCGGAGTACTGGGCGATCACCTTGATGTGGAGGCCCTGGATCTCGTTGAGCTCGACGGCGCGGAACTTCTTGCTCGGGCGGCCCGCGTCGTCGCGCGCCTCGACGAACCGCTCGGTGGGCAGCGGGAACACGACCTGCGGGCCGACCTCGTAGCGCTTCTTGCCGTTCTCGTCGACGAGGATCGCGTACTCGAGCCGCTCGAGCGTGAGCGCCTCGCGCGCGTAGTGATCCGCGCCGGGCTCGCGCACGACCTCGATGCCCGTCGGCGGGATGTAGAACGACACCTCGGTGCCGCGAATGATGAGCTGCTTGCCGACGGTCAGATCCGGCGGCGGCGTGGCCGTGACCTGCTGCGCGGGCGACGGCTCGCCCTCGACGGTCGCCGGCTTGACGACGGCCTTGCTCCAGTTCTTGCGCGCCTCGTCCTCGTTGTAGACGCGGACGAGCAGGTACTGGTTCGAGCGCAGGTGGTGCCCCTCGACGACCTCGGCGGCCTGGCCCGGCCACAGCGCGAACGTCGCCGGTCCGGGCACGATGATCGTGCGACCGAGCTCCTGCTCGGCGCTCGGCTGCGCGCTGCCCTCCTCGGGGTGCTTGTTCCCCTTCGCCGGGTTGCGCAGGATGATGTAGTAGCCCTCGGCAGCGAGCGGCGAGATCCGCATCGCCTCCTCGAGCGACGGCACGCTGCGGAACGTGTTCGACGCCGGCTCGTACACGACGGGCCGCTCCTGCGCGGTGGGGTTGATGACCGTCGGGCCGGTATAGGTCTTCACCACGCCCTTGGTGACGTCCTGCATGTACGCGTAGCTGCCGGGCGGCAGCACGAGGTCTCGCTTCTGCGTCTCGCTCATGATCGTTGCCTTTCGTTCGAGCTTCGTCATCGCACCCACGCTTCCTGGGACTGCCGAGGCGGCTCCGGCGGCGGCTCCGTGCAGGGCTGAGACCAGGCGGGCGGCCCTGGGGATTCAGGGGGTTACTGGATGCGATGCGATAGCGGCGGATAGCGAGTTATCCGCGCTGATAGGCCGGGACGGCCTGCTTGCGCGGTGGTTGCGTGGGCTTGCAGTACAATCACGGACTCGAATCGAAGGGAGATCCCATGCGATGGCTCCTCGGTGCTCTCATTTCGTTGACGGTGCCCGCGTGTCGGTTCGACGTTCCCGATGTTCCGGGCGACGAAGCTCCCAGCACGAGGATGGTTCGTGGCACGGTCGTGGACTTCGAGAGCGGGCAGCTGATCGTGGGGGCCGCGAGCGTCATCACCTCCGGCCTCACCCCGGCACCGACCATCACGTCCACGGGCGCGGCCTTCACGATCCAGGATGTGCCCGAGAACTCCGCGTTCCAGCTCCTGGCCTCGGCACCCTCGCATCGGCCGACGTTCAGCGAGGCCGTGCTGGTCGGGACCGAAGACCTCGTCGACATCACGGCCGCGGTGGTCAGTGAGACGTTCGTGGCGAGCCTCGCCACCGGCTTCCAGATCACGCCGTCGGCGGCGCGCGGCATCCTGCTCGCGCGTGTCGTCGACGACCGCGGCGAGCCGAAGGCCGGCGTGGCCAAGGCCGCCTTCGTGCTTGACGCGAGCGTGAGTGGCCCGTTCTTCCTCGGTGACAACCGTCAGCCACTGCCGAGCGCGACCGCGACCTCTGCCTCTGGCTGGGTGGTGTGGTTCGAGGTGGCCCCTGGCGTGGCGAAGCTCAGCGTGCCCGCGGCCGCTGCCGTCACGCTCGACATGGCCGTCTCGCCGGTCAGCGCCGGCACCATCACGCTCGCGCAGATCCGCGCGACGGACGGCGCCCCGGTGCTGCCGAGTAACATCTCCTTCGCGAGTCAGATCATACCGATCTTCGCGCGCCTCGCGGAGGGCGGCCGAGGCTGCACCGCCTGTCACTCTGGTAACGGCATCGGCAAGGACCTCGGCGGCCTCGCGCTCGACGGCTCTACGGCCTACGTCTTCAAGGAGCTGATCGAGGAGGATCCGCTGCGCGTCCAGCGCTCGTTGCCCGAGAAGAGCCAGCTCTTGACGTACCCCTCGCGCGAGGACCCGCCCGATCGCCACCCCAACGTCACCTTCACGAGCCCGCTCGATCCCGACTACCTGAAGATCCTGGTCTGGATTCGCGAAGGGGCGAAGGACAACTGAGCTGAGCACCGGTCGCGCTCGTGGCGCTCGCGGCCTCAGGGGACGGGTGGGCGGCGCCGCGGCGGGGCAGACGACGGTCACCGAGACAGTGCCGCGATGCGACGCGGTGAACGCGAGGTAGAGGGCGAGGCCGAGCGATAGCGGCGGATCGCGAGTTATCCGCGCCGATATGGTGGGGACGGCCGGGGCGGGCGGGGGCGGCCGGGGCTACTTCCCGGTCCAGCCGGTCGGGGTCACCGCGGTGCCGCTCTCCTTGACGTAGAGCGACGTGCCGGTCCCGCCGTCGGTCCGCTGGAACGTGGAGCCGATCCCGCCGAACCGGTACGGCGCGCCGGCCCCTTCGTAGTGGGCGATGAGCTCGGCGCCAGCGACGGTGTTGATCGGGATGGTCAGGCTGTGGCCGCGCACGTCTGCGTCGCGGATCCAGATCGTGACCGCGCGAGCCGTGCTCTGGACCAGCACCGCGTTCGCGGTGACGACGGGGAGCGCGTCGAATTCGGCGTCGTCGGAGACGTCGGTCGACTCCTTCCCGTGCGAGGTGAGGTGCGCGACCTTGATCCGCTGTCCATCGATCACGAGGTTCGAGCCGCCACCGGCGGCGTGCGCGCCGTTGGCGATGCAGGCGATGTTCGCGAGGGTGACGTCGCGCGCGTCGCTCGTCGCCCACAGGCCGACCCCCAGGTTGCGGATCAGCCGTGTCCCTTCGACGGTGATGTCGCGGCCGCGGAGGTACATGCCGGCGCCGCTGGCCGATCCGTCGTCCCAGCCGCACCGGTTCGCCTCCATCACGCCGCCTCGGATCGACACGTGCTGGACGAGCGACCGCGTCACGGGCGCGTCGGCGTCGCGGTTGATGACGAGCCCCGAGCCGGCGTTGTCGCGGCACGTCCAGCCATCGATCTCGATCTCGGCGACATTCCCGAAGCATGGGTTCAGCCAGGAGGTCTTGATCTCGATCCCGCTCGCGGGGACGCCGGCGATGCCGTTCCCGTCGCAGACGCCGCCGCGCAGCTTCACGCGGTACCCGCCCCCGAAGAGGTTGATCCCGGCCTGGCGACAGCCGTAGTAGCGACCGCCATCGATCAGCACGTCCTGCGTGTTGCGCCGGAGCTTCGTGCCGTCGAGGCGCGAGCCTGTGTGCTGGCAGTCGCGCTGCACGTAGCCGCGGACGGAGTTGACCTCGAACCCCCACTGGGAGCCGTACAGACTGAAGCCGGCCACGTGCCTCGAGCGGACGTTGATGAGCTTCACGTCGTAGCTCGGATCGAGCTCGGCGACGCCGAGGAAGATCGTGTACGGGAAGCTCTCGGGGGTCGCGCCGCCGGCATCGAGGTACAGCGTCGTGGCGTTGTTGCCGGTGATGAGGAACATCGACGCGTTGCCCGAGTAGACCCACCGCCCGGCGTGCTCGTTGGGCGCCCACGACCGCGTGCTGTCGGTCAGGGCGTTCGGGCCGCACGCCGTCGGCGCGGTCGGGCTCACGTAGTCTGCCGCGCCGCCGAGCCCGACGTCCTCGCCCTGGGTGCTGCAGAAGTGATCCTCGAGCCAGAGATCCTCGAAGCGAAGATCGTTGCCCCACCAGCGGATGCCGATGCTCTGCGTCTGCGGCGTCCCCGCGCCTGAGGTGTTGTTCCGCCGGACGCGGAGGTTCTGCACGGTCACGCGCTCGGACCGGGGGCCGCCGGCTCCTTCGCGCGTGATGAACGCGGGGAAGTCGCCAGTGCAGGCGATGTGCGTCGAGTAGCCGAGGCCCTCGAGGGTCGTCCCGCTCGGCAGGTAGATGGGCGATTGGATGTAGTGGAGGCCGCGTTCGAGGATGACGCCCCCGTGCGAGCTGAGCTCCGCGGTGAGGTCCTCCGCGGTCCAGTTTCCAGGCAGCATCTCAGTGTCCGTCCCAGTAAGCGCGATCGGTGAACACGTACATCGTGCCGGCGTCGCCGAGGTTGACCTCGACGAGATCCTCGTTGAACTGGAACACCCAGCGGTCGTCGGGATCGTCGCCGGACCAGTGGATGACCTGGCCGCCCGCGCGGCACGCGGACATGAGCTCGTCGTGGAGCTCGGCCATGGGATCGTCGGTGTCGTCGGCATCGTCGTCGGTGGCGTAGCGATCGAACGTGAACACGCGCGCGGGGACGTCGACGGGCCACGCCGCGAGTGCGTGCGGCTTCGGATCGCCGACGGCGGGGCCGGTCCACTCGCCGCGGGCGATGTCCTTGGGGGCGAGCGCGAGGACGGCGGTCTCCTGGGTGTCGTCGTCGAATGCCTCGTTGTCCATCGCGTTGGAGATGAACAGCGCGAGCGCGCGGGCGCGCGCGAGCGGCTTGTGCTGCTTGCGCAGCTCGGGCATCGCGTCGAGATCGAGCGTGATGAGGTGGTGCATGAACGCGCCGTCGTACTTGGGGCGCGTCTTGTCGGTGACGCCGATCGGTGGGCCGCCAGCGCGCATGACGCCGGGCTTGCCCTTCGTCACCGTGATGATGTACGTGCGCGTCATCGCCTCGTCTCCTTCGCGCGCCTGCGCGGCGAGCTTGCGCAGCGCGACGACGTCTTTCGGCGCGCCGTCGGCGAGCAGCGGCACCAGCTTGGCCTTGGCCTTGGTCTTCGCGCTGGCCTTCGCGCCGGCCTTCGCGGCCGCGGGGCCACGCGCGGCCGCGAGGCGGTAGCCTTTCTTCGTCTTCTCGGCCACGAGCTTGTCGCGCTCCTTGCGTGCGGCCTCGGGCGAGGCGTGCGTCTTGACCTGCGTCTGGCCGGTCGTGCCGATCCGGCCGAACCGCACCGTGACGGTCTTACCGTCGAGCCCGATCTCCCAGAACTTGTTCGAGGTCCCGTCCGCCAGCTCGTAGCGCTGCATCGCGCCGACGGTATCACCCGGGCCTCAGGGGGGAGGTGGCGTGGCGAGCCGGTCCGCGAGCTCCTCGGTCGTGAGCCGCGCCGCGCGGCCGTCGGTCACGAGGAGCCAGCGCCCCATGGGGTCCTGCTGGAGGCGGTCGTCCCGATGCTCGCCGCCCTCGCCGAGATCGCGGACGGCGATCCGGCGGGCGCCGGGATCGAACGTCACCTCGAAGAGCTTCGAGTAGCCGCACTCGGCGACGCCGTAGTCGGCCATGTTCGGCGTCGCCATGAGGCGGATCCGATCGCCGGGGAGCACGCGGATCGAGCCGATGTAGATTCCGGACCAGTAGTCCGGCTCGCGATCGCTGAACAGGTGCTTTGCGTGCCAGCGTCCGTCTTCGCCGCGGCGCACGAGCCAGAGCCGATCGCGCCGCGTCGGCGTGTTGCCGATGACCGCGACACCGGCGCCGTCGGGGACCAGCCGGCCTGGATCGATCGTGTCGCCGCGCGACCAGAGCGTCGTCACGCGCGTCCAGCGCTCTGCCTTCGTGCGTGGGTCGTAGGTGCCGAGCTCGCCGTCGCCGCGGAGGGCGTGCAGGCGGCCGTGGCAGTCGAAGGCCACGTCGCCGATCTCGCCGCGGTGATCGAGTACTTGCTGGAACGATTGCCCCTCGTCGGTGCTGACGTGCAGCGCGTCGCGGCTCCAGGCCGCGAGCAAGCGGACGTCGTGCCGCGACGGGGTGAGCGCGTCGATGCCGGGCGGCGCGTGGAGCTCGCCGGTCGTGCCCGCCGTGAACGGCGCGGGACACGGATCTTGCGCAGCGGGGGCCGGGGGCGGTGGCGCAGGCGGTGGGGGAGGTGGCTGCGGTGGTTGCGGCGGAGG
>Ga0247790_10000320_pt1 | contig 18212 bp, 22 predicted proteins | sample UWRJS171409R4_FD_179913 | JGI IMG/M metagenome (GOLD analysis project Ga0247790, IMG submission 179913) | Soil microbial communities from Arlington Agricultural Research Station in Wisconsin, United States - UWRJ-S171-409R-4 | ecosystem: Environmental > Terrestrial > Soil > Agricultural land... | reverse complement strand
GGTGAGCTCGGCCCCGCGCCGGATCGTCCCGGTCGGTGCGGGCCCACGGCAGATCCTGCGCTCGCTCGGCCTCGGGCGCCGGATCGTCCCGGTCAACGACACGCTCGTCGGCCTGCCACTCGTCGACGCGATCCGCAGGGCGAAGCCCGACCTGATCATCGCCTCGAGCGGCACCGACCCGCTCGACCTCGCGCGCGCCCGCGCCGCGACGAAGGCACAGGTCTACGTCGAGCCGAGCAGCTCGCTGGACGACGTGGTGCAGGCGATCGGCGAGATCGGCCTCATCACCGGGAAGCCGATCGAGGCGAGGCACCTGACGGCCGCGATCCAGGCGAAGCGGCGCGCGGTGGCGGCCAGGCTCAAGGGCACAAAGATCGTGAGCGTCTTCGTCGACGACGGTGACCTGTCCACGCTCTCGAGCCGCACCCTGCTCGGCGGCCTGATCACGGAGGCGCATGGCCGGAGCATCGCGGGCGCGAGCCCGCAGCAGGGTCCGTTTCCGCTGCAACGGCTCAGGCAGCTCGATCCCGACTTCTACCTCGCCACGGCCGCAAGCGGACGAACGCTGAAGCAGCTCCGCTCGCAACCGGGGACACGCAGCCTGCGGGCGATCAAAGCGGGGCGCTTCGCTGTGCTCCCCGCCGAGGTGAGCGTGTCGGGGCCGGCCGTGGGAGCCGCCCTCGTCGAGGTCGCGCGGATCCTGCATCCCTGATGCGGCTCGCCGAGCTCGACGCGGTCACCATCGACGCATACGGCACGCTCGTCCGGCTCACCGGCCCGGTTCCCGAGCTGCAGATGGGGCTCGCGGCGCTGGGAGTCGAGCGCGACGCCGAAGCGGTCGGCCTCGCGTTCGCGAGGGAGAGCGCCTACTACCGCGAGCACTCGTTCGAGGGCCGCGACGAGGCGAGCCTCTACGACCTCCGCCTCCGTTGCGTGGCGATCATCCTCGACGAGCTGGGGTCGGACCTGGAGCCGGCCGCCTTCGTCGACGGCTTCGTCGCCGCAATGCGGTTCGAGCTCTTGCCCGACGCGGGAGCGGCGTTGCAGAAGCTTCGCCGCCACGGCCTTGCCGTTGCGGTCGTCTCGAACTGGGACGTCGGCCTCGCACAGCATCTCGGCGGCCTCGGCCTCGGCGACGTGACCGTAGTGACCTCCGCCCAGGCCGGTGCGCCCAAGCCCGACCCCGCGGTCTTCACCCTCGCGCTCGAGCTACTCGGCGTGCAGGCGAGCCGCGCGCTGCACGTCGGCGACAGCGATGCCGACGAGGCCGGAGCATCGGCGGCGGGCATGCAGTTCGCGCCCGCGCCGCTCGCCCAGGCCGTCGAGGCACTCACGTGAGGACTCGCAACGCCAAGCTCGCCGGCTGGCTCGGGCTCGTCGGCGCGCTGGCGGCCCTGAACTACGCCAGCCGCTTCAGCTCGGGCAAGCCGCCTCCGGACACGCTCTACCGCTACGACACGGCGATCAGCGGGGTGATCTTCTACGCGATCACTCTCGCGCTCGTGCTCTGGATCGCCCGCGGCCTCTCGCGGGAGGAGCTCGCGTTGCGGCGGCCGCGCTCATGGCCGAGGGCTCTCGGGTTCACGCTCGTGGTGCTGATCGCGCTCCTGATCGCCGAGGTGGCGCTCGAGGCGATCCTCCACGCGGCTCAGGAGCAGGGCCTCGAGCCGAAGCACTGGGACTCCTCCAAGGCGCTGCCGTACGCGCTCAACGCCGTCGTCATCGCGATCGTCGCGCCAATCGCCGAGGAGTTCACCTTCCGCGGCGTCGGCTTTGCGCTGCTTGCGAGGTTCGGAACGATCGTCGCCGTCGCGGGGACTGCCGTCGCGTTCGCGGCCGACCACGGGCTGGTCGAGGGGTTTCCGGCGCTGTTCCTCTTCGGAGTTGCGGTCGCGATCGTACGGGCTCGCACCGACAGCCTCTACCCCGGGATGCTGCTGCACGCCTGCTTCAACGGCCTCGCCCTGGCCGAAGCTCTCGCCCGCTAACTGCTCTATGCTCATTGCGTGCGGCGTGCAGCGGTTTTCCTGGCGGCGTTGACGCTCGCTCCCGCGGCGCGCGCGGCACCTCCTGCCGTGACGGTGCAGGCGACACCGGCGAGCGGGGCAGCTCCGCTCGCAGTCACACTGACGGCGAGCGGCGACGCGGCCACCTACCACTGGGACCTCGGCGACGGCACCACCGCCGACGGCGCGGCCGTCCAACACACATACGCGGCCGGCCGCTTCACCGCGCGCGTAACCGCGACCAACGCGGGCGGCGAGACGGCGCAGGCGACGGCCGTCGTGACGGCGACCGGTCTCACCCTTGCCGGCCCCCGCAGCGGCCGCTATCAGCAGCTCGCGCGGTTCCGCGGGCGGCTGCTCCCGGCTGCGAAAGGCCTGCGGATCGGGCTCTACCGGGGCGGGCAGCGGATCGCGACGACGCGAACCACCCGCAACGGCAGCTTCGTGGTGCGCGGACGCGTCGGCGCGGCGGACACGCGCTACACCGTGCGCTTTGCGGGCGTGGTCTCCAACGAGGTCGCGCTGGCCGTTCGTCCGATGTTGGACACCGCGTTCAGCGGCTCAGGGCAGCTCGGACGGCCGCTCTCGCTGTTCGTCCGCGAGCGGCCGTCGGCTGCAGGGCTTGTCACCGTGCGGGTCACGCGAGGAAGCCGGATCGTGGCCAAACGCTCCTTCCGCGGTCGGGCGCGGATCCACCTCGCAACCGGGCGCGCCGGCGCGTACCGCATCCGCGTGACGCTGCAGCCGGAGCCGGGCTACCTCACGGCGCGGCGCGCTCTCGAGCGGATCGTCTTCCTGCCGTCGCTCGGGCCTGGTTCGGCCGGCCCGAGCGTGTACGAGCTCGACCGGCGGCTCCACGAGCTGCACTTCGCGCTCGGCCGTGTGGACGGCTACTACGGCCTGGACGATCTGGACGCGGTCACCGCGTTCCAGAAGCTCCACGGTCTGCCGCGCACGGGGACGGTCGACGCACGCGTCTGGCGCGAGCTCCAGCGCGCCGAGATCCCCCGCGCGCGCTACCCGGGCGACCACGTCGAGGTGAGTAAGGGCCGCCAGGTGCTCTTTCTCGTCCGCAACGGAAAAGTGGCGCTGGTCGTACCGGTGTCGACGGGCGCGACAGGCAACACCCCGCTCGGACACTGGCGTGTCTACAGCCGGGTCCCGGGCTACAACGCGAAGGCGATGTACTACTCGTCCTTCTTCGTCGGCGGCTTCGCGATCCACGGCTACGCGAGCGTCCCGCCCTACCCCGCGAGCCATGGCTGTGTACGCATCCCGCTGTGGGTCGCGTACCGCGTGTTCTCGCTGATCGACTACGGCACCGCGGTCTACATCTACTGGTAGCGCGGTCGCGCTGGCCGCGGTCGCCGTGGCGGCCCTCGCGTGGCTCGGCTACGCGTGGTGGGGCCGGGGCGGCGCGCACGACGTGGCCTGGCGCGACCTGAACCCGCAGCTCGGGCGCGTCGAATTCACGCGCAAGGTTACCGCCGTCTACCGCTCGCCGGCCCCGCTGGAGCGGCTGCTCGAAGCGACGATGCCGGGCCGCGCGCCTCGCCCGCCCCGCGTGGACTGGTCGCGAGAGCAGGTGGTCGTGATCTCGCTCGGCCCGCGCTCGAGCACCGGGTACTCGCTCCGGATCGTGCGTGTCGTGGAGCGGCGCCGCGGGGTCGATGTCATCGTGCGGGAGCAGGCGCCGTCGCTGGGAGATCCGGTCGAGGCCCGCGTCACGTACCCGTACCGCGCCGTCGCGATCCGAAGCACGAAGAGGCCCGTGTACGTCAAGCTGCAAGGAAGGCCATGAGCGAGAACGACCCTCTCATCCGCCAGCTGCGGGAACAGATCTCCGACAACGACCGCGCGATCGTCGAGGCGATCAACGCTCGCCTGAAGCTCGTCGCGCAGCTGAAGGGCTACAAGGAGTCGCGCGGGCTTTCGTTCGTGGACCCCGAGCGCGAGGAGTGGATGCTGCAGTACCTCGCGCGCGCGAACCGCGGGCCCCTCTCCGGAGAGGGCCTGCACGAGCTCTTCGAGGAGATCCTCACGCTCACCAAGCGTGAGGTCGAGCGCAGCGAAGGCGCCTAGGCCTCAGTCGTCGTCGGACGTCTCGGCAAACTCGTCGGGCGTGACGTGCTCGAGGAACTGCTTGAACTCGGAGACGATCTCTTCCTCGTTCACGTCCTCGCCCTCGAACTCGATCGCGGACTCCTCGATCACGTCCTCGGCGGCGAAGATCGGTGCCTCGGCCCGCACCGCGAGGGCGATCGCGTCGGACGGGCGGGAGTCGATCTCGATCTCCGACCCGTCCTGCTGCACGGTGATGCTCGCGTAGAACGTGTTCTCCTTCAGCTCGGTCACCGTGATCCGGGTGACCTGGGCATCGAGCTGGGCAAGCATGTCCGTCACGAGGTCGTGCGTCATCGGGCGCGGGGTGCTCGCGCCCTGGAGCTTCATCAGGATCGCGGCCGCCTCGGGGTGCCCGATCCAGATGGGGAGAAACTTGTTCCCGTCGGCAGTCTTCAGCAGGACGATCGGCTGCTTGCCGACCAGGTCGAAGCTCACGCCGTAGATGACCATCTCGTACATCAGGCGTCGTCCCGGGCTTCGATCATAGCCGCAGGGTACCGGCTCAAACTCCGCGCAGAGGGGGCCTCTCCCCGGGCGGCAAAGGCTTGATCTCGCCGACCGGGACCATGCACGCCTCACCCGTGAGCGCGTCCTCGAGAATCGCCTGTCGGTCAGGCACGCTCATGGGGTCGAGGCCGCGCAGGTAGTACCGCCGGCCGTTGTGGAGGACAAGGTTGCCGATCTTCATGCCGCAGTTGCTTAGACGCCCATCGGCAGCCTTTTGCCGGTCCGGCATCCCTGAGTAGTGTGCGGCTACACTGGCCGCCCCGGGCGATTAGCTCAGTTGGTTAGAGCGCCGCTCTGATAAGGCGGAGGTCCGTGGTTCGAATCCACGATCGCCCATCTCCTCACGCAGTTGCGAACTCGGCCCACAACGGCCGGTGGTCCGAGATGTGATACCTGACGTAGCCGCGGAACTGGGACGGCGTTCGCTGCGGGTCCCTCCAGAGGTCCTGGAAGAGGGCGCCGTCGAAGTCGAACACGTTGCACTGGCCGGTGAAGCGGTCCTTCGTGGTGCCCGGGAAGAACGCGATCTGGTCGTAGTGGTTGTCGGAGGCGATCGCCGAGCCGATCATCGAGCTGTGCGGCGGCGTCTCGAGACCGAGTGCGATGAGGGCGTCGAAGATACGGTCGCCCGGCACGGCCATCGGCAGGTTGAAGTCACCGAGCGGGACGATGTCGACGACGTAGGAGTTCGCGTCGCGGTGCACCCGGTCGGCCCACCAGGCAACGGCAAAGGTCTCGAGGGTCCGGCGGTCGAGGTCCTCCGGCGCGTCGGAGCCGAAGAAGAGGTGCACGTTCAGGAGGGCGAAGCGGAAGGCGCCGGTCTCGAAGCTCGCCAGGTAGGGGCCGCGGTCGAAGCCCGTGAAGGGGGTGGTCGTCCCCTGTCGCGCGATCCTGGGCAGCTGACTGGGCGGGATCGCCACGCGGCCGACCTCACGCAGCCGCTTCACCTTGCGGCTGTCGTATAGGAACGCCTGCCGCTCGCGGTTCCCCGACGCGTCCGAGAAGAGCAAGTCGTAGCGACTCGGCAGGTGCTCGTGGATGGCGAGGATCCCGCGGAGATCGTCGTTCACCTCCTGCACCGCAACGAGGTCGAACCAGCTGATCACCTCGGCGATCAGGGCGTAGTCGTCGTCGAGCCGGTCCTGGACGCCGAGGTTGGCCACGTTCCAGGTGCCGATCAACAGGCGGTCCTTCGCCTTCGCCGGGATCTGGCGGCCCGGCTTGTCGCGCCGATAGGCCCGCAGCGCCGCCCGCTCACGCGCCACGTCGTACGTGAAGTCGAAGCGCGGCCTCGGAAACGGCGGCATGACCTCGATTGCAGCGCGTGAGAGGCGGTGCTGTCAATACCGTGTAGGCGGAATGCCCCTGACACGTGACGAAACCCGCGGCTCCGGACTGGCGGTCGCCGTCGACCTGGTCAACACCTGGGACGAGCTCCATCCTGAGCCCGACCTGATCGAGAACCTCGCTGACGTGCGCGTCTGGCTCGAGTGGCACGGCCTCGAAACGGCGGCGCAGCAACTGCGGGACGACGACGTCGACCGCGTCCGCGAGCTGCGCGCCCGCCTCGACCGCCTCTTCGACGCCCCCGGCGAGGACGAAGCGGCGGCGCTCCTCAACGAGCTCGCGCGCGAGTACGGGACTCCGCCGGCGCTCGAGCGCAACGGAAAGGGGTGGCGGCTACGAACCTGGCCCGACGAGAGCCACGGCCTGCCGGCGGTGGCGGCCTACGCGACCGCCGGCCTGCTCGAAGCTTTCCAGGAGCTCGGCTGGCGGCGCTTCGGCCGGTGCGCCGGCGCTCCCTGCCGGTGCGCGTTCGTCGACCGCAGCCGCAACCGGACGCGGCGCTACTGCTGCACCCTCTGCGCCGACCGCGTCGCCCAGGCGCAGTACCGCGCGCGACGAAGGGAGCGTCCCGCCTCCTCGGAGAGGAAGAGGCGGGACGTGAGGGGAGTGAGGGGAAGCTAGGAGAGGCCGTCGCAGGTCGCCGGGAACTGGCTCGGATCCTGGCGGCCGGCCGACTTGACGATCGCGAGCGGGGTGAAGACGTCGCCCGGGTCGGCGATGTACGCGAGCTTCCCGACGGCCGCGAAGATCGTTCCCTGGCCGGGAGCCGTGATGTGGCCGTCGTTGCCGTTGATGGTGACCGTCACCGTCCCGTCGGCGTTCGGCTCGACGATGAACGGCCCGGCGAGAACGGTGGTCAGCACCTTCCCGTTCGCCGGGTTCGTGTAGGTGATGTGGAAGTCGACCGCATGCGTGACGTCCTTGCCGTTGGCGAAGACCGTCTCGCGGAACGTCCCCTCGCTGTGCACGAGGAACGGGAACGGGCAGCCACCCGGCCCGGCCGGGAACGTGAACGTGCGATCGACGCGCGTAATCGTCGTCACCGGCTGGTCGGCGGCGGCGACCGGGGCGAGCGCGACCAGGACGGCGGCGGCGATCACGAGCATCCCTGCGAATGACCTGATCCTCATCGATCCTCCCGTCAGTAGCGTCTTGCTATACGGCGCTGACGTGCTGCGTCAGCTCCTAAGACGCCGACGACACTGATCGGTTAGGAGCGGTTCAGTGGACGATCTCGGTGCGGACGAGGTAGTCCTCGACCGCGAGAAGGAAGCTCTGGTCGCTGGCGATCTCGGCGAGGGTGCCCTTGGTCAGGTCGTCGAGCTCTGCGTCGCGCTCGAGCTCGAACAGGAACGGGCCGAGCTTCCCGGCCTGCGAGAGGGCAGCCATGCGCAACACGAGGTCGCGTGTGACGTCGTCCTGGTTGATCGCCTCGAAGGATTCGAGGTTGTCGTGGAGGGGTTGCAGCATTCAGAAGGTTCAACGGCCCTCCGCCGCCACCGGTTACGGGCTACGCGAGACGTTCGAGCGCTTCGGCGAGCTCGGCGAGCTCGGTCTCGTCCGTGAAGGCGATCTCCAGGCGCCCGGAGGCGACGCGGGCCGGGAAGCCGGTCACGCGTTCGGCCGCCTTGCACACGCGCTTGGCGAGCGCCGGGTCGACCTTCGGCTCCTTGCGAGGCTTCGTCCTGGCCCCGGCCCAGCGGGCTGCGCGTTCGGCCGCACGCACCGATATCCCCCGGCGCACGATCTGGCGGGCGAGGCGCCGCCGGCCCTCGTGGTCGGGGACGGCGAGCACCGCGCGTGCGTGCCCCTCGGTCAGGTCGCCGCGCTCGACGAGGCCGAGCACATCGTCGGGAAGCTCGAGCAGGCGCAAGCGGTTCGACACGGTCGGCTTCGCCTTGCCCACGCGCTCGGCGAGGTCACCGAGGGAGAGCTCGAACTCGTCCAACAGCAGCGCGTAGGCCCGCGCTTCCTCGACCGCCGAGAGCTCCTCGCGCGCGACGTTCTCGACGAGGCCGAGGAGCAGCGTGTCGCGGTCGTCGGCCTCGCGCACGAGCGCGGGCACCGTTGGCAGCCCGGCTTCCCGCGCTGCGCGCCAGCGGCGCTCGCCGGCGATCAGCTCGAACCCGCCGGCCTCGCGCGGCCGCACGACCACCGGCTGCACGAGCCCCTGGGCCCGAATCGAGTCCGCGAGGGCCGAGGTCGACTCATGGTCGAAGCGCTTCCGCGGCTGGCGCGGGTTCGCGTGGATCGTCTCGAGTGGCAGGTGCGCGAGCTCCGGCTCACCCGGTCCGCCGACGAGCAGCTCGAGCCCGCGGCCCAGGCCGCGCCGTTTCTCAGGAGCGGCCGACAAGTTCCATCGCCACCTTCCAGTAGGCGTCGGCGCCAGCCGACGCGCGGTCATAGGCCGTGACGGGCAAGCCGTGGCTCGGTGCCTCCGCGACGCGCACCGAACGGGGCACCGACGCGCGGAAGACGAGCTCGCCGAAATGCCGGCGCACCTCGGCGGCAACGTCGGCTGCGAGCCGTGTGCGCCGGTCGACCATCGTCAGCAGGACGCCGCCGAGCGCGAGTCTCGGGTTCAGCCGCGATCGCACGAGCTCGACCGACCCCACCAGCTGCGCCAACCCCTCGAGCGCGTAGTACTCGGCCTGCACCGGCACGAGCACGCGATCAGCGGCTGCGAGGGCATTGACCGTGAGCGGGCCCAGCGAGGGCGGGCAGTCGACGAACACGAACGCGTAGTCGTCCGTTGCGCTGGTGAGCGCATCGGCCAGGTAGCGCTCTCCGTCGCCGCGGCGCGAGAGCTCCACCGCAGCACCTGCCAGCTCGGCCTTCGCCGGCACCAGGTCGAGGCGTGCGAAGCGCGTCGACCTGGCGAGCTGCGGGAGCGGAATCCCGTCGAGCAGGTCGAGGGACGAGCTTCCGTTTGCGCGCTCGCCCAGCCCGGAAGTGGCGTTCGCCTGCGGGTCGAGGTCGACCACGAGCGTGCGCTCACCGGCCTCGGCAAGGCAGGCGGCGAGGTTGATCGTGGTCGTCGTCTTGCCGACGCCGCCCTTCTGGTTGGCAAGCGCATAGACCCGGCCGGGCATGCCTCCACGCTAGCTACGCCAGCGGACGTTTCCTGGCCACGCCCGGCCGCCTCGGAAAGCCCGGCGGAGTCGGCCCGAGCTTGCGCAGGACGAGCAGCCCACGCGGTGACTCTTCGAGCTCTGCGGCGAGCTGCTCCGCCACGAGCGCGACCCGGCCGGCCTGCGCCGTCGGACCGACGTAGAGCACCACGGCGCCTCCGGGCTCGACGAGCGGGAGGCACCACTCGGCCGCCACAGGCGGCGGTGCCAGCGCCTTTGCGACGGCGACGCCACACGAGTCAACCGGCTGCTCCTCCGCGCGGCCGCAGACGACACGCGCGTTCGGCAGCTCGCGGGCCCAGCGCTCGAGGAAGTCGCACTTCCGCCGAGTCGCCTCGAGCAACGTCACCTGACGATCGGGCAACGCCTGCGCGAGCGGGATCCCAGGCGCGCCTCCACCGGAGCCGACGTCGACGATCGGCCCGTCGAACCGCTGCACCACAGGTAGTGCGGCGAGACTCTCCTCGACGTGCACTCGCCGCGCCTCCTCGCCGGAGACGGCGGTCAGCCCTGGTGTCGCGACGAGATCGGCGAGCCAGCGATCGATCACACGGGGTCGATCACGACGAAGCGGTTCGGCTCGGTCCCCTCGCTGCGCGTGACGACGCCGGCGGTTTCCTTCAGCGCCAGGTGGACCACCTTGCGTTCGACCGCGGTCATCGGGTCGAGCTCCACCGACCGGGCCGAGGAGATAGCCCGCTCCGCGCTCCGGTTCGCCAGCGCCTCGAGCGTTGCCTCGCGCCGCGCGCGATATCCCGCAGCGTCGACCACCACCGCCTTGCGCTCGTCGCCGCGGCCGCGCCAGACCGCCGCGTTCGCGAGGTACTGGATCGCGTCGATCGTCTGGCCGTGCTTCCCGATCGCCAGCCCGAGCTCTCGCCCGACGATGGTCGCGGTCACCGTCTCGTCGGTTTCCACGATCTCGAGCCGCGCCTGCACACCAATCGCCTCGAGGATCCGCTCGACCACGTCCCGCACGTCGCTCGCCTGCTCGCTCTCGTCGACCGGCTCCGCCGGCGCAGGCTCGGCAACTGCCTCCGCGGCGACGGACGCGACCACTCTTGCCGGCGCGTAGCCGACACCGAGCAGCCCGCGCTCGCCCTCGGAGACGACCTGGAACTTGACCGCGGACTTGTCGATCCCGGGTTGCAGCTTCTCGAGCTCGCGCAGCGCCGCCCACTTCGCCTCGCCGACGGTCTCGCCCGTAGCTTCGACCTGCAAGGCCTCGGTCATCGCCGTGGTCTCGCCTTCCTCTTCTTCCGCTTGACGCGGCGCGGCTGCGAGGAGTCGGCCGGAGCCGGCGCGGAGTCGGACTTCTGCTCGGGCGCGACCGCGGGTGCAGGTGCCGCGACCTCCTTCGGCGGTGTGCGCGAGGAGCGGCGCTCGGGTGCCTGCGGGCGCGGCATCAGGCGCCGCGTGATCAGTCCCTGGCCGACCGTCCACAGGTTGGTCGTCATCCAGTAGAGGACGAGCCCGATCTTGAAGTTGATGATGAACGGGATGAACGCGATCGGGAGGATCAGCAGCATGATCCGCTGCGCGCGGTCCGCGGTCGCGGTCATGAAATAGCTCGAGGCCAGCTGGCTCGCCGCGTAAACCGCGACGAGGACCGGACCCCAGCCCTCGGACGCCTTGTCGGTGATGTTCCAGAGGCCGAGCCACATCAGGTTGTCGCCCGGCTGGTGCGGGAAGTTCTTCAGCACCAGGTAGAGCGCGATGAAGACCGGGAACTGCGCCAGCAGCGGCAGGCACGAGGAGGCCGGGTTGATGTTGTTCTCGCGGTAGAACTTCATCAGCTCTTCCTGCTGCCGCTTCTTGTCGGCCTTGTACTTCTTCTGAATCTCCTTCATCTGCGGCGCGTGCCGCTGGAGGTTCTGCATCGAGTGGATCTGGCGGACGGTCAGCGGGACGAGCAGGAGCCGGACGATCACCGTCAACGCGACGATCGACCACGACCACGGCAGGCCGATCGCGCCGTGCGGGCCGAGCCACTCGAGGACGTTGCGGAGGAGGTCCTCGAGGGGGGTGAGGATGTGCGCGACGATCACCGGAAGAGCCTCTGGTCGTGTGCGTAGTCGACGCCACCGCGGCTCCACGGATTGCAGCGCAGGAGCCTCCAGCCGGCGAGAATCGAGCCGCGGACGAGCCCGTACTGGCGCAGCGCGTCGAGCGCGTACTGCGAGCAGGTCGGGTGGTATTTGCAGGTTCCGGGCCGCGTGAACAGCCCGAAGGTCCACCGCCAGGCGTAGACGAGACCGAGCCCGAGGTAGGTCGGCGCGCGCAACGCGGCTCTCAAAGCGTCACCTCGAAAATCGCGGTTCCCCGTCGCCCGCGCAGACGGACGCACCGGCAAGCCCGCACGTCCTGAAGCCGGCACCGCAAGCGGCGCCTCATGCCGCCGCCTTCCCGAGAATCTCGTCGACGCGGTCCCCCAGCCAGTCGAAGCCGCGAGCCTCGACCGCTTCGGCGAGTCCCGGCCGCACGACGAGCACGTAGTCCTGATCCTGCGGCAGCTCCTCGGCGCGCGAGCGGAAGTGCTCGCGCAGCCGGCGCTTCATCTTGTTGCGGACGACCGCCGGGCCGATGGACTTCGGCACCGCGAGGCCGAGCCTGGCGCCCTCCACGCTGCCCTCGCGCGCGAACCAGTAGAGGACGAGATAGCGCGTCGAGACCGACCGGCCGTGCCGGTAGACCGCGTCGAAGTCGCGCGAGCGCGAAAGGCGGTGGCGGCGTTGCACGCGCGCGTCCAGCGAGCTCAGGCCGAGAGGCGCTTGCGGCCGCGGGCGCGGCGGCGCTTCAGAATCGCGCGGCCCGCGCGCGTGGACATCCTCGCGCGGAAACCATGCCGGCGCTTCCGCCTGCGCACGTTGGGCTGGTAGGTCCGTTTCACAGTCGAAGGAGGGAACAAGAACCGCCCGTTTCTCGGGCGGCGCGACAGCCAGTATAGCGAGGCTCGAGAGGTGGTTCTCCACAGCCTTTTCGGTGCACAAGCGCGGACCGTTTTGTGGCACGAGCGCCGCTCGGACCGATGCAAGCGTCGCCTCCCTCGGCAGGACCGTCCACACCTGTGGATGCAGGTGTGGAGGGCGTACTTTCCCCTGCTAATCGTCATGTTTTTCTCCACTGACAACACTTTTTCAGCCGCGTTGTGGCCGAGCCGAAGCGCTGCTATGCTCGGCCCTCGCCTTCCCCCGAGCAAGGAGCGCACCGGGCCGCGTGGAGCCACAAATTGAGCTGACTGCGGAAGGCCTATGGAGCGAGGTATCTGGTCGGCTCAGGGGCGCCCTCAACGAGACCACCTACCGCACGTGGTTCGACCACGTGGAGGGTCTCGAGCTGAACGACAACGAGTTCGTCCTCGCCGTTCCGAACGACTTTACGCGCGACTGGATCGAAGGCCATTTCATCGGCCTGCTCAGCGCTGCCGTGGGGGATACGACTGGCCACGAGCGCCGGATCCAGCTCCAGGTGACCGAGGGCGAGGGCGAGCAGAGCGACCCCGTCGAGGTGCACCGGCGCCCGGAGCCGGCGGGCGTGGGCCTCAACCCGAAGTACACCTTCGACTCCTTCGTGATCGGCTCGTCGAACCGCTTCGCGCACGCGGCCGCGCTCGCGGTGGCCGAGGCACCGGCGCAGGCGTACAACCCGCTCTTCATCTACGGCGGGACCGGGCTCGGCAAGACCCACCTCCTGCAGGCGGTCGCGCAGTACGTCAGCGAGCACCAGAGCGAGCTCTCGGTGCGCTACGTGACGAGCGAGACCTTCATGAACGACTTCATCAACGCGCTGCGCGACAAGCGCATCGAGGGCTTCAAGCAGCGCTACCGCGCCTACGACCTGCTCCTGATCGACGACATCCAGTTCTTCGAGCACAAGGAGCGGATCCAGGAGGAATTCTTCCACACCTTCAACTCGATCTACGAGGCCGGCGGCCAGATCGTGATCTCCTCGGACCGCCCGCCGCGGGAGATCTCGACGCTCGAGGAACGGCTGCGCTCCCGGTTCGAGTGGGGGCTGATCACCGACATCCAGCCGCCCGACCTCGAGACGCGCATCGCGATCCTGCGCAAGAAGGTCAAGACCGACCGGATCCACATCTCCGACCCGAAAGTGCTCGAATTCATCGCCGGGCGAATCTCGTCGAACATCCGCGAGCTCGAAGGCGCGCTCACCCGCGTCGTCGCGTTCTCGTCGCTGACGGGGCGGCCGATGACCGATGAACTCGCGCAGGACGTGCTCAAGGACGTCTTTCCACAGGGCGAGGTGCAACAGGTCTCGATCGAGCGGATCCAGGAGCTCGTATCGGAGCGCTTCGGGCTCTCGCTCGCCGAGCTCTGCGGCGACAAGCGGTCGCAGAACATCGTCTACCCGCGTCAGGTCGCGATGTACCTCTCACGCGAGTTGACGGACTCCTCTCTGCCCAAGATCGGGAAACAGTTCGGCGGCCGGGACCACACCACGGTCATCCACGCGACCTCGAAGATCGCGCGCATGATCCGCGAGGACCGCGATGTGTACAACCTCGTGCAAGAACTCACCGCACGCGTCAAACAAGCCCGGTGATCTGTGGACGCCTCACGGCCGGCCCGCCGGCCCTGTCGACAAGGCTGTTTCCTCCCCAGATCGCACCCACAGCGCAACCCCGCTCCAGGAGCGGGAACGGGGCGTCATCCCCGTGCTCCACACTCCCTATGACTACAACAAAGGAATTTCATAAATGATGGAAGCTGAAGCTGTGGTTGCACAGGGCACTCTCAAGGCCACTTGCTCGCGCGACGAGCTGACTCGAGCACTGGGCATCGTCTCGCGAGGAGTCTCGACGCGCACGACCGTGCAGATCCTCGCCGGCATCCTGCTGCAAGCCTCGGGCGAGAAGCTCGACCTGGCCGCAACCGACATGGAGCTGTCGCTGCGCACGTCCCTGGAGGCACAGGTCGAAGCGGAAGGGTCGGTGGTCGTTCCGGGGCGGCTGCTGCTCGAGCTCGCGCGGTTGCTACCCGGCGAGGAGGTCTCGATCGAGCACAAGCTGGAGGAGGCCGCGGTGGAGGTCCGCTCCGGGTCTGCGACCTACCGGCTGCACACCTACAACGCGGAAGACTTCCCGCGGCTCCCGGACGCGGCTGCTGGGGATCGCCACGAGGTCGACCGTGAGATGCTGCTGGAGACCGTCGCGCGGGTCAGCCGCTCCGCGTCGCGGGACGAGTCACGGCCGGTGCTGACCGGCGTGCTGATGCGCTTCGAGCCCGGAAAGCTCGTCATGGCCGCCACCGACTCCTACCGGCTCTCGGTCAAGGAGACGGCGACCGAAGGCTCGGTGCCGGAGCTCGAGGCGATCGTGCCGGCACGGGCGCTCGGCGAGCTGGTGCGCATCGCCCAGGCGGGCGAAGGGATCGAGCTCGGCGTCCACGAGAACCAGGTCGTCTTTTCCACAGGGGACGCGCTGCTGACGACGCGCCGCATCGACGGCCAGTTCCCCAACTACCGGCAACTGGTGCCGGAGGCGTTCGACCACGAGCTGACGCTGCCGCGCGACGAGCTTCTGGACGTCGTGCGCCGCGTTGCGGTGATGGCGCAACGGAACTCGCCGCTGCGACTGCGGTTCGCCGAAGGCGAGCTGACGGTCTCGGCGCAGACGCAGGACGTCGGCGAGGCACGCGAGTCGCTGCCGGTCTCGTTCGCCGGGGAGCCGCTCGAGATCGGGTTCAACGCGGAGTTCCTGCGCGACGGGGTGGAGTCGGTGAGCGGCGAGCAGCTGCGCCTGAAGCTGATCAGCCCCTTGCGACCCGCGGTTCTCCAAGGGGATGACGACGACTTCCTGTACCTGATCATGCCGATTCGGTTGGCGGGGTAGGCGAGGCTTGCGTTCCCATTGGCCATCTCAGACGGGCGCTCGGGCGAAGCCCGAACACCCTGACAACGGCACCGCAAGCGGTGCCTCAGTCGCCGGCTGATAGTCGCTGCGGTTGCTCTTCGGGACTACCGCTCGTACGCGAAGCTCGACCTCGAGCTCGCGCCCGGCCTCGTGCTCGTGACCGGGCCGAACGGCGCGGGTAAGACCAACCTGCTCGAGTCGCTGCACGTTGGCACGCAGGGGTTCTCGCCGCGAACACGGGCTGACGCCCAGCTTGTGCGGTTCGGGCGGGAGGCAGCGAGGGTCGCATTGCGCGGCAACCGGGCCGGCGTGCCGCTCGACCTGGAGGTGATCCTCCAGCTCGGCAGTGGGAAGCGCGCAACGGTGAACGGCGCGCGGCTGCGCGCGGCCGAGCAGCTGCGCGGAGAGGTTACGACACTCGTCTTCACCCCGGACCGCCTGGTGGTCGTCAAGGGTGGGCCTGCCGCGAGGCGTGCGTACTTCGACCGCGTGCTCGGCCGCCTAACACCGGCACGGAGCGGTCTCTCGGCCGAATACGGGGCGGCGGTCGGCCAGCGGAACGCCGCGTTGCGGCGCGTGGCGCAGGGCATCTCGACCCGCGATGCGCTCGCCCCCTGGAACGAGCAGGTCAGTCGGCTCGGGGCCGAGCTCGTGGCGGGCCGCCACGCTGTGGTCGCCGCGTTGCAGCCGCCCTTCGCCGAGCGGGCCGAGGAGCTCGGCCTGCCGCAGGCAGAGCTTCGCTACGAGGGCGAGCCCTCGACTGCGGCAGAGCTCGAGGACCGCGTCGACCGCGACCTCGAGCGAGGCGCGACGAGCCTCGGGCCGCACCTCGATGATCTCGGCGTTCTCTCGGCCAGCCGCGACCTGCGCACCTTCGGCTCGCAGGGAGAGCAGCGCCTGGCGGTGCTCGCGCTGCTGCTGGGAGAGGCGGAGCTGCTCGAGGAGCGCCGTGGCACGAGGCCGCTTCTGCTGCTCGACGATGTCCTCTCCGAGCTCGACTCCGACCGCCGCCGCGTGCTCGCCGAGCGGCTGCGTGCGGGTGGGCAGGCGCTGGTCACGAGCGCAAGCCAGGGTGCGCTTCCCGGCGAGCCGACGCAACTGCTCGAGGTGGCTCAGCGCGAGGACGGCACGAGCGAGGTACAGGCGGCGTGATGGAGCGAATCGGGCCCGAGGTGAGGCGCGAGCTCCGCCGCTTCGGCGGCGCGGAGGGAATGTCGGACATCGTCACCGCCTGGCCGAAGGCGGTGGGCGAGACGGTCGCCGCGAACGCCTGGCCCGCACGGCTTGCGCGCGACGGGACGCTGCACGTAAACGCAGGGTCGTCGACGTGGGCGTTCGAGCTGCAGCAGCTCGAGGCGGAGATCGCCGAACGTCTTCGCGACCTGCTCGGCAAGGCTGCGCCGGAGCGCCTGCGCTTCGCGCCGGGGCCCCTTCCAGAGCCCGTCGTGGAGGCTCCCACAGCGTCGCAGAAGGCACCTCCGGAGCCCACACTCGAGCAGGCACGCACCGCCCACGACCTGGCGGCGCCGATCGCCTCCGAAGAACTCCGCAAATCGGTAGAAAAAGCTGCACGAATGAGCCTCGCGGCGGCCGCTGACGACCGCCGGGTCTGGTAGACTTGACCTAGCCCGGAAATGCGCAACTTGCAGGGCTTTTTTTAGTGGCTAAAGCTTCCTATACCGCCAAGGACATCACCGTTCTCGAGGGCCTCGAGCCGGTCCGGCTGCGCCCGGGCATGTACATCGGCTCGACGGGCCCTCGCGGGCTGCACCAGCTCGCATACGAGGTGATCGACAACGCCGTCGACGAGGCCATGGCGGGGCGCGCCAGCACGATTGAGATGACCATCCATCCGGACACGTCCGTGACGATCACGGACAACGGCTCGGGCATCCCGGTGGACGTGATGGCCGAGCAGGGCCTGCCGGCTGTGACAGTGGTATTGACCAAGCTTCACGCGGGCGGCAAGTTCGGCGGCGAGGGCTACAAGGTCTCCGGCGGCCTGCACGGCGTCGGCGTGTCGGTTGTGAACGCGCTCTCGGAATGGCTCACGGTTGAGGTCAAGCGTGACGGCAAGATCTGGCGTCAGGAGTTCGCCCGCGGCGAGCCGACGACGGACCTGAAGAAGACCGGCGTGGCGAAGGACACGGGCACGACCATCGCGTTTCTCCCCGACGGCGACATCTTCGAGGAGCTCGAGTGGTCGACCGAGACGCTGGTCCAGCGCCTGCGCGAGACCGCGTTCCTGACGAAGGGGCTGCGGATCGTGCTCTACGACGAGCGCCAGGGCGACGAGAAGCACGAGTTCCACTACGAGGGCGGTATCCGCGACTTCGTCTCCCACGTGAACCGGTCCAAGGACCCCGTCCACAAGGGAATCGTCTACTTCGAGGGCGTGAACGACCAGGGCAACGTCGAGGTGGCGATGCAGTGGAACTCCTCGTACCAGGAGTCGGTCTTCACCTTCGCCAACAACATCAACACGACCGAGGGCGGTTCGCACCTGTCCGGCTTCAAGAGCGCCCTGACGCGCACGCTCAACGACTACGCGCGCGCGAAGGGCCTCCTGAAGGAGAAGGAAGACAACCTCGAGGGCGAGGACGTGCGCGAGGGGCTCGCTGCGGTGCTCTCGGTGAAGCTGCGCGATCCGCAGTTCGAAGGTCAGACGAAGACGAAGCTCGGCAACCCGTGGGTGCGGGGTCTCGTCGAGCAGACGGTGAACCAGCGGCTGGCCGAGTACTTCGAGGAGAACCCGAGCGACGCCAAGCGCATCATCGACAAGGCGATCTCGGCCGCGCGGGCACGGCAGGCCGCCCGCAAGGCGCGCGAGCTGACGCGGCGCAAGAGTGCACTCGAGAGCTCGTCGCTTCCCGGCAAGCTCGCCGACTGCCAGATCACCGACCCCGCCTCGGCGGAGCTCTTCCTCGTGGAGGGCAACTCGGCCGGCGGCTCCGCCGTGGACGCGCGCGACCGCACCTTTCAGGCGATCCTGCCGCTCCGCGGGAAGGTGATCAACTCCGAGAAGAACCGCATCAACAAGGTGCTCTCGAACACGGAGATCCAGTCGATGATCACCGCGATCGGCACGGGTATCGGCGACGAGTTCGACATCGAGAAGCTGCGCTACCACCGTGTCATCGTCATGACCGACGCCGACGTCGACGGGTCGCACATCCGCACGCTGATCCTCACGTTCCTGTACCGCCAGATGCCGGAGCTGGTCGA
>Ga0247790_10000319_pt1 | contig 18227 bp, 22 predicted proteins | sample UWRJS171409R4_FD_179913 | JGI IMG/M metagenome (GOLD analysis project Ga0247790, IMG submission 179913) | Soil microbial communities from Arlington Agricultural Research Station in Wisconsin, United States - UWRJ-S171-409R-4 | ecosystem: Environmental > Terrestrial > Soil > Agricultural land... | reverse complement strand
GCGCAGCACCGACGGCACCTGCCCCGGCAACCCCGACGACAACTACGAACTCCGCCCACCTGTTCACCCAAGGAGATCCCTCGACGACAACGACCCGCAGGAAGACCATTCACCGACCGGAGGTCAATGGGGAGAAATAATTGTCGTTAGTGGGTGAATCTAGTTGACGTCAGCCAGAGCTGGCCAGCTTCGAAGGATCGTCCCAATCGTACTCACCCCGACGAATGAAGTGATGCGGCACCGCGGCTCCCGCTGCCTCGCGCCGAGTCAGCCACGCTGAGAGCAGCGCGCTCTTGCCCATTCCAGGACCTCCGGTGATCACAACCCAGCGATCGACACCATCCGTCACGAGTAAATGATCGAGCCGCTCCAGCAACGCGGCGCGACCGATGAACCGCTCGTGGCGCTGCCGCTCGTTGCTGTAGTCGAGGCGCTCCCCGGACATCCGTGCCCTTTGTCGATGATAGCCGACGCGTGCCGATGGTGAGCGCCAGCCCACGACGCGGCGGAGCTCACTGCACCTCGCCGCGCGGGCGTCGAAGGTCCGGCACGGATCGCCGAGCTCATCCGTCGCGCGGACGAGGCCCTTACCCATCCCGATGGTGGGGCTGTCTCGCGAAGAGGCTGCCGCGGATGTGTGCCGCGGTCGAAGCCGTGCGGTCACGCGAGTCGTGAGCGGTGCTGGAGCGAGCCCGTTTCCGGTGCGCAGGCTCGCGGATGCCGCCGCGTGACCCGAGAGCCGGCGGCGGCTGCTGTGGCGCAGGTCGCACTTCCGGGTGAGCTTCCCGGCTCGCTGAGGCGGGTTCCGCTGTACCATCGGGCGCGTGCGGGCTCGACTGGCACCCTGGCTGCTCGTATGCGCGTCGTGCGGCGCGCAGGTCGACGGGGAGCCCCTGTGGGGGCCGCCGGAGGCGGTCCCGGGGGCGAGCTCCAGCGCGCTCGAGGAGGACGACGTCACGCTGTCGGCGGACGGCGGCGAGATGTTCTTCGCCGTCGTGGCGGCGAACGGCGAGAAGGACCTCTACACGATGATGCGCTTGGGGACGACGTGGAGCGCGCCGATGCCGATGCCGTTCAACACGGCCGACGTCGAGGAGACGCCGCGGCTGTCCGGCGACGGCCGCACCCTGTACTTCGGCTCGACGCGGACCGGCGGGGCCGGATCGGGTGACATCTGGATGGTGACCCGCACGGCGGTCGGCGGGGCGTGGAGCCAGCCGCAGCCGGTGCCCGGCGTGAACACGGCGGGCTACGAGAAGTGGTTCATGCCGTGCGAGGCGAACGGCACGTACCTGATGATCCAGGATCGCGACGCCGGGACCGGCAGCGACGTCGTCGAGGGCACGATGGGCGGCGCGGCGAGCCGGGTCGACGTGCTCAGCTCGTCGAACGGCGAGACCGGCACGTTCCTGACCGCGGACTGCCTCACCGTCTACTTCGCGTCGACGCGCGGCGCGAACAACGACATCTACGTCGCGAGCCGCCCGTCGCTCCAGGGCACGTGGTCGGCACCTACCGTGTTCCAGGCATTCGGCGACGGCGACAACGAGTCCGATCCGTGGGAGTCCGCCGACGGCGACACGTTCATGTTCGCCTCGGACAAGGCCGGCACGAACGACATCTACATGAGCACGCGGTAGCCGCGCCATGGGCAGGCCCGCCGGCTCCTTGCGTCTGGCGCTGCTCGCGCTGGTGCTCCTGTCGGGCGCGGCGGCGGCGGCGCCCAAGGCCAGCAAGTACGACGAGGCGGTCAAGTTGCTCGGGAGCCCCAAGACGTGGTGCACCGGCGCGAAGCGGCTCGTGGCGCTGAAGGACAAACGCGCGGTCCTGCCGCTCATGCGCGCGTTCGAGTCGCGGATGGAGGCGGAGAAGCTCTGCCTCGCCGAGGCGATGGAGGCGCTCGGCGGCGAGGCGGAGGCGCGCGCGCTGATCGCGAGCAGCGCGGCGGACGATCGCCGCGTCGCGCTGCGCCTGATGGTCCTGTTCTCGTCGGATCTGCACCTGCCGCACCTGCGCGACGCGGCGCTCAAGGATCCCGAGCCTGCGCTGCGCACGCGCGCGCTGGACGCGCTCCGCCAGCAGCGCCGGACGTCTGCCTGGGAGCAGCTCATCGCCGAGCTGCTCGACCAGCCCGGCCCGGAGCTGCGCGGCTGGGCCATCGATCGGCTCGCGGAGAGCGGCAGCGCCTCCACGCGCGGGCGGCTCGCGGCCCATCTCCCGAAGGAGACGGTGCCCGAGCTGCGCGCCCGCATCGAAGCGGCGCTGCGCCCGTCGAAGCCGTAAGGCTCAGCGCACGGCGTGCGTACCTCGGAGCGGCTTCAGTCCACTCCCAGGCTCGCCGCAATGTCCGCGGGCAACTCGTCGAAGTCGGGATGGATCCGGACCAGTCCCTTGGACAGGCCCAGCCTACGGCGGCGCATGACGCATGGTAGCTGACTGCGGTGCACGCGTTGATTCGTGCGCGCGTCCTTCACGTGCTTGGAGGATCGGCTGCTCTGCGCCAGTTGTCCGAGGCGAGCTGGTAACCCGCTGCCTGGATTCGTTCGTAATGGTCCTCGTTGCCGGTGGCGAGCACGAGTCCATGAGAGATCGCGATGCCCGCGATCATCGGATCTGCTCGACCGATTGGCTGTCCGAGCCGCTCGAGGTCGCCGTAGATGCACCCGCCGACGAGGGCCTCTTCTCGTCCCAGCGAAATGATCTCGAGATGCTCGAGCCCCTGGATGAATCGCTCGAGGGCCTCTTCGCGCCCCACCTTGTGAAGCCCTTTCGTGACCTCGAGGACCGTGATCGATGAGATCGTGAATCACCCGTGCTGCTTCAAGTAGGCGTCAGCTCGCGCGCGAACGCGGCGTAAGCGAGCAGCACGGCCGCGCTCGACCACACGAGGCGCGGGCCCACCCTGCGTCGCGCGCGCGAACTGCCAGTAGAGGAACGCGAGCACGCCGAACGCGGCGAAGTGCACGAGCTTGTCGCTGTGCGTGACCTCGCCCGGGATCTGGACGCGCGGGTAGTGCGTGGCGACAAGCAGCAGCAACCAGTAGGCCGGTAGCGCGACCTGCGCGGCGTACTGCCAGCGCGTGCGGGTCACCGGATCACGAGGAGCTGGCGGCCACGCGGAGGTCGGCTGCTCCTCGCGGTCGGGCGCAGGTCGCGCGCGGTGGCGACGCCACAGCGTGCATCCGTGCAGATGCGAGGAGCCTGTCGGCGCGGATCATGAATCATCACGCTGCGATCGTAAGGAACCCCGGGCCACGCGGGCAACGGAGGCGGCTGATTCCCGGCGCTCCTCGCGAAGCGGCCACGAGCGCCTTGCTCGGGTCGGTCTCATCGGCCGGTCCGCCACCGGGCGTCAGGACCGGAGCAACGCAGCGCGCGGCATGCGCATTGAGGAGCAGCTTCACTCCGCTCCGAAGCTCGCCGCGATGTCCACGGGCAGCTCGTCGAAGTCGGGGTGGAGCTGGACCTGTCCCCTGGCCAGGCCCAGCCTGCGGCGACGCACGACCGCCTTGTAGGGGACGAGCACCGCCGCCGGCTCTCCGGCGCGCGCGATCTTGACGCGCTCCCCGGCCTCGACCTGCTCCAAGAGGCGAGACAGCTCGGCCTCGGCGTCGCGGACGTTCACCTGGCGCATGGACTGACGGTAGCTGACGGCGTACGCGTCAGTCACCAGCGAGCCGTAGTGGATCCCGCTCGCGCGCCTGCATCGCATCCTCCGACACCGTGTCGATGAGGTCCGGCTGATCCGCGAACAGGCCAACGATCGCGTGAGGCGACGGTGGTTCGTGCTCCTCAGCGTGAACGACGCGTTCGGCCAGGCGGAGTTGCTCTCCGCGTGGCAGCTGCCGGATCTCGTGCAGGAGCTGGATTTGTTTCGTGCTCATGGAACACCATAGTTGGCTCGTTTCTTACCGTAAGACGCACCTACGTGCGCGAGGGCCGTACTTCACGGCGCGCCACCAGGACGGCAAGCTCAGCATCGGCGTGGCGACGGCCGAGCACCCCGGCGGGCCGTACACCGACGTCGGGCAGCCGCTCATCCACGACGAACGCGCCGGCATGATCGACTCGAACCACTTCCAGGACCAGGACGGCAAGCACTACCTGTACTGGAAGATCGACGGCAACGACTTCCGCCCGCCCGAGCCGACGAACGTGTTCGTGCAGGAGCTGTCGCCCAACGGCATGAGCCTGACGGGTACGCGCCGGGCCCTTCTCACGAATGACCGCCCGTGGGACGGCGACGTGATCGAGGGCGGCTGCGCCACGGGGACTACTACTACCTGTTCTACAGCGGCAACACGTTCAACAGCGACCGGTACGCCACGGGCATCGCGCGGTCGCGCTCGCCGCTCGGTCCGTTCGAGGAGCTCCCCGACCCCATTCTGCGCAGCAGCACGCGGTGGGCGGGTCCGGGCCACGGCTCGGTGATCCACGTCGGCGACGCGGACTGGTACGTCTACCACGCGTGGGAGCGCGGCCGGATCGATCCCGCGTGGGACAAGCCGATGTACCCCCGCATGATGTTGATCGACCGTGTGCAGTGGGGCAACGACGGCTGGCCGCGCATCAATGATGGGCGACCCAGCGAGAGCTCCATCTCCGCCCGCTGAATCGCTCGACCGCATCTGCGGGATCTGCGGATCCGGGCCGGTGCGGATCCGGGCCGGAGTTGATCAGCAGGAATCACGATCGGCGACTGCTGGCTGTTGGCTGCAGCTGGCCGCTGCTCAGCCCTGAGTGACCGCCGGCAGGGTGAAGAAGAACGTGCTTCCCTGTCCCGGGGTGCTCTCCACCCAGATCTTGCCGCGGTGAGCTTCCACGATGGACTTCGCGATGTAGAGCCCGAGGCCCAACCCGCGCCGATCGTTCTTGCGAGACTGGAAGAAGCGATCGAACACCTTGGCGAGTCGGTCGGCGGGGATCCCTTCCCCTGTGTCGGCCACCATGAAGCAGACCTCGTGCCCGCGCGACTCGACCCGGATCGAGATCTGGCCGGACTTGCCCGTGAACTTGAGCGCATTTCCGACGAGGTTCGTCAGCACCTGCAGGATCCGCTCGTGGTCGAACTCCGCGACCCCGCTGTCCGTTCCGGGCTCGCAGGTGAGCTCGATCCCCTGCGCGCGTGCGGCCGGTTGAAACGCCTCGAGTGAATCGCGGACGAGCTGATTGGGGTCGTTCCGCTCGAGAACGATCGACAGCTTCCCGGCCTCGATGCTGGCGACGTCCATGAGATCCCCGACCAGCCGGTTCATGCGCGCGCTGTAGCGCTGGATGCTATCGGCATATCTGGCCACCCGGGCGATCGGCTCGTCGGTCTTTGCCAGCTTCTGCAGCAGATCCGCACCGAGCGCGATGCCGCCCAGGAGGGTTCGCAGGTCATGACTCACCATCGCGAGGAAGTCTTCTCGCGACGTCAACGCCTCGTCCGCGCTCGCGCGCTCGATCTGCAGCCGCAGGTCCGTGTCCTGGCGTTCGAACGCGAGCAGGCTCGCGAGCGCGACCTGGCGCCGGGTGCTCTCGTCATCCACCGCGGCATCTGCGCTCCCCCGCTGCGCCGTCAGTGCCGCATCCTCGCGGGCGCGTGCGTCCTCGAGACCCTGGGTTAGCGCCTCGGAGGTCCCCTCGTCCGCCAGCTTCAGATCCTCGCGAGCGCGGGCATCGCTCAGCACCGAGTCCGCCGTGTCACGTGCCTCGGCAAGGACGTCATCCGCGGCCTGCTTGATATTCTCCAGGCTGCCAGCGAGCTGGGCATCGGTCTTGCGCCGTTCGGTCCGCAGACTCTCGTCGGTCGTGTCGCGTTCGAGAGGCTTTCGCTTGTCGTCTTCGGCCATCTGTAGATCCCCAACGGTACCTGGTTCCCCCATTTCATGGGTTCGCCCGGTGTAGCTGGTTTGCGTGATGGAGCGAACGCCCGATCGATCCGGGCGAGGGCGCCCACGTCCCTGGGACCTCGGCGGGCCTGCACAGAACAGATGGAGGCACCATGTTCGAGAGGTTGGTTCGTCAGATTCAGCCCCAGGTGCTCGCGTGAGCAGCGATCGCCGTTTCCTGGCCGACGAGCCTGACGGTTCCGAAGCGTTCCGGCTCGGATCGCTGCCGAGCCGCTCCGCGCGCCCGCGTGCCCTGGTTCCGCGTCCGCGATTTCAATTCGCGAAGCACGCCGCGAACGACACCTCCGCGCAACACCCGTCGGAGGAGCTGGGACGTCTCCACGGCCTGAGGCTCGACGAGATGATTCGCGAAATCGTTCGCGCTGAAGTTCGTGCCGAGGTCGCGCGGGCCCTTGCGATCGCGTCGGCACAGCCAACACATGTCTCGGTGGCCGAGTACGCGGCAACGAGATCAATCTCGGTGTCGACGGTGCGCAATGCCATTCGATCGGGACGGCTACCGGCGCTCCGAATCGGGGCTCACCGTGCATCGGGTCAGTCGCTTGGTCGGGGCGCAGATCTTGACGCTCGATATCCTCGAGGGCTCGGGAGTCCTCGCGCCGGTGTGGAATGCCCGCGAGCAGGTCGATACGGCCCGAGGCTCGGTCTGGGTCGTATCGCGGCAGGGGCTGATCACGATGAAGCTTGCCGCGGGACGTCCGCAGGATCTCGCTGATCTCGTACGGTTGGAGACCTCGAGTTGAAGCCCGCCATCGACATGAGCCCGTCGGCGATCGAGGCGCGCCTCGTCGCGGTTTCGGCACAGAGCCCGCTCGGACTGATTCCTCCGAAGCGCGTGGACATGTCGCCCGAGGCCGTCGAGGCGAGGCTCCAGGAGTGGGCGGAGCTCACGGAGCTCTGCCTGGAGCTCGCGGCGGCGGGCTCGAATCGGTGACGCCACGAAGCCGAATCGCCGCTCACGCGCCGGCGCGCCACCGACGGTGGAGCTCGAGGATCGCGAGCACCGCCACGATGCCCGCAGCGTCCGCGACGAAGTCCAGGACGTCCGTGAAGCGGCCGACGAACTGTTGCAGGTACTCGTCGAGCGCGGCGTACGCGAGCAGCACGGCCGCGCTCGACCACACGAGGCGCGGGCCCACCCCGCGTCGCACGCGCGCGAACTGCCAGTAGAGGAGCGCGAGCACGCCGAACGCCATGAAGTGCACGAGCTTGTCGCTGTGCGGGATCTCGCCCGGGATCTGGACGCGCGGGTAGTGCGTGGCGACAAACAGCAGCAACCAGTAGACCGGTAGCGCGATCTGCGCGGCGTGCTGCCAGCGCGTGCGGATCACTGGATCGCCCACCGCGTAGATATAGCGGCTGCGGTCAGAAGATCGAATACACGAACGGCGCGACGTACGACAGGCCGCCGGTCGCGAGCAAGAGGAGGCCCGTCACCAGCAGCACGACGAGCAGCGGGATCATGAACCACTTGCCCTGGCGCGCGAAGTGGCGAAACAGCTGGCCGATCGTGCGGAGGCGGGATGTGAGCTTCATCGCGGGGCCCTCGTGATCAGCAAGTCCTCGACGACGAGCGCGTCGATCGGGTGGCCGAGGAAGAACGCGAGCGCGTCGACCTCGCTCGCGATGATCGGCTCGCCGGCGCCGTTGAACGACGTGTTCAGGACGATCGGGACCCCGGTGCGCTCGGCGAACGCGCCCAGCACCGCGTGGAGCGCCGGGGCCGCGGCGGCGGTCACGGTCTGCACGCGCGCGCTGCCATCGACGTGCCGGACCGCGGCCAGGGCGCCGGCGTGCTCGTCGCGGATCGGGCAGGTCGTGGTCATGAAGGGCGTCATCGCGTTGGGCGCGGCCACGAAATACTGCGCCGCATCGGCGGCGAGCACCGCGGGCGCGAACGGGCGGAACGGCTCGCGCCGCTTGATCGCCCGGTTGAGCCGCTCGCGCGAGTCCGGATCACGCGCGTCGGCCAGGATCGAGCGCTGCCCCAGCGCCCGCGGCCCCCACTCGAAGCGCCCGGCACAGAACGCGACGATCTGACCGCGCGCGATGAGCTCGGCCGTGTCGCCGGCGATGTCGTCCGCGCGCGTGACCACGAAGCCGAGCTCGGTCGCGAGCGCGTGCGCCGCGCTGGGATCGATCGCGAGGCCGAGCGCGGCGCTCGCGAGCGGCGCGGGCCGGGGATCCCCCAGCTCGAGCGCGCCGAGGAGCGCCGCGCCGAGCGCCCCCCCGGCGTCCCCCGCCGCGGGCTGCACGAACACGTGCGCGAAGCCGGATTCGCGCAGGAGCCGCGCGTTGGCGACGGCGTTGAGGGCGACCCCGCCTGCGAGGCACAGCGCGTCGGCGCCGGTGCGGCGCTGCGCCTCCCGGGCGAGCGCGAGCATCACCTCCTCGGTGACCTGCTGGAGGGTCGCGGCGATATCGGCGTAGCGCCGATCGCGCTCGCTGCCCTCGAGATCCCAGGGCTGGTACGGCGGTCGGCGCGGCCCGAGCAGCTGCTCGAGCTTGGGCCCGAAGCCGAGCTCGGCGTCGGCGAGCCGGCCGAAGTACGACGCGTCCAGCGCGAACCAGCCGTCCGGCTCGACCCGCAAGAGGCGCGCGAACTCGTCTCGGAACCGAGGCGTCCCGTAGGCCGCGAGCCCCATCACCTTGTACTCGCCCTCGTTGACCTCGAACCCCAGGTACGCGGTGAGCCCCGCGTAGAGCAGCCCGAGCGAGTGCGGATACTCGAGCTGGCCGATCGGCGTGAGCGCGGTGCCTTCGCCGCGCCACAGGCTCGTCGACACGGCCTCGCCGACGCCGTCGACGGTGAGCACGGCGGCCCGCTCGTAGGGGCTCGGAAACAGCGCGCTCGCGGCGTGCGCGCGGTGGTGGGCGACGGTCGTCACCTTGTCGCGCGCGACGCCGAGCCGCTCGGCGAGCTCGTCGAGCACCCACAGCTTGTCCCCGACCTGGCTGCCCATCGCGCGCGGAAACTGCCGGAGCGAGGCCGGGAACACCGCCAGGGACGAGACCAGCACGCGCTCGAGCTTGTCGAACGGCTGCTCGTAGAACACGACGCGATCGAGCGCCGCCGCGGGGATCCCGCCGTGTGCGAGGCACGCGGCCGCCGCCCGAAACGGCAGGCGCGGATCGTTCTTGTGCCGCGAGAGCCGCTCCTCCTGGATCGCGGCGACGATCGCGCCATCGACGACGAGCGCGGCCGCTGCGTCGTGATAGCCGCCGCTGATGCCGAGGACGGCGGCCATCAGCGCTCCGCGGGCGGCGCCTGCAGCCAGCGGCGGCGCCGACCTCGCTCGGCACGGCGACCGGTGAGGTAAGCGACGAGGGTGGTCGGCGGCGCCGCGAGGCAGTAGACGCCGGACATCGCGACCGTGAACACCAGGCCGGCCAGCGCGCGGCCGGCGCGGCGCCATTGCCGCCACGCAGCCCACGCGGTGGCGCGGCGCAGCTCGCGGCGCGCCGCGGCTTCGCTGCCCGCGAGCTCGACGAGCAGCGCGCGCGTGTACGACTCGTGGCGCTGCTCGTCGACGAGGATCGCGCCGAACAGCGCGGCGGTGCGCTCGTCGCCCCGCGCCGCGAAGTGCTTCGCGTACAGCTCGAACTGGGCGCGGCCGCGCGCCTCGCCGCGGTGCACGAACGCGAGGAACCGCAGCTCGCCCAGCCGCTCGAACAGATCCTCGGTGTCGGCGATCGGCGGACCGTACGAGCCGCTTCCTGCGGCCGTGCGCAGCTCGGTGGACCGGCGCGCGAACATCTGCGCGTGGCGCGTCTCGTCGGCGGCGTGGCGCAGGTACGCCGCCCGGCGCGTGGTCGATGTGGTCAGCCGCGCGGCGAGCAAGAGATCGAGGCGGCTCCCTTGCTCCGCGCGCGCGAACTCGAACAGCTTGCGGGCCCCGTGACCGGGCACGCGCCACACGAGCGGGGTGACGAGTCGCAGGAGCGGCCTCATGGCTTGGGCGGATTCGGGGGGCTCGCCGGATCGCGGCGGATGCACTCGACCATCCGCGCGCAGTCGGTCGCGTAGGTCTGCGTGCACGCCGCGTCGGCCGCGCCGTAGGCGCCGGAGCACACGAAGATCTCCTCGGTGCGGGTCTTGGTTTTCGGTAGCCGGAGCCCGCCGTAGACGCGGTTCCAGCAGTCGCAGATCGCGCGCTCGACGGGCGACGCGAAGGACGGCTTCTCTTGCTCGCTGTAGGCGAGGACGTCGGCCTCGAGCGGCTCGGGTCGCTTCGCGCCTGGGATGCGGACCGGCGCGGCGAACTTCATCACGGGGGTCTTGGCTTCGAGCGGCCAGTCGATCGTCAAGAGCCGCGTGTGATCGGTCCACGCGAACTCGATCTCGACGTGACGCCCTGGCTCGAGCGGGGTCACGAGCGACGTCTGCTTGGGGGTCGCGAGCACCTGCGACTCGCCGGTCGCGTCGACGGCGACCGTCACGCGGGTCGGGGTGAGGCCGGTCTGGGTGCGTCCGCACATCACGCGCAGCCACTCGCGGACCATCTTGGTCTCGCACCCGGCAGCGGTCGAGCCGGTGACGATCACCTCGGGCACCTCGGGCCAGACCTGCGGCACCGGCACGAGCGAGCGCGCACGCGCCGGGGCGGCCAGCTGGGGAGGGGGGGCCGCGATCGCGGCGGCGAGCCCCTTGCCGACGGCGGCGTGGCCCTTCGCGGTCATGTGAATGTCGCGGTTCAGGAACGCGCCCGGCTCGGCGGCGGCGAGCGCGCCCGTCGCGTCGAACGCGGTGAGGCCGAACGCGCGCGCGGCCGCCACGATCTCTTCGGTGAACGCGTGGGTCGCCGTCATGTCCGTGGGCGCCTGGTTGTACTTGGCCCACTCGGTGGGCGAGACCTGAACGTCGATCGGCAGGATCGCGACGACGAGCCGTGCCCCCTTGCTCTTGCACAGCGTGGCCACGTCGCGGACATACCCGGCGAGCGGGGGCTCGAGGATGGTCTCCAGCTGGTGGGGCGCGAGCGTCAGCAAGGTCTCCATCGCCTTGGTGCGCTTGTCGAGCGCCGCGGCGAGCGCGTCCGCGTTCTTGGGCTTCTCCTTGCTCTTGGCGGCGATCGCGGCGGCCAGGTCGGCGCGCAGCTTCTTGCGCTTGGCCACGCCCTGGCGGATCAGCTCTGCGGTCACGAACGTCGCGCGCGACTCCTCGGCGTAATCGACGGAGACGATGTCGCCGGGGCTCGCGCGACCCGCCAGGACCACGGGGCGCGACTCGAGGACCTCTTCATAAGGCACGAGCTCGAGCAGCGCGGCTTCGAGCGTGTCGTCGGCAGCCTTCAGCACCACCGCGGCCTCGCGTCGCTCCGTGATCTCCGCCTGCTGCTGCGCGCGGCGCTTGTCGTGGGCGTCCGTGATCGACTTCCCCGCCGTGATCAGGTCCCGCCAGTTGCCCTCCGACGCGACGCCCCCGCCAGCGGTCGGATCGCCGTCGTGGAGCCAGCGGCGCAGCGCGAACACGAGGTGAGATCGGCCAAACAGCCAGCGCCGGGCGGGGAACTCCGTCACGTGCTCGGGCGCGTTCTCCTTGCGCACCGCCCAGCCATCCCAGACGGCGTGGCGTCCCGTGTTCGGGCGTCCGAGCTCGAACGTGTCGTTCACGAGGTTCAGCGTGAGCACCACGGTCTTGGCCTTGCGCTGCGCCAGGAGCTCTTCGATCACCGCGCGGTACTCGGCCGGGCCGTACGTCGGGACCCCGGCATTGATCACGGGGCGGTGCAGCTCCTCCGCGAGCCGCGCCGAGAACGTCTGGTTCTCCTCGACGCCGAGCCCGAACACTTGCGAATCACCGACCACGATGATCTCGTCCTCGGTCGAGGCCGGCCACTCCGCGCCCCGGTAGCCGGCGCCGTTCGTGCGCAGGCTGGTCACGGGGTTGCCGCCGAACGAGATCCGTTGCTCGGCGTGTGGCTCGAGGCGCGTACCGAGCGCGGCATCGGCCTTGTAGAAGTTGACGTGCGGGAACGCGCCGCCGTCGCGGTACCAGAAGCCCACCTCCGCGATCACGAGCGCGACCGCGATCCCGGCGAGCCCGAGGCCGATGCGTGTGAGCCAGATCCGCAGCTTCGTCGCAGCCGTGCTCATGTGCGCGCGCTCCTCATGTGCCCGCTCCTGTCGAACGTCCTGTCGAAACGTTCAGAGCGGGGCGCTCATTCTAGCAACGAACATCTGCGCCGGATCGCCACGATTTCAGCGCGTAGCGCGTGTGATGGCGCCGCCGGTCGCGGCTCAGGCGGCCAGCGCGGCGAGGCACGGCGCGACGACCTCGCGCAGGACGCCAGCGCGGGCGGCCGCGATCGCGGCGTCGCCGAGGACGCCGTGGGCAGCGAGCTCGTCGCGCGCGTCGGTGGCGGCGTCGGCGTCGGCGTCGGCGTCGGCGGCGTCGGCGGCCGCGGCCGTGGCGTGGAGCGCGGCGAGCAGCGCGGCGCTGGCGGCGCGGTCGCCGCTCCGCACGCACCAGGCGACGATCCGCCAGGCGAGCTCGGCGTGGCGGGCCTCGTCAGCGGCGATGCCGCGCAGCGCGGCAGCGACGGCGGGGTCAGCGGCGAGCGCGGCGCCCTCGTCGGCGAGCGCGGCGGCGACGGTCTCGTTGATGCAGCCGTCGAGCAGCGTCTCGAGGGCGAGCGCGGCCTTGTCGCCGGACGCGGACATGCGGGCGGCGTCGGCGAAGCGCGTCGGGGCGAGCGGCGCGTCGGCGTAGGCGGAGGCGAGCTCGAACGAGAGCTGCGCGTGGCGGATCTCGTCGAGGGCGGCGGCGTGGGCGTCGGCCACGAGGTCGGGCGGGGCGCCGAGCGCGAGCAGGCGCAGCGAGAGGTTCGCGAACGCCGCGATCGATGCGTGCTCCTCGCGCGCGGCCGTGACCCACGCGGCCGAGAGGCGATCGCGCAGCGCCCGCGGCAGCGCGTCCACCGCGGGGACGAGGCCGGGGGCGCGCCACGAACCGCCCGCGCCGACGTCGGGCAGGCACGCCTCGCCCTCGACGCGCGCCGGGCGGCCGCGCCGGATCATCTCGTACTGGCGCCGCGGGACCGCGTAGCAGCAGCTGCCGTCCTCCGTCGAGACGTAGGCGCGGAGCCCGCCGTCGAGCCGCACACCGGCGGGGCAGCTCGCGTCACCCTGGGCGGGCACGCTCGTGCCCTGCGGCGGGGCGGGGATGCACTTGCTCACGAACGCCGAGCGCCGATCGGGCGCGGGCCCGTCGAGCCGCCCGACGGTCAGCGGCGTGCAGCGCGAGTAGCAGCAGTGCTCGTTCACGGCGAGGCCGTCGTCGGCGATCTGCGTGCGGTAGTCCGCCGTGGCCTGGGCGTCGAGCGTGAAGCGGCGGTACGACCGCGGCTCGGCCACGTCCGTCGTGACGTGGAGCTTGAGCTCGTCGATCGACGCGAGGGTGTCGCCGCTCGGGCCGCAGCGGCCGAGCTCCTCCTGGCGCATGCCGCACACAGACTCGGGGATGCTGTCGCGCGGGCACGCGGCGCGATCGAAGCCGACCTCGGCGGGCTTGGCCGGCGGGGCTGGCTCTGGCGCCTGCGAGCCGGTCCAGCAGCCGGGGAGGCCCATCGCGATCAGGAGCTGGTGACGGAGGCTCGCGAGCCGCATCGGAGCAGTGTCGCGTCGGGCCGCGGGGGTTGCAAGAATCGAGGGAGGTCGTGGTACACCGAAGCCAATGTTCACCGGGCTCGTCGAGGACGTCGGCACCGTCGCCCGCGCGGATCGGCGGAGCGACGCGCTCGTGCTCGCGATCCGGCCGCGGCAGCTGCCGCTGGGCGAGCTCGCCGTCGGCGAGTCGATCTGCCACGACGGCGCGTGCCTGACGGTCACCGAGATCGCGCGCGACACGTACACCGTGCTCGCCGGCGCCGAGACGCTCGCGCGGACCACGCTCGGCGGGCTGCGCGTGGGGGCAAAGGTCAACCTCGAGCGCGCGCTGCGCGTCGGCGACCGGCTCGGCGGGCACTGGGTCACCGGCCACATCGACGGCACCGGCGAGCTCGGGGTGCGCCGCGATCTGGGCGCGAACCTCGTCTTGGGCGTGCGCGCGCCAGCGGCGCTCCTGCGCTACGTCGTCGAGAAGGGCTCGATCGCCGTGGCCGGCGTGAGCCTCACCGTGAACGCCGTCGATCCCGAGAGCTTCTCGGTGGCGATCATCCCGCACACCCGCGAGCACACGACGCTCGGGGCGCTCGCGATCGGCGAGCGCGTGAACCTCGAGGTCGACATCCTCGCGAAGCACCTCGAGAAACTGAGCGGTGCCGGCCTCCGCAGCACGGACCGCACCGGAGGCGAGCCATGACCCCGATCGAACGTGTCACCCGCGCCCTCGAAGACATCCGCGCCGGCAAGATGGTGATCCTCGTCGACGACGAGGACCGCGAGAACGAGGGCGACCTCGTGTTCGCCGCCGAGCTGGTCACGCCCGTGCACATCAACTTCATGGCCACGCACGCGCGGGGCCTCATCTGCCTGGCGATGGACGACGCGCTCATCGACAAGCTCGAGCTGCCGATGATGGTGCGCGACAACAAGGCGTCGCTCGGCACCGCGTTCACCGTCTCGATCGAGGCGCGCCACGGCGTATCGACCGGGATCTCGGCGCGCGACCGCGCGACGACGATCCGCGCCGCGATCGCCGACGACGCCGGCCCCGCGAGCGTCGTGTCGCCGGGCCACGTGTTCCCGCTGCGCGCGCGCCGCGGCGGCGTGCTCGTGCGCACCGGCCAGACGGAAGGCTCGGTGGACCTCGCGCGGCTCGCGGGCCTGAAGCCCGCGGGCGTGATCTGCGAGATCATGCGCGATGACGGCGAGATGGCGCGGCGGCCCGAGCTCGAGCAGTTCGCGGAGAAGCACGGCCTGCTCCTGCTCAGCGTCGCCGACATGATCTCGTACCGCCTCCTGCGCGAGCGGATCGTCCGCCAGCGCGCCGCGGGCGCGATGCGACCGGGCTCGCTCGGGCCGGGCGAGCCGTTCGCCGCGTACTTCTACGACACCGAGGTCGAGGACACCGAGTACCTCGCGCTCGTGCGCGGCGACGTCGCGCACGAGGCGGCGGCCGGGCGCCCGGTGCTCGTGCGCGTGGCGCCGCTCGATCCGATCGGCGATCCGTTCATGCTGCGGCCGGATCTGTGCGCGGCGCTCGAGGCGATCGACGAGGCGGGCAGCGGCGTCCTGCTCTACATCATGAACCGCAGCCGCACGAGCCTCGGCGCGGCGTTCGATCGCAACGTGATGAAGAGCGGGCGCGAGCAGACCGCGCAGCCGTCCCCGCACGCGACGAGCGAGGCGCTCCGCGACTTCGGCCTGGGCGCCCAGGTGCTCGCGGATCTGGGGCTCAGGAAGATCCGGCTCATGATCCACACCGATCGGAAGATCGCGGCGCTCGAGGGCTTCGGGATCGAGGTCGTCGAGCGGATCCCGATCCCCGGCCGCAGCGCAGGGCGGTGGCGCGAGGCGCAGTAGTGGAGCGGGGCGGTCCTGCTGCTAAGCGGCGCGGCAGCGCCGCGGCGCGTCCATCTATATAAAGGAGGCGCAGATCGCCGCTCCCGATGCAGGGGCCAGGTGGGGCTGGTGTATACATGGCTCGCATGCCTCAGATCCTCGAAGGTGGCCTGTCGGCTGTCGGCCTCCGGTTCGCGATCGTCGCCAGCCGCTTCAACGGCCTCATCGTGGAGCCGCTCGTCGCGGGCGCGATCGACGCGATCGTGCGCTCGGGCGGCGACGCCGAGGCGATCACGATCGTGCGCTGCCCGGGCGCGTGGGAGCTGCCGCAGGTCGTCCGCCGCGTCGCCGCGCGCGGGGGCGTCGACGCGGTGATCGCGCTCGGCGCGGTGATCCGCGGCGCCACGCCGCACTTCGACTACGTCGCCGGCGAGGCCGCGCGCGGGATCGCCGGGGCGGCCGCGGCGTCGGAGATCGCGGTGAGCTTCGGCGTCCTCACGACGGACACGATCGAGCAGGCGCTCGAGCGCGCCGGCACGAAGGCGGGCAACAAGGGCTTCGACGCCGCGCTCGCGGCGATCGAGCTCGCGACGCTGTTCCGCGCGCTCGACGCGCGCGCGCCAGCGGCGGCGGGTGAGCTGGAGGCCGCGCCGCCAGCGGCGGCGCCCGGCAAGCGGAGGTCGAAGCGGACATGACGAGCGCGACGGGGATGCGGCGCAGCGGCCGCGCGTACGCGCTGCAGCTGCTCTACGCGCGCGACGGCGATCCGGCGACGGACGTGGCGGGCGCGGCCGTGAGCTGGGCGGACGCGTTCGAGCTCGACGTCGAGCCGCAGGCGCAGGAGTTCGCGCGCGAGCTGGTGGCGGCCGCGACCGAGCACGCCGCGCGGATCGACGCGCTGATCGTCGGCGCGTCGAAGAACTGGCGCATCGATCGGATGTCGCGCGTCGATCGCAACATCTTGCGCCTGGGCGCGTGCGAGCTGGTCGCGTTCTCGGACGTCCCGGTGAAGGTCATCATCAACGAGGCGGTCGAGCTGGCGAAGCGGTTCGGCACCGCCGAGTCGTCGGCGTTCGTCAACGGCGTGCTGGATCGGATCGCGGTCGCCGCGGGCCGCCGGAACGAGGACTGACGTGGCGCTCTCGGTCTTGCCACTGGATCTGACGCGCTGGGACGAGTCCGCGCGCGACTGCCTCGTCCTGCCGGTGTTCAAGGACGATCGGCCGCTGCGCGGCGCCGCCGGGCTCGCCGACTGGCGGCTGTGCGGCAAGCTCTCCCGGCTCGTCAAGGCGAGCCGCGCGAGCGCCGACGCGGGCGAGACGCTGCTCCTGCCGCCGGGGCGCCGGCTGCGCTTCCGGCGCCTCCTGTGGTTCGGCCTCGGCGACGCGCGCGGCTACAGCGACGATCGCTTCCGCAAGGACCTCGCGTGGATCCTCGACGTCGTGATCAAGGCGGGCGTGACCGACTGGTCGCTCCAGATGCCGGGCCGCGCCTCGGGGCAGATCGGCGCGCGGCGCGCGATCGAGATCCTGCTCGAGGATCCGCGGTTCGCCGACCAGCCGCTGACGTTGATCGAGGATCCGGCGGGCCAGAAGGACATCGCCGAGCTGCTCCGCGCGCAGCGCTAGCGCGCGCGCGAGCGCGGGACGCGATCAGAACAGCCAGTGGCCGAGGTGCTGGAGCGCGAGCCAGATCGCGCCGGCGAACACGACCATGAGCACGGCGTCGACGAGCAGGCACGCGTGGCCGGCCACGATCCACAGGCCGTCCCGCTCGAGCAGGCCGATCGCGTAGATGAGGAGCGGCGCCAGGAACACCAGGTTCGAGCCGGGGATCGGCAGCGGCAGCGCGAGGCCGAGCGCGAGCACGACGATGCCGAGGCCGATCGCGCGCGGCATGATCAGCCCCTCCCAGCGGCGGCGCGTCGAGCAGGCGAGCCAGCGCGAGCGGCGCTCGAGGAGCATGGCTACCCGATCGAGCATCGCCATCGACAGCGCGCGGCGGCGGGCGCGCGCCGGCAGCCACGGCCGGGGGCGGCCGAGCATGAGCTGGGCGCCGATCAGCGCGATCGCGAGCCCGAACGGCGTCGACAGGCCGAAGAACGGGATCGCGATCAGCGCGAGGATGCCGATCAGGAAGCCGAAGCCGCCCTCGGAGGCGCGATCGACGAGCTCGCCGACCGTGAGGCTCTCGCGCCGGTACGCGGAGTCGGCCGCGGCGGCAGGGATGGGATCGGCCGCGGGGGCAGGGATGGGATCGGCCGCGGGGGCAGCGGGGCCGTCGGCGGGCACCTCGGCCGGGTGGCGCGCGCCGAGCTCGTAGAGGATCTCGCCGAGGCGGAGCCGCCGGGGACGCTGCGTCGCGATGATCTGGCGTGCGCGCTCGACGTCCACGCGCCAACCGTAGCATCGGCCCCGCTGACGGTCCGCTCACTCGAGGGTGCCGGTCTCGGCGAGCTTGCCGATCTCGCGGAACTCCATGCGGATCGCGCGCTCGAGGTGATCGTGCGTCAGCGCGCTCCCTTCCTCGGCGGCCAAAAACGCCGCGCGCAGTGCCGCGTTGCGGATGTAGCCGCCGGAGAGCCGGAACCGCTGCGAGAGGCCGGTGAAGTCGATCGAGCCGTGGATCGGCACCTGCGCGGGGATCAGCGAGCGCCACAGCTGCTCGCGCATGTCCTCGTCGGGGAACGGGAACGTCACGCGGTAGGTCAGCCGGCGCTTGAACGCCGGATCGATCGCGGCGCCGAAGTTCGTCGTCAGGACCGCGATGCCCTCGAAGCTGTCGAGCCGCTGCAGGAGGTAGTTGACCTCCATGTTCGCGTAGCGATCGACCGACGTCTTGACCTCGGTCCGCTTGGCGAACAGCGAGTCGGCCTCGTCGAACAGGAGC
>Ga0247790_10000317_pt1 | contig 18381 bp, 11 predicted proteins | sample UWRJS171409R4_FD_179913 | JGI IMG/M metagenome (GOLD analysis project Ga0247790, IMG submission 179913) | Soil microbial communities from Arlington Agricultural Research Station in Wisconsin, United States - UWRJ-S171-409R-4 | ecosystem: Environmental > Terrestrial > Soil > Agricultural land... | reverse complement strand
GCGGACGTGCCTCGCGCTGGGCACCGACGATCCGCGCCAGCTGACGCCGCAGCTCGTGCGCGATCGGCTGGTGGCGGGGCGCGCGGCGGTCTCGGGCGGCGTGTACGTGAGCGCGCGGATCGGCGCCGCGGGGCCGGGCGACACGGTGACGGGCGCGGGGAACCCGATGATGGTGGACGTGGTGGTGCGCGCCGCGACGTGGATCGACGTCGACGCGATCGAGGTGGTGGTCGACGGCCAGACGGTCGATACGATCTCGATCCTGCCGGGCGACGCGGATCCGGGGGATCCGGCGGTGCGGTGGCGCGGCCAGATCCCGGTCCAGCCGGCGGCGGCGGGCGGCTTCGTCGTGATCGCGGCGTACGGCGATCGGAAGATGCTGCCGGTGCACGACAAGACGCCGTTCGGCGTGACGAACCCGATCTTCGTCAGGCCCTGAGGCTACGCCGGGCTACGCCGGCAGCAGCCGCAGCGCTGCCACCTCGGGCATGAAGACGCGGGCCAGCCGCTCGGGCGCGCGGACCTCCTGGGCCGCGAGCCAGGCGTCGGCCTCGGCGACGGCGCGGGCGCCCGCGGCGCCGCCGTCGAGCTCGCCGACGCGGCGCCGGGCCACCGTGGCGAGGAGCATCATGCCGGCGGCCTCGAGCTCGCTGGCCGCGCGCGCGAGCTGCTCGCGGGCCTCCGCGGGCGCGCCGGTCGCGAGCGCGATGCCGGCGTCGAGGACCCGCGCGAACGCATAGGTCCACGGCATGCGCATCGCGCGCAGCCAGCGCGCGTCGCGCGCCGCGGCGCGGAGGAGCTTGCGATCGCGCTCGCCCGATCGATAGACGGCCAGCGCGGCCACGCCGTGGAGGTAGAGCGTCCGGGCGCGCACGAACGCGAGCCGGAAGAACGGCAAGGCGAGGATCCGGCGCAGGTCCGGATCGATGTGCCGGTACGCGGCGGCACCCTCGCCTTCATAGAGGCTGATCTCGGTATACGAGAGCCGCGTGGTCAGCCCCCGATGATCAGACCGGGCGTCGGGCCAGAACGCCCGCCCGCGCGCGACGTACTGCCGCGCCACCTCGGGCTGATCGAGGACGAGCGCGAGCAGGCTCGTGGCGCCGGAGTGGAGCGTGGCCTGGGTGAAGAGATCCTTGCGCTCCTCGGCCTCGCGCAGGTCCGCGGGCAGCTCGCGCACGAGGTCGCGGAGCTCTCCCATGTTGAGCAGGCACAGGTAGTAGTAGATCGCCGCGAGCGCGGTCTCGCAGGACGCACCGAAGCAGCGCTCGCGGTAGAGCTGCACGGCCCGGGCGCCGTGCTCGCGGCCGCGCGCCCACTGCCCGAGCGCGACCTCTCGCAGCGCGCAGACGTTCGCCTGGAGCCCGAGGAGGTACGGATCGCCGCTCCGCTCCGCCGCAGCCGCGAGCTGCTCCTGGAGCCGCGCGACCCGCCGCTCGCCGGCGCCCCCGACGAGGATCGCGATCGTGATCTCCGTCCCGAGCGCGACGCCGAGGTAACCGGGCTCGGAGGTCTTGAGGGCCAGGACCTGGTAGCGCGTGAAGTACTCGGCGCTCAGCTCGGGGGTGACGAGCTCGATGGTGAGCGACGCCACCCGGCACGCCTCCAGGCGCAGGCGCTCTCGGGGCGACGGCTCGGCGGGCGCGCGCTGGCGGGCCGGATCGAGCGCGCCGAAGCCGCGGAGCCGCACCCACGCCCGGCGCCACAGGAGCCGCAGCAGCATGCCGGCGCGCGTCGCGGGCGGGCTCAGGTCGAGCTCGTCGAGCACCCGCGTGAACGCCTGCCGGCCGTCCTCCTGATGGCCGCTGCGCAGGAGCTGCTCGGCGCCGCGCAGCCGGAGCTCCAGATCGTCCTCGCCCGCGGCCTGGGCCCTGCGGGCGAGCTCGAAGTAGACGACCGCGGCATCGGCGCCGTGGCGCGCGTTCACGAGCGCGCGCGCGAGCCGCGCGAGGATCTCGCGGGGCTCGCCCAGCGGCCCGAGCGCGGCCCCGGACTGCTCGTGCAGATCGAGCGCCTGGCGGTACAGGCGCGCGGCGCGATCGAACGCCAGCGCGGCCGCGGCTTGATCGGCCGCGAGCCGCAGGTAGCCGGCGGCCTGCTCGAGATCGCCGGCCGCGTGGAGGTGCACGCCGACGGCTTCGGGGCCCCACCAGGCGTCGCTCGCGCTCGGCGCGCTTGGCGTGCTCGGCGCGCTCGGCGCGGGGGACGGGGTCACCGCGAGCAGCGCCTGGGCGAGCGCCCGATGACACGCCCTGCGCGGCTCGGCCTCGAGGTGCTCAAGCACGGCCTCGCGCACCCGATCGTGGTACGGCTCGACAGCGCCCTTGCGCGAACGGTCGGCGGCGCGAACCAGGTGCGCGTGGCGGAGCCGGGCGAGCGCCGGATCGAGCTCGTCGGCGGAGAGCCCGGACGCGGCGGTGAGGATCTCGGACGGCAGGGGCCACCCCGCGATGGCGGTGAGTGCGAGCAGCTGCCGCGCCGCCGGATCGAGCTCGGCGATCCGCGCCCACAGCGCGTCCGACAGGCGCAGCGGCGCACCGGCGGCGGACCGGCCGGCCGTGTGCCGCACCAGCGCGTCGAGGAACAGCGGGTGGCCCGCTGCCTCGTCGGCGAGGGCCGCGGCCCGGGCGGCGTCCCCGGCGAGGAGCTGCTCCGCCAGCGCCACGGCCTCGTCGCGCGGCAGCGGCCGGAGCTCGAGGAGCCGCAGCCCGGGCAGCGCGCGCACGCGCGCCAGCGCGGCCGCAGCGCTGTCGCCATCGCCGGCCTCCCGCGGCGGCCGGCTCGTCAGCACGAGCAAGAGCGGCGGCGCCTCCGGCGGCGCCATCACCCACGCGAGCAGCTCGAGGCTGTCGGCGTCGGCCCACTGCAGATCGTCGATCCACACGACGAGCGGGCGCCGCTCGGCGAGCCGGCCGAGCAGCTCGCGCAGCGCCGTGAACGCGCGCATCCTGAGCTCGAGCGGATCGATCACGTCGTCCGCGGGCAGCTTGCCGAGCGCGGGGACCTTGCCGAGCACGGGGAACGCCTGGACGAGCAGCCCGGCGCGCCGCGGCAGCACGGCCGCGGCCTCCGCGTCGGGCAGCTTGCGCAGGTAGCGGGCGAGCGCGTCGACGATGCCGTCGACGCCCTTGTACGGCACGGTCTCGCGCTCGTAGCAGCGGCCGGCGAGCACCACGGCGTCGGCCGCGGCGCCGCGCAGCTCGTCGACGAACCGCTCGACGAGCGCGCTCTTGCCGATCCCGGACTCGCCCTGCACGAGGACGATCGTCTCCGCGCCCGCGCCCGCGCCCGCGCCCGCTGCGGCGAACGCGTCCGCGAGGCCGGCGAGCTCGCGCCGACGGCCTACAAACGACGACGACGACGACGGCGACGACGGCGACGATGGCGGCACCGCCGTGACCGCGGACGAGCGCGGCGCCGTGGCCGCGCCTGCGCCTGCGCCCGCGCCGAGCCCGGTGAGCGCGGCGGCCGCTGCGAGCCGCGGCGCGGGCGAAACCGCGAGCAGCTGAAGGCACAGCGCCTCCAGATCCTCCGGCACCGGCGCCAGCTCGCCGGGGCGGCGCGGCGCCGCGTGCTGCTTGGCGAGCAGCACCTGCAGCGGCGCGCCCTCGAACGGCAGCGCGCCGGTCAGCGCCTCGTACAGGAGCGCGCCCACGCCGTACCAGTCCGCCGCCGGGCCCACCTCCTCGAGCATCGCCTGCTCGGGCGCCATGTACGCGGGCGTCCCGACCACGTTGCTCTCGCTCTGCGCCACGCCGGCGACCAGCCCGAAGTCGAGCAGCACCACGCGCCCGGCGGGCGTGACTCGCACGTTGTGCGGCTTGATGTCCCGGTGCACCAGCCCGTGCGCGTGCAGCGCGTGCAGCGCCGCCCCGAGCTGCGCGAGCGCCGCTCGGAGCCGGCCCTCGTCGAGGCGCCCGCCCGGCCGCACGTGGTCCAAGAGCGCCGCGCCCTCGACGAGCTCCATCGTCAGCCACCACCGGCCGCCGTCCTCGATCAGCTCGCCGAACGTGACGAGGTTCGGGTGCTGCACGTCCTGCAGCGCGCGGAACTCGGTCTTGAACCGCAAGAGCCCGTCAGCGCTCACGTGCTGCAGCGTCTTGAGCGCCACGCGCGCGCCGCGCGCGCGCTCGATCGCCTCGTACACCACGCCCATCCCGCCGCGGCCCAGCGGCCGCACGATCTCGAACCGCTCCGCCACGGCTCGCTCCGCGGCGCGCGCGGCGCCCCGCAGCGGTGGACCACCCTCGGGCGTGGCGTGCATGGTGTCCGCGGCGCTGATCGACTCCAGATCGCTGTCGCGCGCGAGCTCGATCACGAGCGTGCGGCACTCCGTGCACGCCTCGATGTGCAGGTGGGCCTGCGCGAGCGGATCGCCAGCGAGCCGGCCGGCGACCAGCTCCTGGATGTCGTTCGCCGACAAGCACTCCCCCACGCGGGCGATACTATCGCCGCGGACGCGCGCGCCCCGCGGGGCCGGGGGCGCGCGACGAGCGGGGTTCGCGCGCCGCGCGGCCGAGCGAGCGAGCGAGCGTCACCCCTGACAGGAGATGGCGCGTGTGCGAACCGACGCTGTCGACGACGCGCATCACCCGAATATCGTTCGGCTCGTGAACGATCTCGGCCGGCGCGTTACACGCGTGCGACCGCTCGGAGGCACATCGCGTGCACATCGGCGGCACCGAGGAAATCACCATGAGCCCCATGGCCATCAGCACTCCGAGCCCCGAGCAGTGGAAGGTCACGACGAGCCGCCGCCGCGCGACCGCGATCGTCCCGCCACCGCACGTGAAGTTGGAGGATGTCGACGATACCGCCGATCATAAGAGCGCGCGGGCGACCCTGTCCTACGGGAGGAGAGCGCCCATGGAGCAGCTACCCGGGGAGCCAGCTGGGGTAGCTGGAGTAGTCGCCAGCGAGACGCCCGCGCCTCTTTCCGAGGTGCCGGCAGCGCGCTCGATCTCGGACGGTGTGTTCCACCAGGCGAGGATCGCGAAGTACGAGCTGACGGGCCTGCTCGGTCACGGCTCGTTCGGGATGGTGTACACGGCCCGCGACGTCGAGCTGGATCGCGAGGTCGCGCTCAAGGTCTTGAAGCCGTCTCATCACAACGATGAGGACGCGATGCACCGCTTCCTGCGCGAGGCGCGAGCAGCGGCGCGCATCACGCACCCGGGCATCATCACGGTGCACGACTTCGGGCGCTACGTCACGGACGACGAAGAAGAAGAGCTGGCGTACATCTCGATGGAGCGGCTCTCCGGCGAGAGCCTGACGGAGCGGCTGGCGCGCCTCGGCGCGCTGGCGCCGGAGGCGGCGACCGAGATCGGGCGCCAGGTGGCGGCCGCGCTCGAAGCGGCGCACCAGGCGGAGGTGCTGCACCGCGATCTGAAGCCGGACAACGTGTACCTCGTTCCGGATCCGGCGGTGCCGTCGGGCGAGCGCGCGAAGGTGTTCGACTTCGGGCTCGCGAAGATCGGCACGAGCCGGCACACGCGGATGGGCTCGGTGTTCGGGACGCCGCTGTACATGTCGCCGGAGCAATGCCGCTCGGCGGGTGACACCGACGCGCGCAGCGACATCTACGCGCTCGGGTGCATCCTGTTCGAGATGCTCGCCGGGTGCGCGCCGTTCGAGGGCGCGATCTTCCAGGTGATCCAGCTCCACCTGCACGAGGTGGCGCCGCGCGTCTCGTCGCTGAAGCCGGACGTCCCGCCCGCGCTCGACGACCTCGTGGCGGCGATGCTGGACAAGGATCCGGCCCGCCGCCCGCAGACGATGGCGGACGTGGTGCAAAAGCTCGAGGACGTGCTCGCGGCGCTGCGCGGGGACTGGGACCGCTACAGCGAGACCGCGGTGGCCGCGGCGGTGAGCGCGGCGGTGGCCGCGTCCGACGCGACGCGCGAGCCGGCCGACGAGCCCGTCGCCGGCGAGCCGGCCGACGAGCCGGTCGCCGACGAGCTGGCTGCCGACGAGCCGGCTGCCGACGAGCTGGCCGCCGACGAGCTGGCCGCTGCGCCCCGCGCCGCGTCCGAGGCGATGGCGCGGCTGAAGTCACAGCACGCGGACGTCGCGCGCGCGCCGAGGCGCGGCGCGAGCCGGTGGACCGCGCTCGGCGCGGCGATCGCGTTCGCGATCGTGATCGCGGCCGCGCTCACGCTGATGGCGCAGCACCGGAGCGACCGCGACGACGCGCAGCCCGCGCAGCCCGCGGTCCCGGCGGCGACCCGCTGACGACGCCCGGCAGGCTCGCGCGCGCGCGGCGGTCGGTGGTATGACGCCGGCACCATGATCAAGCGTCCGAAGATCGCTATCGTTGGTGCCGGCGGCAACGTCGGTGCCGCTGTCTCGCAATGGGCCGTACAGAAGGAGCTCGGCGACCTGGTGCTCATCGACATCAAGCCGGGCCCGGCCGAGGGGCGCGGGCTGGATCTCGCGCAGTGCGGCCCGTGGGAGGGCTTCAACGCGACGCGCTTCGTCGCGACGGACAAGCCGGAGGCGATGGCGGGCGCGGACGTGGTGGTGATGACGGCGGGCGTGCCGCGCAAGCCAGGGCAATCGCGCGAGGAGCTCATCAACATCAACGCGGGGATCGTGAAGGGCATCTGCGCGGACGTGAAGAAGCACGCGCCGGACGCGATCCTGATCGTCGTGTCGAACCCGCTCGACGCGATGGTGTTCGTGGCCAAGGAGGTGACGGGCTTCCCGCGCGAGCGCGTGATCGGCTCGGCGGGCGTGCTCGACAGCGCGCGGTTCCGCACGTACCTCGCGCTGGCCGCGGGCGTCAGCGTCGAAGACGTGCAGGCGATCGTGCTCGGCGCGCACACCGACAAGGACATGGTGCCGATCGTCTCGACGGCGATGATCGGGAACGTGCCGGCGGCGAAGTTCCTCTCGCCGGAGAAGCTGACCGAGGTGGTCGAGAGCACGAAGAAGGGCGGCGCGACCTTGACGGGCCTCATCGGCACGAGCGCGTGGCTCGCCCCGGGCGCGGGCACGGCGCTGATGGTCGAGGCGATCGTGCGCGATCAGGGCCGCGTCCTGCCGTGCTCGGTGGAGCTGCAGGGCGAGTTCGGCGTCACGGGCGCGTTCGTCGGCGTGCCGGTGAAGCTGACCGCGAAGGGCGCCGAGGCGGTCTACGAGTTCGAGCTGTCGGCCTCCGAGAAGGAGGCGTTCGGCAAGTCGGTGGCGGCGAACACCGAGCTGATGAACATCGCGCGCGGCTTCCTGGGCTGAGCCACGCGCCGCGCGCCGCCGCGCGCCGCGCTACCAGCTCGCCATCTTGGCGCGCAGGCCAAGATCGAGCGCGTCGAGGAACTGCTCGGTCGTCAGGTGCGGCTGCGTCGGGCTGATGAGGACGGCGAGGTCCTTCGTCATCTTGCCGCTCTCGACGGTCTCGATGCACACCTGCTCGAGCGCGTCGGCGAACCGCACGACGTCCGGCGTCTCGTCGAACTTGCCGCGGTAGCGCAGGCCCTGCGTCCACGCGAAGATCGACGCGATCGGGTTCGTGGACGTGGGCCGGCCCTTCTGGTGCTCGCGGTAGTGGCGCGTGACGGTGCCGTGGGCGGCCTCGGCCTCGACGGTCTTGCCGTCGGGCGTGAGCAGGACCGAGGTCATGAGGCCGAGCGAGCCGAAGCCCTGCGCGACGGAGTCGGACTGGACGTCGCCGTCGTAGTTCTTGCAGGCCCACACGAAGCCGCCCTCCCACTTGAGGGCCGACGCGACCATGTCGTCGATCAGGCGGTGCTCGTACACGATGTTCTGCTGCTTGAACGCCGCGGCGAACTCCTCGTCGAAGATCTTCTGGAAGATGTCCTTGAAGCGGCCGTCGTAGCGCTTGAGGATCGTGTTCTTCGTCGAGAGGTACACGGGCCAGCCGCGCTGGAGGCCGTAGTTGAAGCAGCTGCGCGCAAACCCAGCGATCTGCTCGTCGAGGTTGTACATGCCGAGCGCGATGCCGGCGCCCTCGAAGTCGAACACCTTGTGCTCGATCGGCTTGCCGCCGTCCTTCGGCGTGAACGTCATGGTCAGCGTGCCGGCGCCGGGCACGAGGAAGTCGGTCGCGCGGTACTGATCGCCGAACGCGTGGCGGCCGACGACGATGGGCTTGGTCCACGTCGTGACGAGGCGCGGGACGTTCTTGCAGATGATCGGCTCGCGGAAGATCGTGCCGCCGATGATGTTGCGGATCGTGCCGTTCGGCGACTTCCACATCTCCTTGAGCTTGAACTCGGCGACGCGCGCCTCGTCGGGCGTGATCGTCGCGCACTTGACGCCGACGCCGTGCTGCTTGACGGCGTTCGCGGCCTCGACGGTGACGCGGTCGCTGGTGGCGTCGCGGTGCTCGATCCCGAGGTCGAAGTAGAGGAGCTCGACGTCGAGGTACGGGACGATCAGCTTGTCCTTGATGAACTTCCAGATGATGCGGGTCATCTCGTCCCCGTCCATCTCGACGACGGGGCTCTTCACCTTGATCTTCGTGGCCATGGGGGCGTGTTGTATCACCGCGCGCCAGCAAACACGCGGCCCGGGGCGGCGATGGTCCGGCCCTTGGCGGCGGGTCCGCTTCCGCGTATCGGATGATGCGCGCTGTATGTGCGTGGACGGCTGATGCAGCGAGCTAGCGTCGCCGTTAGCGGGTGCGCGCGTCTGAAGCAAGGGCGCCGAGGCGGCTCGTGCAAAGTGCCTGGCCATGCGAAGCCCCTGGTCAAACGTCCTCTGGCGCGCCCCGTTGCTCGGCGCGCTCCTGTGTAGCCTCACCGCGATCGGCTGCGCCGCGCTCGACGAGCAGAGCGCCCCGCCGGCCGACGACAAGCTGGGCGAGGCCGAGTCGCCGGTCGTGTACGGGACCGACAACCGCCAGGACGTCTACGCGCACACCGACGCCACGCTCCGCGCGCGCGCGCAGCAGGCGACGGTGGCGCTGATGAGCCCGGGCTCCATCAACACCTCGAACCCGAACAACGTCACGTTCAGCTCGTCGACGCTCCAGCAGGCCGAGAACCTCTGCGCAAGTCAGCGCTTCCTCTCCGATCCGACGCCGGGCTGGTGCTCCGGCACGCTCATCGACGACGACCTGGTGCTCACAGCCGGCCACTGCATCACGAGCGCCTCGTCGTGCACGAGCACGCGCTTCGTCTTCAAGTTCTACCGGCCAACGGCGACGACGCTGGAGACGATCACCACGGCGGACATCTTCTCGTGCACGTCCATCGTCGCGCGCCAGCAGGCCGTGGTGAACGGGCGGAACCTCGACTTCGCCGTGGTCCGGATCGATCGGGCCGCCACGCCGCGCTTCACGCCGGCGCCGATCCGCGCGGGCAACAGCCCGCTGGCGGTGAACCAGAACGTGGCGGTGATCGGCAGCGGCAGCGGCATCCCGTTCAAGATCGACTCGGGCGGCTCCGTGCGCGACGCGCGCACCGCGACCCTGGACTACTTCGTGGCCAGCACCGACACGTTCGGCGGCAACTCGGGCTCGGGCGTCTACGAGACGAGCGGCTACAGCGTCGCCGGCATCCTGGTGCGCGGCGAGACCGACTACGTCGCGAGCGGGAGCTGCAACGTCGTGAACACGTGCACCGAGACGGGCTGCCGCGGCGAGGACATCACCTACGTGCGCCCGGCGATCGACGCGTACTGCGCGGTGGCGGGCAGCCAGCGCCTGTGCGGCACGAGCCAGCCGCCGCCGCCGCCGCCCAACTCGTACAGCTACAGCGCGAGCAACACGAACGGCGCCCAGCAGAACACGGTGAACAAGACCGTGGCGCTCGCCGCGGGCGACAAGGTCACGCTGGGCACGTGCGGCCTGACGGGCGCCACGTTCACGGGCGACACGTTCCTGCGCTTCTTCGGGCCGAGCGGCACGGAGGTCGCCTTCAACGACGACGCGTGCGGCGGCAGCGGCTCGAGCCTCACGTTCACGGCGGCCACCGCGGGCAACTACGAGATCCGCGGCGGCTGCTACTCCTCGGGCGCCTGCACCGGCACCGTGGTCTGGTCGATCACGGCGGGCACGCCGCCGGTGGGTGGCTCGTACAACTTCACGGCGACGAACACGAATGGAGCGCAGCAGAACACGGTGAACCAGAACGTCACGGTCAACGCGGGACAGAGCATCACGCTCGGCACGTGCAACGTGGCGGGCGGCAACTTCTCGGGCGACACGTACCTGCGGCTGTACGGCCCGGCGGGCACGCAGGTCAGCTCCAACGACGACGCGTGCGGCGGCCGCGGCTCGAACCTGACGTACACGGCCACGGCGACCGGCTCGTACCAGATCCGCGCGGGCTGCTACAGCAGCACGAGCTGCAGCGGCACGGTGGCCTGGACCGTCCAGTAGCCGGCCGCGCGCGGCCGCGTGCCGGCTGCGCGCGCCGGCTGCGCGCCGGCTGCGCGCGCGTGGCAGCGAGTGACCGGCGTTGACCTGCTCGAGCCGCGGCGGCGGTAAGCTCTCTCGCCCGGAGGAACATGACGCCCCCCAGTGAGCTGCCGCCGCCTGACGTGCTCGACACCGCGGGCCGTCTCCGCCGGCTCTTCCTCTCGCTGCTCGTCGGGATCGCCGCGGCCACGGCCGTCTACTTCCTGACCTCGTCGCTCGCGAAGCCCGACGAGCTGCCCGGCGGGGTCTACGGCGGCGGCCAGGCCGAGCGCGCGTACAAGTTCGTGTTCTACATGACCGGCCTCGCGGGCGTCGTGGCCGGCACGCTCACGATGCTCGTCCTGAAGTGGCTCGCGCGGCGCCGCGAGCAGGCCGAGCAGATCCCGCAGGCGCAGGCTCGCCGACGGCCATGAGCGCGCCGTTGGTCGTAACGCCTAAAAGAACTCAAGGAGGGCTAACCGTGCATAACAAACACATCGGCTCGACTTTCACATCGTTCTTGGAAGCGGAAGGCATCCGTGAAGAAGTCGATCTGCGCGCCAAGAAGAAAATCTTGGCCGACGAGATGCTGGCTACAATGAAACGCAATAGCGTCTCCAGGATGGAGCTCGCCAAGCGAATGAAGACGAGCCGAACGGTCGTTAATCGGCTACTCGATCCAGAAGACACAAGCTTTACGTTCGTGACACTGGCAAAGGCATCTAACGCCCTCGACCTGGACCTGCTCGTCTCGCTCGAACCCCGCTCCCAGGTCCGTCCAGCGCGCCCACGCCGACGATAGCCACCGTCAGGTTGGCTCACGGGTGCCTGCGTGTACCACGAAGCCGGTTATGCGCTGGTGGCGGGGAGCTTGCCGGTGGTGCGCAGCCAGGCGACGGTCCTGGCAAGCCCATCGGCGAGCGGCGTGAACTGAAGGCCGATCTCGGTCGCCTCCGCCGGCTCGTCCTCTCCCTGCTCGTCGGGCTCGCTGCGGCCAGGCTGAGCGCGCGTACAAGTTCGTGTCCTACATGACATCCTCGCCGGCGCCGTGGCCGGCACGCTCACGATGCTCGTCCTGAAACTGACGCGCCCGGCGCCGCGAGCGGGCCGAGCAGATCCCGCAGGCGCAGGCGCGCCGCCGGCCGTGAGCCAGCCATCACGCCGACCAGAACGGGTCCACGTAGCGGATCCCGACAGGATGGGCGCTCGCTGGCACGGGCCACGCATCACGCCATGAATCGCTCATCCGGTATGCTCCCCATGGCACATGCGCGACACTACTCCTGATGCCGCCGCCGTCCAGACCGCTATCTACCGCCGGATGACGACGGACCAGCGTACGTGGGCGGCGGCCGAGATGTCCGAGATGGCGCGCGCGATCACGCTCGAGAATATCCGGGCGCGCCATCCCGAGTATGACGAGCATCAGGCACGGATGGCGCTCTATCGCTTGCTCGTCGGTGATGATCTGTTTCGCCGCGCGTGGCCAGCCGAGCCGCTGCTCGCGCCATGATCCACGACGGCCCCCGCGGCCTGCTGCGGACGATCGTCGCGGCGCTGGATGCCACCCGCATCCCGCACATGGTCGTGGGCTCGTTCGCGAGCACGGCCTACGGAGAGCCGCGGACCACGCGCGACCATTGCCCCAAACGGAGGATGTTGCCGACACACCACCTGTTCGCTCATCTGCTATTCCTACGAGGAGGCGACGCAGCGCGTCTGGGCAAGAACTCCAGAGCATTCGATCGTTTGGTCTCGAAGACTTGCGTGATTTCGTCTGAACTGCGAGTGAGGTGTAGGTGCGATGTCTAACCCATCTGCCGGCATTGGCGACCCGTATTGGTACGAATGGTCTGTCGGTCTTACCCACATCATCGAGTTGCTCAACCCGGACTCCGACATCGAAACGGTCACATTGCAGTCGTCACGTTACCAAGGACTGGACGACATCATCGTAGACTTGCGATCCGGCGGCCGGCGATGCATACAGATCAAGCACACTCGCGTTGGCAACACTCTGACGTTCGGCTCTCTTCTCTCTGTTGATGAAGAGTCGGAGACCGACCAACCGTTACTCGGGTACTTGGCGAGCGCGTGGAAGGAAGCAGTCAGCGACGGTCGGCCTTGCACTGCGGAGCTATACACCAATCGCTCGGCTGGCCGACGGGCAAGCCGTACGCGTGGAGACGCGCCAGTAGCACGCCCGCCTCTGTCCGAGTTTTGGCCGCGCATCAAGGCGGAGATAGAACGTGTCGACAACATTGACGATATTCAAGTGCCTTCGGAGTGGCGTGACGGATGGGCGGAGTGGCTTGCGGCACTAAGTCATCTAGGACCGCAGGACCAACTCGCCTTTCTGAAGGCTCTCTCGATCAACGCAGACCAGCCCGAGCTTGATGAACTCGAACAACAATTGCTACGAAGACTTGAGGAGCTGTTCTACTGCTCCCGGGACCAAGCGACACAACTCCTCGCAGCGTTCGACCACGCGCTGCGACGGTGGACAGTGTCGACTAGATCTCGAGCTTCGATTGACGCCGAGGCCGTTTCGGAGGCGCTAACGCTGGGCAATGAACCGGTCGGAACCGCTCATCTGCTCGCGCCGCCAGAACCGTTTTTTTCGTCGCGCAACAAACTCCTGGATACCATCTCAGCGACAGCGAACGACCGATCGATTCGTGTCGCGTTGCTTACCGGAGGTCCGGGCTGCGGCAAGACGAGCGTGATGAGCAAGCTCGCGAACACGCGTGAGCCGCTAGTCGACATTCGATTCCACGCCTACCGACCGATTACCCCTGACACGATCCATTTGCCGCCGGACGCTGATATCGATCTCTCGCGTCGAGGACTTTGGGGCACGCTCCTTTCGCAGCTTCGCCATTTGCTGATCGGCCGCCTGTTTGAGTATCAAGTACCTGTACGCAACGCACTCCTCGACGACGATCAACTCCGAGCGGCAGTCCTCCGTCTCGCCAGCAGAATCGGAACCGAGCGGAAGCGCCCCTTCGTCATCGCGATCGACGGACTCGATCACGCTGCGCGTGCAGGTCGCCCGCAGGCTTTGGAGTTGCTCGCGTCTATTCCTCATCCAAATGAAGTCCCCGCCGGTGCCTTTATTTTGCTTGGAGGGCAGCCCCCGGAAGTATGGCGCCAGTATCCGCTTTGGCTGCGATCCGCGACAGAGAACGTCAAGCGCATCGATGTTCCGCCGTTGGATGCGGACGACATTCGAACGCTCATTCAGCATGTGGCTCCGAGCCTCGAACCTATAGATGTAGTCGCCACAATTGTGGCCGAAGTTTCGCAGGGTGACACATTGTCAGCTGTCTTCGCGGTTCAGGAAGCAAAGCTCTCCGAGAGCGTGACCGCGCTGCAGGCACGACTCGCAGCCCGGAAGCTGCATTCCGGGCTGCAGGCCTACTACGATTCGATCTGGACGAGTAGCACAGAACGCCTCGCGACCCCGGGGCAGCTCATTGCTTTTCGACTGGCCGCTGCCCTTTCAATGCTCGATAGTCGCGTTACCGGAGAGCTGCTCGATCATATCTACCAGACTCCGGCACTTGGGCCTACGGAATGGCGCGATTATCTATTAGCGCTTCGCCCGCTGGTAGTGCAGGACGCCAACGGGTTCCGAGTCACGCACAATGATGTTCGCCTGTTCTTGACGGCCTTCCTTCGTAGCGATCCAGAAAGATCTGGAGGCGCCGCTTCGAAGCTCGCCGACTACTTACTCAGTGAAACAGCGCCACCCGAGTCTCGCTACCGAAGCCTGTTTCCTGTGCTGCGCTTGGCGCACCGTGCAAGTGAAATTCCGTCGAGTTACACACCGCAATACGTTGTGAGCGCGTGGCGAGCGGGCGGTTCCCTCGACAAGCTATGCGGCCAAGGGTTTGAGGCGTTGGATGAAATCCAGCTTGGAGAGTGGTCCAAACTTCACGGCGTCGTTGTATCGCTCGCTACGCTGCAACAGTTGGATCGCACCTGCGACGCCTACGAATACCCACGAGGCGAGCGCGAAGGTGAATGGGCAGGGCCTCCACCCGCGCTTCCATATGAATGTCAGACGCTTCCACCTAATGCGTGGAACACAAGCGTCGTCGTCCGCATGCTCGATGACGTACTGCGGTTAAGCGCGTCCAATCAGGATGAGCGCGCTCGAGGTATGATGCGGCGCTGGTTTCATAGCATGTCGCCGCCACAAGTAGCGATGGCCATCCGAAACGCATCGCAAAGCCCTTTTCCCACCCCACAAGACGAGGGTGTAGCCGACGCTGCACTCGAACGACTAGGGAGGGTTGCGTACCGACTCACGAAGAGGTCGCCACGCATCGCGATTGGCCAAGAAAATACTGAGACGAGGGATTGGGCGCTGTTCTATGACGGATTCGCTGATGAAGCCGCCAACCACGTAGGCTGGATGGGTTGGGCCAGAGCGCTCCGTCAAGTGCGTATCTACCACCCGGCCAACCTCGAAGACACAGTGCGGCGACTCGCGAGTAATGCTCGATGGCGAGAGGTTGCAATTGCGCTGCGGATGTTGGAGGGCTCCAGAGCGGAGCGCTCAGCGTCGTTCCAGTGTGAAGCCGCAGCATGGAGCCTCCTTATCGGCAACGCGAGGCTGATCGACGCGTGGGTGTCTCCGATCGTGGCCGATCCACTCGTTCAAACGAGGTCCGCATCGGATCGCGATGATCGGGCTATCTCGGCGATCGCGACCGCATTCGTCCTAGGCTGGATAACGCATCGCGAGCCCGCAGCAATTCGCGATGCAGCGATGATCGCGTACGGGGATTCTCACCCGAATTCCGAGGCGAGAAGTCTCCTCTCATTCTTGAACCACGCAGCGGCAATTGTCGGGCGCTGGTTCCGCACGAACGAGCCGCCCGTGGCGTTACCTACGCTCACCGAGCTAGTGACGCGCTTGTTGGGTCACGCGCGTCACTATGAGATGTGGAAGATCTTCGAACGCGCCGCACCTGCATTATTCAGACTGGTAACGACGGCAGCAATGCGCTCCGGTGGCGAGCATGCGGAAGCCGTCGTTCAAGCCTGCGCTGAGTACGCGGACAGCGGACGACATAGTGATGGGGCTCAGTATGTATGGGAAGCAATCCGAGATCAAGGCGATGCCGGAAGGCTTAGAGCATGGGTGGAGAGGCGTTTTGGACCTCGGGGGGACAGCTGGCTGCGTTCGACAGGTGCGCGAATCAAGGAGCTAGATCTATTCCGCCAACTCGCACTTCGAACACCGGGCCTCCAGGAACTTGCGCCGAAACTGGAAGTGCTCTCGCGGTCCGCAGTGCTTGGCTATCTAGAAGCGGATGACTATGGACTAGCTCGCTCGCTAAGGTGGTTCGAGAAGCTCTCGACGCTTGAGCCCGGCGCTTGGTCGCAACTCGGAATCGATCTGCTTGCCGTGAACAAGGAGGCGGACGAAGCGGGACACAACAAGCTCTCTCATCGAATCGAGACCGCTGTCTCACGTGCGGCAGCGATCGTTGGGCCTGCTGCATTGGCCGAATTTCGCGGACTCCTGGACCCCAGGGGGGATGTCGCGTGGACTGAAATCACGGAATCAGCGTGGCGAGACGGCCTGCTGAAAATGGCTTCCGAAGCACAACTCGATCGCCATGCTCTAGCGGCGGTTTGGTCAATTGCTCTGGGATCCCTGTCGTGGCGACATCATCGTGACATCGACGACCTTCGATCATCCCGCAAAGTGGTTGAGGATGCAGACCAGCGATTCGGTCATGGTTTGGTTGCCGAACTTAGCTCGACGACGCCGCTTGAATGGGCTCAGGCAAGTCCGAAAGCAGAGCAGTCCCATACCAGTCATGAGAGGGATGCAAAGGCTACCGAGCTTCTTGCTCAAAGCGACGCGCTAGACGACGACCAGGCTCTCGCATTTACGACTGCTCTGTTCAGCGACACGGCCGTTCGCCGCTACGCGAACACGATCGCAGCACGCCTGGCGCAACGTCTGGTCGCATCTGGTAACGCGACGAGCCAGGCCGGCTCGTTGCTAAGCACCGTGCTTGAGAATCGCGAGAACAGAGAATGGCCGTGGAGCTATGACGGACTCACGGAACTCATTGTTGCGCTATGCCCAGCTCTCACAGAGGTCGATCGATGGCGACTCGTCCAGGAGACTGTCGCGCGCGTTGATCGCAGGGACCCCAAGAACGTGCTCTTGCTTGCAGAGGACCTGGATATCCTGTGCCTCACGCTAGCATCGGACTCGGCTAGTTGCGCGGCTGGGCTAGAGCGACACATCAATTCTCAAAAACTATGGGTGCCGATCGGGCACGAAGTAAGGCTTCCAAAGCGCGGCACAACGTCAACTCCCATCGATTGGCCCGACTTCTGTATGGATTTACTTCTGGAAATCATTTCCGGTGATAGCGCACTCCTAACGGAAGCCGCACTGCGAGGTCTTTGGGCGCTTGTTCACCTCAATCCAGATACGTGCGGCGAAATCGCGCGCCGCGCTACCGCACTGCCCAGAGACGTTCGCGAACTGCTCCTCCAGATGGTCGAGCGACTCGCTGTTGCAAATGTCGCACTCGCCCGTCGATTCCAAGACTTCATTTCTGCGAACGAGCAAAGCCAAGATCTCGAGTGTGAGATTCAGGCGTGGATCGCACGCAATGCAATTGCACGCTGCGAGGGCGAAGCAACACCGCCGGCTCCAGCTCTCAGCGACCGGGGCGCGAGTCAAGAGGTGATCCTACCGCCCGAGAGAATCGTTGTAAGGGAAAACGAGTCGCCCACTCTGATGATGCGCTCCACCACTGGAGACCAGGCCGTGGCGTCTATCCTTAACCAACTCGAAAGCACGATGCTGATCGACGCCGAGTTACTGGAGCGTCGCTATCTCGCCTCGTTGCGCGCAATTGCACTGGACTCTCCAAAGCGCGCGCATTGGGCACGCGGTGGGGACTCGCAATTCGTCGGAGGAGGCGAGGTATCGCGCGCGCTGAACATCGTTCGTTCGGCGCTTCCGGAGCGCAAGGATGTGACGTTCTGGGTGCGTCTTGCCCAGGCGGTTCTCGTTGCCGACGAACCGGCTGCGCTATATGGGCCATGGTCGGTCATGACAGACTTTGATTGGCCCATTGGCGAGAGACTCGATAGGTTGTTAAAGGAGCGAAGCGATATTTCGAGGGCCGCGTTTAGGGAGTTCCTTTGGTCGGGAATTGCTCAGGACCAATGGTCTTCGCAGGTGTTGCGTTTCTGCACTCCTACTACCACGATGTTCGCGTCACTCAGCTTCCTCTGCTGACTAGCTCGACGCCGGAAATTGTCGCGCCCCCATACCACACGACGCTCGGGGCCAGAGGCTTTGCAGTTTATGACATAGCTCGCTTTGAGCAGCGACGCGACTCACTACCCCAGTGGCTGGCGTTAACGGGTGCCGGCCTAGGTCGGATACCAACGATGCATCTGGGCGTTGCCCCTGTTTCCTTGCTTCAGCGTGAAGCTGGATGGACGCCAACGATCGATCCGTTCGTGTGGTCAGCAGAGGATGGAAGTTCGGTCCGTTATGAACGTATCTATGCGCCCATGCGAAACACCCCGCATGAACGTGCGTATCGTCAACCGTACTTGGAACGATGGATCTGCAGCCGCTCAGCAATGCAGCAGCTCGCTCAGCGGTTACTAGGCGTGATTACCGAGCGGCTCGAAGTTGAACAGGTACGAGTTCAGGAACACTAAACGTCGATGGTGTGCACGGGCAGAGGCGTGTGGCGCGAACTGCGGTGAAGCTTGACCAGCGTTCCTCGGAACAGCTCGACCCGCTCGTCTGCGAAGAGGCCAAGCGCGACCATCTGGTCGTACTCCGAACGGGTGATCGGCCGAACGAGCTCGGGCTCGATCGCGAAGCCTTCGACCATGCCTGCGTGTACCACGGAGCCGTACCCGTCCGGGGAAAGACGCATGGCGGGCCACACGTGGGTAACGGATGATCGGCGGTCCAATGTTCGGACGTGAGTTCTGGGTCGCCATCGTCGATG
>Ga0247790_10000316_pt1 | contig 18418 bp, 13 predicted proteins | sample UWRJS171409R4_FD_179913 | JGI IMG/M metagenome (GOLD analysis project Ga0247790, IMG submission 179913) | Soil microbial communities from Arlington Agricultural Research Station in Wisconsin, United States - UWRJ-S171-409R-4 | ecosystem: Environmental > Terrestrial > Soil > Agricultural land... | reverse complement strand
GCACGTGCTCGTCGGGCGAGGCGAGCACCTCCTCGGGCGTGCCGTAAGCGGCGATCTTGCCCTGGTAGAGCATCGCGATCATGTGGGCGATCCGGAACGTCGAGGCCATGTCGTGGCTGATCACGACGCTCGTGATCTCGAACTGCTCCTGCGTCTCCTGGATCATGTCGTCGATGTCGCGCGTGCGGAGCGGATCCTGGCCAGTGGTGGGCTCGTCGTAGATCATCACCGCCGGCTTCATCACGATGGCGCGCGCGATGCCGACGCGCTTGCGCTGGCCGGCGGAGATCTCGGCCGGCATGCGGTGTCGGATGTCGGTGAGCTTGAGGCGCTCGAGGATCTCGTCGACGCGCGCGCGGATCTCGGCGCGAGGCGTCTTCCGGCGCTCGACGAGCGGGAACGCGATGTTGTCCTCGACCGAGAGCCAGTCGAGGAGCGCGGCGTGCTGGAACACGAGGCCGAAGTGCGTGCGCACCTCGTCGAGCTGGTCGTCGTTCATGCCGACGATGTCCTTGCCGAACACGACGATCTGGCCGCGGTCGGGTTTGAACAGCCCCATGACGTGCTTCATGATGACGGACTTGCCCGAGCCGCTCGCGCCGATGAGGACGGTGATGCGGCGCGGATAGATGGCCAGATCGACGCCGCGCAGGACGTCCTTTTGGCCGAACTTCTTGTACACGCCGACGAGCTCGATCGTGGGGGCGTCCGCGATCCGGCTCGGCGCTGGCGCCGCTGCTGGCAGCGCTGGCGCCTCCTCGATGCGACCGGGCGCCGGTGCCGGCGCCGCCGCTGGTGCGGTCGCCGCCGCGTCTGCCGGTGCGATCGCCGCCGCGTCGGCGTGCGAGAGCCGCGTGGTCCGCGCGCCGTCGAGGAACGAGCGGATCGCCGGCAGGTCGCTGCCCGTGAACTCGTCGTAGCTGCCGTAGAAGACGATCTTGCCGTCGTGGAGGAACGCGACCTTGTCGGCGAGCCGCCTCGTGCTCGCCAGGTCGTGGCTGATGATGATGGAGGTGATCTGGTACTGCTGGTTGGCGAGCGCGATCATCTCGTCGACCTTCGCGATCATGACCGGATCGAGGCCGGTGGTCGGCTCGTCGAACAGCACCACCTCGGGGTTCGCGACGAGCGCGCGCGCGAGGCTGACGCGCTTCTTCATGCCGCCTGACAGCTCGGAGGGCAGGAGCCGCTCGCTGCCGCCGAGCCCGAGGATGCGGATCAGCTCCGTGGCGAGCGTCTCGATGTCGCGCCGCGGCAGGTCGGAGTTCTCGAGCAGCGGGAACCCGACGTTGTCCTCGACGGAGAGCGCGTCGAACAGCGCGTAGTTCTGGAACAGCATGCCCATGCGCTTGCGCAGCTCGAGCACCTCGACGTCGGACACCGTCGCCAGGTCCCGCCCGAACAGGATGACCTTGCCCGAGTCCGGCCGGAGCAGCCCCATCATCAGCTTGAGCAGCACCGTCTTGCCCGAGCCGCTCCGCCCGACGACCACGGTCGTCTTGCCGGGGACGATCTTGAGCGAGAGCCCGCCCAGCACCGGCTTGTCGCCGAACGCGAGCGAGACGTCGACCAGCTCGAGCACCGGCTTGTCCGGATCGAGCGGCCACCGCTCCTGCTCCGGCAAGAGGAGGTTCTTGCGCCCGGCTGGCACGTCGGCTGGCACGTCGGCTGGCACGTCGGCCGGCACGTCGGCCGGCACGTCGATCGTCGGCATCCGCTGCACAGTCTCGCACCCCGCGGCCCCCTCGGCGATGGCGGGCGCGCCACGATAGGAGCCTCCGTTCGCCGGGCCTGTCTGAGATCGTCGTCCTCGTAAATTTCTGAAATTCATACGAATTTATGAGAAATGTTCACGCGTTCCCTATACATCACTGCCGCAGTGAACTATAAGATCTGCCTGAGGTATTGGTGACCGCCGCACGCAACGCCCCGGGCCACGCTCGCCGCATCACCGCGGTGCTGCGCTCGGTGCTGCCACCGAAAGTTCGGCTCGAGGTCGCCAAGAGCCACGGCCCGAACATCGACCTCAAGATCGCGGGCCATCGCATTGGCGCGCTGTGGGCCGGAAGCGGCTCGCTCGGACCGACGCGCTCTGCCCTGGAGACCTCGACTCGGCCACCTGATGTCGTGGTCGCGCGCCAGATGTCTCCGGGTGCGCGTGAGCTGCTCTCCGGCAGAGGGATCGGGTGGGTGGACGAGCTCGGGGCCGCCGAGATCGCGCTCGGCACCATCGTCGTGTCGCGTACGGGTCGCCGTCCCGAGCCGGCCAAGAAGCCGAGCGGGTGGACGCCTGCCGTCCTCGCGGTCAGCGAGGCGCTGCTACACGGAACACGAGCCACCGTGGCATCGATGCGAGAGGCGACCGGGCTGTCGAGCGGGAGCTGCGCGAACGCGCTCCGCGTGCTCACCGAGCTTCGCCTCCTCGAAGCGGACGCCCAGCGTGGCAGGGCCTCCGCACGACGCGTCGTGAGCACCGATGGCCTCTTGGAGGCATACGCGTCGGCCGCGGTGACGCTGAAGCCACCCGGCTCGCTCACCGTGGGCGTCACGTGGCGAGATCACGTCGCCGGGCTCGCCGAGCTGGGGCAACGATGGACGCAGCTCGGCATCGACTGGGCGGCGACCGGCGCCGTGGCGGCAGCGGTCCTGGCGCCGCTGCTCACGACCGTCTCCTCGACGACCGTCTACGTCGACGCCCGTACGAGCGCCGAGCTCGAGGCCATCGCGGCGCGCGCCGATCTGCGCCCGATCGAGGGCGGGCGGCTGACCCTGGCGCCATTCCCGACGGTGACCACGCGGCTGCTCGCCGAGCCAATCGCCGGGATCCGGCTCGCCCCGTGGCCGCGGGTCTACGTCGATCTGCGAGCGACCGGCGTACGCGGCGAGGAAGCCGCGGAGCACTTGCTGGAGGTGATGCGTGGAAGATGAGCCTGATCGATCGCGCCGTGCGCACCGCGCTCGATGACCTGGCCGCGAACTTCGAGGCCCCGGGCACTCAGGGCCCTCGAGCCTATGCGTCCCAGATGCTCGTCGATCACCCGGAGCTCGATGGGGCCACGCTGCAGGCCGACGCAGTGCTCGCGGTCGATGAGTTCCACCGGGCGCTGTTCCCCAGGCCATAGCTCCCCAGCATCGCGGCGCGCACCGAGTACGAAGCGGGCTGGTTGCGCCGAGATCCGCCGGCCGGGTAGCCTCTCGCGATGTTTCGCCTGGCTGACCACGAGTCCCGGCTGAGAGAGCTCGCGGCCCAGCTGGAGCAGCGGCTGATGCAGCGCCGCGAGGTCGCGCGGATCTTCGTGCGAGGGCCGGCCGGCGCGGGGCGCCGGACGATCCTGCGGCAGCTCGCGAAGAACCCGGGCATCGTCGCGATCGATCCGCCCGAGCTGGCGGATCTCGACGCGGCGCTGGGCGCGCTCGTCCAGGCGGCGAGCCACGTGCCCGAGTCCGGCAAGCTCGTCGCCGATCACCGCTCCGAGACGGGCGACATCGATCAGGACATGGCTCGCCGCGCCGAGGCCGTCGGCAAGGCGCTGGCCGATAGCGGCAAGGCGATCGCGCTGCTGGTGCCGCCGTCGTGGTCCGAGTCGGCCGAGGATCCGGACACGCACGCCTGCGCCCGGCGGGCGCGCGCCTTCGTGGCGGGGATCGAAGCAGCCGCGAAGCTCCCGATCGTGATGCTCGGCCTCCCGCCACCGGGCAGCCGGACGCACGGGTACTCCATGATCGAGCTGGCGCCGCTCCGGCTCGAGGCCGCGGACCTCGACCCGGGCGCGCTCGGCGGCACGCTGCGCGCGGCGGCCGAGCGGCTGACCCAGCACCTGCGTGCGACGCGGGCCGAGGCCGCGCCGGCGCTGCTGCGCCTGCGGCTGGGGCTCATCGCGCTCGGTGCCGAGCCGGCGAGCCTCGACGGACTGCACCTGATCGGGCTGGCGCGGCAGCTCGTGCGGCGCCTCTCGCCCGCGCAGGCGGCGGGCCTGGGCCGCCTGCTCCTCGCGCGCCGCGCCCTCGAGCCGGCGGTGATCGAGCAGCTCACGGGCCTCGGCGGCGACGATCTGGCTCTGGTCACGACCTGCGTCGCGTACGGGCGCGAGCAGCTGCAGGTCGGCGAGCCGGCGCGGGCGGCCCTGCTCGAGCAGCTGCACGAGGCCGGTCACCGTCCCCGCCTGGCGGAGCTCGAGGCGGCGCACAAGCTCCTCGCCGATCACTACCGATCACTACCGGGCGCCGACGCGGCGCGCCTCGACGGCCTGCCGCCGGCAGCGGCCATCGCCTGGATGGAGAAGGTGCACCACCTCGCGCACGGCGGCGCCAGGGCGGCGGACGAGTGGCGCGCGCAGCACCGCTTCTCCCGCGAGCTTTTGTGGGCGCGCGGCCGCTGGCTCGGCCGGACGGGCCACTACAAGCTGGGGGGCAACCTCTTCCGGGACAGCCTCGGCTTCGGCGATCACCCGTACGCGCATCATTATTACGCCGCGAACATGGACCGCGATCGCGACGATCGGGAGATGATCGAGCACCACTACCGCGACGCGGTCACGTTCGATCCGGAGAACCCGTGGTGGAGCGCGCGCCTCGTGACGTTCCTCATCGCGTACGGATCGTTCGACAAGGCGCGGTACGAGTGGCGCGAGCTCACCGATCGCGTCGATCCGGCGGGCAGCCAGATGCGGGAGAGCAGCCGGCTCGCGCTCCGCGTGCACCGCTGGGTCGCGGGCCAGTGGCTGGCGCAGGGCCACGTCGCGGAGGCGCGGGCGGTCCTCGACGAGGTGCCGCCGCGCTTCGTCCGCCTCGCGCAGCCGCTCGCGCGGCTCGCGCAAGAGCTCGCGGACGCCGAAGCGGCAGCGCCGCGTGGCGACGGCGGCGCGGCGGCGGCGACGACGCTGCCGGCGGCGGCCGTGACCGACGCGGACGACGAGGCGCCGGTGCACCTGCGGAGCTGGACGAGCTGACGCCCGCGGCCGGCGCGTCGCTCGTTCTTCGACGGCGAGTCAGCGCAGGAGCGAGCGCCCCGTGGTGTCCAGGATGGCCCGGTCGAGATGCCCGATCTTGGCTGCGAGCTTTCTTTCTTCGTATCCTCTACAGCCGCCTGCGCCAGTAGCCGGGTTCGCGGCTCGAGTGGGCCACCGCGACGATGAGGATCTCCTCGGCAAGCTCGGTATAGACGATCGTGAATGGAACCGCTGCATGACGAACCGGCGAACATCAGGCGCGTGCTCGGATGCTTGCCACGCGCCTGGGTTCTGGGTGATGAGACGAACGGCCTCGCGGACGGCGGTCAGAAACTCGATCCCCAAGCCCTCGCGCCGCAGCTCGTAGCGAGCAATCTCATCGATTAACTCTTCGTCGGCGTCTTCGTCGTAGCGGACTGGCTTCATCAGCGTCCGCGGCTCGCGTGGATCGCCTGGATCCTGGCCTCCGCGTCAGCGTAGACCTCATCGGCTGAGCGTCTCGTCGGTTCTCCGCGTGCCACGCGCTCGCGCGCACGGGTCAACCGGCGCTTGATCTCCTCGTTCCACACGCGCGCCACTTCGTCGGGCGGCAGGCCCGATGCCCCGTCTTCGAGCGAGCGCTGAAGTGCGTCAGCGAGATGAGCCCGCTCGTCTGCCGACAGTCGTAGGGCTTGCTCGAGGATCGCTTGGGCCTGAGCGCTCACGTGTCGAGGATAGCCGGGCGCAGGGGGCCGTCGACGGGCGTGTCGAAGCGTCATTCACGTCACGGCCGGCAAGCCCACCCGCGCGCCGAGCTTCGCGGGCGATCCGCGGCGCCCGGAAGCCGGGTACAGTCCCGCCATATGCGCCGTTTCGCCGTCGTCGCGCTCGCGCTCGCGCTCGCGCCTGCCGCCTCCTGCAAGAAGGACTCGTCCAAGGGCCTCCCGCCGGCCTCCGACTGGAGCGCCGCGTCGGGGGGAGCCGCCAACCCCACCGCACCGGCGAGCCCGCAGGGCGGCGGCGGCGGCGCCATGACCAACCCGCACGCCGGCATGGGCGGCGGCGGCGGCATGGCCAACCCGCATGGCGGCATGGGCGGCGGCGGCGCCATGACCAACCCGCACGGCGACAACCCGCACGCTGGCATGGGCACAGACCCGAGCGGCGGCGCGAGCCCGCAAGCGGGCCCGATGGCGCAGAAGACGGCGCCGCGGACGCTCGAGAAGCTCCCCGACGGGCGCGCCGCGCTCGGGCCGTTCTCGATCGCGGTGCCTGCCGGCTGGACGGAGAAGCCGATCACGTCGAGCATGCGCGCCGCGCAGTTCACGCTGCCCGGGGCGGCGGCGGGCGCCGAGGCCGAGCTCGTCGTCTACTACTTCGGCGAGAGCGGCGCCGGCAGCGTCAAGGACAACCTCGATCGCTGGATGGATCAGTTCCAGCGGCCCGACGGCAAGCCGGTGAAGGACACCGCGAAGATCGAGCAGACGAAGTACGCCGGCCAGGAGGCCAGCGTGGTCTCGGTGACCGGCCGCTACGTCACGACGTCGATGCCCGGCGGCGGCGATCCGATCGACAAGGCGGATCAGTCGCTGGTCGGCGTGATCGTCGGGAGCCCGCAGGGGCCGTACTACTTCAAGCTCGTCGGTCCAAAGAAGACGGTCGACGTCCAGGGCCCCAAGCTCCGCGCGCTGCTCGGCTCGATGAAGCTGCGCTGACGGCGCGCCGCGCGCGCCGGTACGCCGTGCGGACCCTCCCGCAGATCCGCGTGCACCGCCGCTGCGCGCCCACCCGCGACGCGCACGCCGTCTACACGCTGTTCGACGGCGAGATCGGCGACCCGGCGTGGGACTGGCACAAGCTGATGGCTCGCGTGGCAGCCGGCCTGACCGCGCCCCGCGCCGCGCGCCGGGCGGCTACGGCGTGGGCGGGATGCCGCCGATGCCGAGGAAGCTCGTCACCGTCAGCGTGTAGTTCTCGAGCTTCTCGGCCCGGACCACGCGATCGGTCGTGGCATTGAGCCAGGACTTGTTCACCCGGTTGCCGTCGGGGACGATGATCTCCGGGTCGCAGTAGAGGATGCCGAGCCCGCCGCCCGTCGACACCTCGTAGCAGAACTGCGCGTGCTTGTAGTCGACGCGGTTGCTGTCGTAGTTGCACATCGACGCCGCGACGTTGCCGCCGCCCGCGTACGTGAGCGAGTGGCTCTCGGTGCTGCTGCCGGTCAGCTCGCCGAGCCAGGTGCCGACGCTGCCCGTGAACGCGGCGAAGCTGTCGCACGTCGCGCTGTCGAACGGCGTCGCCGCCGCCACGGCGGAGAGCGATACGGCGCGGAGCTCCGCGGAGCGGCCGAGCACGGCGGCCTCGCGCGCGTGCGCCTCGCGCAGGAGCGCCGGCGCCTCGGTGCCGGCGGGCGCGAGCGCCAGGAACGCCTCGAGCGAGGTGGCCCCGGCGTCGCGCAGGCGATCGAGGTAGGCGGGCGCGCCGAGCGGCGCCTGCTCGGTGATGGCCACGACCGGATCGCCGCCGCCATCGCCGCGCTCGCGCTCGGCCGTGAACGTGAGCACGGCGCCATCGCGCGTCTCGAGCTCGCCCAGGATCTCGGGCGTGCGCTCGACGAAGCGGCGCCCGGCCGCGGCGCCCGCGGGCTCGGGCTCGACGGCGCAGCCGGTGACCGCGCAGAGGGCGCCGGCGAGGCCGGAGATCAAGGCGCGGGAAGGAGCGCCGCGGCGCGCGCGGCTCGGAGCGATTCGGACATTGGACTGACTCATGGGACTCTCTCGTGGGCAGTGGTTCGTGGAGCGAGCGCGTTCGCGCCCTCGGCGGGCGCGCGGCTCGCACGAGGTAGTCCCAGCCCGGGGTCCCGCGTTTCAGCGTCCCGGGCGATTTGTGCGGCGGCCGCTGGCGAGCCAACATCGCGGCGTGGACGCCGGCAGCCCCGAGCCAGAGCCGGAGCCCGGGCCCGAGCCCGAGCCCGGGCCGGAGCCGGAGCCCGGCGCGCTCGGCCGCCTGCTCCGCGGCGCGCGGCCGGCGGCCGCCGACGTGCCGGCGGCGGTCGCGCGGGCGAAGATCGCGAGCGCCCTGTTCGGCGAGGCCGAGCCGGTGCGGATCGGCCGGTACATCGTCGAGGCGGAGGCCGGCGCGGGCGGCGGCGGCGTGGTGCTCGCCGCGCGCGATCCGGAGCTCGCGCGGCGCGTGGCGATCAAGCTCGTCCACGGCGGCCAGCGCGACCGCATGCTGGCCGAGGGCCAGGCGCTCGCGCGGCTCTCGCACCCGAACGTCGTGCCGGTCCACGACGTCGGCGTCCACGGCGAGCAGGTCTACGTCGTCATGGAGCTGGTCGAGGGGCAGACGCTGCGCGATCACTGCGTCCCGCCGCGCACCGCGCGCGACGTCGTGCGCGCGTACCGCCAGGCAGGCGAGGGGCTCGCGGCGGCGCACCGGGCGGGCCTCGTCCACCGCGACTTCAAGCCCGACAACGCGCTCATCGGCACCGACGGCCGCGTGCGGGTCGTCGACTTCGGCCTCGCGCTGGCCGGCGAGCCGGCGCCCGCATCGGCGCCCGCGGGCGCGAGCGCGGCCGCGGGCACGCTCGCGGTCACCCACGCCGGGCTCGGGACGCCCCGCTACATGGCCCCCGAGCAGGCGACGGGCGCGACGCTCTCGCCCGCGTCCGATCAGTACGCGTTCTGCGCCTCGCTGCGCGAGGGCCTGCTCGCCACGGGGCCGGCGGTGCCGCGCTGGCTCGACGGGATCCTGCGCCGCGGCACGGCCCCGGCGCCCGCGGACCGGTTCCCGTCGATGGAGCGCCTGCTCGCCGCGCTCGCGCGCGATCCGCGGACGCGCTGGCAGCGGCGCGCGATCGCCGCGGGCGTGCTCGGCGTCGCGATCGCCGCGTTCGTCGCGGGCGGGCGGCGCGCCGATCGCGCGGCGGCGCCGATCTGCGACGGCGGCGCGGCCGAGCTCGCCGCGGTGTGGAACGATCGCGCCCGCGACGCGCTCCGCGCGCACCTCGCCACGCTCGAGGACCCGTACGCGCGGGAGGCCGAGGGCCACGTCACGCACGTGCTCGACACCTACGGCGCGCGGTGGCGCGCGAGCCACCGCACGGCGTGCCTGGCGCACCGGAGCGCGGCGCTGTCGCCGCAGATGTTCGATCGCGGCGTGGCCTGCCTGGCGCGCGCGCGCGCGGCGCTGGGCGCGGCGGTCGGCGCGGTATCGGCGACGACGGCCGCGCGGCTGCCGGACGCGATCACCGCCACGGCCGGGCTCCCCGATCCGCGGCGCTGCGCCGATCCGGAGCTCCTCGTGTCCGCGGTCGCGCCGCCGCCGCCCGAGCTCGCGGCGGCAGCGACGGAGCTGGGGAGCGATCTGGCGGCGCTCGAGGTCGAGCTCAGCGCCGCGCGCCCGGACGTCCGGCCGCGCGTCCTGGCCGCGATCACGCGCGCGCGCGCGCTCGCCTACGCGCCGCTCCTCGCCCGCGCCCTGCGGCTCGCCGGCGTGGCGGCGCTCACCGTCGACGAGCACGAGGCCGCGCTCGCGCCGCTCGGCGAGGCGATGCGGCTGGCGCTCACCGCGGGCGAGGGCGCGCTCGCCGTCGAGGCGTACGCGCGCCGGGCGTTCGCCCGGGGCCGGCTCGCGCGCGCCGACGCGCTCGACGGCCTCGAGCTGGCCGAGGCCCAGTCGGCCGGCCTCCCCGACTCGGAGCGCGCGGTGCGCACGCTGCTCGACAACACCGTCGGCACGGTCGAGCTGGCGGCCGGCCACCGCGACGGCGCGCGCGCCGCGTTCGAGCGCGCGCTCGGCCACGCCCGCGCGGTCACCGGGCCCGCGGCGCTCGAGGTCGCGCCGATCTGGACCAACCTCGCGCTCGTGACGTCCGATCCGCGGCGGCGGCTCCAGCTGACCCGCGAGCGGCTCGCGATCGTCGAGCGCGCGCTCGACGCCGGCCACCCGCTGGTGCTGAACGCGCGGATCAGCGCCGCGCTGCTCGAGCCCGACGCGGCGCGGGCGCGCGCCGCGCTGGCGCCGCCGTGCGACGCGTACGCCACGCTCCACCCCGACCGCGGCTCCAAGATCCTCGAGTGCCAGTACGAGCTGGGCCTCCTCGCCTACGCGGCGGGCGACGTGTCCGCCGCCCGGACGGCGTTCGATCACGCGGCTCGGACCGAGCACCACGGCGGCGACGGCGAGCAGCTCGCGCTCGCGCGCGCGTACGGGGCCCTGCTCGCCGGCGATCTGCCGCGCGCGACGCGGGAGCTCGACGCGCTCTTCGCAGAGCTCGGCCCGCTCGATCCGCTCCCCGAGTGGCGCAAGCTCCACGCGGGCGACGCGTGGCTGGCGCGCGGCGCGATCGCCGCCGCTGCCGGGCAGGCGCAGGCCGCGCGGGCGGCGTTCGAGGCCGCCCGCCGCGCGCTCGAGCCAGCCGTCCGGGTCCACGACTCGCCGCACCACCTGCGGCGGCTCGAGCGCGCCCGCGCGGCGCTCGCGGCGCCCTGACTACGGGACGCGGGTCAGCACGTGCCCGTGCGCGAACGGGTCGCCGAGCAGGTCGTCGCACACAGGCAGCGTGTCCCGGCAGGGGACGGCGTACGGCTCGAGCGGCTGATCGAGCCGGTGCTTGGTGAGGCAGACCGCACCGGTGTCGCTCCAGATCGCCTCGGTCGACGCCCTCCACGCTGCATCGAGCGGCTTGAACGCGCCGAGGTAATACGGCGAGGTGGACGGCAAAAGGGCGAGCGAGTCGCGGAACCGGATCGGCACGCCCGGCTTGGTGAACGACTCGCCGTTACCGCACACGTTCGCGGTCCACATGTTCAAGAGCGCGCGGCGCTGCGCGACCGACGTCATCGGGATCCCGCCCTTGCCCACCGCGGCCGCGGTGTGCCCCATCTTCTCCATCTTGTAGATCGCGCTGTCGACGCACGCGATGTTGAGCCAGCCGTCCGTCGAGGGGCCCACCTCGATCTCCTTGGTGACGGGATCGTAGAGATCGCCGGCGAACACCAGCGCGGTGACCTTGTTCGGATCCCCATCGCCCTCCGAGCACAGCGGACGCTCGGCGCGCTGCAAGGGGTCGTTGATCTGGCGGTAGCGGAAGTCGTACGCCCAGAGCTGCTGCGGCGGCGACCCCACCCAGAACACGTCGCTCTGCACCGCGGCGATGCGGATCTCGTACAGCTTGCCTCTCGACGTCACGCGGATCCGCGTGTCGATCAGGCCGGGCCCCTCCGCCTGCACGATCCCGCCCAGCGGCGTGACGGCCTGGAACCGATCGCCGTCCTCGACCTGGAGCCGCAGCGGCACCCCGCCCTTCTGGACACCGACGATCTGGACCCCCTCCGGGTTCTGGAGGCCCGGCATGCTCCCGACGTGCATCCGCCAGAAGTAGACCCCGTCGATCACCGGCGAGTTGCCGTCTCCGCACGTGTTCGTGGGGCAGGAGCCCGCGGCCTGGCTATAGACCGCGACGGTGGGCTCGGGCTCTCCCTCGAGAGAGGACACGCAGGCGCCAGCGGTGGCCGCCACCGCACCAAGGCTGATCATGAGCTGCATGGAACGCATGCCGTGGTAGTCCCGCCCACGCTGCGTACGTTTCAAGAATTCGCGCCCGGTGTGCCCGCCGTATCCTCCCGGGCTTCGCGGGCGCGCCGATCGAGATCGTCGAGCGTCCCCGCGAGGGATGGCCCGAGCAGCTCCCGCAGCTTGCCGCGCGCCCGGAACAGCCAGGTCCGGATCGTCGCGGCTGGGACCTCGAAGACGGCCGCGAGCTCGACGGTGTCCATCTCCTCCCAGTAGTGGAGCTCGAGCAAGGTCTGCTGCTCGACGGGCAGCTGGCGCAGCGCGGCGAGCAGGGCGCGGTGAGACTGATCGCGGGCCAGCATCGTCCCCGGCGTCGTGGCGAGGTCGGCGACGGACGTGATCGAGAGGTCGAGGCCGGGGTTGCGCTTGCGGTCGCGGTAGTAGTGATAGAGCTTGTTGCGCGCGATCCCGAACAGGAAGGTCCGGAAGCGCGCGTCGCCGCGGAATCGCTGCCCAGCGTCGAGGCACGCGAGCAGCGTGGCCTGGACGAGCTCGTCGCTGTCGGAGTCGCACTTGTTGCGAAAGAACCGGTACAGGCTGTCGAAGTGCCGCTGGAACAGCGCCTGGCCGGCCGCGCGGTCCCCGCCCCGCCACTTCTCGAGGAGCGTCACATCCGGATCGTCCATGCGCACCCACGATAGCAGCCAGGGCGCGGGCGCGACGTCACGGCGCGCTCACCCCCTGGCCATCGAGGTGCTCGTAGCGGACCGCGACGCAGGCGAGCGCGCCGTCGGCGCAGGGCCGGCACGCCGCGTCCGTGTTGGCGACCTGCGCGCACAGAGACGTCGCCGATCCGCCGCCGAGCGCCGCGAGCTGGCGAGCATCGAGCGTGCCGCGCAGCGACACCCGGTCCAGGCGCGCGCCGCCCGCGGCGACGGCGCCCTCGAGCACCAGATCGCGCACGACCACCTCGCCCGCCGCCGTCGCCAGGCGCACCTCGGCCGGCCGCGTGGCGAACCACGGATCGCGGAACGTGGCCTCGCCGAGATCGACGGGCGCGCGCCCGCTCGCCGGCACCGCGCCCGCGGCGGTGACGATCGCCTCGCCGAGCGTGAGCGCGAGCCGCCCGCTCGCGAGGCGCGACGACAGCACGAGGTCGTACGCAAGCCCGGTGATCGGCGCGATCACGGCGCGCGGCGCCGCCTGCCACGCGCGCGCGGTGCCGAGCGCCCAGGTGCGGCCCGCCGCGGCGCTCGCGCCGACGGCAGGCAGGCTGAGCGGCGCGGCCGCGCTCGGCGCGCTGTTCGCGATCTGGCCGGCGAGCGTGGTCGCCGTCCCGCGCAGCGTCCACGGGCTGATGTCCTGGCGGTTGCACATGAGCGCGATGCCGAGCGACTGCCCGTTGTGGCTCGGCCACCACGTCCACGCCGCGGTGTGGCCGCCGATCTGGCCACCGTGCCAGTACGGTGCGTTGGCGCCCGTGCCGAGCAGGATGCCGAAGCCGTAGTGATCGGGGAGGCCATCGAGGTCGGTGCGGATCGCCTGCATGGCGGCGAGCCGCCCCGCGTCGACGATCTGCGCCGTGTTGAGCGCGACGGCGAACCGCGTCAGATCGCCGATCGTCATCGCCCAGCCGCCCGCCGGCCCCTCCCAGCCCTCGACGTTGCCGAGCCCCGACAGCGCGAACGCCTCCGCCATGGCGTAGCCGCCGCCGCCGGACGGCGCGTAGCCGACGGCGCGGTGCGGGATGTCGCTCCCGCGCCACGAGTGGGTGAGCGCCAGCGAGAGCATGTTGTCGGCGTGGTAGATCGGCGTCTTGCGGTTGCCGACCTGGTGCCAGACCAGGCCCTCGTAGCCGCCGTACACGGTGCCGTCGGCGAGCTCGTCGACGATCGCGCCGAGCACGCTGTAGCCGACGTTGGAGTAGACGCCCTGCTGCGGCGCGCCGCCGCCGAGCGCCGCCACCTGCTCGCTCGCCTCGTACTGCGCGAACGCGAGGCGCGGCTCCGCCAGGGTGCGGGCCACGGCGCCGCAGTCGAGCGCCTCGCCGTCGACGCACGAGTCGGCGTCGCTGGTCGCCTCCCAGGTCGGCGCGAACGCCGCGGCCTGCGTCGCGCCGCCGACACCCGACGAGTGATCGAGCAGGTCGTCGATCCGCGCGGCCGCGAGCGCGGCGTTGCCGGTCGGCAGGTGATCGCTGACGGTGTCGGCGAGCCCGAGCCAGCCGAGCTGATCGAGGCGCATCACCGCCGCGGCGGTGAACGTCTTGGACACCGAGCCGACGGCGCCCATCGTCGCGACGCCCCAGTCCTCGCCGCCGAGCTCGGCCTTGCCGTAGCCCTGGAGGTAGACGAGCGCGCCGCCCCGCGCGATGCCGACGGCGCAGCCGGGCGCGGCGGCGTTGCCGATCAGCCCGAGCATGGTGTTGTCGACCGCGGGCCAGAGCTGCGCGGCGAGGCCGTTGTCCTTGATCGCGGTGACCTCGATGTTCGGGTCGTGCACCTGATCGGTGCCGGTCAGGGTCGGCGCGCGGTAGCAGGCCGGCGCGGCCGCGAGGGCGAGGGCGAGCGATGCGGCGACGCGGCGCAGCGACGCGCGCCGGGCGCGGCGGGAGATCTTGGCAGAGGACACGGCGGGCTCCTTCGCGTGCTCCCCGATCCAGCTCGGGGGTCGGCGCAGGTAGTGCCCGCGGCGGGCCGCGCGTTTCAGCCAGCCGGCGGATCCGCGTCCGATTTCGGCGCGGCGGCGGCCGCGGCAGCGGGCGCGGCGACGAAGTGCGCCGTGATCTCCGCGGCGTCGCGGAGCAGATCGATCCGGTGGACCTGGACGCGGACCACCTGCACGCCGAGCCGCTGGCCCAGGTCGGCGTGCAGCTCGGCCTCGCGCCCGGGGCGCAGGAGCGCGAGGTTGTCGTAGAGCACCGGCGCGTGGCCGCTGCCGCGGTTCCGCGGCGCCAGCTCGATCGCTGCCGTGATCGCGACGATCAGCACATCGACCGTGAGCAGCTCGGCGAGGCTGATCTTCTTGTTCGCGACGCCGTTCAGGATCGCGAGCCCGATGACGATGAACAGGTACGTCAGATCGCGCGTGCGGATCTCCTCGGTCCGGTAGCGCAGGATCCCGAACACCGCGAACAGGCCGAGCGCGAAGCCGAGCTCCATCGGCACCTTGCGGAGGAGCAGGCACAGCGCGAGCGTGATGACGTTGAAGATGTAGCAGGTGAAGATCAGCTCGCGGTTCCGGTACAGCCGGCCGTAGACGAGCGACACGACGATCCACGTGAAGACGAGATCGATGCCGAGCCGGGACACGAGCTTGACGAAGTCCCAGGTGCTCCACACCTCCTCGGTGCCGAACGCGTCGCCGATCATCAGGATCCTTGCAGCCCTTGCAGCCCTTGCAGCCCTTGCAGCCCGTGCAGCACGCGCAGCGCGGGGCGCAGCCGATTGTGTCGCACGGTCGGGTGGATCAGCGCCATCGCCGCGCAGTACTTGCTCAGCGAGCGCTCGCGGACGCCGAGCGCGGCGAGCGCGCGCATCGCTGGCGTCCGGGGGGCGCCGCCCGGCGCGCGCTTGATCTCGACGATCGCGAGCGCGCCCAGCGGGGCGCGGTCGTCGCCGCGCCCCGCCTCGAGCCCGAGATCGATCGTGAGCCGCTCCGGCAGGCGCGGGTGGAACAGGAGGACGCGCCGGTAGTCGACGCGCACCGCCGGCGCGAGCGCGCCCGCGAGCTCGCCTGTGTGCTCGCGCAGGAACGCGAGGTCGACCGCGTCCAGCTGCTCGCGCGAGAAGTCGATCCGGCGGCGCTGCTTGTCGGTGATCACCTCGCTGCGCTTGGTCTTCACCTCGAGGAATGACAGCTCGCGATCCGGGTAATGCCGGATGCGGACCTTGTGGCGGATCCGGCGGCCGCGCCGGTGATCGTGGAAGCAGCGCAGCTCGGGCGTGTCGAAGTACAGGTTCTGATAGATCGCCGCCCCGCCCTCGCCCACCGGCAGCACCGCGTACTCCGCCGCCAGCGCGCCGAGCAGCTCGCCCAGCCGGGCGCGATCCAGCACGTACTTGTGATCGATGCGGCGGAGCAGCTCGCGCTCGGCCAGGAGCGCCGGGGTGGCCCGCGTGAACGCGCCGAGCGCGGCGAGCGCGCCGAGCGGAGCGAGCGCGGCGTCGGCCGTGGTCGTCAGGCGCGGGGTCAGGCGCGGGGTCATGCGCGGGCTTCCGCTGCAAGACCGCCACCGCCCGCGGCCGCGCGCAAGCCCGCGAGAGCATGACGTACACGTGTCCGCAGGACGTACACGTGTAAACGAAACGTACATTCAGTCGCGGTCCAAGCTAGCGAAGACACAGGCTCCGAGCTGCGCACGCTTCTTGAAGAGAGCGCTCACATCACTCAGGAGGCCCACGATGAAGCGACTGCCCTTGCTCGGAACCCTGTTCACGCTGCTCACCCTGGCGAGCTGCGCTCCCACCGTCGATAGCAGCGACCAGAGCGTCGCCTGCTACGACACCGGCTCCGGGCTCAAGTGCGTGCCGCTGTCGGAGCTGCCCGCCAACACCTCGGCGATGTGCATCGACAAGGACGGCGAGACCGACGCCTCGCAGTCGAGCGCCTCGGGCCCGTCCGCCTCGGACAACGACGTCTCGCAGTCGAGCGACTCGCCGGGCGTCCAGCTCACCGACGACGCCGATGACGACGACGACGGCGACTCGTCCACCGAGGACGCCAGCGGCGAGTCCGAAAGCACCGAGGAGAACTGCGCCACGGGCGCCGACACCGACGGTGACGGCGTCAGCGACTCGAAGGACTGCGACTGCCTCGATCCGGACGCGCCGACGAACGTGCCGCCCGGCGGCGGCGTCGGCACCGACGGCGGCGGCCCCGTCATCCTCTGACGCGCCTACCGCGTGCGCGCGCCATCGCCCCTCTCTCCGCCGCAGGAGCTTTGACCGGTGCCATGCCCTGTCCGCCCCGTCAGAGCCCGAGCTGTCCTCGACCGGTCAAAGCTCCTGCGGCGGAGCTACTATCGGCGGCACGGTGCTACGCACGGTGCTGAGCAGATGATGCGGCGCTGCCCTCGCAGGCGCGCGCTCGCGCTGGCGCTCTGCTCCGCGCTCGTGCTCGCGCTCGCGTCCGGGTGCAAGAAGCCCCGGCCGCTGTTCGAGCGGATCTACGGGCTCGACGAGATCCCGACGTTCCACGTCTCGCTGTCGCCCGAGGCGCGGGCCGCGCTCGCGCAGCGCCCGCGCGAGTGGGTGCGCGGCGGCTTCGCGTACAAGGACGAGAAATTCGAGGCGGTGGCCATCCGGCAGAAGGGGCACCGCAGCCTCCGCAAGCTCGGCGAGAAGTCGTCGTTCAAGATCCAGCTCGATCGCTTCGACAAGAAGCAGAAGCTCGCGAAGCAGACGACGATCACGCTCAACAACATGGTCGAGGACCCGTCGCTCCTGCGCGAGGTCCTCGCGTACCGGCTCTACCGCGCGCTCGGCGTCGCCGCGCCGCGCGCCGGGTTCGCGGAGGTCGTCCTCGACGGCGAGCCGCAGGGCATGTACGCGGTGATCGAATCGATCGACAAGAAGTTCCTGAAGGCACGCTTCGCGCGCGCCGACGGCCCGATCTACGAGGGCGAGTGGGGCTGCGACATCGTCCCCGACGACGTCGGCGGGTTCGATCAGGACGGCGGCCCGCCGGATCGCCGCGAGCTCGCGCGCTTCGCCGAGGTCGCCGCGGGCGGCGCCGATCAGCTGTTCGGCCCGAGCTCGCCGCTCGACGTGCCGGCGTTCTTGCGGTTCATCGCCGTCGAGATGTACGTCGGCAACTTCGACGGCTACCGCCACGGCCACAACTACCGGCTCTACCTCGAGCCCGATCGCGGGCGCTGGCACTTCATCCCGTGGGGCCTCGATCGCACGTTCGTGAAGAGCCTGTCGATCTTCGACAGCCAGGGCTACCTCGCGAAGCGCTGCTTCTCCGACGCGCGCTGCCGCACCGAGTACGTGCGCACGATGCGCGCCGTCGTGGCCGAGGCGCGGCGGCTCGGGCTCGAGCGCGGCGTCGACGTGCTCTCGGTCGTCACGCGCGAGGCCGCCGCCCGCGATCCGCGCCGCGCCGCCGAGATCACCGCCGCCCGCGCCGAGCTGCGCACGTTCCTGGTCGATCGCCCGCGCGAGGTCGAGCGCGAGCTCGGCTGCCTCGACGAGGCCGGGCGCGAGGTCGATCGCGACGGCGACGGCCACGCCTGCTCGGACTGCAATGACGCAAACGCCGCGATCCACCCCGGCGCGGCCGAGGCCTGCGACGGCGTCGACAACGACTGCGACGGCGTCGTCGACGACGCGCCGTGCGCGTGCGCGCCGCTCGACGCTGGCGGCGCGCGCTTCGCGCTCTGCGATCCCGCGCTGCCTTACGCCGACGCGCAGGCGATCTGCGCCGCGCGCGGCGAGGAGCTCGCGTGGCTCGACGACGCCGAGCAGGCGGCCGCCCTGCGCGCCGCCGCCCAGGGGCGCCGCGCCGGCCGGCGGACGCACGAGAGCTGGTGGCTCGGCCTCGACGATCGCGCCGAGGAGGGCAAGTTCCGCTGGCGCGGCGGCCCCGCCGCCGGCAGCCCCGGCACCTTCTCAGGCTGGCAGCGCGGCGAGCCCGACAACGCCGGCTGCAACCAGGACTGCACCGTCCTCGACACCGACGACGGCCGCTGGCGCGACACCCACTGCCTCGAGCACCGCCCGTTCATCTGCCGCGCCCCCGCCCCCTGAATCAATCACCGTCGGAACCAAGCACCTCTGCTTCGAACTCCTTCATGAAGACAGAGATACCGCGCGCCATGACCTCGTGGGCTGACCGCGCGCGGTTGTTATCGAGTAGCGCCTTGAGATAAGTCCGGGCTATCCGGGTCGGATATCGATCCGCTGTTTCGGCAGTTGGCCGATATTGATTTTGGGCACCAGCCGCTCCTGGCTCTTGCTAGAGCCGAG
>Ga0247790_10000315_pt1 | contig 18624 bp, 21 predicted proteins | sample UWRJS171409R4_FD_179913 | JGI IMG/M metagenome (GOLD analysis project Ga0247790, IMG submission 179913) | Soil microbial communities from Arlington Agricultural Research Station in Wisconsin, United States - UWRJ-S171-409R-4 | ecosystem: Environmental > Terrestrial > Soil > Agricultural land... | reverse complement strand
CGCGCTCACCATCGGTCATCTCGAGCCCCCGTCGGGCCAGGATCTTGAGGAGCCCCGCGGCTTCGCCCTCGGCCTTGCCCTCGGCCTTGCCCTCGGCCTTGCCCTCGGCCTTGGCCTCCGCAAATGCCTTCCGCTCGGACTCATTCAGGAACGGGTGGATATTGGGCAACATTTCGAATGCCTTTCGAGCGGCCTCTCCGAGGGACCGCCGGAGAATATACCAATATAGCAGGCGCTGATCGCTTCGAGGCAGCGTGCGGATCTCCTCCGCCGCCGCGCCAGCGATCGCCAGCGCCGTCTCAGGATCGCCCTGGCCGTGGGCCATCACCGAGAGCATCGCGAGGTACGGCTCCCGGCATGCCCGCTCGACGTCGGTGATGATCGGCGCGCCCTCGGGGCCCAGCACGTAGACGCGGTAGAATGACCCGGGCCCCAGCTCGATCGGCGGCGCCGCCCACCGCGCTGTGTCGGGATCCGGCGTCGCGACGATCACGACGAACGGGCACTCGTGCCGCGCGCGAGCCGCCGCCGCGTACACCGGCCACGTGAACCGCTTGCGCGGGTCCGGCTGCAGCTGCGCCTCGACGATCACGCCGAACACCGGCTTGCTCGTCACCAGCAGCACCACCGCGTCCGCGCGGTACTCCACGGGCACCAGCTCCGGGAGCTCTGCCTCCGCCATTCGTGCCTGGGAGAACGCCGGCACGTGGATGTCCAGCAGATCCTTCAGGAGAGTGGCGGCCAGCGCGGGCTGATCGCGCACGATCTCCAGCAAGCCCTCGTGGAGCAAGGATGGCATCGTGGTGATGATAGCAAGCCGCACCGGACTAGGCCACCTTGCGGCCGGACTTATTGGGTTTGGCTGCTGCGCCGACATGAATCTCGATCACCCAGTCGAGCCCCTTGCCTTCTGCGCTCACGATCCACTTGTCGCGCTCGACATCCTCGGCATCGCGCACCACGAGCAGATCCGGTGCGAAGCGTGGCTCGGCAGGATAGTAGGTCGGCAGATCCTGAGTAATGTAGATCTGGCCCCGCTGCTGCGAGAAGTAGCCACGCAGTGCATCGAGCGCGCGGAGCTTGGTATTGAGCCGAACCTCAAGATCAGCCGGATCGATCCCGAGGCCGAGACGAAGGCGTACGTCGACAACGTGATGTCGACACGCGGCGCCAAGCTCGACGAGCAAGGCCGCGCCCTCCTCGCCGAGGACCTGCGCTCGCCGTGCTGGGAAGAGGTCGCCGTGTTCGGCGCGTTTTCGCGGCTCGTCCGCGAGGCCGGCAAGAGCTTCGTCGTGCTCGACACTGCGCCCACCGGTCACTCGCTGCTCCTGCTCGATGCGACCGGCGCTTATCACCGGCAGACCGTCGCGGCCTACAAGGCTGCGTACTCGGGGCGCATCGAGACGCCGCTGATGCGGCTCGGTAACCCGACGTACACCAAGGTGCTGATCGTCGCCCTCGCCGAGACGACGCCCGTCACGGAGGCGGCCGGGCTACAGGCGGATCTGCGACGCGCCGGCATCGAACCGTTCGCGTGGATCATCAACAGCAGCCTGGCGGCTGCCGGGTCCACCGATCCGCTGCTGCGGCAACGGATCGCGGGCGAGCGGACCCAGATCGCGGCGGTCCAGCGCCGGCACGCCAGGCGCGTCGTCGTCGTGCCGTGGCAGATCGAGGAGCCAGTGGGCTCGGAGCGGCTCCATCGGCTCGCGCACGCCGGGACTCCGTCGAGTGACCGCCCCGAGCTCGGGGCGGTCGCCGTCAGCTCGTGAACACCGGCGAAGCAGCTCGCCGCGTCAGGCGAGCGCGACGGGCTCGAGATCGGCAGGCTTCTGCGCGAGCTCGTCGTCCGTGAGCCGCGCGTAGACCTCGATCAAGTTGCCGTCCGGATCGGCGAGCCACAGCTCGTGCAGCGGCGTGCCACGCCAGGTCGTGCGCGGTGGCTTCTCGATCTTCACACCCGCGGCACGCGCGAGCGTGTACGCGCGGATGACCGCGGCCTTGTCAGCGACGGCGATCCCGAGGTGATAGAGCGTGTCGTGGTGGAGCTCCTTGCCGTCGGACACGACCAGCACGAAGTTCGTACGCAAGGCCGGCGACACGAACGTCGAAAACCGGTGGGTCCACTCCTTGGGCGGGCCGCCGAGCAGCCACGCATAGAACCGCGTGCTGGCCGCGAGGTCGCGCACGCGCACGCTCGCGTGGAACTCGTCCGGACGCGGGCCCTCCGGCACGTCGAGCAGCGCCGCCAGGACCTCGACCCGGCCCTGGATCTGATCGCGCGCGGTGCGGAACCGCGCGAGCACCTGATCCCGCGACAGCGACGGATCGTCGCTCGCCGGATCGAGGAGCGGCCAGTGGATCCGGCGGACCTTGCCGAGGAACACCGGGCAGACCTCTTCGGCGCACAGCGTGATCACCGTCGTGACCGTGGCCGCATCTACCGTGTCCACCGACTTCGAGTGGTGCGTTGACAGATCGACACCGACCTCGCGCATCACCTCGATCGCGTACGGGTTGACCTGCACCGGCTCGCTCCCCGCGCTCTGCACGATCGCGCGTTCGCCGAGCAGCTTGCGCGCGAAGCCTTCGGCCATCTGGCTGCGGGCGGAGTTCTTGACGCAGAGGAACAAGATGTTCGGGTGAGCAGTCATGGGGTGGTCCTGGGGGCGCGGCGCTGGGCGTCCCCGCGATCGTGATGATACCGGACCGCGGTCCGACACGCGCCTCGCGGCGTGCGGCGGTGACGCGGACCTGCGCGACATTCGGGTGACAGCGCCCAATCGATCATGACTGCGCGTCCCTGCGCGTGGCTGACCAACGTCGGCGCCAGTCTGTCGGCGTCAGATCAGATCTCGCTCCGGGGAGCACCAGATAGTCCCCTTTCATGCGACCACGACGCCGGACACGTAGTCGACGATGCACGATCCCGAGCTGCCGCCGAGCGTCGAGCAGTCGTGCAGCACGCGGCGAGGATCGGTGTCGAACCCGAGTAGCTTCCCGGGCTGGAAGCGCTTGATGCCCAGCGCGTCGCGGAAGATAGTATGGATAACCTCCTCGGGCGTATCTCCGCTGTTGTCGATGAGTGGATAGCCGAGCGCGTAGACGAGTCGATCCTCGACCGCGTCGAGCGGTGTCGTCTGCAGGAACAGCGGCGGAGGGTTTCCGCCGCGACGATCGCGTGACGGCCGGCTGCCTGCCGCCGGTGCGCTGTTGCGGTCCGACACGCGCCTCGCATCACCTCGGAGGTGGGATAGATCTAAGTCACATATCGCGATGTTTGAAATCGCCAACGGCGGGCCTAGAATGGCCGGCCATGGGGACTGGCTATACGTGCGCCTCGCGATGGCGCCTCGTGATCTTCGGTGCGATCTGCGGGCTCGCGGCGGCGGCGTGCGGCGGTGGCGAGCCTGATGAGTGCCCCGGGGGCGACTGCGATCCGCCGGCGTGCGTCGAGGCGTGGCAGTGCTCGTCGTGGACGACGGACGGTACGTCCGACGCCGCGACGCGAACCTGCTCCGATCAGAGCGCGTGCGGCACCACGCTCGCCAAGCCGCCGGAGACGGCGACGCTCCCCGCGCTGGATGCCGACTACTACGAGTGCAACGTCGAGCCGGTGCTGACCCAGGGCTGCTCGATGCTCGGCTGCCACGGCACCGAGACCGGCCGCGGGTACCGGATCTACGCGCGCGGCCGCCTGCGGGTCTCGGGCATGACGATGACCGAGCCGGGCTGCCTGGCGGCGGGCACGCAGCACCCGTCGGAGGAGTGCATCGGCTCCATCGAGTGCCGGTGCTGGACGCTGCCGCAGTTCCCGACCGAGCGGCGCCGGAGCTTCGACTCGGCGCGCGGCTTCGGGCTCGATGCCAACGGCTCGCGGCTGGCCGACATGGCCGAGTCGCAGCTCCTCAAGCAGCCGCTGGTCGGCGGCGGCTTCGCGCACGCCGGCGTGTACCTGTGGAGCCAGGGCGACGCCGATTACACGGCGGTCAAGTCGTGGCTCGACGGCGCGCGGCGCGGCTCGGCCTGCAACTCGATGAACTAGCGAACCAGCCTGGAGGGACCCAATGCAAGCTCGGACAGCAATCCTCATCGGGGCGGTCCTCGTGGCCGGCAGCGCCGCCGTGTCGGCGTTCCCGACGCCGCGCTCGTGGCACGAGCCCGCGACCGGCCGCGCCGGCACGAACCGCGCCGGCGGCGGCGGCCTGTACGGCACCGGCGGGCGCACCGACAAGGGCATCAAGTGCTCGCACTGCCACATCAAGGGCGAGGGCAAGATCGGCATGACGCTGGCCGCGACCCCGGCGTTCGTGAACGTGGCCGGCGAGGACCGGTACGTCCCGGGCACGCGGTACACGATCACCGTCTCGATGACGGGCGAGCACAAGCGCCCGGGGACGACGAACAACGGCAACGGCATGGCGGCCACGATCGAGGACGCGTCGGGCCAGCGCGCCGGGCGGTTCATCGCCGACGCGGGCCAGGACAGCGCGGCGTGCCCGGCCGTGAACCCGTACGCCACCGCGCCGATCCCGGCGGGGAAGACGACGCTCCTCTACGGGGATTGCCACGGCGTCCTGCCGCTCAACCACATGGGGCTCACGCAGTGGAAGTTCGACTGGGTGGCGCCCCCGGCGGGCGCGGGCGATCTGAAGATCTTCATCGGCATGGTCGACGGCGACACCGGCGGCGACTCCAGCGTGGGCGACGACACGCTCGAGCGCGCGATCACGCTCCGCGAGGGTCCATAGTGCGAGTGCCGCGCGCGTGGCTCGCGCTGGTGATCACCGCGCTCGCGGCGGGCTGCGGGGTGCGCGCGAACCAGCGCGGCCAGCTGGCCAAGCCCAAGATGCAGTTCAACCCGGCGCCCGAGGCCACGCAGCTCGAGCAGCACGTCTACTCGTACCGCGAGGGCTCCGCCGGCGGCTATGACGCCGGGGGCGGCGGGTGCGGCTGCAACTAGCCGCCGCCTGCGCGCTGCTCTCGGGCTCGCCGGCCGGCGCCGAGCCCGACGGCGATCGGGCCACCGTGGTCGTGCGCACCGCGGGCTACGTCGACGACGATCACACCGCGATCAGCACGAGCCTCGTCTCGGTGCGAGCGCGCCCGGTCGGCGACGTCTTCGTGAGCGCGCGCTACGTCGCCGACGCCGTGTCGAGCGCGTCGGTCGACGTCGTCACCGCCGCGACGGGGCGGTGGACCGAGCTGCGCTCGGAGGTCTCCACCGGCGTCGCCTACGCCGACGGCACCACGTCGCTGTCGGCCGATTACGTGTTCTCGCACGAGAACGACTGGGACTCGCACACGGTCAGCGCCGGCGGCTCGCGCGATCTGTTCGGGCACAACCTCACGCTCGGCGCGGGCGCGAGCTTCGTCGACAACCGCGTCGGGCGCGCGGACGACGCCAACTTCCACGAGCGCATGCGCGTGCTGGGCGGCGCGCTGCGCGCCGTGTGGGTCGCGGGCAAGCGCGACATCTTCCAGGGGGCGTACGATCTGTCGCGCGCGAGCGGCTACCAGGCGAGCCCGTACCGCTACGCGTTCGTCGATGATCCGGCGGGCGTCCCGATCGCGTCGCCGAGGTCGCGCCGGAGCAGCGCACGCGGCACGCGGTCACGCTGCGCTGGAACCGCCACCTGCTCCGCGACGCCGCGCTGCGCAGCCACGCCCGCGGCTACGCCGATGATTGGGGCACAGCGTCGATCACGGCGGGCACCGAATTCGTCGTCGGCCTCGCGCCGTTCGAGCTGGGCGCGAACGTGCGGCTCTACGCGCAGCGCCACGCGGCGTTCTACCAGGACGTCTACGACCGGCCGCGCCGCTACATGACGGCGGATCGCGAGCTGTCGACGTTCCAGGACATCTTCGTCGGCGTCCGCGGCCGGTGGATCGGCGAGTCCATCGCGGTCGACGCCGCGCTCACGGGCTTTGGGTTCCGGTTCCCCGAGTTCTCGCGGCTGCCGGAGCGGCGCGGGCTCACGGCCGCGCTGGGCCTGGTGTGGGCGATATGAGGCGCGCCGCGCTGCTCGGCCTCGGGCTGGCGGTCGCGCCCGCGGCGGCGGTCGCGCCCGCGGCGTGCCAGAAGGATCTGGACGCGCCGCTCGATCCGGTCGAGCTCGATCGCCCGTTCTTCGATTGCCGCGTGCAGCCGGTGCTCACCCGATCCTGCGCGGCGCTGGCGTGTCACGGCGATCCGGGCCGGTACTTCAAGCTGTTCGCGCGCAACCGCCTGCGGATCACCGGCGACGAGACGCAGCGCAACGTGTTCATGCGCCCCGAGGAGCGAGCGCACAACTACAACGCCGCGCGCGCGTTCGTCGATCGCGCGGCGCCGGAGCGCAGCCTGCTCCTGACCAAGCCGCTCGAGCAGGCGGCGGGCGGCTCGTTCCACGTGGGCGCCACGCTCTACCGCGCCGGCAACGTGTTCGCCGGCACGGACGACCCCGACTACCAGGTGCTGGCCCAGTGGCTCGCCGGCGCCACCGAGGCCCCGACATGCCAGGAACCCGGCAGCACTCTGTAGCGATCGCGCCCGCGCTCGCGGTCGCGCTCGCGATCGCGGTCGCGCTTGCGTCCGTCGCGGCGCCGTCGGTCGCGCACGCGTTCCACAACGGCGCGGTCTTCGACCGGCCGCCCGGCGCGGGCGGCGGGGGCGGGCTGTTCTACACAGGCTCGGTGCGCGAGCGCGGCTGGGATTGCACGGCGTGCCACGTCGAGTCGCGCGGCCGGCTGCGCGTCGACGTCGCGTCGCAGCCGCCCGAGCTCATCACCAGCGGCCGGTTCACGGCGGGGACCGCCTACGCCATCACGATCACGATGCGCGATCCGCAGAGCCAGCTCGGCCTCGCCTCCACGCGCTCGAACTACAACGGGGTCGGCGTCAGCGTGCTGGACGCCCAGGGCGTGCCCGCGGGCACGATCAGCGGCTTCGATCCGAGCCGGTTCTACGCGCGCGGGACGTCGATCCTCGCCTCCGACTCGACGGTGAGCAACGAGACGTCGTGGTCATTCACGTGGACCGCGCCGGCCGCAGCAGCCGGGCCGCTCACGATCAACCTCGGCGTCGTCGACGGCAACGGCGCCGGCGTCGCGGGCGCCTCGACGCTCACCGATCCGCTCGGCGACGACGTCGCGATCCACGCGTTCGTCGTGAGCGGCGCCGCCGGGGCGCAGGCAGCCGCCGGGGCGCAGGCCGCCGCCGGGGCGCGCGAAGGTCGCGGCCGCTCGATGTGGGCGCCGCTGATCGTCGCGCTGGTCGTCGTGGTCGTCGTGCGCCCCCGTCGGCGGCCAGCACTCCCGGCAGCAGCGTAACTAGCTGAAATCTCGTATGACGCGCTGCGCCCTCTATTATATAGACGGCGGCGCCGCCGGCAGCGGCAGGAGGTCCGGCTCGACGAACATGGCGCGGGCTCGCACGCTCATGAGCCGCTCGCGCGAGTAGTGCCGGAGCGCGGCGTCTCGGCCGAGCGCGGCCTGGTGCGCGTCGACGAACGCGGCGGAACTCGGCGCGGCCGCGGCCGCGGCCGCGGGCAGCGCCGCGATCAGCGCGAGCCACACGCGCGTGAGCGTCTCGTGGTAGCCGCGCGCCGGCGTCTCGACGAGGCCGTGGAACGCGTTGAGCCGGATGATCCCGACGCGCAGGAGGACGTGCGCCTCGTCGAGCGGGTGGCGCTGGAGGAACAGCCACGCGACGCGCAGGTGCGCGCGGTGCGTCCACGCGGGCGCGGGCAGCGCCGCGGCGCCGAACGCGGCCCACAGCTCGTCGTCGGAGAGCTCGCCATTCATGGCTACGTCCATGGCTACGTCCATGGCTACGCGGGCGCCGGGTAGCGCGTGCGGAGCGCGGCGACGGCCGCATCGCGCGCGGGGCCCGAGATGCCGAAGCAGTCCTCGAGCAGCACGCCGATCTCGGCGTCGGTGCCGGAGGTCACCGCCGTGCGCAGCCCCATCGCCTTCGGCATGAACGCGGGGTCGGCCATCCGGCCGCGGAAGTGGGCGGTGGCCGCGGCGGCCTCGGGCGCGCCGAGCCCGAGCAGCACCTCGAGCACCGCGGCGGCGGCCGCCGGGTCGCCGCGCATCACGGCGCCAGCGAAGTCGCGGAAGGTCGGATCCGGGGCAGACGCGGGGGCGGTCATGGCCGCGATGATACATTCCCCCGCCTATGGATGACGCGACGCTGCGGTCGCTGCTCGACGCCTTGGCGGCGACCCCCGGCAACGCGGCGCTGCGCATGGCCGTGATCCGCGCGCTCCACGCGGCGGGCGACCGGCGCGCCGCCGAGCACGTCGACGGCCTCCGCGCCGCGGCGCTGCCGGCGGCGGACCGCGCGTTCGTCGCGCGGGTGCTCCTCGACGCGGGGGCACCGTCGCGCGCGCTCAGCTTCGTCGACGAGCCAGGCGGCAAGGCGCCCGCCGAGCCAGAGCTCCTCGTCGCCCGCGCCCGCGCGCTCCACGCGCTCGGCGATCAGCCGGGCGCGCTCGCGGCGTACGACGCGGCGGTGCGCGGCAACCCGACGCTCGAAGATCGCGACCTGCGCGCGCAGCTCGCCGTCACGGTGCGCGTGCACGGCGGCACCGGCGACGGGCCGCGGCTGCGCGTCATGTCGAACGACGACACCGATCAGAGCGAGCTCGGCCGCCTGCTCCTGCCGGCGCAGCCGCCGGTGACGTTCGCCGACGTCGGTGGGCTGGACGAGATCAAGGCGCAGATCGAGAAGCGGATCATCCTGCCGTTCCAGAAGCCGTCCCTGTTCGCGAAGTTCAAGAAGAAGGCGGGCGGCGGCATCCTGCTCTACGGCCCGCCGGGCTGCGGCAAGACGCTGCTCGCGCGCGCCACCGCCGGCCAGTGCAAGGCGACGTTCCTGAACGTCGCGATCGACGACGTGCTCGACATGTACATCGGCGAGAGCGAGCGCAAGCTGCACGCCTTGTTCGAGAAGGCGCGCGCCACGACGCCCGCCGTCATGTTCTTCGACGAGCTCGAGGCGCTCGCCGGCAAGCGGCAGCACACGCGCGAGGCCACGTCGTCCAAGCTCGTCAGCCAGTTCCTCTCGGAGATGGACGGCTTCGTCAAGAACAACGCGGGTGTCCTGATCCTCGCGGCGACGAACGTGCCGTGGGCGATCGATCCGGCGTTCCGCCGCCCCGGCCGCTTCGATCGCGTGCTGTTCGTGCCGCCGCCGGACCGGGCGGCGCGCGCGAGCATCCTCGAGATCCTCCTCGCCGGGCGCCCGACGTCCGGGGCGATCGACACGGGCGCGCTCGCGGCGCGCACCTCGCAGTTCTCCGGCGCGGACCTCGAGAACCTCGTCGACACGGCGGCCGATGGCGCGATCGCTGCGTCGCTCGCGCAGAACACCGAGGTCCCGATCGATCAATCGCACTTGACCGCGGCGCTCGCCGAGATCAAGCCGACCACCGTCGAGTGGCTGACCACCGCGCGCAACTACGCGCGCTACGCCAACGAGGGCGGCCAGTACGACGAGGTCCTCGACTTCCTCAAGCGGTACGGGAAATAGCCATGACCTACGCGATCGCCGACGAACCGATCGAGACCTCGCGGCGCCACCTCGTCGTGAACCCGAGCGCGCCGCTTTTGGCCGAGATGCTGTGCGGCACGTGGCTGTCCCTGCCGTGGTTCGCGTGGAACGCGATCGCGATGGGCAGCCCGACGCGGCGCAAGGAGATCGCGCTGTGCGCGCTGTCGCTCGTCGTCACCGCCGTCCTCGCCGCCGCCGTGCTCGCGCTGCGCGAGGGCGGCGTGATCGAGTCGCGCACGATGCTGCGGTGCGCGCTGCTCGGGATCATCACGTGGAAGCTCGCGATGGCGCAGGCGATCTACACGCTGCAGTCGCGCACGTTCCACGTCTACGAGTACTACGGCGGGCCGGTGCGCCCGGCGTCGTACGTGCTCAGCACGGGCTGGCTCCTGCGCGACGTGGTGATCGGCCTCTCCGACGATCCGCTGTGGGGGATCATCGTCTCGGGCGTCTCCGGGCTCCTCGGCGGGGGCGCGTGATGGAGGATCGCCAGGTCGAGGTCCTGCTCGAGCAGGCGGATGTGCAGATGCGCCTCGCCCAGTGGCGCAGCGCGATCGATCTGCTGCGCCGCGCGCTCGCGATCGATCCGGATCACGCGCGGGCGCACGCGCAGCTCGCGCTGGCGCTGCTCGGCGCCAAGCGGCTGGCCGGCGCGGAGATCGAGGCCCGGCTCGCGCTCGCGCTCGAGTCGGGCAGCTCGCTCGCCCACTACGCAGCCGCCGCGGTGCTGCGCGCGCAGCGCCGCCTCGACGAAGCGTGGGAGCACTGCGAGATCGCGCTCACCGCCGACTCCGCCGACGCCGACGTCTACGTGCTCGGCGCGGGCATCCGCGATCTGCGCGGCGAGGTCTCCGAGGCGCGCGCGCTGCTCGTCCGGGCGCTCGAGCTCGAGCCCGCCCACGCCGGCGCGCTGACGCGCTTCGCGCGCCTCGAGCTCGACGCGCACCGCCCCGAGGAGGCCGCGCGCTACGCGGAGGAGGCCCTGCGCGCTCGGCCCGACGATCTGGACGCCCACGTGGTGGCCGGCCTCGTCGATCTGGTGCGCGGCGACGTCGCGGGCGCCGAGGGCCACGCTCGGTTCGCCCTCACCCAGGACGCGACCGATCACGACGCGCTCGGGCTGTGGGCCTCGATCAAGGCGCGCCGGAGCTGGACGCTTGGCCTCTGGTGGCGCCTGAACGCGTGGGTCTCCTTGCGCAGCGAGGGCGGCCAGGTGGCGCTCCTGATCGGCAGCTTCGTCGTCGTCCAGATCGCGATCATCCTGGCGACCGCCGCCGACCTCCCGCTCCTCGAGCAGGTGCTGAGCTGGGCCTGGCTCGGCCTGTGCGCGTACACCTGGGTTGCGCCCGAGCTGTGGAAGCGCATGCTCCAGCGCGACCTCGGCACGGTCGTGCTCGATCCCGACTTCTGAGTCCCCCGCGCGCAAGCTAGGGGGCCGGACCGAGCGCTCGGGCTCGCTCCCGCCGGGCTGCCGCAGCGCGCTGCACCCGGGCGCCCGTCGCAGGACAAGCACGGTGCGACAGGTCGCGCGGCGACTACCCCAGGAGAAGCCAACAATAGTTAGGTCGCACTCTTGTCGCAGGCGGGCCGCAGGTGAGAGCGTCTGCCAATTCGGCCGGAGGAGCACATGGCTAAGCAGCATTTCAAACGGGTTTTGTATCTGGCAGCCCTGGCGCCGTTCGTGGGGTTCGGTGCGGGGGAGGCGTTTGCCGACGGAAGAGTTCCCAAGAGCCTTCGCATCCGCGAAGACCACGTGACGATCGCGCAGGCGCGCCAGGTGCAGCAGCGGCGGCCGCTGCGCACCGCGCAGCAGCCGGCGCCGACGCAGCCGGCGCCGACGCAACCTCCGGCGCCCACGCAGCCGCCCGACGGCAGCGCACCGCCGCCGCCGGATGGCGCCCAGCCGCCGCCGCCGGCCACGCCGCCCGCGCCGCCGCCGCCCACGGAGGCCGCGCCGCCGCCTGCGCCGCCCGCGACGGAGCCGCCGCCCCCGGTGGAGCCGCCGCCCCCGCAGCCGCAGCCTCCGCAGCCGCAGCCCCCGCAGCCGCGGCAGCCGCCGCCGCCCGTCGAGACCACGGTCGACACCTCCGACGAGGAGATCCGCAAGCTCGCCGAGGAGCAGGAGAAGGCCGAGGGCGAGATCATCGAGGTCACCGGCTCGCTGATCGAGCGCAAGGAGCTGACCTCGCCGGCGCCCGTGACGGTCGTCGACAAGGCGGATCTCGAGGCCGCCGGCGTGACGTCGATCGGCGACATCCTCCAGAACCTGCCGTCCCAGGCGAACGGCATCAACGTCCAGTTCAACAACGGCGGTGACGGCACGACGCGCGTCAACCTCCGCGGCCTCGGCGCGGACCGCACGCTCGTGCTCGTCAACGGCCGCCGCGTGGTGCCGGGCGGCACCGGCGTCAGCGCGTCCGTCGATCTCAACTCGATCCCGATCGCGATCATCGAGCGCGTCGAGGTCCTCAAGGACGGCGCGTCGGCGATCTACGGCTCCGACGCGATCGGCGGCGTGGTGAACATCATCACGCGCGACGACTTCGAGGGCGCGAGCGCCTCGGCCTACTCCGGCATCACGCAGCGCGGCGACGCCTTCAACTACGAGGTCAACGTCACGACCGGCGCCAAGTCGAAGAAGAGCAGCATCCTCTTCTCGGCGACCTACAACACGCGCGATCTCGTGATGGCCGGCGATCGCGACTTCTCGTACTCGGACCTCGAGTACGACTACGCCACGAAGACCCAGTCCACCGCGGGCAGCGGCACCACGCCCGGCGGCTCGCTCAACGCCGCCAGCGCGGGGCGCCAGATCGGCACCGACGCCTGGCGCGACCTCCTCCGCGAGTGCCCGGGCGTGCTCGCCGGCCGCGGCAACTGCTACCGCGATCCCGATACCGGCAAGTGGCGGGCGTTCCGGAACACCGGCACCTCCGACAGCATGGAAGGCGATCTCTACAACTTCCAGCCGGAGAACTACCTCGTCACGCCCGAGGATCGCTACAGCCTGTGGTCGTCCGGTAAGTACCAGTTCCACGAGCGCGCCCGCGGCTTCTTCGAGGCGCTCTACACGAACCGGACGTCGGACCAGAACCTGGCCCCGACGCCGCTGACGCTCTCCGGCGCCGGCGTCACGCTGTCGCGAAACAGCACGTTCAACCCGTTCGGCGTCGATCTGACGGCGGCCAACCGCCGCATGGTCGAGGCCGGCCGGCGCATCTTCACCCAGGACGTCGACACGTTCCGCTTCGTCGCGGGCGTCGATGGATCCCTCCCGGAGCTCAACAACTGGAAGTGGGAGGCGTCGTACAACTACGGGCGCACGGGCGCCAAGGCGGTCAACGCGGGGCAGTTCAACAAGGCCAAGCTGAACCGCGCGCTCGGCCCGAGCTTCCGCGACGCCGAGAACGTCCCGACGTGCGGCACCGCCGCGGCGCCGATCACCGACGACGGCTGCGTCCCGCTCGACATCCTGAGCGGCCCCGGCACGATCACGAAAGAGATGCTGGACTACATCTCGTATACCGGCATCGACGACAGCTTCATCCAGCAGCGGACGTTCCTCGTCAACGCCCGCGGCCGGGTGCTGAAGACGCCGTGGGGCGGCGACCTCTCGATGGCCGTCGGCGCCGACTACCGCGTCGAGTCCGCGGCCGACATCCCCGATCCGGTCACCGCGGCCGGCGACACGACCGGCAACTCGCGCGAGGAGACGCGCGGCGAGTACAACGTGAAGGAGGGCTTCGCCGAGATCTCGTTCGTCCCCGTGACGAAGCGGGAGTTCGCCAAGTGGGTCGAGGTCAACGCCGCCGCCCGCGTGTTCGACTACAACACGTTCGGCTCGGGCGCGACCTGGAAGATCGGCGGGCTGTGGACGATCCCCCAGGGCATCAGCCTCCGCGGCACGTTCTCGTCGGCGTTCCGCGCGCCGAACATCAGCGAGCTGTACTCGGGCCAGGGCGACGCGTTCCCCGGCATCGACGATCCGTGCGAGACGCGGCCGACGCCCGAGGTCGCCGCGCGCTGCCAGGCGATCCACCCCGGCATCCCGGCCGACTTCTCGTTCCCGTTCTCGCAGACCCGCGCCCTCGTCGGCGGGAACCCGGACCTCCAGGAGGAGACGGCGAACGTCTTCACCGCGGGCCTCGTGATCGAGCTGCCCCAGACGCCGGGCCTGACCTTGACGTTCGACTACTTCAACTTCGACATCGAGAGCGCGATCCAGGCCGAAGGGTCGCAGAACATCCTGAACGCTTGCTACATCTACAACATCGATAGCGAGTGCGCGAAGATCTTCCGCGAGGAGGGCTCGTTCTTCCTCGATAACGTCATCGACATCCAGCAGAACATCGGCGGCACCCAGTCGTCGGGCATCGACTTCGCCATCGCGTACGACCACAAGCGCTCGTTCGGCCGCTTCCGCCACTCGTTCGAGGGCACGCGGCTGATCGAGTACACGAACACGTTCCCCGGCTTCGAGCTCAAGGGCGTGGGCAACTACGACATCGCGGCGTTCCCCAAGCTCAAGACGAACTTCAGCACGGTGTGGTCGCTCGACAAGTACAACGCCGGCTTCAACATCCGCTTCATCAACGCGTTAAAGGAGTGCGAGAACGGTGACTGCGGCGCCGAGGACGCGCTGTCGCGCCGGATCGACTCGAACGTGACCGCGGACCTGTTCGCGGGCTACACGGTGAAGTCGAAGGGCGGCACGACGTCGCTCACCGTCGGTGTGAACAACCTCACCGACCAGGATCCGCCGCTCATCTACTCCGGCTTCCTCGCGAACTCGGACGCGTCGACGTACGACTATCTCGGTCGTTACTTCTACACGCGCCTCACCCACAACTTCTGATCTCGAAATCCTCAGTCCCTACGTGAGGAGGTACACCTAATGATGAAGAGAAATTGCATCCTGTGGCTCGGGCTTCTGGCCGTGCTCCTGTGCACGACCGGGTGCCCGGTCGACGTCAACGAGGGCGATGGCATGGGCGACGACGGCGGCGGCACGACGCCGGAGTGCCCGTCGGCGGAGCTCGCCACCGTGCGCTTCTTCCACGCGGCCGGCGGCACGCCGGTGACCCGGCCGGACTTCGGCCCCGCGACGACGCGGAACCTGAACGTGATCCGCCCGGACGTCCTGGATCCGGTCGTCGGATCGGATCCGCCGAAGATGGAGCCGCGCGTCGTCACGAGCCTCGCCCCGGGCCGCGCGGCGCTCGTGCAGCTGTGCGCCAACAAGGACCTGACGCTGAACGCGCGCCTCGTGGGCGGCAAGGAGACCCGCATCGCGCAGTCGCTCGTCCTCCGGCTCACGCCGGACGCCGATCCCAAGCTGTTCGACGCTGGCCGGACGATCATCCTGGCCGGCATCGCCGACGCGCTCAAGAGCGACGGGACGCCGGAGAACCCGAAGTCGGTGACCGATCCGCTGCGCTTCATCGAGGTCATGGACACGTTCGACGGCAGCGTGGAGACGCAGGCCCAGGTCGTGCACGCGTCGCGGAAGGTCGGGACCCCGGTGCAGGTGGAGATCAACCCGGACGCCGCCATGTCCGAGATCGCCGTGCTCGACCGGTACATGGCCAGCGGCATCGTGGGGACGAAGGGCTCGACCGACGCGGCCCCGGCCACCGTCGCCGTGGTGTTCCAGGACGCCGCCAGCACGAAGACGTCGTTCACGATCTCGCCGCGCATCCCGGTCGGCGCGAAGGCGCTCGCGATCCTGTTCGACACCGAGGTCTTCGACCCGAAGAACCCGGATCCGACGAAGGTGAGCCCGGCCCCCACGCCCCGGCTGTTCGTGACGGGCGACGATCCGCTGCTCGGCCGCGTGGCCGGCGGCGGCGTGCAGTTCTAGCGGCGCGGCGCACCCGCGCGCGGGTCATCTGCGCCAAAGTACGCAGCTGATGGCCCTCTCGTTTCGCACCGTCGCCGACGACGAGCTCCCTGCCTATCGCGCCGCGATGATGGCGACGTTCGGCGACGATCCGGAGAGCGATCCGGAGGGGGCCGCGCGTGTCCGCGCGCTGATCGGCCCCGAGCAGCGCTGGGCCGCGTTCGACGGCGGCGACGTCGTCGCGACGTCCGGGACGTTCGATCACGCGATCGCCATGCCCGGCGGCGGCCAGCTCGCCATGGCGGGCCTGACGATGGTGTCGGTGCGCCCGACGCACCGCCGCCGCGGCATCCTGCGCGAGCTGATGCGGCTCCACCTCGAGGACGCCCGCCGCCGCGGCTTCCCGATCAGCGGCCTGTGGGCGTCGGAGGCGTCGATCTACCAGCGGTTCGGCTACGGCATCGCGGCCGAGGGCGACGCCGTCGAGGTCGGCGACGCGCGCGCGGTCACCTTCCGTGAGCCGCGCGAGCTCGACGCGGTCGTGCACGTCGACGAGGAGCGCGCGCGCGCGGAGCTCCCCGCGATCTACGACCGCGCGACCGCGGGCCGGCCCGGCGCACTGATCCGCTCCGCGGCGTGGTGGCGCGAGCGGCGCTTCCTCGAGGCGCCGTACATGCGCGCGGGCGCGAGCCGGCGGCGGCACGTCGGGGCGGTGCGCGGCGGCGCGCTCGTCGGCTACCTCCAGTTCCGGCAGCGGGCCAGCTTCACCGACGGCCTGCCGTCGGGCAGCCTCGACATCGTCGAGCTCGTCGGCGTCGACACGCGCGCCGAGGCGAGCCTGTGGCAGCTCGCGCTCAGCGCCGATCTGTTCCCGCGCGTGACGTGGTGGAACGCGCCCGTCGACGACGTCCTGCCGTGGATCGTCACGGACGCCCGCCGCGTGAAGCGGCGCCGCACCGACACGCTCTGGCTGCGGATCGAGGACGTCCCGGCCGCGCTCTCTGCGCGGCGCTACGCGGCCGGCGGCGCGCTGCGCCTCGAGGTCGAGGGCGAGGCGTGGGACCTCGTCGTCGAGGGCGACGGCGGCCGCGCGCGCTGCGCGCGCTGCGCGCCAGGAGCCAGCGCCGCGCTCGGCGCCGGGGCCGCGCCGCTGCCGTCGCTCCGGCTCTCGCGCCCGGCGCTCGGCTCGCTCTTCCTGGGGGGCGTGTTCGCGACGCAGCTCGCCCGCGCGGGCGAGGTCCACGGCGACCCGGCCGCGGTCGCGATGGCCGATCGGCTGTTCCCGTGGCCCATCGCGCCGTGGTGCCCGGAAATCTTCTGATCATGGCGAGGGCGCTGTACCGGACGCTCGCCCGGGCCGCCGCCGCTGCCGCTGCGGTCGCTGCGGTCGCCGCTTCGGCGTGTGACAACCGGCCGAACATCGATCCCGGCCGCGCGGCGGCGGTGTTCACCGCCGTCGACGTCGCGACGCTGCCCGGCCTGTCCGGGCTCGCCGTCGATCACAACGGCGCGCTGTGGACGGTCGCCGAGCGCGGGGCGCGCGCCTACCGCGTCCTGCTCGACGACGCGCTGCGCCCGTCGCTCGAGACGTTCGTCATCCAGGGGCTGCCGCCGGACACCGACGTCGAGGGCCTCGCCATCCTGGGCGTCGATCGGTTCGCGCTCGGCACCGAGGGCCACGAGGACGGCGTCGCCACGGTGCTGCTCGCCGAGCGGCGCGGCGCGGCGCTTGTGGTGACCCGCACGATCGCGCTGCCCGAGGCCCAGGTCGGCATCAAGCTCGTCAAGAACCACGGCGCCGAGGGCCTCTGCGGCGCGGGCGAGACGATCCTCGCCGGCATCGAGGACGTGGGCGAGACCGGCGGCCGGCGCTGGGCGCCCATCGTGCGGATCGAGGGCGGCGCGATCGTGCGCACGCACCGCCTCTGGCTGACCACGCGGACCGGCAAGATCTCGGGCCTCGACTGCGTGCTCGCGCCCGACGGCGGCGTCACGGCGTGGGCCGTCGAGCGGCACTTCGAGGAGACGCACCTGCTCCGCTTCACGCTGCCGCCGCCGGGGGCCGGCGCGGACGAGCTCACGCCGACCGTCCTCCTCGATCTGGGGCCGATCCTGAACGGCCGGCTCAACCTCGAGGGCATCGCGCGCCTGCCCGACGGGCGCACCGTGACCGTCGTCGACAACCAGTGGAAGCGGATCACCGGCCCGAGCCAGCTGCTCGTCTTCCGCCCCGGCGTGATCCCCTGAGTGATTGAGCTCGTCGACCCAGCGGGCGCCAGCGGGCGCGGGTGTGTCCAGTCGCGGCCTGGACATGTCCAACCGACTGAGGACATGTCCAGCGTGGTCGCCCGCTCATCCGAACGAAGAGCTGCGCTGGTTCCCGCTGCCGAGTGAAGTGCTCGCGGAGCTGCGCGGCCGCCCGGCGGAGCGGCACGCGGCGTTGCTCCATCCGTAGCGCGCGTGATCCGCGAGCATGCCCAGTCCACCGCGCGCGGCGCATCCGGGTATGATCGCGCCGTGCAGGCCAGCGTCTTCGACGAGATCGGCATGTTCCGTGCGATCGAGGAGAGCGGTGCCCGTGCGCTGCTGATCGGGCGTCAGGCGTTGATCGCGCTCGGGATGCCCGTGATGACCGCCGATTACGATTTCTGGCTGGCGGCCGACGACGCGGGCCGATTCAACGACGCCCTTCGACCGTTCGATCTACTCCCGAGCCGTCCCCCGGACGAGGCGAGGGCCAACGGTCGCTACGTGCTCGACAACGACGAGCACCTCGACGTCCTGGTGGCCGCGTCGGTCTCCACCGTGGACGGCGTGATGGTCCACTTCGTCGAGGTCTGGGCGCGTCGGACCTACGTGGAGATCGGCGACGGTGTCCGCGCGGCGATCCCATCGATCGACGATCTGATCCTGACGAAGCGCTTCGGTGCGCGCCCCCGCGACGCCGATGACATCCGCTGGCTGCAGCAGCTCAAGGCCCGGACCTCGTGAGCACCCCGATCGCCACGCTGACGGCGGAGGAGCGCGAACAGCTCGCGCGCTGGGAGGAGCGGCCCCTGCCGCCGGACGAGTTCGCCGCGCGCGTCGCGGTACCGATGTCGGACTACGAGCGCGAGAGCTTCGAGGACATGGTGAGCTGGTTCACCCGGCGTTATCCGACGGCTGGCGACCGTATGCGTGCGATCCGGATTCGGATGCGGAGGCTTCGTCGGCGCACCGCGTGAAGCCCGGGGCCGACTCGAGGATC
>Ga0247790_10000314_pt1 | contig 18697 bp, 5 predicted proteins | sample UWRJS171409R4_FD_179913 | JGI IMG/M metagenome (GOLD analysis project Ga0247790, IMG submission 179913) | Soil microbial communities from Arlington Agricultural Research Station in Wisconsin, United States - UWRJ-S171-409R-4 | ecosystem: Environmental > Terrestrial > Soil > Agricultural land... | reverse complement strand
GACCTGCCACGTGTTCGGCGACTTCGACAGCCTGGCGTGGAACCTCGGCAACCCGGATGAGCGGGTGGTAGAGGACCCCGGTCCCTTCGCGAGCGCGCTGCTCGATCTGATCACGGGGCAGCCCATCGATCCCATCTTCCACCCGCTGAAGGGACCGATGACCACGCAGAGCCTGCGCGGCATGGCCAACCACGGGCCCATGCACTGGCGCGGCGACCGCACCGGCGGCCACGACGCGCCGAGCCAGCAGCCGGACAGCGGCACGTTCGACGAGCGCGCGGCCTTCCGGAAGTTCCAGGCCGGGTTCACCGAGCTGCTCGGGCGGAGCGCGGAGATCCCGCCGGCGAACATGGAGGCGTTCACCGACTTCATCCTGCAAGTCACGTATCCGCCGAACCCGAATCGACCACTCAACAACACGCTCACCGGAGATCTGGAAGCGGGACGCCAGCTCTATAACGGGACCAACTGCGGCGTCCCTGCCTGCCTCGACGGAAACTGCCCCATCCTGACGTGCAACAGCTGCCACACGGTCGATCCAAACGGCCTACCGGGAGACGGTTTTTTCGGGACGTCCGGACTCTCCAGCTTCGACTTCCAGGTCCAGCTCTTCAAGGTCCCCCACTTTCGCAATATGTACCAGAAGCTCGGCAAGTTCGGTCACCCGGAGGATCCCGGGTTCCCCGGAGTCGACACCAGCTTCCTGGGCGACCAGGTCCGCGGCTTCGGGTTCATTCACGACGGAGGTGTCGATACGATATTTCGCATCATGCATGGGCCGAGCTTCTCGGAGGCTGCGACCGGGGAAGGCAACGGTGGGCTGGAGGTTGGGGGGCCCGAGGGAGTGCTCCAGCGGCGACAGCTCGAAGCGTTCATCCTGGCATTCCCTACCAACCTCGCCCCCATCGTGGGCCAGCAGATCACGCTCACGTCCGCGAGCGCCGCAGCAGCCTCCGTCCGCATGCAGCTCCTCCGCCAGCGCGCCGACGCTGGGGAGTGCGATCTCGTCGCGAAGACCGAGCTGCTCGGCGCCGAGGTGGGCTTCGTGTACATCGGCTCGGGTCTCTTCAAGAGTGATCGGCGCGCGCTACCTCCCGTCGGAGTGACCGCGCTGCAGCTCCTGGCCACGCACAACGGCCACCCCGTGACGTACACCTGCACGCCACCCGGCTCCGGCGTGCGCATCGGCGTCGACCGCGATGAGGACGGCTTTTGGGACGGCGACGAGCGCGCCGCGCACTCCGATCCAGCCGACTCGAACAGTACGCCCTGAGATCCGATCCCGGCAGGTGCGGAACCAAATAGATTTTCGGAGATGACGCGAGCGTCCGAGGCGACGCCTGCGACCCGAGACCCCGAGGCTCGATATTAGGTTGTCACCCGCCGGAGGGTGCTGGAAGCTTGGGCCTTTCATGGACGCCGGGGAGCTACTAGCGGATCGATTCGAGATCGAGCATCGAGTGGGCGTCGGCGGCATGAGCGAGGTCTTCCGCGCGCGCGATCGAGCCTCCGGAGAAGTGGTCGCCATCAAGGTCCTCACCGACGTGCAGGAGCGGCAGACCGCGCGCTTCATACGCGAGGTGGCGCTGCTCTCCACGCTGTCTCACCCCGGCATCGTCCGCTACATCGCCCACGGCGAGGCGCCCGCGGGCGAGCTGTTCCTCGTCATGGAGTGGCTCGACGGCGAGGATCTCGAGCACCGCCTCGCGCGCGGGCAGCTCACCGTCGGTGAGGCGCTCACGCTCGCCACCCGCGTCGCCGAGGCGCTCGGCGCCGCGCACGCGCGCGGCGCCACCCACCGCGATCTCAAGCCCGCCAACCTGTTCCTCCCCGGCGGCCGCATCGCGGACGTCAAGATCCTCGACTTCGGCATCGCGCGGCGCGCGGACGAAACGCAGCTCACGCAGACCGGCATGCTGATCGGCACGCCGGGCTTCATGGCGCCCGAGCAGGCGCGCGACGGCGGCGAGATCGACGCGCGCGCCGACGTGTTCGCGCTCGGCTGCGTGCTGTACCAGTGCCTCACCGGCACGCCCGCGTTCGACGGCGACAGCGCCGCCGGCATCCTCGGCAAGATCCTGCTCGGCGACACGCCGCGCGTCAGCGCGCTGTGGCCCGAGGTGCCAGCCGAGCTGGACGCCCTGATCGCGACGCTCCTGGCGAAGGACCCTGCGCACCGGCCGCGCGACGGGACCCACCTGGCCGCCGCGCTCGCGGCGCTCGCGCCGCGCGTCGACGGCGCCGCCATGGCCCCGCAGGGGTGCGTCTCGCGGCCGTCCGCGATCACCGGCACCGAGCGGCGGCTCATGGCCGTCGTGGTGCTCGGGCGCGCCACCGAGGCCGGCTCTGCGAGCGCGCTGCGGCACGCGCTCGCGCCGTTCGGCGCCCGCCTCGAGCAGCTCGCCGACGGCTCGACCATCGTCGTGCTCGAGACCGATCGCCGCGTCGCCACCGACCTGGCGGCGCAGGCCGCGCGCTGCGCGCTCGCGCTGCGCGCCACCGCTGGCCGCCGACCCATGGCCATCGCGATGGGCCGCGCCGAGTCGACGGCCGCCCTGCCCGAAGGGGACCTGATCGACCGCGCCTCGCGGCTCCTCGCGCACACCGCCGCCGCGCCCGGCGAGCTACCGCCCGTCGTGCTCGACGAGGTCGTCGCCGGCCTGCTCGACGCGCGCTTCGACGTCGTCGAGCGCGACACCGGCCTCCTCCTCTGCGGCGAGCGCCCGCTCATGCAGAGCGCGCGCACCCTCCTCGGCCGGGCGACCTCCTACGTCGGCCGCGACTGGGAGCTCGGCGCGCTCGCCGGCATCCTCGACGAGTGCATCGACGAGCCCGAGGCGCGCGGCGCCATCGTGACCGCCGCGGCCGGTATGGGCAAGTCGCGCCTCGGCGCCGAGTTCATGAGCCGCGTCCAGGACCGCCCCGAGACGGTCGCGATCTGGATCGGCCGCGCCGACTCGCTCCGCGCCGGCTCCACGCTCGATCTGCTCGCGCAGGCGCTCCGCGGCGCCCTCGGCATCCACGGCGGCGAGCCGCTCGCCGAGCGCCACCAAAAGCTCCGCGCCCGCGTCGCCGCCCGCATCCGCCCCGCCGATCAGCAGCGCGTCACCGAGTTCCTGGGCGAGCTCATCGGCGCGCCGTCCTCCGACGGCGAGGAGTGCAGCCCCGCGCTCAAGGCCGCGCGCCAGGACGCCCACCTCATGAGCGAGCAGATGCGCAAAGCCTGGATGGACTTCCTCCAGGCCGAGACCGCCGTCCAACCCGTCCTCATCGTCCTCGAGGATCTCCACTGGGGCGACTTCGGCACCGTCCGCTTCATCGACACCGCGCTCCGCGAGCGCAGCAAGCTGCCCTGGATGGTCCTCGCCCTCGCACGCCCCGAGGTCTACGAGATCTTCCCCAAGCTCTGGGCCGAGCGTCAGAACGTCCAGGAGATCCGGCTCAAAGAGCTCGGCAAGAAGGCCGGCGAGCGCCTCGTCCGCCAGGTCCTGGGCGACAGCGTCGGCCCCGACACCATCGAGCGCCTCGTCAAGCAGGCCGACGGCAACGCGTTCTATCTCGAGGAGCTGATCCGCGCCGTCGCCGAGGGCAAGGACCGCGCCCTGCCCGACACCGTGCTCGCCATGGTCGAGACCCGCCTCGCCAGGCTCCCGCTCGAGGCCCGCCGCGTGCTCCGCGCCGCCAGCGTGTTCGGCGAGATCTGCTGGGAGAGCGGCGTCACGCTCCTCCTCGGCGGCGCCATGACCGCCACCGCGGTCGACGACTGGCTCGGAAAGCTCGTCGAGCAGGAGGTCCTGGTGACGCGGCCGCAGAGCCGGTTCCCCGGCGAGCGCGAGCTCGCGTTCCGCCACGCGCTGCTCCGCGAGGGCGCCTACGCGACGCTCACCGACGAGGATCGGCGGATCGGCCATCACCTCGCCGGGCAGTGGCTCGAGCAGCGCGGCGAGACCGAGCCCACGGTGCTCGCCGGCCACTTCGAGCGCGGCGGCGATGGCGCGCGCGCCGCGAGCCACTACCTGCGCGCGGCGCAGCAAGCCCTGCTCGTCCTCGATCTCGACGCGATCATGGCCCACGCCGCCGCGGGGCTCGGCTGCGCGCCGCCGGACGATCTCCGGGTCGCCCTGCTCGGCATGCGCTGCGCCGCCTCGACCCAGGGCCTGCACCTGATCCCGCTCACGATGGCCGACGCCGAGGAGCTCTTGCGCACCGCGCCGCGCGGCTCCATCCCCTGGGCGCAGGCCATGCAGGCGTATTACACGGGCCTGCTCCTGGCCGGCCGGATCCCCGATCTCTTGGCGGCGATCGCGCTGCTCCAGGACGTCGATCCAGCCCCCGAGGCACTCGGGAGGATGGCGCTCGTCTTTTTGAGCGGCATCTTCACCCTCGACAGCCTCGGGCGGATCCAGGACGGGACCGCGCTCGAGGCGCGGTTCTTCGCGGTCATTCGCCCGACGGGCGATCAGGAGCCGCTCGCGCGGTTCTGGTGGCACATCGCGATCGGGACGCGGGCGGCGTACGCGCACGACGATCCGTGGCAGGCGCTCGAGCACAGCGACGCGATCCAGGCGATCTTCGACGAGACCGGCTACGAGCTCGTCTCGCTCAACCTGCAGCTCTACCGCGGGAAGAACCTCTGGTACCTCGGCGCGCTCGAGCCGGCCGAGCGCCTGCTCGAAGGGATCCCGCAGGCCGATGAGGCGCTCGGCGTGGTGAGCTCGATCCGGCGCTTCGCCCTGGCCTGGATGCGCGCCGATCGCGGCGCGCTCGACGCGGCGCGGGAGCTCGCGATCGAGCTGCGCGATCACGGCCAGGCGCGCGGCAACCCGCTCGAGGAGAGCCGCGGCCGCTGGGTGCTCGGTGAGGTGCTCCGCCGGATGGGCGACTTCGAGGCGGCCGAGCGCGAGCTCGCGTACGCGCTCGAGCTCGCTGTCCCGCTCGAGCGCCCCGGCGTGCTCGGGACGCTCGCGGCGCTCCGCCTCGCCCAGGGCCGCACCGCCCTTGCGCTCACCATCGCCGCGGAGGCCGTCGCCCGCTCCGCCGCCATGGGCGGGTGCGGCATGTTCCGCGGCGCGTTCGTGCAGCTCGCGCACTGCGAGGCGCTGCACGAGAGCGGCGCACACGACGCCGCGCGCCACGCCATCGCCCTCGCGCGCGACCGGCTGCTCGCCATCGCCGGCCGGATCCCGGAGCCGGAGCACAGGCAGAGCTTCCTCGAGCGCGTCCCCGAGAACGCCAGGATCCTCGCGCTCGCGCGCGCGTGGCATGGCGCAGAGGCTCGGTAGTTGCGCCAGGCTCGGCGTCAGCGCGGGGCGCGCGAGCGCATCAGCACCCAGTAGAGCCCGCCGCCGATCCCCAGGCCGATGAACCACGACCAGTGGTAGAGGAACCGCATCGGCATCCAGAACGCGCCGAGCAGCGCGACCACCATCCCCACGACCGTGGCCACGACCGCCGGGATGTTCCAGCCGTTCGTGTAGCGGTACACGCCGTCCGGCAGGTAGAGCGCCTGGAGGTCGAGCTTCGTGCGGCGGATGATCCAGTAGTCGACGATCAGGACGCCCGCGATCGGGCCGATCGAGCCGGCGTAACCGACGAGCCAGCCGTAGATGTAGCGCCCCGGATCCTCGTACAGCTTCCACGGCATCATGAAGATGCCGATCACGCCGGCGATGAGGCCGCCGCGCGCGAAGTTGATCTTGTTCGGGAACAGGTTCGCGAGATCGTTCGCGGTCGAGACCACGTTCGCGGCGATGTTCACCGCGAGCATCGCGATCATGACCGTGACCATCGCGATCGTGACGACCAGCGGGTTCTCGAACTTGGCACCGAGCTCGATCGGATCCCAGATCCGGTTGCCATAGATGACCGTCGTCGCCGAGGTGATGACGATGCCCATCGCGGCGAACACGGTCATCGTCGAGGGCAGCCCGGCCACCTGCCCCACGATCTGCTCGCGCTGCGAGCGGCCGTAGCGCGTGAAGTCCGGCATGTTCAGCGCCAAGGTCGACCAGAACCCGATCGTCGCCGTCAGCGCGGGGATGAACGTCGGGAAGAACTCCTTCCACGTCCCGCGCTGATTCATGATCGGCCCGAGCCCGTCCGCCTCGCGGACCGCCCACACGAGGAGGATCGCCGTCAGCACGAGCACGAACGGCGCCGCGAACCGCTCGATCCGGCGCACCAGCTCCATGCCGCGGTAGATGACGAGGACGTTGAGCCCCCAGAACAGGAAGAACGAGATCCACTGCGTCCCGGGGTAGCCGTTGATCACCCCGGCGAGGTCGTGCCAGCCCGGGTAGATCGCGACGAGGCAGACCTGCAGCGCCTTGCCGCCGATCCACGCGCCGATGCCGAACCAGCCGCACGCGACCAGCGCGCGCATCAGCGCCGGCAGGTTCGCCCCGACGGTGCCGTACGCGGCGCGCGCGAACACCGGGTACGGGATGCCGTACTTCGTGCCGGGGTGCGAGTTGAGCAGGATCGGCACGAGCACGATCAGGTTGCCGACCAGGATCGTCAGCAGCGCCTGCCACCAGTTCATGCCGCTGCCGAGCATCGTCGACGCCAGCGTGTACGTCGGAATGTTGTGGGCCATCGAGATCCACAGCGCGGCGTAGTCCCACGTGGACCACGTGCGCTTCGCGACCGGCACCGGCGCGAGATCTTCGTTGTACAGCTTCGAGCCGCGCACCTCGTCGAGCGTCTTCAGCTCAACCCGGCCATCGGCATGATGAATCACCGTCCCCTCGCTCATAGCCTTCGAAATTAATAGATTTTCGGACACAGCGCGAGCGCCGGGGGCTGCCCCGCTCCACGGCCAGTATCAGGAATAGATATTGGTTGTCACCCGACGGGAGGTGCTGGAAGCTGGGCCTTTCATGTTTCCCGGGGATCTCCTGACCGAGCGATTCGAGATCGAGCATCGAGTCAGCGTCGGCGGCATGGGAGAGGTCTTCCGCGCCCGGGACCGCACGTCCGGCGAGGCGGTGGCCGTCAAGGTCCTCTCCGACGCGCGAGAGCAGCGGATCGCGCGCTTCGTGTGCGAGGTGCAGTCGCTCGCCGCGCTGTCTCACCCCGGCATCGTCCGCTACATCTCCCACGGCGTATCGCCGCTGGGCGAGCCGTTCCTCGTCATGGAGTGGCTCGAGGGTGAGGACCTCGAGCAGCGCCTCGCGCGCGGGCCGCTCACCGCTGGCGAGGCGCTCGCGCTCGCCACCCGCGTCGCCGAGGCGCTCGGCGCCGCGCACGCGCGCGGCGTCGTTCACCGCGATCTGAACCCGAGCAACCTGTTCCTCCCCGGTGGCAACATCTTGGACGCCAAGGTCCTCGACTTCGGGATCGCGCGGCGCGAAGGCCAAGCGCAGCTCACGAAGACCGGGGTCATGCTCGGCACACCGGGCTTCATGGCGCCCGAGCAGGCGCGCGATGCCGTCGCGGGCGGCGATACAGGTGGCGACCCAGGCGGCGATGCGGCCGGCCAACGAGGGAACGAGCTCGACGCACGCGCCGATGTGTTCGCGCTCGGCTGCGTGCTGTTCCAGTGCCTGACCGGGACGCGCGCGTTCGATGGCGACGGCCACGCCGCCATCCTCCACAAGCTCCTGTTCGACGAGGCGCCGCGCGTCGGCGCGCTGTGGCCCGAGGTGCCGGCGGCGCTGGACGACCTCGTCGCGAGGATGCTGGCGAAGGCCCCCGGGGACCGGCCGCCCGACGGGGCGCGCCTGGCCTCCGAGCTCCTGGCGATCGCGCCGCTCGTGGACGGCGCGGCCGTGGCCCCGCGGGGCGGCAGCGCGAAGCGCTCCGCGATCACCGTCGGCGAGCGGCGGCTCCAGGTGATGGTGCTGCTGGGGCCCGCCGCCGTCGATCGCCCGGAGCCAGATCCGGAGCCAGATCCAGCGGCAGTGCAGCGAGCGGTCCAGCCGTACGGCGGGCGCCTCGAGCCGCTCCCCGACGGCTCGGCGATCGTCGTGTTCAAGACCGAGCGGCAGGTGGCGACCGATCAGGCCGCGCAGGCCGCGCGCTGCGCGCTCGCGATCCGCGCGCTGTCGAAGCGCCGGCCGATCGCCGTCGTGATGGGCCGGGCCGAGCCGGCGATGCGGCTGCCCGCGCCGATGCTGCGGCCGCCCGCGCCAGGCGAGGGCGGCGCGGCCGCGTCCTGGCCGGCGCCGCCGCCCGGCGCCGCCGCAGAGCCGCCGCCGATCCTGCTCGACAAGGTCGTCGCGGGCCTGCTCGGCGCGCGCTTCGAAGTGGTCGAGCGCGCGGCCGGCACGATCCTCTGCGGCGAGCGCCCGCTCCTGCAGAGCGCGCGCACGCTCCTCGGGCGGCCGACCTCCTACGTCGGCCGCGACTGGGAGCTCAGCGCGCTCACGGGCATCCTCGACGAGTGCATCGACGAGCCCGAGGCGCGCGTCGCCGTCGTGACCGGCGCCGCCGGCATGGGCAAGACGCGCCTCGGTGCCGAGCTCATTCGCCGCATCCGGGAGCGCCCCGATCCCGTCGCGATCTGGATCGGCCGCGGCGACTCGCTCCGCGCCGGCTCCACGCTCTACCTGCTCGCGCAGGCGCTGCGCGGCGCCCTCGGCATCCGCGGCGGCGAGCCGCTCGCCGAGCGCCGGGACCGGCTCCGCGCGCGCATCGCCACGCGCGTGCCCGCGGCCGATCAGCAGCGCGTGACCGAGCTCCTCGGCGAGCTCATCGGCACGCCGTTCCCCGTCGAGGAGAGCAGCCCCGCGCTCAAGGCCGCGCGCCAGGACGCGCAGCTCATGAGCGAGCAGATGCGCAAGGCCTTCCTGGACTTCCTCCAGGCCGAGACCGCCGTCCACCCCGTCCTCATCATCCTCGAGGATCTCCACTGGGGTGACTTCGGCACCGTCCGCTTCATCGACACCGCGCTCCGCGAGCGCGCCAAGCTGCCCTGGATGGTCCTCGCCCTCGCCCGCCCCGAGGTCTACGAGGTCCTGCCCAGGCTCTGGGCCGAGCGGAACGTCCAGGAGATCCGCCTGAAGGCGCTCGGCAAGAAGGCCGGTGAGCGCCTCGTCCGCCAGGCCCTCGGCGACAGCGTCGAGCCCGACACCGTCGAGCGCCTCGTCCAGCTGGCCGATGGCAACGCGTTCTACCTCGAGGAGCTGATCCGCGCCGTCGCCGACGGCAAGGACGGCGCCCTGCCCGACACCGTGCTCGTCATGGTCGAGACCCGCCTCGCCAGGCTCCCGCTCGAGGCCCGCCGCGTGCTCCGCGCCGCCAGCGTGTTCGGCGAGGTCTCGTGGGAGAGCGGCGTCGCCCTCCTCCTCGGCCACGCGATGAGCGCGCGGACGGTCAGCGACTGGCTCCGCAAGCTCGTCGCGCAGGAGGTGCTGGTCGCGCGGCCGCGGAGCCGGTTCCCCGGCGTGCGCGAGCTCGCGTTCCGGCACTCGCTGCACCGCGAAGGCGCCTACGCGACCCTCACCGAGGAGGATCGGTGCTCCGGCCACCGCCTCGTCGGCGAGTGGCTCGAGCAGCACGGCGAGGCCGATGCCATGGTGCTCGCCGGCCACTTCGAGCGCGGCGGCGACGGCGCGCGCGCCGCGCGCGCGTACCTGCACGCCGCCGAGCAGGCCGTCCACATCCTCGATCTCGACGCCACCTTTGCGCGCGCCGGCCTGGGCCTTGGCTGCGCGCCCCCGCCGGACCTCCGGCTCGCCCTGCTCGGCATGCGCTGCGAGGCCGCCACCTATGCCTCGCAGCTCCTCGCCGCCGTGCTGCCCGAAGCCGAGGAGGTCCTCGGCGCCGCGCCGCCGGGCTCCCTCCCCTGGGCGCAGGCGGCGCTCGCGTACCTCGAGGGCACGCTCGTCACCGGCCGGATCAGCGACTTCATGGCGGCGGCCGGCGCGCTGCACGAGGTCGCCCCCGCGCCCGAGGCGATGAGCCGGATGGCGCTGACCTACGTCGGCGCGGCCTGCCTGCTCGACGTCGTCGGTCATGTCGCGCAGGGCTCCACGATGGCGGAGCGGTTCCGCGCGGCCATCCACGCCACGGGCGATCGCGAGCCGCTCGCGCGGTTCTGGTGGCACGTCCTCGTGGGGATGCGCTCCGCGTACGCGTCCGAAGATCCGTGGGACGGCTACCGGCACAGCGAGGCGATCCGGGAGATCTTCGACGTGATCGGCGGCGAGCGGGTGCTGCTCAACATGCAGCTGTTCCGGGGCATGAACCTCTGGTACCTGGGCGCGCTCGAGCCCGCGGCGCAAGCGCTCGCGGAGATCCCGGCGGCCGACGAGTCGCTCGGCGTGGTGAGCTCGCTGCGGCGCTTCTGCCTGGCCTGGCTCCTCGCCGACCGCGGCATGCTCGGCGAAGCGCGCGCGCTCGCGGCCGAGCTCGCCGAGTACGGGCGCGCGCAAAAGCTGCCGCTGGAGGAGCTCCGGGGCCGCTGGGTGCTCGCGGAGGTGCTCCGCCGCGCGGGCGATCTCGAAGGCGCCGAGCGCGAGCTCTCGTGCGGGCTCGGCATGGCCGTGCCGCCGCTCGAGCACCCCGGCGTCCTGGGGACGCTCGCGGCGCTCCGCCTCGCCCAGGGCCGCGCCACAGAAGCGCTCGAGGCCGCCGCGGACGCCACCGCCCGCTGCGCGGCGATGGGCGGGTGCGGCATGTTCCGCGGCGCGTTCGTGCAGCTCGCGCACGGCGAAGCGTTGCACGCGACCGGCGCCCACGATGCCGCGCGGCGCGTCATCGGCGAGGCGCGCGCGCGACTCCTCGCCACGGCTGATCGGATCACCGACCCCGCCTACCGGCAGAGCTTCCTCCGCGACGTCCCCGAGAACGCGCGGACGCTCGCGCTCGCAGGCGCGTGGCAGGGCGACGCGCCGACCGCGTAGCTCAGCACCGATCCTCCCTCGGGGTTGTCAGTCGATGTGCTCACACACGCTCATTGCGATGCACATTCTTCGTATTGCGCTAATCCCTCGATCCGACTTGACAACTCTCCTAATAAGTTCTTAACTGCAAGTTACATTCGAAGTTTTACAACGATCGTGTGAGGGGGGCGTTGCTGGGTGGCGACACGACAACACAAAGGAAGATTATGAATCCGGGACACTCCAGCCTCGGCTCGCCGGGGGTCTGCCTCGCCCTCGCGGCGCTCTCGCTCCTGACGACGACCGCCTGCACACTCTCCGCCTCGGGGCCTCCCTCGGGCGAGCTGGCCGCGATCGATCCCGGTCCCGACCTCGATCCCGATCCCAAAGGCGCGGTGCAGCCGCTCTCGGGGTCTTCGAAGTTCACGCTCTTCGAGAGCGGGCAAGTACGCCCGCTCGCGATCTCGCCAGACAAGCAGTTTCTCTACGCGGTGAACACGCCCGACAACCGGCTCGAGGTCTTCCGCATCGGGCCCGGTCAGCTCACCCGCACCGCGTCGATCCCCGTCGGCCTCGAGCCGGTCGCCGTCGCCGCGTGGACGGACTACGAGATCTGGGTCGTCAATCACCTGTCGGACAGCGTCTCCATCATCCAGCTGAGCAACGACCGCACGTCCGGGCACGTCCGGCGCACGCTCCTCGTCGGCGATGAGCCGCGCGACATCGTGTTCGCCGGGCCCTACCGGCGGCGCGCGTTCATCACCACTGCCCACCGCGGGCAGAGCTCACCGCACGATCCGCAGCTCTCCACCGCGGGTATCGGCCGCGCGGATGTGTGGGTGTTCGACGCGAGCGCGCTCGGCACCGGCCTCGGCGGCACCCCGCTCACCATCGTCTCCCTGTTCACCGACACGCCGCGCGCGCTCGCCGTCTCTCCCGACGGCACCCGCGTCTACGCCGCCGGCTTCCATACCGGCAACCGCACCTCGATCGTCGGCGAGCCGGTGCTCCCCGACGGCTTCGGGTCAGACGGCGCACCGGGGCCCGCCGCCAGCGCGTCCGGCGAGCCTGCGCCCGAGGTCGGCACCATCGTCAAGTGGGATGGCGCCAGCTGGCGCGACCCGCTCGGCCGCCCGCGCGATCAATACGTGAAGCTCTCGCTCCCCGACAAGGACGTGTTCGCGATCGACGCCATGGCCAGCCCGCCGCAGCAGCTCGCGGGCAGCGCCGGCTCGTTCCAGGGCGTCGGCACGATCCTCTACGCGATGGCCACAAACCCCGTCAGCGGGAAGATCTACGTCGCCAACACCGACGCCAACAACTTCGATCGCTTCGAGGGGCCCGGCGCGCTCACCGGCCACAGCCTGCGCGGCCACCTCCACGAGAGCCGGATCACCGTGCTGACACCCAGCACCGGCGCCGTCGCGCCGCGCCACCTCAACAAGCACATCAACTACAGCGCGTGCTGCGCGCCGATCCCGAGCAGCGAGAACCAGAAGTCGCTCGCGTTGCCGCAGGGCATGGCCGTCACCGCCAGCGGCGCGACGCTCTACGTCGCCGCCCTGGGCTCGGACAAGGTCGGCGCCTTCTCGACCGCCCAGCTCGAGGCTGACACGTTCGTGCCGAGCACGGCGAGCCACGTCCACGTCACCGGCGGCGGTCCCACCGGCCTCGCCCTCGACGAGGCGCACGCGCAGCTGTACGTCATGACGCGGTTCGACAACGCGATCTCGATCATCAACACGGCGACCAAGCTCGAGACCGCGCACGTCAGGCTCCACAACCCCGAGCCGCCCAGCGTCGTCGCCGGGCGCCGCTTCCTCTACGACGCCCAGCTCTCGTCGAGCCACGGCGACTCCTCGTGCGCCACCTGCCACGTCTTCGGCGACTTCGACAGCCTCGCCTGGGACCTCGGCAACCCGGACGGCGAGTCCTTCACCGACCCGGGGCCGTTCGCCAGCGCGCTGTTCAACGTCGTCACACAGCAGCCCATCACGCCCGTGTTCCACCCCATGAAGGGGCCGATGACCACCCAGAGCCTCCGCGGCATGGCCAACCACGGCCCCATGCACTGGCGCGGTGACCGCACCGGCGGCAACGACGCCGCCACCGCGCAGCCCGACGCTGGCAGCTTCGACGAGCGCGCAGGCTTCCAGAAGTTCCGCGGCGCGTTCGCAGACCTCCTCGGCCGCGACGTCCCCATCTCCCAGGCAGACATGGACGCCTTCACCGAGTTCATGCTCCAGGTCTCCTATCCGCCCAATCCCATCCGCGCCCTCGACAACTCGCTCACGCCCGATCAGGAGGCCGGGCACCAGATGTTCGGCAGCATCAACTGCGGGATCCCCGCCTGCCTCGACGGCAACTGCCCCACGCTCCGCTGCAACAGCTGCCACACCCTCGATCCGAGCGGCAACGCCGGCACCGAGGCGCCTGGCTTCTTCGGCACGAGCGGCCGATCTTCCTTCGCCTTCAATCCCCAGCTCTTCAAGATTCCCCACCTCCGCAACCTCTATCAGAAGGTCGGCATGTTCGGGAATCCGCCCAACCCGGGGTTCATCAACGGCGACAACGACCACAAGGGCGATCAGGTCCGCGGCTTTGGCTACCTCCACGACGGCAGCGTCGACACCGTGTTCCGCTTCATGCACGGCATCAGCTTCTCCGACTCCGCCAACGGCGGCTTCCCGGCCGGCGCGCCAGGCGAGACGAGCCGCCGCCAGCTCGAGTCCTTCGTGCTCGCCTTCCCGTCCAACCTCGCCCCCATCGTCGGCCAGCAGATCACGCTCTCCGCGTCGACCCCCGCGGCGGTGGCGGCACGCATCGACCTCTTGCGCCAGCGCGCGGAGGCCGGCGAGTGCGAGCTCGTCGCCAAGACCCTGATCTACGGCGTCGAATCCGGCTATCTCTACGCGGGCGCCGGCATGTTCGCCCGCGATCGACACGCGCTGGCACCCATCAGCGACGCGTCGCTGCGCTCCTTTGCCGGGTACGGCAGCCCTGTCACGTACACGTGCGTGCCGCCGGGCTCCGGCGAGCGCATCGGCGTCGACCGCGACGGCGACGGCGCCTGGGACGGCGACGAGCGCGCCGCCGGCACCGATCCCGCCAACCCGGCCAACCGACCTTGATACCGCAGCCACGAACGTTTTGACCAGTCAAAACGTTCTGTACGCGCGGTACCTCGGCTCTCTCGCTCCTTGCCTCATAAAAAAAACTTTCTGCGGCGCGATACCTCGTAAAGCAGATCACCTTGGCGCCGCAGCGACGGCGCGCGCCGGGGGTGCCGCGTGTCGCGTGATGCTTCCTCGTCTCAGGCGCGCCCGTCACCCGTGACTAGTCCGTAGACGTGGATAGTTGTCACCTGTCGGGCGGCGGGGGAAGTTTGAGTTAACTATCTATGCGGCGCGGGGCGTTACTCGCCGATCGATTCGAGATCGAGCACCCGGTGGGGACCGGAGGTATGGGCCAGGTCTTCCGCGCCCGCGACCGCGCGTCCGGCCAGCAGGTCGCGGTCAAGGTGCTCTCCGACGTGCGTGGGCACCGGACGGCGCGCTTCGTGCGCGAGGTCGCGCTGCTCGCCGAGCTGTTCCTCGCGATGGAGTGGCTCGACGGCGAGGATCTCGAGGTCCGCCTCGCGCGCGAGCCGCTCACGGTCGGCCAGGCGCTCGCGCTCGCGACGCGCGTCGCCGAGGCGCTCGGCGCCGCGCACGCGCGCGGCATCGTCCACCGCGACCTCAAGCCCGGCAACCTGTTCCTCCCCGGCGGCCGCGTCGAAGACGTCAAGGTCCTCGATTTCGGCATCGCGCAGCGCGAGGGCGGCACGCAGCTCACGCAGACCGGCACCATGATCGGCACGCCGGGCTACATGGCGCCCGAGCAGGCGCGCAACCAGGGGGTGATCGGCGCGCGCGCCGACGTGTTCGCGCTCGGCTGCGTGCTGTTCCAGTGCCTGACCGGCGTGCCCGCGTTCGAGGGTGACAGCGCCGCCGGGATCCTCGGCAAGCTCTTGTTCGGCCAGACGCCGCGCCTCGCCGCGCTGTGGCCCGAGGTGCCCGCGGCGCTGGACGACCTCGTCGCGGCGATGCTGGACAAGGAGCCGGCGCAGCGCCCGAGCGACGGCGCGAGCCTGGCGACCGCGCTCGCGGAGATCGCGCCGCGCGTTCCCAGCGCGGCCGTGGTGCGCGGGGAGTCAACGGCCAAGGCCGCCGCGATCACCGGCAGCGAGCTGCGGCTCCTGTCGGTGATCCTCCTCGGGCGCGCCGCGGCCGGCGCCCCGGCCGGGACGCCGGCCGGGACGCCGGGAGCCGAGCAGGCGGAGGACGAGCTCCTGTACGCGCTCAGGCCGTTCGGCGGCCACCTCGAGCAGCTCGCCGACGGCTCGGCGATCGTCGTGCTCGAGGCCGATCGTGGCGCCGCCACCGACCAGGCCGCGCAGGCTGCCCGCTGCGCGCTCGCGCTGCGCGAGGTCGCTGGCGGGCGGCCGATCGCGATCGCGCTGGGCCGGACCGAGCTCGCGACGAAGCTGCCCGAGGATGACGTGATCGATCGCGCCTCGCGGCTCCTGACGCTGGCGCCCGCGCCGCCGAACGCGCCGCCGGGCGCGGCCCCGGGCCCGCCGCCGATCGCGATCGACGAGGTGATCGCGGGCCTGCTCGACGCGCGCTTCGACGTCGTCGAGCGCGACGCGGGCCTCGTCCTCTGCGGCGAGCGCGAGCTCGCGCAGGGCGCGCGGACGCGCCTCGGCCGGCCCACCTCCTGCGTCGGCCGCGACTGGGAGCTGGGCGCGCTCGAGAGCATCCTCGACGAGTGCATCGAGGAGCCTGGCCTGGCTCCTCGCCGACCACGGCGCGCTCGACGCGGCGCGCGCCCTGGCGACCCAGCTCGCCGAGTACGGCCACGCGCACCACCTGCCGATGGAGGAGGGCCGCGGCCGCTGGGTGCTCGCGGAGGTGCTCCGCCGGATGGGCGAGCTCGCCGAGGCCGAGCGCGAGGTCGCGCCCGCGCTCGCGATGGCGGTGCCGGTCGAGCACCCGGGCGTCCTGGGGACGCTCGCGGCGATCCGGCTCGCGCAGGGCCGCGCCGCGGAGGCGCTCGCCGCCGCCGCGGAGGCGATCACCCGCAGCGAGGCGATGGCGGGGTGCGGCCTGTTCCGCGGCGCGTACGTGCGCCTCGTCCACGCCGAGGCGCTCCACGCGACGGGCGCCAACGACGCCGCGCGGCGCGCGCTCGCCAGCGCGCGGGCCCGCCTGCTCGCGACCGCGGCGAAGGTCGGAGACCCGGACCACCGGCGCAGCTTCCTCGAGCGCGTCCCCGAGAACGCCCGGACGATCGCGCTCGCCCGCGCGTGGCTCGACGAGCCGGCCTCAAGCTAGACCCAGCTAGCCCGGGCTAACCCCGCGCTAGCCCGGGAGCGCCACCCAGGCCTGTCCCGCGCGTGTACGCTCGGGGGGCCGGGCTCTCACTGAGCGACGCTGCGCTCGGGGGGCCGGCTCTCACTGAGCGAGCGCGCACGCTGAGGATCCTTCTCCGGGACGAGCCGGCCTCAAATCAAGACTCCATATACAGATTCAGGCCGATATTTATATCCACGGCTTGGCCTCGCCCTGCCCTCGGCAGGATGATTCGAATTTTGAGTCGGGAGTGTTTAAAGCCACGAAATGTTGGACCATGACTCAGCATCAGGGATGGGTGGAGATCAGCTCGGAGGTAGGGCGAGCCACGCGCGGTCCACGGCGAAGATCTGATTCCTCCCCCAGGCTTGCTCCACGGAAGCGCGCGGACCTCCAACGCGCCGCGACGCATCCAACCCGGCCGCCGGCCGGCGCAAAACTGTGTCTTTGATCTCATCCATTTAGCGCTTGACAACACAGCTTACATGTTTTCAACTGAGCATCTCATTCGAAGTTAATTCATCCTTGCGTAATTAGGAGGGGGGCGGAGGGAAGCAATACCCAGAGGGGCATCATGGATCCGCGATACAATCTCTGCGGCCGCGGGCCGCGCCTTACCGTCGTGGCGAGCCTTTTCGCCATGGCGGCCTCCTGCGCCGTCCCACCCGAGAGCCGCCCCGGCGACGAGCCGGCGGAGCCCGACGTCACGGCCGTGCAACAGCACGTCTCGGGACAGGGCTCTTCATTCACGGTGTTCGAGAGTGGCCAGGTGCGCCCGCTCGCGATGTCTCCGGATCGCCAGCTGCTCTTTGCCGTCAACACTCCAGACAACCGACTCGAGGTCTTCCGGATCCAGCAGGATCGGCTCATCCGCACCGCGTCGATCCCGGTCGGCCTCGAGCCGGTCGCCGTCGCCGCGCGCTCGAGCCGCGAGGTCTGGGTCGTGAACCACCTCTCGGACAGCGTCAGCATCGTCGAGCTCTCCGACGACGCGCGGACCGGGCGCGTCGAGCGCACGCTCCTCGTCGGCGACGAGCCGCGCGACATCGTCTTCGCGGGGCCCTCCCGCAAGCGCGCGTTCATCACGACGGCGCACCGCGGCCAGAACATCCCGTTCGATCCGCAGCTCTCCACCGCGGGCGTCGGCCGCGCGGACGTGTGGGTGTTCGACGCGACCGAGCTCGGCACGAGCCTCGGCGGCGCGCCGCTCGCGGTCGTGAGCCTGTTCACCGACACGCCGCGCGCGCTCGCGGTCACCCCCGACGGCTCCCGCGTCTACGCCGCCGGCTTCCACACCGGCAACCAGACCTCCGTCGTCGGCGAGCCGTTGCTCCCCGACGGCTTTGGACCAAACGGCGCGCCCGGGCCCGCCACCGACGCCGCGGGGCGCCCCGCGCCCGAGGTCAGCACGATCGTCAAGTGGAACGGCGCCCACTGGGTCGATCCGCTCGGCCGGCCCCGCGACCAGTACATGCGGTTCTCGCTCCCCGACAAGGACGTGTTCGTGCTCGACGCGATGGCGAGCCCGCCGCGCCTCGTCCCCGGCGCCGGCGGCTCGTTCCGCGGCGTCGGCACGATCCTCTACTCGATGGCCGTCAACCCCGCGACCGGCAAGGTCTATGTCGCCAACACCGACGCCAACAACCACGACCGCTTCGAGGGCCCCGGCACGTTCACCGGCCACAGCCTGCGCGGCCACCTCCACGAGAACCGGATCACCGTGCTGTCGCCGAGCAGCGGCAGCGTCGCCGCGCGCCACCTGAACAAGCACATCAACTACGACAGCTGCTGCGCGCCGCTCCCCAACAGCGAGAGCAAGCGATCGCTCGCCCTGCCCCAGGGCATGGCCGTCACCGACGACGGCGCGACGCTCTACGTCGCGGCCCTGGGCTCCGACAAGGTCGGCGTCTTCTCGACGGCCCAGCTCGAGGCCGACACGTTCGTGCCGAGCGAGGGGAGCCACATCCGCGTCACCGGCGGCGGGCCCACGGGGCTCGTCCTCGACGGCGGCCGCGGGCGGCTCTACGTCATGACGCGGTTCGACAACGCGATCTCGATCGTCAACCCGGCGACGCGCGCCGAGACGGCGCACGTGCGGCTCCACAACCCCGAGCCGGCGAGCGTCGTGGCCGGCCGCCGCTTCCTCTATGACGCCTCGATCTCGTCGAGCCACGGCGACTCGGCGTGCGCGAGCTGCCACGTGTTCGGCGACTTCGACAGCCTGGCGTGGGACCTCGGTAACCCCGACGGAGGGATGGGCAACGCACCCGGCCCGTTCGGGAGCGCGCTCTACAACATCGCCACCAAGCAGACGGTCCCGACCACCCACCACCCGATGAAGGGCCCGATGACGACGCAGAGCTTGCGCGGCATGGCCAACCACGGCCCGATGCACTGGCGCGGCGATCACACCGGCGGCAACGCCACACCGTCGTCACAGCCGGACAGCGGCACCTTCGACGAGCGCGCCGCGTTCCG
>Ga0247790_10000313_pt1 | contig 18746 bp, 25 predicted proteins | sample UWRJS171409R4_FD_179913 | JGI IMG/M metagenome (GOLD analysis project Ga0247790, IMG submission 179913) | Soil microbial communities from Arlington Agricultural Research Station in Wisconsin, United States - UWRJ-S171-409R-4 | ecosystem: Environmental > Terrestrial > Soil > Agricultural land... | reverse complement strand
CACTCACGCGGCTCTAGCCTATGTCTTTGCTAATGGATCCGGCGGAGATCCCCCCGAAAAAGCAGCGACGTGGGGGCTGGAACCGGAACGCACCCATCCGAGACGGGGGGCAGCAGCGGGGGCCGTTACCCGCGCGGGATCCGATCGCGTTCATCAACAGCCTCACGCATACCAAAGGCGTCTTTGGGGGGCAACCGTTCAACCTCCGGCCGTGGCAGATTCGCATTCTGAAGCAGCTGTTCAAGAAACGGCGCGATGGATTGCGCCAATACCGCACGTGCTTGCTGATGCTGCCCCGGAAGAACGGGAAGAGCGAGCTGGCGGCGGCGATTGCGGTGTATGGGCTTCTCGCGGACGGGGAAATCGGGGCGGAGGTGTATTCGGCCGGGGCCGATCGGGATCAGGCGTCGCTGGTGTTCGGCGTGGCGGCGCAGATGATTCGGAACGATAGCGGGCTCAGTCAGGCGTGTTACATCGTCGATTCGCAGAAGAAGATCCAGCATCAGCCCAGTGCGAGCTTCTACCGGGCGATTAGTGCGGAGGCGTATAGCAAGCACGGCTTCAATGCGTCGATGGTGATTTACGACGAGCTGCACGCGGCGCCCGATCGGCGGCTGTATGACGTGTTGTCGACCTCCATGGGCGCGCGAGCGCAGCCGTTACTGCTCGTGATCTCGACGGCCGGCTTCGACAAGCATTCCATCCTGTGGGAGCTCTACAGCCACGCGAAAAAAGTGCAAGAGAATCCCCAATTGGATCCGACGTTCCTCCCGCTGCTGTATGAAGCGCCACCGGACGCGGATTGGACCTCGGAGCGGGTCTGGAAGCGTTGCAATCCGGCGCTCGGCGACTTTCGCTCGATCGAGGAGATGCGGATTACGTGTGCGCGGGCGCAAGCGATTCCCGCGCAAGAGAATAATTTTCGCAGGCTCTTTTTGAACCAGTGGACCGAACAGGACACGCGCTGGTTGTCGTTGGCCGATTGGGACGCCTGCACGCGGGCGATCGACTGGGACACGTTCAAAGGGCGCCGCTGTTATGTCGGGCTCGACCTCAGTCGCACGACGGATCTCACGGCGGTCGTGACGCTCTTTCCCGATGACACGGGATCGGGGTTTACGGTGCTGCCGCATTTCTTCGTGCCGGCGGGGCGCATTCCCGAGCGGGTGATTCGCGATCGGGTGCCGTATGACGAATGGGCGCGGCGCGGGCAGCTCACGGCCTGCCCCGGCATGGACATTAATCAGCAGCTCGTGCGCGCGTATGTCAACACGCTGTGTGAGCGGTTCGATGTGCGGCTCGTCGCGTATGACCCGTATAACGCGGTCGAGCTCATCCGGCAGCTCGAACAGGACGATGCGCGGCCCTGCGTGAAGGTGCGCCAGACCAAGGGCGAACTCTCGTCGCCGTCGAAGGCGCTGGAATCGGCGATCCTCATGGGGTTGTTGCATCACGACGGGCACCCGGTCCTGCGCTGGAACATCAGCAACGTCGCCGTCGAGAGTGACGCGGCGGGGAATATCCAGCCGAGTAAGGCGGCCTCGACGGAACGGATTGACGGCGTCTCGGCGCTGGTGACCGCCCTCGATGCGATGCACCGGGACGGGCAGCAGGCGCCGAGCTACACGTTGAGTGTGGTCGGATGACCGACGCGCCACGCCCGAAGCCGTCGAAAGGGGGGCGGCCGCGCGTGGCCGATCCGCTCATCCCCGTGGGAACGGCCTTACACACGAAAGAATACGATCGGCTGATCAAGGCAGCCACGGCGCACGACACGACGGTGTCGGCGCTCGTGCGCAAATGGCTGCGCCTGACACTGCTTAAGTAGCCTCGGAGTTGAGAGGTTCCTGATTGATCCGTAGGAGCCGATGTCCATAGGACCGCATCTTCCGTTTAAAGACGCGGGGCACCTTCCGCACCCGCCCCTCTCCAATCAATTCCGTTTGGATTTCACCCGGCGCGGCGGTCGCCGTCGCGGCTCGATAAGCTGTCGTGACAGCCTCTCGAACACGCTCGATGACTTCCGGTGCCTGTAAATCCTTTCCTGCTGCTTTCGCCTCCTGCTGTGCCTGACGACGCGCCCGCTGTTTATGTGTATTGACCTTGCGCCCGTGGAGGGTGAGTTTCTTGGTTTTGACCTTCGCTGGTTCACGAAGCGTAAATGAGAAGGGCTCGATTGATTCTCCGGCATCGAAGGCGACGACATAGCCCTGAACCGCATACGGCGTGAGATAGACCAAGCGGCGATTACCCTCCGTGAACCGGATAGATTGCGTGTCAACGTCGATGTGATGGGCACTCGGAATCGTGCGCATCACCGCCTGGGCGACGACGCACACATAGGAATCATTCCGCCGGGCCTTCGCGATGTCGTCTTCCGTGACTTCAATTGAAAAGCGGGTTTGCTGATCGGCCATTCGTTTCTGCCTCCTTCAATGAGTCGATACACGGTATGTGTATCGACTCGTGAAGGAGGAATACTACACCACCTGTATCGACTCACTCGTTGCGCCAGCGCAAACAACCCTCCGGTTTCCCTTAAGCACAACCGTGCTGACGAACCCCGTGCCCTACACTCGCGCGGCGTGGATCGCGCGTTCACTCTCGCCATTAAATCGCTCGACCCCGACCGGCGCACGTTCGCCGGCATCGCGTCGACGCCTGCGCTCGATCGGCAGGGCCACATCCTCGACCCGGCCGGCATCACGTTTACGAATCCCGTGCCGCTGCTGCTCCATCACGACCAGAAGCAACCCGTGGGCTGGGTGACGTTGCGCGCCGCCGCCGATGGGATCTACTTCGATGCGATCGTGTCCAGCCACGATGAAGGCGGCCGCCTGAAGGACCGCCTCGATGAAGCGTGGCACAGCGTCAAAGCCGGCGTGATCAAGACCATGAGTGTCGGCTGGCGGCCGATTGGCGACGCGGTCGAGCGCTTGCGCGACGGGGCGACGAAGTTCCTGAAATCCGAAATTTTTGAAGTGTCGATGGTGAGCATTCCTGCGAATCCGCAGGCGGTGATTCTCAGTCACAAAAGCGTTACGAAAGGACCGACCATGACGATTGCCGAACGGATTCAAGGGCTCACGAACACGCGCGCCGATCTCGGCCTCCGGATGCGGGACGCGATGGAGAGCGCCCCGGCGGGCAGCACGCTCGACGACGCGGCCGCGAAGACGGTCGATGATCTCAACCTGCAGATGAAGGCTTGCGACGCCGACTTGGCCCGGTGGCGCAACATGGAAGCGATGCAAATGACCACGGCGCAGCCCGTGGCCGCCCGTAGCGTCTCCTCCCCCTTTGCGCACGTCTCGGTGAAGTCGAACCTGCCGGCGGGCACGTCGTTTATCCGCTTCCACTGCGCCCGTATTGCGGCGAAGGCGGCCGGCGTGGACCCCGCGAGCTGGGCGGCGGCGCGCTGGGACGACACGACTCCGGAAGTGGCGCTCGCGTTGAAAGCCGCCGTGGCGCCCGGCACGGCGACGGATGCGACGTGGGCGGCCCCGTTAGTCAATCCCAAAATCAGTGCCGACTTCATCGAGATGATGCGCGCGGCGACGATCATCGACCAGATTAGCGGCCTCAACAAAGTGCCGTTCAATACGAAGATTCCGATGCAGACCGGCGGCGGGACGTTCAACTGGGTGGGGGAGATGAAGCCGAAGCCCGTCACCTCGATGGCCTTCAGCAGCGTCTCGCTCGACTGGGCGAAGGTCGCCGGGATCACCGTGCTCACGCAGGAACTGATCAAACTCAGTTCCCCGCAAGCGGAGGATGTGGTGCGCCGCTCAATGGTGAAAGACATCGCGGCGTTCCTCGACGGCCAGTTCGTCAACCCGGCGGTCGCGGCCGTGGCGGGCATCTCGCCGGCCTCGATTACCAATGGCGCGCCCACGGCGGCGGCGACGGCGAACCCGCTCGCCGACATCATGGGCCTCATCGCGCACTTCGTGAACAACAACATCAGCGTCGCCGGCGTGCATTTCCTGATGTCGCCGACCAACGCGCTCTCGCTGTCGTTCAAGACCAACACGGATGGCTCGGCCGTCTTCCCCGGCATCTCGGCCGGCGGCGGGACATATAAAGGGCTGACGTTCATCACGTCGCAGACGGTCGGCGCGCTCGTGATTGCGCTCCAACCCGAACTGATCATGATGGCCGATGATGGCGGCGTGACGATTGACGCGAGCACGGAGGCGTCAATCCAAATGGATAGCGCCCCCACGTCCCCGGTCGCGGACACGACGGTGTATGTCTCGATGTTCCAGATGAACACGGTCGCGTTACGCGCCGAGCGGTTCATCACGTGGAAGAAGGCGAACGCGAACGCGGTGAAGTATCTGACGGCGGCGGCCTATCCGGCGCCCGCGATGGCGTTCGACGAGAACGGATTCGGGAACGGGAACGGCGAGACGGCGACCGCGAAGTCGAAGAAGTAAGCCGTGGGCGTGCTCGCGACGGTGCGATCGCGGCTGGCGTCGATGCTGACGCTGGTCGGCGGCGGGAGCGGATCGTGGTATCCCGTGGTGCGCGAACCCTACACGGGCGCGTGGCAACACAACGATCCGCTCACGACCGAGTCGGCGCTGGGCAACCCCAGTGTGTTCGGCGCCGTCTCGCGCATCAGTCAGGACATCAGCAAGATCGCACCGCCACTCCTGCTCGCCCGGGACCGCAACGGGTTCTGGTCCGAGACGACGAACCCCGCCTATGACCCCGTCTTGCGGCGCCCGAATCACTATCAGACGGCGCAGCAGTTCATTGAGCAGTGGGTGCTCGACAAGCTGCTGTGGGGCAACGCCTACCTGCTGAAACATCGCGACGAACGCGGCGTCGTGAACGAACTGCACCGGCTCGATCCGGGGCGCGTCAAAACGCTGACGGCGCCCGATGGCAGCGTCTATTACGAACTCCAGAGTAACGACCTCGCGGGCCTGCCCGAGAACAGCCAGCCGCTCGTGATTCCCGCGCGCGAACTCATTCACGATCGCTGGAACTGTCTCTACCATCCGTTGTGCGGCATCTCGCCACTCACGGCGCTGACCGGGGCCGTCGCGCAAGCGAAGGCCATCTCGGAGAACAGCACGACGTTCTTCGCGAAGGGCGCGCGGCCCTCGGGCGTGCTGATTGCGCCGACGAAACTGGATCCGCTCTCGGCGCAGCGGCTCAAGGCGGACGCGGCGAACTTCAAGAGCGGCGAGATCCTGATCGCGGAACTCGGGATGAAATACGAAAGCGTGTCGACCTCGGCCGTCGATGCGCAAGTGATCGAACAGCTCGGCTGGACGGAAGAGAAAATCTGCGAAGTGCTCGGGATGCCCATCAGTATCCTCAACAGCAATAAGCAGCCGCCCTACGCGAACGCGGAAGCCTCGCAGCTCCAATACAAGTCGCAGTGTCTGGAACCGCATCTCGTGTCGATCGCGACGTGCCTCGGCGAAGGCTTGGACTTGCCGTCCTATCTGACGATCGAATTCGATGACGGCTTGCTGATTTGGATGGATACCATGTCGCGCGTGCAAGCGGCGCAAGCGGCGACCAGTGCGGGCGTGCTCTCGCCGAACGAAGCGCGCAGTGAATGGTTCGGCCTCGGGCCGGTGCCGGGCGGCGAGACGCCCTACCGGCAGCAGCAGGACTGGCCGCTCTCCACGCTCGCGCAGCGCGAACCGCCCACGGTGCCAGCGGCACCACCGCCACAGACCGAACCGGCCGAGGACGAGGTGCCCGCGTGATGGACTTCTCGCGCGTCACGCTGCCGCCGCTCTGGACGGTCGATCAGGCGAAGGTGCATCTGCGCATCAGCGGGACCGCGCATGATGCCGACATCGCGCAGAAACTCGCCACGGCGCAAGAAGCGATCCTGTCCTATCTCGCGGCGGGGGCGGATCCCAGCTGGGATACGGGCAGCGCGCCGGCCGCCGTGACGCACGCGATTCACTTGCTGACCGCTTACTACTACGAAGACCGCGGTGACGGATCCCTGCCCGATGTCTGGCCGAAGATCTACGCGCTGCTCGCGGCCTATCGGGATCCGACGGTGGCCTGATGGCGCGCGGGGATTGGCGGCACGTCGTGACGTTCCAGAATCCGGGGCCGGCGGGCACGTGGATCGATCTGGACCCGGCGACGTGGATGGTCAGCCTGTCGCAAACCACGGGCGATGACATCGGCGTCTTTGTCGAGCCCGTGGCGGGCACGCCGATCAGTTCCGCGACGTATCTCGTGCGGGGCGACTTTCATCCGGGTGTCACGACGAAAACCCGGATGCTCTTGGGGAGTCAGACCTTTGCGATCACCAGCGTCGAGAATATCGACATGCGGGGCGTCGAGATGGCCTGCCACGCCGTGCCGCTGGTGATGTAATGCCGATCCAAGCCACGCTGTCGTTTCAAGGCCTCGCCGAATTGAAAGACGCGCTCGCGCGGCTGCCGGAGGAATTGAAAGGCCAGGCGACGCAGATCGTGCTCGACACGGCGTATGCGGCGGCGAAGGACGTGGAGAGTCAGTATCCGATCGGCCCCGGCACGAGCAAGAACGGCCGGAAGATTCCGCCGGGGCAGTTGCGTAAGGGCGTGAAAGTCTTCCCACTCGCCGTCGGGGCGTTCGCCGTGGCCGCGCAAGTGCGGAGCACGTCGCCGCACGCGTGGTGGCACGAGAACGGGTGGAAGCTCAAGCCCCGCGAGACGCGCAAGAAGTGGCCGCGCGGCACGATGTTTGGCGTCAAGGGCGTGCCGCGCCCCGTGTTTATCCCAACGATGATCCGACATCGACGTTGGATGTATCAGAAGCTTGCCGTGTTGTTGGAATCCGTGGGACTGCTCGCGAAGCACGATGAAGCGGCGTGAGTCCTTAACGGCGCGTTAACGACAAGAGAGAGGGTGCAGCGATGGCAATTCTCACAGGGCGCTATGGGCAGGTGAAGTGGGATCAGGCGGGCGTGACGGCCGTGCCGATCATCTCGTTGAATGCGTGGACTGGGGACTTCAAAACCGAGTTCGAGGACGTAACCTGCTTCCAAGACACAAACCGGGTCTACGTGCCGGGTCTCCGTAATAGTGAGGGCAGTCTGGCTGGTTTTTGGAACTCGCAAGAACTCGCGCTGTTCAAAGCGGCCGAAGCCACGACCCCCGGCCTGCTCGAACTCGTGCCGAACAGCACGGAGCCCACCTACGCATGGTCGGGCCTCGCGTATCTCGACGCGAGCATTGACGCCAGCCTGCAAGCGCCGAAAATCAGCGGCAACTGGAAAGCGGCCGGCGCCTTCGCGATGAAACCCGTCGTGGCCGCGACGGGCGCGACAGCCGGCACCCCCGGCACATTCACGCCAGCCGGCGCGGCGGCTCCGGCGAATCTCGCGGCGATGACGGGGAAAACGGCGAACCCGGCGACGAACTGGGTGACGGGCCAATACATGCTGCTCGGCGATGCGAGCAAGTGCAATTGGAACGGCACGGCGTGGGTGGCGGGCATTCACGCGTAGGCGCGCGTGTTCGAGTCGCTCACGGTGCATGGCAGCGCGGGGGCGATCCTGTGGGGGCATGGGGTCGCCGTCGCGCTGCGGTCGTGGCGCGTCGCGCGCTCGCAGGCGGACCCCGTCTGGACGCTGACCGCGACGATCGCGCACGTCGATACCTTCCAAGCGCGGCAACGCCCGCTGCTGTTTACCGCGCCACGCGCGGGCGGCTACTGGGCCTTCCCGGTGCAGGAAATCTCGATCGGCGACACCAGCGTCTGGGCGCGCTTGGGTTCCCCGGAACAATAGGAGGCGAGTGTTATGGGCCGCTGTCGGATGGTCACGCCTGAGTCGGTGCGGTTGCCGCTCTCGGACGGCGACTTCATTACCGTCAAAAAAGAATTGAACGCAGGCGAAGGCCTCGACCTCGAAGCCGAACCCGTGCCGCGCACACTCGCCGTCATCCTCGCATATCTCGTCGGCTGGTCGTTTGTCGGCGCGGGCCACGAACCGATTCCGTATAGCCCGATGCAATCCGTCGACGAGCGGCGCGCCACGTTGCGCAACCTCGATACGGCGACGATGGACGAGATCGTGGAAGCCCTCGCCCCGCATCTGCGCGCGAATCGGCGCGCGGTCGAGGAAAAAAAAACAACCCCGGCAGCCGTGCTCGTATCATAACGACCTTGGCCCTCTGTAAAAGCATGGGCATGAGTTACGACGACGTGCGCGCGTTGCCGCAGGCGGTGTATGAAGTGCTGATCGAAGAACTGCACGCCCGCGCCGAGAAAGCGGAGGCGCTCGTCTAATGGCGCAACTCTCCGGCGTGATGACGGCGGACTTCTCGGACTTCTACTTCGAAGTGGATAAGTCCGTCGTGAAGCTGAAGGGGCTCGAAGGCGCCTCGGCTCAGACGAATAGCTCGATGGGCGATTTGAGCGCCGGCTTGAGCGTCGCCGATAAGACGCTGAACGCCCTCGGCATTCACATCGGCCCACAGATTCAGGCGATCCGGGAACTCGGCAACGTGTCGGGACTCACGTTTGAGAAGCTCGGCCTGTGGGGATCGCTCGGGCTGGCCGCGAGTGTCGCCGCCGCGACCTACGAAATCACGAAGATGACCCTGGAATTTACGGGGCTCGACAAAGCGATCGTCGGCGTGGTCGATTCGTGGTCCGGGTTCACGGCGCAGCGCGCGGGCGCGGCCATGGACGTCCTCGCGCGTGCGACGCAGATCGCCGGCCGCGAGATTAAAGACTTTGACATCGCGATGCAGATTATCGCGAAGCACAACAAAGAGCTGGCCGAGAGTTTCAACACCGGGGCGCAGCGTGTCGCCGACTGGAACCGCGAGATCGCGGCGCATAAAGCGGACATGCCGCAGATCACGGCGGAACTCAAGAACCATAGTTCCACGGTGCAGCAACTCGCGCAGCACTACGGGATCAGCCGCGAAGCCATCGAATATTACTCCCGGCGCGTTGCCGAGAACGCGAAGATCCTCCAGGGCTGGCACGAGGCCGAAGACGCGGCCCTGAAAAAAGTGCGGACGGCACAAGACGAACTGAACGAAGCCTCCGGCCACTGGCATCAAACGCTGCTGACGATGGCGCCCGCTGTGGTGACGGCCGGTATGAACGCGCTCACCCTCGGCGTCTCGCAGAACACGGTCGCGACGGCGATGAACCTCTCAGCGGCGCAAGTGGAAGCGCTCGATCGCCAGATGAAATTGAACCTTGCGACGATGGCTGCGACAGAGCCGGCGCTCGGGACCTTGGATCAGTGGATCAAGACGAACGTCGGCGACACGAAAGCGTGGAACACCGAATGGCGCTTTACGTCGGAGGTGATCGATACCGAGGTGATCCCCTCGCTGGACGCGGTGACGGCGAAGGCGCAGACGGCCTCGGCGACGATCGCGGCCGTCACGGGCGTCGCGCCGGGCATGGATCAGAAAGCGCCGGGGGCGAGTATCCCGATCGACCTCGGCAACATCAGTTACGGCACGATGGGCTTTGCGAAAGTCTTCGAGGAATACACGAAGAAGAACACCGGCGGCGGGGCGCTCGGCGGCTTCATCGGCGGCGGGCCGCCGAAAGACTTCCTGACCTGGGCGCTGTCGATGGGCCTCGCGACGCGGACGCCGACCGTCAATAACACGTTCAACATCGTCGACACGGAAAGCGGCATCGCGCGGCGCGTCGGCGACACGATTACCAGTCAGGTGCAACGGGGATCGCTGGTGAACTAATGCCGCTGATGCCCGCCGTCCTCGGCCCGAATACCCGCCTGAATAACTTCCGGCTGAACTATCTGCCCGCCGACGTGGCCGCCGAACGTCCCACGCATATCCGGGTCATTCTCGGCGGCATCGACATCGCGCGGCCGGACGCGCCGACGCGCGTGCTCTATAAGTCGATGACGATTCAGGATCGCGTCTACGACGAGCCGAACACCTGTGCGCTGACGCTCTACGGTGCGGCACCGACCGTGGGCGCGGCGATCGAAGTGTGGGTGAATAGCAACGCGCCCGTGTTGCTCTTCAACGGCGAACTCCAGACCGTCGAGCAGACGTATAAGGGCCGGCCGACCACCGTCGTGCATCCGGTGACGGCGATCGACGACACGGCGCGGGCGAACCGGCGCCGGCCGCTGATGCCGTTCGTGAACGTCTCGGCGACGACGATCGCGCAGACGTTGATGACGACGTTCGCGCCGGGCTTCTCGAGTGCCGGCGTGGAAGCGAATCTCCCGCCCGTCACGATCACGTTCGACGGATCCGAAGGCGGCATGAAAGGCTGCCTGACGGCGCTCGCCAAGCTGATCGGGGCGTATTGGTATTTTGAACTCCGCACGCTGTATTTCTTCGTCACGCCCCCCGGCGGCGCGCCCGATCCGATTGACGAGACGCCCGGGCGCTTCCTGCACGAGCCGGCGATCACGTGGAGCTACGACAAATCGCAAGTGCGGACGCGCGTCTATGGGAAGGGCGCGAGCACGCAGATCGCGACGACGATCGCGGCGAATACAGATTTAGTCCCGGTGCGCGAAGCGACGATGTTCAACCCGGCGGGCGGCAAGGCGATCGCGGGCCTTGCGCCCGAAGCGGCGGCGTCGCGCATTCTCACGTATACGGGCGTGCAGCTCGGCGGCGGCGGTGGCCTTGTGGGACCGGGCGCGGCGCCCAGTGCCCCGCCCGTGCTCGCGCCCCTCGATGGCGCGGGCATGGAGGCGGGCGCCCATAGCTACGGCTACACGTTCACGACGGCGAGCGGCGAATCCCTCATCAGTCCGGCCGCCGCGATCACCGTGGGGCCGCTCGCGGCGCCCGCGACGGCGATGGTCGCCGGCGCCCCCACAGCGGGCGGCGCCGTGCCGCCGGGCACCTACCGCTATACGGTGTCCTTCGTGACGGCGATTGGGGAAACCAACGGCGCGCCGCCGACGCTGCCCGTGACAACGACGGCGCCCGCGCCGGTCACGCCCCCGCTGGAGCCGAACTTCGTCGCGGGGAATAACTATCTCCCCCACTTGGCGCCCGGGCGGTATTACTACGCCTACGGGTATCAAACGGCCCTCGGCACCACACTGCCGGGGCCAACCCATTGGTGGGATCAACCCGTATGGCCGATGGATCAAGGGTCGGCGGCGCCCACGCAATATATGAGCACGTGTCGTTCGACCGATCCACGCGTGACGCATATCAACATCTATCGCACGGCGGTCGGCGGGGCGGCGTCGGCGTTGCGCCTGCTCACGCAATATCCGAATGGGCCAGAAGCGCTCTTTGTCGACGGGGGGCAACACGCGCTCGGCGCGAACGCGCCCACGGTGGACACCAGCGCGGGACCGAGTCTGCAAACGGTGCCGCTGTCGCAAGTGCCGACCGGACCGTCGAACGTCACCGCGCGCCGCATTTATCGGGAAGGCGTCGGCTGGTGGTATCTCGTCGGCACGATCGCGAATAACACCGCGACGACGTTTACGGATACGGCGGCGAGCACGGGCGCGAGTCTCCCGGGCACCAGCACGGCGGTCGCCGCGCAAGTGCGCGTGACGCTCCCGCTCGGCGCGTCGGCCGTCACGGGCCGGAAGCTCTACCGCACGGCCTCGGGCCTGACGGCACTGCGCCTGCTCGCGACGCTCGGCGATAACACGACGACGATCTACACCGATGCCGCGCTCGATAGCGTGCTGGGGGCGGCGCCGCCCGTCACGGACACGTCGAGCCTGACGCAGCCGAACGGGCAAGTCCCGGCCGGCGTGACGGAGATCATCGTGGCGAATCCGGCCGCCTTCGCGGCGGCGGGCGGCTGGGCGGTGGTCGGGAACGGCGAGCAAGTCATCCGCTACACGGGGAAAAGCGCGAACGCGTTGACGGGCATTCCCGCCACGGGGCCGGGATCGCTGGTCGCGAGTGTCAGCTACAACAGCACGATCACCGTGGCGCCCGCGCTGGTCGGCGTGGTCGGCGTGCTCGAGCAGATCCTCCGGGGCGCGCCCGTGCACGTGTGGGTGCAGCGGGACGATCTCGCGGCGCAGAGTGCCATGGCGGCGCTCGACGGCAGCGGCGACGGCGTGTATGAGCACATCTGGAGCGATGAGCGGCGATCCGAACCGTCGTTGATCCAAGTGTGCGATGCGCAACTGAAACTGTACAGCCGGCCGCTCGTCACGGTCACGTATGCGTCGCGGGATCTCAAAACGAAAAGCGGGAAGACGGTGCTGATCGTGCTGTCCTCGCCCGCGATTCAGGCGTCGCTGCCGATTCAGGACGTGACGATCTCGGAACTGGGCATCAAGGGCTTGTTGCCGAAGTTCACCGTGACGGCAAGTAACGCGCGCCAGTCGTTCGAGGCGATCTTGCAAATGTTGATTCGAAAGGCGGATGCCTGATGGCGATTGATCGCGGCCCGTGGACTGCGCTGGTCGACGACGACGGCTCGAACCTCGTCGGCTCCGTCTGGAATAAAAACCAGATCAAGACGGTCATTCTCGATCCGGTCGATGCCCTCGTGGGCACGCGGATCGATGTGCCGTATTCGGCGAGCTGGTATGGCCCGGAGGCCGGCACGTGGACGGTCGACGCGGCCGATCAAGCCACCTACAGTTACAGCGTGATCGGGAAGAAGGCGACCGTCACCCTCTTCCTGGGGGGCACCGAACTCAGTGGGGTGACGACGCAGGCGTTCCGGGTGTATTACACGTTCGGCACGGCCGCGAAGGATGTCGGCGTGGCGTTTCCGTATTATGGGCCGGTGGTGGGGACCGGGTATGCCCTCGCGCCCGCCGGCGCGAACTATATCCGCCTCCTGCGCGATGTGGCCGGCACGCCCTGGCCGATCGGGCCGAATTACCTGTTCGCCGTCACGCTGACGATCTGGTTGCAATAATGGCTGCACCCTATCCGCCGCAGGGGAATCAATCGCCGCACACCGAACGGCCGCTGAAGGTGTATGCGGAGCAGTATCAGAGCGGGCAACCCCTGCCGATCGGCGCGACGACGGACGAGTTTTTGCCGCTCTTTCCCGCCGGCACGGCGCGCGTGTATGCCGGGGGCCTCGTGTATCTCCTGCACGACGGCGACTGGGTGATCAGCAACCGCTACACGGGTGCGCCGATCGAGGTGATCGGCCCGGAGGAATACGCGGAACGCTTCGGCCCCTCGGAACTGGAGGCGACATGATTGCGTGGCTCTTCGCGTTGATCGTGCTCGGCGCGGTGCTCTATCTCGTCGAGAACTTCATTCCGATGGCCGCGCCGGTGAAGATCGTCGTGCGCGTGGTCGTGGTGCTGATCCTGATTTGGATGCTGTTACAACTGATCGGGCTGGCGCCCGCGCGGCTGCCCTGAAGGCCACCGCAAGATGTGGGGGCGAAAGTGACAGGTGAGGTCACAACGCGAAAGGGATCAAATGATCTCAATGAATACCTTGAGGTCGCATAATCGGGCCTTCTGTTAACCTACGGCGATGCGCATCGCTTACGCCGATCTCGGGGGCCGTCACGCGGGCATGGCAGTCATGGCGCACGCAGCCCGACTTAGACTTTCTCTCTGCGGCTAACGCGCGCGGCGGCGCGTGACGGCGCACAGCCAGACGTAGAGCCGCACGAGATCCCGCTCCGTCTCGATGAGGCCTTCCTCGATGCCCACGAGAATCAGATCCAGTAACAGCACGTCGGGGGAGCTGCGGGTCTGCATACGTTCTAGGATGCACACCCGCGGCGTCCGTGTCAGTCCGACAGGAGACACGCCCGCGCTAGGCAGACTGATTCAACGTGTCGGCGGTGCGTTCGGCCGCGATCCGATCCAGAAACCAGCCGCCCTCAACGCGTTGTTGTTCACGATCAAAGATGGCCCAGCCCGCGCCGCCGTGCTCGTTAAACTCACGGATCACGTGGTAGCGCGGGGCCACCACGGGCGCGTCAGTCTCGGTGACGGGGCCGCTATACGTCTCGTGCACGGCCTTTATGAGTGCCTCGCGATTGGCGGGCGTATCTGGGAATCCGTGGGCGGCGAGCAACTCCGTGAGATCGATGTGCATGCCGCCATTGTCGTCGTCATAGATACCAGGCGCGAGACGCTTCATGGGGATGAGTATACTAACTAGGTGAACTGGTGTGAAGAACAGCGCCTCTTGTGGATTACCGATACGTTGCGGGTGTTCGGGTTTCTCAACCGCGAACACTTGCAGATTAAATTCGGGATCTCACAACCGCAGGCGTCCAAGGATCTCGCGACGTATCAGCGGCGGTTCCCGCACGCCATGCGCTACAACCTGAGCGCGAAACGGTATGAAGCGGCCACGAAGGGCTAATGACGCCCGCCTATGCGCGGCGGGGTCTATGGAAATCGCGTAGAAGACCACGGCGTGTCGAGTGGGTGGTCTTCGATCTCAAGAAGGGTGGGTGTGTCGATATGCCCACCCGGGATCGCCAAGAGGCGATCCCGTTCCCGTTCGGCCAGTTCCCGCGTGGACCACGCCCCCAAGCAGGTCGGGGTTGGATCATTGGAATCGGTGAGTAGATAGAGCAGCCAGACATGGGCATGGACCGATCGGCGGCCGAGATTGGCAATCTCTTGAATAACGAGAGGCCAGGGCGTCCCTGTCACGCCATAGCCCAAGCGCCGCAGGTCTTCCTTCGCGGCGTCCTGCTCTGTCAAGAGCTGGGCCAGCCGATCGAGCAACACGCGATCGTGCGCGGCCCGGCGAATCGCGTCATGCCATCCATCGTCAGTCATTTCCTGGCCATTCTATAGGTAGCCCCGCCTATGCGCGGCGGGGGTCAATCCCCGGCACCAGCTCTAGTAACAGCGCCTCCCGCATACCCCAAGATACGCCCCCCCTTGACGAAACCAAAACCATTTGCGCATACTACGCCCCATGCCCGCCGCGCCCACTCCTGAAGATCGCCTCGTGGCGGCCGCCGCGGCGGTCATGGGTCGCCGTGGCGGGCTGTCGAAATCCCCGAAGAAGATCAAAGCGATACGCGAGAACGGCAAAAAGGGCGGGCGGCCGAAGAAGAAGGCGTAAACCACTACGGCTGGGGCCGTCGGCTCGTCGCGCCCTCTCTGTAGTGAGTCCTATAATGGATGAGGTGTAAACCTCGTCACATCAACAAGATAGGGACGAGATAGCTATGCATCAGGATACCAAAAAAGTCGTGCTGGTGTGGACCCGGATTAACGGGGTGACCCGGATCGTGCGGCCGTGACATGGGCCGGCGCTTCGTGGATATGTCCGTCATTCAGCGGCGGATGCAGTTCAAGGACGACCGGATTAACCGGCGGCTGGCGAAGGCCCAGATGACCGACCTCGCCCCCACGCTGCCCGCGCCGGATGTCATCGCGAAGGTGCTGCTCGGCGGTGACCTCGCGCAGCTCTCGGCGCAGCAGAAGATTAGCTATTACCGGAACCTCTGCGAGTCGCTCGGCCTCAATCCGCTGACGAAACCCTTCGAGTATCTGCGTCTCTCGGGGCGGGAGGTGCTCTATGCGACGCGGAACTGCACGGATCAGCTACGGCATACGCATCACATCAGCGTCACGATCGCGGCGCGCGAGCTCGTCGAGGACTGCTATGTGGTGACGGCGCGCGCGGCCTTCCCGGATGGGCGCCATGACGAGAGTATCGGCGCCGTCCCGATCGCGGGGCTGAAGGGCGAAGCCCGCAGCAACGCGATGATGAAAGCGGAGACGAAGGCGAAGCGGCGCGTGACGCTGTCGCTCGTCGGCCTCTCGACGCTGGACGAATCCGAAGTGGAGTCGATTCCCGGCGCGCAGGTGGTGCCGGTCGAGCAGGGGCGCGAGTGTTCGCCGCCGCCCTTGAATAAAAGTTTGACGCCTTCGCCGGGGCCGGCCGTCCCTACTGCGGTGGTCACCGATCCGGGGCTGGGAGTCCCTGCGGCCCCGGCGAATCTCAACCAGGACGTGCCCGAGTCGTGGGCGCCCTTCACGCTGCCCCAGATTGACCCAGGACGCGCGCAGGGGCGCGTGGTGAGTGTCGAGCATGGCACGCCCACGAAGAGCAAGGCAGGCAAGGTCTACATCAAAACCAGCGTCACGCTCGATACCGGCGAAGTGCTCACGACCTTGGACCGCGACCTTGCGGCGAAGTGCAGCCTGTATCAGGTCAATCAGTGGCTCGGCGATTTCACCGTCAAAGACACACGGTGGGGGAAAGACATTCTGACCGTGCAGCAGGTGCCTGAGTCGCACAGTGATGACGCGTTTTGAGCCTGAATCGCGCGTTCTGGAAAAGCCGGCGGACTTCGACGGCTGGCTCTGGGAATGCGGCCTGATGGCTGACACGGAAGGCGCGTGGGCGCTCATCGGCATGTGGTGGGGGTCACCGATTGAGTGTGGCCGCTACCTGCTGACGCTACCCGGCATGTGGGAGGGGTTGCTCGCGCGTGGCCGCTATCGGGATCGCGTGCGGTTTGAACTCGGCTGTCGTGTGGGGCAGCGGGCGTGAGTCTCCCAGCGTTGCCGTCGGTGGGTTCGGCGCTCTCGGCGGATCAAGTCGCCACGATTGAGCACCACGTCGCGATCGGCGTGGCGGCCATCACCAGTATCGATGCGTTGAAAGAATGGCTGGCGCAAATGGCGGCCCTCGAAGCGTATCTGCGCGGGCGCGAGATGCAAGCGCCAGCCCTCGGGGCCGCGCGTCGCGTCGAAGGGCGGATCGGCCAACTCTTAGGCGAACCGCAACGGGGGAAAGTTCAACATCATAATGTTGACCTTCACGACAATCTCATTTTTGAATTTCGGTTACTGGCTCGCGCGTTGTCCGGTGATTGTCCGTTAACGCCGGACGAATGGCGGAAGTCCAGGATACTTATGGCCTGTGTCGTTATGGTCACCCTTAGAACTCTGGTGGGACTGTCCGTTTTAATGGTTCCGGCTTCTTGCCGAAAAGCCGCATGTTCTAACCCGTAATCGGGATCGACCAAACGCACCACGAAGGATTCTCCCGGACTTTTTCCCGTGGTCCTCTGAAACGTCGTGGAGTTTTCAGAGCAAGGTGTTTCTCTGAACGCGCCATTCAAAAGCGAATGGCTGTTCAGAGAAAAAAAGTCCGGGCGCAGCAGGGTGTGTGAATTTATGCACAAGCCAGAGCCGCCACGCTGCCCGCGTTGCGGCTGTTACGAGTGGACGTATAAGGGCGATCGGCAAGTGTGTGCGGCGTGTGGGCGGTAATGCTAAAACTCTTTCGCGTCGTTTTGTGGTTGAAGGCCGAAGATAAACAGCAAATTAAGAACGCTGTTGAAATTGCGTTCGGATCGTTGACGGCGGAACGGGCGCAAGTGTATGAGGCGGATAATCCGCCACCGACGAAAGGGAGCACGTAGTGCGACTTTGGATCCTGCTCGCGGCGTGCGTCCTGGCTGGGTGTGATCTCCATATCACGAACCCCGCACCCGTCATTGCCGCCGGCACGACGCCCGGGGCGATCACCATCACGAATACGAACACGAACACCGCGACGACGGATCGCAGCGATACCGAGGCTACGCCGACGCCGAGCAGCGGCGGATCCCCCACGGATCCCCCCGGTGGGGTGCTGCCGCTCCCCAGCTACGGCGAAGGCGTGGCCCGGGACTATGCTGCCGCGCATCCGTCCCAAGTGACGCACTCGTGCCAGCTCGTGGACGGCGAGGCGGCCTGGGCCTTCCTCGATGGGTTGTTGCGCGTCCTGAGCCAACGTGATGCCCGCTGGGGGTATTTGTGTAAAGACGCGAACTGCACGCAGCAAGCGCGAGACGTGGTCGCCTATCGGGCCAGCAGTGGGGATACCGGCATTTGGATCGTGGATGTGTTGGGAAACCACTGTCCGGGACCGGGTGATTCCCCCACCATGGTGCGCTGGGGCGTTTTACCCTTTGAGACGGTGCGCCGTTGGATAGGGCATCGATGACGACGTGGACGCAGTGGGCGAAGACGCATCCGAATCCTCGGACCACGGTCAACACGCGCCCGAGCACCAACAAATATCAGGCCCATAGCGTGCGCGTCGATGGGATCCTCTTCGACTCCCAGCGCGAAGCCGCCCGCTATGGGGAACTCAAGCTCCTCCTGCAGGCTGGGCACATTGCGGACCTCGAGATTCACCCGGGCTTTCCCCTCATCGTCAGCGAGGAAGGTGGCCCCCCCTTCGTCTTCCATACCGTGGGCATGTTCCATGCGGATTTCAAATACAAGGATCTCCGTGCTGTTACATGGGTCATCGAGGACGTGAAGTCTCCGCCCACCAAGACGGAAGCCTACAAGCTGCGGAAGCGCATCGTCGAGGCGCGCTATCGCATACAGATTCAGGAAATCGCATAGGTATGCGCTGCCCCCACTGTGGCGAGGAACGCTTAGTCGAACGCACCAATCAGGGCTGGTATTGTCTCGTCTGTAGCAAGGTCTGGCGCTGATGCAGTTCTGCGCCTTCCCCCAGTGCGGCGTGCTCGTGCCGAAGGGGCGCTGTCCCACGCACGCCCGCACCAAAGAACAGACACGCCCGAACCGGGAGGTGCGGCGGTGGTATTACCGCGATCGCTGGAAGCGGGAGCGGCAACGCGTGCTCGTCGAGTGCATGTATACCTGCGCCCTCTGTGGGGTGATTCATCCCGCGCTGGAGATCGATCACATTCGCAAACATGACGGACATGCCGATCTCTTCTGGGATCCGAAAAACCTGCAAGCGCTCTGTGCAGACTGTCATCATCGCAAGACCGGACTGGGCATGTGATCATGCGAATAGGGGGGGATGATCAAATGTCTGTAAGTCGTTGCGTCCCAAACCACT